>WNGE01008431.1_pt1 | contig 11007 bp, 8 predicted proteins | sample 5400651 | NCBI WGS metagenome assembly WNGE01 (sample SAMN13153370, study PRJNA577476) | soil metagenome | isolation source: 60 cm soil or saprolite under grassland replicate 2 | place: USA:California | collected 2016-06-15
GCCTGCGAAGCTGTATCGGCGGTCGGAGTTCGGCGCCGCTCGTCGTGCCGGCCGATTGCAAGCAAGGGTGCCACTGTGTCCGCCCACGCCCTCATGGGCCAGGAGCTCAGGGCGCGGAATGCGGCAGACCGCACGGCCGGAGCATGTCCCGAGTTCCGTGGAACTTCGGTGGCGGCCCCGGTGATCGTCAGGCCGCGTTGCTGGTCTGATTCTGGCGTACGGGTGTGACAGTTTCGCGGACGTGGCGCTCCAGCGCGTCGCGGAGTTTCGGTAGGTGTAGGTGGCCGTTGACGCGGCGGAACTCTGGATCCATCCGTCGAATGCACCCGTTAGCCCCAGTGGGTACCGAGTTGTCCGGGTGACGCACCGGTTCCACCCGCTGTTATGGCGGGAGTTCGAGTTCGTCGACCATCGCCATAACTGGGGCGAAGATCGCGCCCCGGCCCGCGCGGTGGACGGTTACCTGGCACCCGAACGGTCCGGACCGGCCCCGACGCCGGACCGACGGCACCGGCGGGGGGACTGGCGACCTCACGGATGCGATGCCCGGTTGCTGATCCATAGCGTCGCAGATATGGATGAGACCCCCGTAGTCGTCGACGGTTTGACGACGTTTCCCAGCTATCCGGACCTGGCCGGCAAGGTTGCGGTGGTGACCGGCGGTTCCGGCGGGACCGGGGCGACCACCTGTCGGCTGTTGGCCGCGAACGGCGCGAGGGTGGCGGTGAACGGCCGCGACCGGGCGGCGATCGATACGGTGGTCGACGGGATCCGGCGAGACGGTGGCCAGGCGCTGGCAATCGCCGCCGACTGCACCGACCTCACCGCCCTGGAGCGCATGCGCCACCGGGTGGAGGCCGAGCTCGGCCCCGTCGAGATAGTTGCCGCGTTCGTCGGCGGCGGCCAGGCACGCCTGGCACCGACCGTGCAGCTGACCGAGCGGGAGTGGCACTGCGTCGTCGACGGCAACCTCACCGCCACGTTCCTCACGCTCAAGAGCTTCCTGCCCGGGATGACTGAGCGGCACCGCGGTTCGATCATCACGATGGCCACCACCGCGGCCCGCCCGCCGGTGGACGCCACGGCGGCGTACGCAGCGGCGACGGCGGGGGTGGTGATGTTGACCCGCCACGTCGCCCGAGAGGTCGGCCCGCACGGGATCCGGGTCAACTGTGTGGCCCGTTCGGCGGTGCGGACGCAGCGGAGCCGGCAGGTGATGTCCGAGGACACCCCGCAACGGGTTCCGATGCATCCGTTGGCCCGCCTGAGCGAGCCGGAGGATGTCGCCCTGGCCACGCTGTTTCTGGCGTCGGATAGCTCGTCGTGGATCACCGGCATCACCGTGGACATCGCCAGCGGTTGGATCATGCTCTGACCGCACCGGGCGCCCGGGCGTGCCGCCACGCATGTCGCGCAGGCATGGCGCGAGTCACGCGTCTGAGCAGGCGCGCCATCAACGTCACCGGCAGGCACGGCGTCTGCGGTGGTCACCGATCCGAGGAAGGAAAGTCCAGTGATGACATTGACATCTGCGACCCGTACGCGGATAGCCGTCCACGCGGTCGACGTGTGGAAGACATACGGGACGAGCAGCGAGACCCGGGTGGACGCGCTCGCCGGGGTGAGCATTGGCCTCGCGGCGCAGCGGTTCACCGCCGTGATGGGTCCGTCCGGGTCGGGTAAGTCCACGTTGATGCACTGTCTTGCCGGGCTCGATGCGGTCAGCCGCGGCGAGGTCTGGATCGGGGATACGCGCATCGACACCCTCGGCGACCGTGGCCTGACCCGCCTGCGCCGGCAGCGGATCGGGTTCGTGTTCCAGCATTTCAACCTGCTGCCCACGCTGTCGGCCGCGGAGAACATCGCGCTGCCGCTGGCCATCGGGGGCGGCAAGCCAGACCCGGTATGGCTGGACCGGATCATTACGACCGTCGGCTTGCGTGAGCGGCTGCGGCACCGCCCGAGCCAGCTTTCCGGCGGGGAGCAGCAGCGGGTCGCCTGCGCCCGGGCGCTCGCCTCGCGACCGGACGTGGTCTTCGCCGACGAACCCACCGGCAACCTCGACTCCCGCTCGGGCGCCGAGGTACTCGGCTTCCTGCGCGACTCGGTGTGTGAGTTCGGCCAGACCGTGGTCATGGTCACCCACGACCCGAACGCCGCCTCGTACGCCGACCGGGTGGTGTTCCTCGCCGACGGCCGCGTCGTCGACGACCTGACCGACCCGACCGCCGAACGGGTGCTCGAACGGATGAAGAACCTCGACAACCTGCGCGTCACCGAGGAGGCGTGATGTTCACCGCGACGCTGAGGAGCTTGCTCTCCCGCAAGCTGCGGCTTGTCCTGTCGGGGCTGGCCGTGGTACTGGGCGTGATGGCCGTCTCCGGCGCGCTGGTGGCCACCGACACCATCGGAAAGTCCTTCGACGCGCTCTTCCAAACGGTTATAATAACTCGACCCTGGACGTGCAGGTGACCGGAGCCCAGCACGTGCGCGCGAGCGGCGGTCCCGCGACCACCGAGCCGGTGCCGGCCGACCTGGTGACACGCATCGCCGCGACCCCGGGCGTACGGGTGGCGAGCGGCGACGTGTCGGTCGACGGGGCACGCGTGGTCGGCCCGGACGGCAAGGTGATCGCCAGCACCGGACCGCCGCGGCTGGGCATCGCCTGGCACGGCGACGACGGTCTGATCGAGCTGCGTTCCGGCCGCGGCCCACGGCAGCCGGACGAGGTCGCGATCAACGCCAGCCTCGCCCAGGAGAGCGGGGTCTCGGTCGGCGACCAGGTCGGGGTGCTGACCCGGCAACCGAAGCGGACGTTCACCGTGGTCGGCGTCTTCGGCTACCGCGGTGCCCGGGACTCCCTGGCGGGCGAGACGCGGGTGGCGTTCACCGAGCCGGTGGCCCAGGAGCTGATGCTCGGCCGGACCGGCGTGTACAGCGCGGTCAACGTGCGGGCCGCCAACGGCACGTCGGCGGGCACGCTCCGCGACGCCATCGCGGCCGCGGTCGGCCACGGCTACACCGTGCGTACCGGGCAGCAGGTCGCCGACGCGCAGTCGACGGCGGCTGGCCAGTTCCTCGGCTTGATCCGTAGCGTGCTGCTCGGCTTCGCCGGGGTCGCGCTGTTCGTGGGCATCTTCCTGATCCTCAACACGTTCTCGATCCTGGTGGCTCAGCGCACGCGGGAGCTGGCCCTGTTCCGGTCGCTCGGTGCGGGCCGCGGCCAGGTGATCGGTTCCGTGCTCATCGAAGCCACCGTCGTCGGCTTGGTGGCCGCCACCCTTGGGCTGGCCGCCGGCTTCGGTGTCGCCGCGCTGCTCAAGACGGTGATGCAAACCCAGTCCGGAGTCCGGCTGCAGGCCGGGCTGACCATGCCGGTCTCCGCCGTGGTCGCCTCCTACCTGGTCGGCGTGGCCGTCACCGTGATCGCGGCGCTGCTACCAGCGTTGCGGGCTTCGCGGATCCCGCCGGTCGCGGCCATGCGGGAGGCCGCCACGCCGGACAAACCGCTTACCGCGGTCACCATCGGCGGTGCGGTCCCCGCCGTCGCCGGTGCCGGCCTCGTCGCCGCCGCGCTGTTCGCCCACCTGGGCGGCGCCACCCTCGCCGCGCTGCTCGGCGGCGTGCTGCTGGTCTTCGTCGGCGCGGCGATGCTCACCCCGGCGGTGAGCCGACCTGCGGTCGCCGTGCTCGGCCGGGCGTTCTCCTGGTCCACGCCGGGACAGCTGGGCCGGCGCAACTCGGCGCGCAACCCTCGCCGAACGGCGATCACCGCGGCCGCGCTGATGGTCGGCATGGCCCTCGTGACCGGGGTCAGCGTGCTGGCCAGCTCGATGACCGCGAGCATCGAGCAGCTGCTGACGAAGAATCTCGGCGCCGACCTGGTCATCGCCGGGGACGGCTGGGGGCCCAGCATGCCCACCTACGACCCGGCCGTGATCGACCAGGTCCGGCAGCTGCCGGGGGTGCGGCAGGCCGTCGCGGTGTACTCCGACGCGGCCCAGGTCGGTACCGACGCCACCCAGGTCGAGGCCGGCGACGCCGCCGCCATGGCCGACATCCTGCGGCTGAAGGCGACCGCGGGAGAGCTGCGAACGCTGCGGCATGGTGAGACGCTGGTCGACGAGGTCTTCGCCGCCGACCGGCACCTGGCGGTCGGCGGCACGGTCGAGCTGACCACCGCGCTGGGCGGCCCGCGCACCTACACCGTCGTGGGCATCTTCGGCCGCTCGCAGGTCCTGCCCGGCCCGCTGCTGTCCGTCGCCGACGCCATCGCCGGTTTCCGCACACCACAGGCCACCTGGGGATATGTCTCACTCCAGCCGCGCGCCGACGCCCGCGCCGTCCGGGCGCAGGTCAACGCCCTGCTGCGGGACAACCCCGAAGTCAGTGTGCGCAACCAGAGCGACTTCGTGGCGCAACAGGCCAACCAGGTCAACAGCTTCGCGGTGATGCTCTACGTGCTGCTCGGCCTCGCGCTGGTGATCGCCGTCCTCGGCATCGTCAACACGCTCGCCCTGTCGGTGCTGGAGCGCACCCGCGAGCTGGGCCTACTCCGCGCCGTGGGGATGCGTCGGACACAGATCATTCACATGGTCACCGTCGAGTCCGTCGTCATCTCCGTCTTCGGTGCCCTCCTCGGACTCGCCGTCGGCTCCGGGCTGGGCGCCGCGGTGGTGCGGGCACTCACCGAGCAGGGCATCTCCGTGCTGGTGCTGCCGTGGGGCTCGATGGTGGTGTTCCTCGCGCTCGCGGTCGTCGCCGGCCTGCTCGCCGCGATCGCCCCGGCCGTCCGGGCGGCGCGCATCGATGTACTGCGGGCCATCGCCTACGAGTAGGCCCTCCCCGGCCGCCGACGTGCGGCAACGCCGGGGCAGGCCGGCACGGCCGCCGATCCACGACAGCGGCAGCGCCGACCGCCCCGGCATCCACCCCGGGCTAACCAACCGACCAGGCCCGCGCGGCCAGCGCGTCCCGCCACCACTCGCGGAAGGAAGATCAGCGATGACACCGAGAACCGGGTCCGGACATGGCAGGCCGCCGAGATCGTCGACGCGGCCGTTCGCGTGGTGCCTTGCCGTGGCAGTCACGGTGGGGCTGGGCGGGGGGACCTCGTGGGCGAGCGCGAGCGAGCCGGCCGTAGCGAACACGAGCGCCCCGTCCCCCACGGCAGCGCCAATCTTGCCCGCCATAGCCTGCGAGCAGCTTCGCTCGCTGGACCTCTCCACCCTCGCCGGAGCGCCGACCCGGATCCTGTCTGCCCAGCCGAGACCGGCCACCGGCGGCGGGCCGGAGCACTGCACGGTCACCGGCTACGCGGCGCCGCAGGTGCACTTCGAGCTGAGGCTGCCCACTAGCGGCTGGACCGGCCGCTATCTGCAGCTCGGATGCGGCGGCCTGTGCGGCTTCCTCGACATCGCGGTGTCCCTGCCGCGCACCGGATGCCTGCCCGCGGACACCGGCGAGTTCGCCATCGCGGCCGAGGACACCGGCCACACCGGCGCCAGTACCACCGACGGGCTGTGGGGCGGCAGCGACCCGCAACTGCGGGTGGACTACGGCTACCGGTCACCGCACGTGGTCGCCACCGCCGCGAAGGCGATCATCGGCGTGTTCTACGGGCAGGCGCCGGCCCGTTCGTACTTCGTCGGATGCTCCGACGGCGGACGGCAGGCGCTGTCCCAAGCCCAGCGGTTCCCCGCCGACTTCGACGGCATCGTGGCCGGCGCGCCCGCGAACAACTGGGTCGCCCTGTCCGCCATGATGCTGGCCTGGCCGTCCACAGTGAACACCGACCCGCACGGCCAGCCGATCCTCGGCCCGGACAAGCTACCGGTGCTGCACCGGGCGGCCATGGATAGCTGTGACGGCGCCGACGGACTCGTCGACGGCCTCATCGCAGACCCCCGCCTGTGTGCGTTCGACCCCGCCTCGGTGCGGTGCCCGCAGGGCGGCGACGGATCAGGCTGCCTCACCGCCACCCAGGTCGAGGCCGCACGGAAGATCTACCAGGGCCCAGCCGACCGGCACGGACGCCACCTCTACCCCGGCGGGGCACCGCTGGGCTCCGAACTGCGCTGGGGCTTCGAGCGGGCATTCATGGCCGCACTGAGCCTCAACTACTACCAGTACCTGGCCTCCTGGCAGAACCCGCCCGCCGACTTCAGCCTGGCCGACGTCGCCTTCGACGTATCCGCCCTGCGCAGACTCCAGCAGATGAGCGGCCTCTACGACGCCACCGACCCGGACCTGCGCGCATTCGCCGACCGGGGCGGCAAACTGATCCTCTGGCACGGCTGGACCGACTCGACCATCCCGCCGACCGGCACCCTCGCCTACTACGACGCGGTCGTCGACCGCACCGGCGGCCTGCCGGCCACCCAGCAGTTCGCCCGGCTGTTCCTGTTCCCCGGTGTCGAGCACTGCGGTGGCGGCAACGCACCCAACACCTTCGACCTGCTCACCCCCCTGCGCTCCTGGGTCGAGGACGCCAGCCCGCCGCAGCGGATCATCGCCACCCAACGGACCCGCGACGGCACCGTCATACGCACCAGGCCGGTGTTCCCACACCCCATGCAGGCCCGCTACACCGGATCCGGAAGCGTCAACGACGCCGACAACTTCGTCGGCGTCACGCCACCCAACCCGCCCGACGACGCCTTCGGCTGGGCAGGCGAGCCCTTCCGCTCCGGCTACCAGCAGTGGTGCCACTGGAACGGCACCAAACTCGTCTGCACCCACGCCCGCCCGGCAGGCGACAACTGACCGCAGCCGCAGGCGACGCCTGACTGCCGCCGCGACCGCCTGGCAGGGATGAGCCGGTGCACCGACCGGCTCATCCCAACGCGACACCGCACAACGGCACGATCTCGCACCACACGACGAAACGAGCCGTCACATGAAACTCAGGATTGCGCAATTCATCAACCTCACGCTGCTCGCCCTGGTGGTGGGGGTGTTCTGGGGGACCTGGTTCTCCTTGAGCCGATCCATTGCCGCGTTCACGCCCGAGACGTACCTGGCCATCGGGCAGGAGATGATCCACAACCTCGCCGCGCCGATGCAGGTCCTGATGCCCCTCACCATTGTGTCGACGCTCGTCGTGCTGGTCTTCCTGCCCCGGAAGAGATCGGGCGCTTTCTACCTCACATCGATCGGCCTGCTCCTTCTGGTCGGAGCGACACTCATCACCGTGCTGGTAGAGGTCCCCATCGACAACCAGATCAGGAACTGGACGGTGGCTTCGCTGCCATCGAACTGGCAGTCGATCCGTGATCGTTGGGAGTTCCACCACGCGGTCCGCACGTTCGTGTCCCTTGCCAGCTTCGGCTGTGTCCTGGCCGGCACGCTGTCATCGCCGTCGGATAAGCGCGCCGGGTGAACAAGCGCGTCCGCCATTGCCGTCGCTTGGCCGGTGCGGGGCGACCGCAGGTCGACGAACTCAACCACGCTCCAGCGCCGCCCGCACTAGCCGCACGGCCGCTACCCAGGCGTCCTCGACGCTGCCGTACCGGTCGGTGAAGATGCAGGCCAGCAGGTAGTGGTCCCAGCCCAGCGCGTACGCGCAGACCGAATCCCCGCAGAACGTGTCCGTGCGGTCCGACTGGCCCCAGATGACCGAGTACGCCGGCACACCCAGGTCCTCGTCGTGGAGCACGAGGTGCGGCTGGCCGGCCTCGTAGGACGCTCGGTCGCCCCCGTAATGGGCCTGGGCGTCCTCGGTGGAGACGTCCAGGGGTCGCCGATGGGCAGCCGGGACCCGGGCGGGTCGTGGTCGCAGGACTCGAAGAACCCCTCTATCGGCGAGGGCTTCGCCTCCACCGTCCGGCCCCAGGGCGTCCGACGCCTCCGGCGACCCGGCCAGCTCGCAGGCGCCGTTCGGGTTCACGATACGCACCACGAATACGCCCGAGGTGCCGAGCAGAGCACTACCGACCACGATGAGCAGTGCCAGGGCGACGCGGCGGAGCATGCACCTGCGGTATCCACAACCGTTTGTGGCCATCCCCGGGGCAGGCTGCCGGGAGTACCCTCTGGGCATGCTCCTCGGGCGCGAGGGCGAGCAGGCCGCCGTCGACGGGCTCCTCGGTCGTGCCCGCGCCGGGGAGGGCGGCGCGCTCCTCCTGCGCGGCGAACCGGGCGTCGGCAAGTCGGCGCTGCTGGGCTACGCCGCCGACCGGGCGGTCGGCATGCGGGTGCTGCGCGCGTGCGGGGTGCAGGCCGAGTCGGGGCTTGCCTACGCCACACTGCAGCAGCTCCTGCGCCCGGTGCTGGACCGGGTCGGGCACCTGCCCGAGCCGCAGGCCCGGGCGCTCGACATCGCGTTCGGGCTGGCCGGCGGAGAGCCGCCCGAACGGTTCCTGATTTCGGTGGCGGCGCTCACCCTGCTCTCCGACGTCGCCGCAGGGTGCCCCGTGCTGTGTCTCGCCGACGACCTGCACTGGGCGGACACCCCGTCCGCTAAGGTGCTCGCGTTCGTCGCCCGACGGCTGCCGGCCGAGCCGGTCGCGCTGCTCGGCGCCGCCCGAGACGGCGAGGGCACCGACGGCGACACGGCCGGCGTTACCGAGCTACGGCTGGCACCCCTCCCCCCGGACGCCGCGGCCGCGTTGCTTGACCTGCGGTGGGGGCATCGGCTCGCGCCCGCGGTGCGGGACCGGCTGGTCCGCACCACCGGCGGCAACCCGCTGGCGCTGATCGAGCTGCCCGCCGCGCTCACCGCCGACCAGATCACCGGACGGGAGCCGATTGCCGAGCCGCTGCCGTTGACCGCGCAACTGGAGCGCACGTACCTGGACCGGGTGCGTCGGCGAGAGCCGCGGGTGCAGGCGCTGCTGCTGCTCGCCGCGGCCGAGGGAGCAGGGCGGCTGGCCACGATTCGTCGGGCGGCTGAGTGGCTCGAACTCAACCCCGGCCTGCTGGAGTCCGGCGATCTCGCCGACCTCGTCCGGGTCGAACACGAAACGGTGGTGTTCCGCCACCCGCTGGTCCGTTCGGCGATCTACCAGGCCGCCAGCCCGGCCGCCCGCCAGCAGGCGCATCGGGCGTTGGCCGAGGCGCTGGCCGGGGACGCCGCCGAGGCCGATCGGCGGGCCTGGCACCGCGCGCAGGCCGCGGTCGGGCCGGACGAGCCGGTGGCCGACGAGCTGGAACGCGCCGCGCAGCGCACCATGCGCCGCGCGGGACATGCGGCCGCCTCGATCGTCCTGGAACGCGCCGCGCAACTGAGCCCCTCCCTGGAATCCCGGGCCCACCGGCTGGCGGCAGCCGCCGATGCGGCGTGGCGCGGCGGAGACCCGACCCGAACCCGCGCGCTCGTCGACGCGGCCGAACGGTCCGATCCGGGCGAGCCTGCGGTTCGGCTCGACATCGACCACCTGCGCGGGCTGATCGAGCTGCGCGCGGGCGTACCCGCCGATGGGCTCGCCATCCTCCTCCCAGCCGCCCGGCAGGCCGTCGAGACCGATCCGCATCTCGCGGTACGCCTGCTCATGGCCGCCGGCGAGGCCGCGTTCCACTCCGACGACAAGGCCGCGTCACCCGAGATTGGCCGACTGCTGACCCGGCTGCCCCCGGACCTCGACCCGCACGACGCGCTGCTGGTCCGCCTGCACCGCGCCGTCGGCCGAGCCGGCGACCCGGCCCGCCTGAGCGAGGACTTCGCCCAGGTCGAGCAGCTCGACGACCCCGACCTGCTGGTATGGGCCGGCGGCATAGCCATGGGGCTGGGCGACCACGCGCTCGCCCGGCGGCTGCGTACCAGGGCCGCAGCCCGCGCCCGGGCGGTGGGGGCGGCCGGCACCCTCGCCTGGGTGCTCCAGTACCAGGCCACCGACGAACTCAGCCGGGGCCGCTGCGTGCCGGCCGAGGAGTACGCCGACGAAGGGCGTCGGCTGGCGCTGGAGACCGGCCAGCGCAACATCGCCTGCCACCACCAGGCGATCCTGGCCGGCGCGGCGGCCCTACGCGGGCGCCACCAGCAGGCGCACCGCCTCGCCGAGGAGACCCTCGCCGAAGCCGCCACCCGCCGGCTGATCGGCGCCGCCCTGGTCACCCACCGCGCCCTCGGCGAGCTCGCGCTCGCCACCGGCCGTCCCGAAGACGCGCTCGACCACCTCGACGCCTTGTGGAACCTGTGCCCACCCGGACACCGCGGCATATCCCTGTTCGCCGTGCCGGACCTGGTGGAAGCCGCAGTCCGCGCCGGCCAGCCCGAACGATGCCACCAACGGTTGACCGACTACCTCGCCTTCGCCGACTCCGCCGGCCCGCCGCAGGTGCGTGCGCTCGCCGCCCGCTCGCGTGCCCTCCTCACCTCCGGGCAGGACGCCACCCGGCACTTCGAGCAGGCGCTGCGCCTGCACACCGCCGGCGAAGGCGCCTTCGACCGGGCCCGCACCCAACTGCTCTACGGCGAGTTCCTGCGCCGGGAACGCCACCGCATCCAAGCCCGCACCCACCTCCGGGCGGCCCTGGACACCTTCGAGCAGCTCGGCACCCAGGCATGGGCCCAGCGGGCCGCAGGCGAGCTACGCGCCACCGGCGAAACCGCCCGCCGCCGCGACCCGAGCACCCTCGACCAACTCACACCCCAGGAGCTTCAGATCGTCCACGCCGTCGCCGAAGGCGCCACCAACCGGGAGATCGCCGCCCAGCTGTTCATCAGCCCCCGCACCGTCGACTACCACCTACGCAAGGTATTCCCCAAACTTGGGATCACCTCCCGCACCGAACTCATCCGCCTCGCCGCCAACACCTGAACCCCGCCGTCACCCCCAACGATTTTCTGTCCCGGCCTCCGCCCATGGGTCTCAGCAGCCCGCGGAGGACGGCTTGCAACACCAACGCGGGCTCTGCCGTGGCGCCGACCGCGGCGCGTCGGCCTCCAACACCGCCCGCACCACCCCCAGATCCAGCCCCCGCCACCGCCGCCGCCCGTCGCCCCGGTCGTACCGAGCAGCTCGCCGACCGCACCGGCCACACCGCTGCCGGGCACCCTTACCCGGG
>WNGE01008432.1_pt1 | contig 11007 bp, 10 predicted proteins | sample 5400651 | NCBI WGS metagenome assembly WNGE01 (sample SAMN13153370, study PRJNA577476) | soil metagenome | isolation source: 60 cm soil or saprolite under grassland replicate 2 | place: USA:California | collected 2016-06-15
GCCGCCGGGGAACAGCGTGTCGCCGCTGAACAGCACCGGGTGCCCCTCGAGCAGGAAGCACGTCGATCCCGGCGTGTGCCCGGGCGTGTGGATCGTGCGCAGGCGCAGGTCGCCCACCTCGATGACGTCGTCGTCGGGGATCGTGAAGTCGTACGACGGGAGCATCGAAGCGTCCTCGGCCGCGATCCCCACGTCGATACCGGCGTCGCGCACGGCCTCGACGGCTTGGATGTGGTCCCAGTGCCCGTGGGTGGTCAGCACCCGCCGTACCCCGGTGGCGCGGCTCACCTCGAGCAGGAGGTCGTGCTCGTTGGCGGCGTCGAGGAGGGTCGCCTCGCCGGTGCGCTTGCATCGGACCACGAAGACGTTGTTCTCGAACGGCCCGACCGTGAGCTTGTCGATCCGCACGTCGGCGCTCTCGAAGTGGGGAGGTCGGGCCACACTGCTCCTCTTGTCGCCGTCGCAAGCTCCGGCTTTGCGGCGGCGGTCGGCAAAGCCGCCGCTCGCCGCCCAGGGTACCGGCGCCCTGGCAACTTGACCGACCAGTCCAGTACCGTCCGATCGAATGGACTTCACGGACACGCCCGCGGAGGCCGCGTTCCGCGACGAGGTGCGCACTTGGCTCGCCGACCACCTCGTGGGCGAGTTCGCGGAGATCGGTGGCGGCGGCGGACCGGCCGACGAGAGCGACTGGGAGCTGCGCGTCGAATGGGAGCGTGTGCTCGGCCGCGATCGCTGGATCGGCCTCGGGTGGCCGAAGGAGTACGGCGGGCGCGCCGCGAGCTTCTCCGAGGAGGTCATCTTCAACGAGGAGTACGCGAAAGCCGACGCGCCGTCCCGGGTCAGCTTCTTCGGCGAGGGCCTGTTCGCGCCCACGCTGATCGCGTACGGGACCGAGGAGCAGAAGCAACGCTTCCTGCCCAAGATCCAGTCCGCCGAGGAGCTGTGGTGCCAGGGCTACTCGGAGCCGAACGCAGGCTCCGACCTCTCCAACGTCCAGACGCGCGCCGTGCTCGACGGCGACCAGTGGGTGATCAACGGTCAGAAGGTCTGGACGACGCTCGCTCATCGATCCGACTGGTGCTTCGCGGTCGTGCGCACCGACACCGAGGCGCCGGCCCACAAGGGGATCTCGTACCTGCTCGTCCCGATGAAGCAGCCCGGCGTCACGGCGCGGCCGCTGGAGCAGATGACGGGCACGGCCGAGTTCAACGAGGTCTTCTTCGACGACGCCCGCACCGACAAGCAGAACATCGTCGGCGAGGTGAACGACGGCTGGAAGGTCGCTATGGCCACGCTCGGCTTCGAGCGCGGGACGGCGTTCCTGTCGCAGCAGCTGGCGTTCCAGCGCGAGCTGTCGGATCTCGTCGACGTCGCCCACAAGAACGGCGCGACGGTTGACGAGACGATTCGCCAGCGACTCGCCGACGCGTACGTCGGCGTCCAGATCATGAAGTACAACGGCATGCGGATGCTCACGAGCCTCGTCAAGAGGGGCGCGGTGGGGCCGGAAGCGAGCATCGGCAAGGTGTACTGGTCGTCGTGGCACCGCAAGCTCGGCGAGCTGGCGATGGACGTGCTGGGCGCCAACGCGCTCGTCGTCGAGGGGGAGCCCGGCGGGCACTACGAGCTCGGCGACCTGCATCGCATCTTCATGGCGAGCCGGGCCGAGACCATCTACGCCGGGTCCAGCGAGATCCAGCGCAACATCATCGGCGAGCGGGTGCTCGGGCTCCCGCGTGAGCCGCGAGCCTGAGGGGGAGACAATGAACTTCGCGTTCTCGGAGGAGCAGGAGCAGCTCCGCGACGCCGTCCGCAAATTCATGGAGGCCAAGTCGCCCTCGTCGGAGGTGCGGCGCCTCATGGAGACGACCGAGGGGTACGACGAGGCCGTCTGGAAGCAGATGGCGCAGGAGCTCGGCCTGCAGAGCCTGCACATCCCCGAGACGCACGGCGGCCAGGGGTTCACGTTCGTCGAGCTCGGCATCGTGCTCGAGGAGATGGGGCGCGTCCTGTTGTGCGCGCCGTACTTCTCGACGGTGGCGCTGGCCGCGAACGCGATCATGAACACCGGGTCCGACGCGCAGCAGGGTGAGCTGCTACCCGGGATCGCGTCCGGGGAGACGATCGCAGCGCTCGCGTTCACCGAGCCCAACGGCTGGTGGGACGCCTCGGGCATCACGATGGAAGCCAGCGGCAAGGGCGACAGCTACGAGCTGTCGGGCACGAAGATGTTCGTGATCGACGGGCACACCGCGAACACGATCATCGCGGTCGCGCGCACCGCCGGTACGAGCGGTGAGGACGGCATCTCGTTCTTCGTCGTCGACGGCGACGCCTCCGGACTCACCCGCACGCCACTCGCCACGATGGACCAGACCCGGAAGCAGGCCCGACTCGACTTCTCCGGTGTGCCCGCCCGTCCGCTCGGCGACGTCGGCACCGGCTGGGCCGCGCTGTCGAAGACGCTCGACCAGGCGGCGGTGTGCCTGTCGAACGAGATGGTCGGCGGGGCGCAGAAGGTGCTCGAGATGTCGGTCGAGTACGCAAAGGTGCGCGTGCAGTTCGGCCGCCCGATCGGGTCGTTCCAGGCCATCAAGCACAAGTGCGCCGACATGCTGCTCGAGGTCGAGTCGGCCAAGTCCGCTGCCTACTACTCGGCGTGGGCGGCGGCCGAGGACAACGAGGAGCTGCCGGTGGTCGCGAGCCTGGCCAAGGCCTACTGCTCGGACGCGTATTTCCACGCCGCCGCCGAGAACATCCAGATCCACGGCGGGATCGGCTTCACCTGGGAGCACGACGCCCACCTGTACTTCAAGCGGGCCAAAAGCTCCGAGATCCTCCTCGGCGACGCCACGTACCACCGGGAGCTGCTCGCACAGCGCATCGGGATCTGAGCACAATTGCTCGTTGCTCGCTCGCACGTGGCGTAGTCGGACCCGCAGCCTCGCCGGAAGTCTCGCCTTCCTGCGTGAGCGCGCGTGGGCGCGCTGGCTCGTCTCGTTCGCCATCCTGTTCTCGCTCGGCGCGCTCTGGGCCTTGGCGAATCCGCCGCTGGCGGCCCCCGACGAGCCGGCACATGTGGTGCACGCCGCTGCCGTGGCGCGCGGTGAGCTCTTCGGCAAGCCGCTGACGCGCGCGCAGCGCGAGCTGCTGCCAGTCCGGGCCGGCTTCGGCCCGGACTTCGGCGCCCGCGCGAGCTTGTACACGTCGGTGACGGTCCCCGAGGTCTACGACCGCGCCAACTGGGGCTGTTTCTGGCATCACCCGGAGCAGACGGCAGCGTGCCTCGACTTCTCCGGCTCACAACGCGATGTGCGCGTGGTGACGCACACGGAGGTGTACCCGCCCTCGTACTACCTGTGGGTCGGGCTCCCTGCCCGCCTCGGATCGGCCGGCCCCCGTGCGATGTACGTGATGCGGCTGGCGGCAGTCGCGCTCGCAGCCGCGCTCCTCGCGTCCGCGATCGTGAGCCTCGGTCGGATCGGTGACAGCCCCTTCGTGATGCTCGGGGTACTCGTGGCGGTGACACCCACGCTTATGTTCCTCGCCGCCGCGGTCAACCCGAGCGGTCTCGAGATCGCCGCGGGGCTCGCGCTCTGGATCTCGGGTGCGGTACTGGCGATCGAGTCGCGGTCCGCGGAACGCGGCCGCGTCGATCGACAGCTCGTCGCGCGTGTCGGGATCGCGGCCGCGGTCCTGGTGCTCTCGCGACAGCTGGGCCCGATCTGGGCGGCGTTGATTCTGCTGACGCTCGCCGCATGGGCGGGCAGACGCGGGGTCCGAACACTTGTGGCGTCGCGGACGGCGTGGGCGTGGGGCGCCGTCGTCGGCGCGTGTGCCATTGCACAGGTGGCATGGCTCGAATGGGTCGGCGGCCTCGATCCGCACAGCTACATCGGTGGTCCCTCGGACGAGACCGGCCTCGAGCTCCTCGAGCGCGGCATCGGTCAGAGCTCGATGTTGTTCCGCCAGATGATCGGAGACTTCGGCTGGAACGAGGTGCCGGCGCCGGCGTTCACGCTGTACATGTGGATCGCTGCGCTCGGGGGTCTCGCCGCGCTCGCCTTTGTCGTCGGACGCCGCCGCGACACGGTCGTTCTCGCCGTCGTGGGTCTCCTGAGCGCGGCGCTTCCGATCGCGTTGATCGTGTACCAGTCCGGATACGCCCCAGGGCTCGGTCGTTACGCGATGCCGTTCGCCGTCGGCGTCCCGGTCGTCGCCGGGCTCGCGCTACGCGGGCCGGTGCTCGGCGGGCGCCGGGCTCCCGTGTGGCTGGCGGTGGCCGGGCTGGCGGTCGGTCACGTGCTCGCGTTCGGTCAGAGCCTGCGCCGCTGGACCGTCCTCGCCGACGGCCCCATTCAGTTCTGGAGGAACCCGGCGTGGACGCCGCCGCTGTCGCCACTGCTGTTGATGGTGGGGTTCGTCGTCGCGGTCGTCGTGTGGTGCGTCTGGCTGATCGCGCCGGCCCCGGCACGCTCGCTCGGGCCGCTCCTCGACGCCGAAGTCACGCAACCGGATCTCGTCGACGCGCGCGCCGGGTCCTGACCCGTCCGCGTCGGTGGCCGGTAGCCTCGAATCCGTGCAGATCGTCGCCGGGTTCCTTGTCGTGGCGATCATCGTCGGAGTCGCCGCGTGGCTCGTGATCCGTGAAGCGGGACGCATCGCCAAAGCGCCGCCGCCGGCGATCTTCGACCTCGACGAGGCCCACGATTGGGTCGTCGCTCACGTTCCCGACGACGTCGCCGCCACGCTCACGTCCGACGACGTGCGCCGCATCCTCGAGTTCCAGCTCGAGTACTTCGAGAAGAAGGGCGTGTCGGGGAACGGCGCCGGCCCCAAGGCGCCGGGACCGGTCGTGATCGGCGGCGCCGAGGCCGTCGACTACATCGTCGAGCGCGCCGCGAGCACGGGCGAGGCCTACCTACCCGAGCAGATCTACGGCGTCCTCGACACGCAGCTCACCTACCTGCGCTCCATCGGGGCGGTCGGACCCCCCGCCGACGACAAACGCGACACCCGGTAGCCGCGCGCACCCGAGCGGCTGTCGTCATGGGCGCGGCTCGTACCGGTTGAGGCCCGAGCGGTCGCGTCGGCACGGGTGACCAAAGTGGTCGCCTCGGTACTTCGGTGACCGATAGAGGCGCGAGACCCTCGTCTCGGCGCCGGGAAGTCGCTCCGCGACGACGTCGTTGCGTACGAAGAACGCATTCGCACCGTGCGACTCGCAGCCGACGAGCGAGTAGCCGAGCGTCGCCGCGAGCTCGTTCAAGGCATCGAGGCTGGCCCCGAACCTACGGCTGCCGTCCCAGAAGCGGCCCGGCCGGTGCCGCTGGACCCAGAGAACACCCGGTGTCGCGGACGCGTTGTACTCGATCACGACCACGCGCGGGTGGTAGCGGCGTCCGATACTCCGCCAGACGTAGTAGTCGACGCCGTCGAGGTCGATCACCAGCAGGTCGAGCTCGACGGGGACGCCGGCGCGCTCGAGGATCCCGGGAGCCGAATCAGGCGTCACCGTGACGCACTCGACGGTCACGTCCCGGCTTCCGACAATCCGCGCCGCTTCCTCGGCCGAGGGACGATCGGCCTCCACCCACAGACCCGACCAGCCCGCCTCGGCGAGCCGGCGTGTGTTGTTCTCGTGTCCGTCGCCCGCCGCGACCTCGACGAACGAGTTGGTCGCGGTGCCGATGCGCTCGAAGAGCGCCTCGAGCATCCCGTCCTCTCCGAACTGGGAGTACGTGCGCGCCTCGCGAGCGTTGAGCCACGAGCTGGAGTACCGCTCGCGCCGCTCCCAGCGCCGATGTCGCCGACGTTCGAAGGCCAGCACGCCGGCTGACCACACGGCTTCGGCGGCGGCGATCGCGTACGTCCCGGCTACGAACGTGATGCCGCGGAGCCGCGCCCACGGCATCGTTGCTACTTCTGCTTCTGGTTGGCGAGCTTCTGGAGCTTGGGCACCAGCCACGCGTCAACGACCTTGTAACCCGCCGGGTTGAAGTGCGAACGGTCGGCGTCGCGCACGGGCTTCCCCTTCAGCGTGTCGGTGAACACCCCCTTGGGTGACACGAGCTTGTTGAGGTCGTACACGGTGATGGCGCCCTGTCGGCCGAGGTCGAGCCGGATCTTGTTGAGCTCGTCGACCTTGTGCTTGCTGCCGAGGAACGGCTGTCCCGGCAGCGGCGCGTTGTACCCGGGCGGGGGTGCGTCGGGCCCGTAGGCCTCCCACCAGATCTCGCTGATGCCGTTCACGCCCGGCGGCTCCGGGTACGCGTGGGGCGGGTCGATGTACTGCATGGTCGTGAACACGACCTTGGCGCCGGTGGTCGACAGCAACGACGCCGCTTCCTTGGTTGCGTCGGAGAGCGGTTGCTGGAACTCCGGCTGCTCGATGGTGCTCGGCAAACCGTCGCCCGGATTGGTGAACCAGCGGTCGACGATCTCCCACCCGCCCGTCCAGACGAGCACGATGTCGGGCTGACTCTGCTGGACGAGCGCCGGCCACTCGCTGCGCCAGTTCGGGCAGCCCAAGCCCGCCCCCGAGATCACGGTCCCGCCGTTGTAGCTCTCGAGATCGCCGGGGGAGAGCGTGCAGTTCACGGTGGCGGCGTTCACCACCTCGAGCCGCTTGTCCTGTTCCAGCGCGTACTTGCCGAGCCCCTGACCGACCGAATCGCCGAGGATGAGCACCTTGATCTTCGGCTGGGGCTTGGGCTTGGCGGGCTCGGCCCCGGCGGCGGTCACGCCGCCGGCACCCAGGCCGGCGACGGTGATGACGACGAGGAGAGCGACGAGACGCGTGCGCACAGATCTGGCTCCTGCTCCGAGAAGGGCGGGCGGCATCCTAGCGCCGGGGTCGGTTGATCCACCTTCGGCGCGGGCTTGTCTAGACTGCCGGAGTCCTGCCGCAGGGAAGGATCTCGTTGCGCAAGCTCCTACTCGTCGTTGCTGTGGCCGCGCTCGCGGCCGGCACGCTGACCGCGTGCTTCGGCGGCCCGCCTCCGGAGCCGACAGACCCCCACGACGTGCTGTCGGTCGGCGACTCGGTGAGCTTCTCCTTCGGGTGCGTGCTCGGCGACGGGAATGGGACCTCGGGTTGTCCCGCCCGGCCCGGGTACACCACGGTCAACGAATTCCACGGCGGGTGCACGATCGCGCCGGGGAGCCTCATCCTCTACAGCGGCGGGAGCGCCAACGCCCCCACCTGCGACACCGTGCCCGACCAGCATGGCCTGACGTGGCAGCAGGCGGCCGCCCGGTACGTCCCGAAGGTCGTCGTGATCAATACCGCCGGCTGGGAGATCGTCGACCGCTACCTGAGCTTCACTCAGCCACCCGACTACCAATGGGGCGCGAACAACCAATTCTACAACAACGCCGCCCAGTACTACTCCAACGAGCTGTACAACGCGATCAACATGTTTCTGTCCTACGGCGCGCAACATGTCCTGATCGCCAACTCGCCGTACTTCAGCCCCCACCAGCCGACGCCTCCGGTCGGGAGCGTTCCCGCGGGTTTCGAGTGCTCGTGGTGGGAGCCCGAGGCTTTCAACGGCAACCCGCCAACCGCGGTGGCCACCCCTGGGAACCCGCTGACGTGCCCGGGCCAGTGGCGATCGCCGACCGGGACCACCAGCTTCCGGTCGAGTCACGCCAAGCTCGACCAGTTCAACAACGTCGTCAACATCGTGAAGAACAACTTCTTCGGCGGGGATTCGCGCGTGAGCGTGTTCAACTTCAAGAAGCACTTCAACGGTACCGACAACCAGTACCACGACTACATCTGCCCGCCCCCCGATGACGCGACGCAGGCACCAGGCCTGGATGTCGACCTTGACGGGACGCCCAACTGCCCAACGGCGGCGGACCCCTTCCGCGAAGCGATCCTGGCCCGCGCGATCGACCAGTCGCACCTGTCGCCGGCCGGGCAATTCCAGATCCTCCAGCCCTACCTCGAGGGCTGCGTGAAGACCCTGCTCGGGCAAGCCAACACGCCCGGGGATTGCACCTAGTGACCTGTCCAGAGAGAAGCCGATGCGACGACGCCTGATCACCACAAGCCTCCTGCTCGGGGGCGTCGTCCTCGCGGCCGCGTGCGGCTCGGGCGGCCCCTCGGTGCAGGCGCGCCAGACGGGCGAGACCACGACCACCACCGAGCCGACCACGACGACCGCAGCCCCGGCGACGAGCGCAGCGCCCGCGACCACCGCTGTGCCGCCGACGACCGTCACCCCGGTCGCGGAGCCGCCGTGCACGGCCGACGCCCTCGCTTCTGCCTACACCGCCAAGTACGGGGCGCCGTCCGGGAGCCTGCAGGCCCAGAAGTGCGTCGCCGGTTGGGCCACGAGCGCGCTGACCAAGGGCTTCGACCCGCCCACGTTTACCCTCTACCGGGCCGAGGACGACCACTGGGTCGCGCTCAACAGCAGCGCCGGCAAGCTGTGCGAGGGCCAGGGCGTGCCGTCCGAGGTCGCCCCGCAGATCGGCTGCGACACCTGACGCCGAGTCGGCAGAACTGCCACGCGTGACGCCTCCGTCCGTGGTACAAGTTGCGGTACCAGGGAAAGGAGGTGGTCCAGCTGATGCATGATCAACGCGGGACTCTGGAGGTGCGCGGCCGTTAGGTCGTAGTCGCGCCCGCCCTGCGGGCGCGTCAGGCTGGACCGCCTGGCGGAAACCGAACCGCCGCACCGTCGTCGCCCGGACGGGGAAGTAGTCCCTCCCGTGTGGTCCCGGACGGCGAACACGTTCAGCCGTGTTCTGTGAGGGGGCGCCGCGTGCGCCCCCTCACTCGCGTTCGACGTACGCTCGCAGCCCCCGCACCAGGAGCACGGATGACCCGACCGTCACGGTTCGAGAGCTTCCGCTACCTCGGCGACAAGCGAACGCAGGTCGTGTACGACCTCGACCTCCTCGACGAGGCCGGGCTCGAGCCTGCCATCGACGAGCTGATGGCATCCGAGGCGTTCGCCGCGTTCTCGCCAGACACGCTCGCCGAGGCCCGCAACCGCGGCTACCGGCCGCACCGGTCGATCCGCGTTCGCGAGGAGGATGGCGCATAGCGCTACGGCATCGAGAACTCGGGCCCGACCTTGCCGTTCGCGGTCTGCGGCTTGACGCTCTGCGCGCCGGCAGACTGGCCGCTCACCTCCGCGTCCATGCCGGCACGGAGCTGTTGCCGGGTCAGCTGGCCCGCGCCGGTGCCCTCGAGGATCGGGATGCCTCGGTAGAGCGGGTTTGATAGCCCGTGGATCTGGATGGCGAGGACGAGGGTCCCGTTGCCTTGTGTCTCCTCGATGACCTGGTCCGCCACTTGTCCGGGCACCTGTGCCGTCCCGCCCCAGCCCATGACCCAGTTCCCGTTCGGCACCGACAGCTTCCGCGCGCTCCCGCAGCAGAACGAGGACGGCGCCAGGTTGGTGTCCTGAGCCTGCTCATCGAAGGTGGCCGTCCCCGCCTTGCCGAGCGGCAACGGGAGGCTCGTGTCGATCGTGTAGCGGACCGCGCGCGGCGCGCGTCCCTGCCCGGTGCCGTTGTCATGGACGGTGACGGTCCCGTCCGGCAGCACCCGGGCGTCGTGCTGGCCGCCGAAGTTGCCGAAGGGATCGTTGCCGAAGGCCAGGCTCTTCGGGACGCACACCTGGCCGACGCAGTCACTGTGGTCGGACCCCCCGAGCTTCCAGACGATGTCGTTGTTCGCGGCGTTGTTCTTGTCCTGGTGAATCTTGTACACGGCGTCGTCGTGCCGGTACGAGACGAGGAAGCCGCTCCCGGTCCACTCGATCGAGTTCCAGTGGTAGATGTCGTAGAAGCCGAGGACGCCGTTGATGGCGATCAGCTGCGATCGCCAGTGGTCGGCGGTCTCCGAGGGCGGGATGTGGTCGGAGGTGCGCCACGACCACACGACGTTCCCTTGGGGCGTGACCTCCTGGATCACGTGGTCGAGGATCGTGGCGTTGGTCTCGAGATTCGGGTTGTTCCAGGCCGCTTGCATGTTGAAGCAGCAGCGCTCCTCGCTCGTGACCATGGCGTAATTGCCGTTGGGAAGGAGGATGGCGTCGTGGCCGTCGCTGTCGGCGCCGACGGTGTTGAACGACCTGGCGAGGCTGCCGTCGAGGGCGTGCTCCTCGAACCGGACGTTCGCCACCAAGCCCGTGTTCGGGCCGGGACCGCCGATGCCGAAGGTCACGTGGCCGTTGTCGAAGAACGTCGAGAACGCCTGGTTGGGATTCGGCCCGGTCCACCACCACATCGGCACGCCGTTGTTGTCGAAGATCACCGGCGTACCGGTCGGCGACGTCAGGTAGAACCCGGCCTGCGGCGTGCCGGGCCGTTGCACGCTCCAGTCCGGGAAGTCCGGAGGCAAACAGCGGACGTAGTGCGTCGTCGTCGCCTGGGGCGTCTGCACCACGATCGTGAAGCTCTGGTTGTAGTCGCGGAAGGTGAAGGTGTTGAACTGCCCGGTGTCGGGCGGTTGCCCGTCGACGGACACGGTCGTGTCGGGGGGCGCGTTCACCGAGAACAGCACGGCCTGGTTGAGGTTGCACCGGCTGACGTAGTCGGTGATGCCCGTGCTGAAGTGCGGGAACAGCCCCGGATTGGTCTCGACCAGCCCGCCGAACGGGGGAAACGCCGGACCCGGCTCGGGCGGGGGGTTGGCCGGCAGGCAGGCCGTCGCGACGAGCGCCACGGCCGACAAGAGCATCACCAGCAACGCGGGGCGCGAACGCAAGCGCTCGAAGATCGTCATGCCGGGCGGCCCCGATTCCTCTCGTGGTCCCTACCCGACCACAAGCCGTGGTCGGCACGTAGCCGTAGACACTAAACCGCGGGCGGTGGCCTGCCAACGATCGCCTCGAGCAGCGCGGTCGCTTGGTGCGCGTTGTCCGATTATTCCGCCCGCGGACGGCGCCTCAGGCGAGGGACGGCTCCGAGAGGGGCAGCCCGAGCGACCCGACCACGCCCTTCATGCGTGCCTCGAACGCGGTGTCGGACAGGGCGGGC
>WNGE01031778.1_pt1 | contig 11007 bp, 8 predicted proteins | sample 5400651 | NCBI WGS metagenome assembly WNGE01 (sample SAMN13153370, study PRJNA577476) | soil metagenome | isolation source: 60 cm soil or saprolite under grassland replicate 2 | place: USA:California | collected 2016-06-15
TCGCCGGCAGAGAGGAGGAGCGGGATTGGTGGCATTTGCAGTGTTCGCGGCGATCAGTCGCTGGCGGGCAGCGGTGATGGCAAAGCGGAGCCGTTCGCCTCGATGGGAAGGTGCAGCTCCTGCTCCTTGTACTGGAGCTGGTACAAGCGGTAGTAAATGCCGCGTTGCGCGAGAAGCTCCTGGTGCGCACCCTGTTCGCGCAACCGCCCTTTGTGGAACACCAGGATGCGGTCGGCGTGCTGGATGGTGCTCAGCCGGTGAGCAATGACCAGCGCGGTTCTTCCGGAGAGCAAACGGTCGAGCGCTTCACGAATTTGCAGCTCCGTCTTGGTATCCACGCTCGAGGTGGCTTCGTCCAGAATCAGGAAGCGCGGATTGTGGGCCAGAGCGCGCGCAAAATTGATGAGCTGCCTCTGCCCGACCGAAAGCGTCGAACCCCGTTCATTCACGCTGGTGGCGACTCCTTCCGGCAGCGAGCGAATAAACTCGCCGAGGCCGATTTCTTCGACGGCCCGCTCGACCTTGTCGCGGTCGATGCCGGGCGTGCCGAGCCGGATGTTCGATTCAATCGTGCCGGTGAATAGAAAAGGATCCTGCAGCACGATGCCGAATTGCTGGCGGAATTGCTGGCGCAAGTCCTGCAATTCGATCGTTCGAATGTCCTTGCCATCGAGAAGGATTTGGCCGCGCTGGATGTCGTAGAAACGCAGCAGCAGGGAAATCAGGGTGGTTTTGCCCGCGCCCGTATGGCCCACGATGGCGAAAGTCTCACCGGGCTCGACCCTGAAGGACACATCGCGCAAGACCCAATCTTCGTCAGCGGGCTCAGCAGTGTTGCGGTAGCTGAACCACACGTTGCGAAATTCGATCTCGCCGCGCGGTGCGTCGAGCGGGATGGCGTTGGGGTCGGATTGGATGGTCACGGGCTCATCCAAGAGCTTGAAGATACGTTCCGAGGCGGCCATCGCGGACTGCAAGATGTTGAATTTTTCGCTGAGGTCCTGAATCGGCCGGAAGAACCGCGTGGCCCACATCGTGAATGCCGTGAGTATGCCGAGGCTGAGCGTGCCGGGGAGCACACGGTTGCCACCGGACCAGTAGATTAGCGCGATGGTGGAGACGCTGAGAAATTCGACAGCAGGATAAAAGAGCGCAAATGCGAGAATGGCATCGCGCCAGGCCAACATGTTGTCGCGATTGCGCTTTTCGAACTCTGCCCGAGCCTTTCGTTCACGATTGAATAATTGCACGACGCTCATACCAGAGATGTATTCCTGCAAGAACGCATTGATGCGGGCGATGGCCGTGCGAATGCGGCGGTTGGCATCGCGGACAAACTTCCGGAAGAAATAGGTTACGACGAGAATAAAGGGCAGAACAGCAAAGGCGTCGAAGGCCAGGTGTCTGTCAATTCGAAAGAGAACGACGGCCATGGTAAAGAGCAGGAAAAAATCATTGATCATTGTCACGACGCCGGCAGCAAACAGATCATTCAGGGCGTCAACATCCGTCGTAACCCGCGTCACCAGGCGGCCAACCGGATTGCGATCGAAATAGCTCATCGGCAGGCGCTGCAGGTGTCCAAAGATTTCGCGGCGCATGTCGTACATGGTCTGTTGCCCGACGCGCTGCATAATTCGAATCTGGATATATTGGGCGAGGAAATCGAACGTGAGCACCGCCAAGAAGAACACACTAATCCACTCGACGCCCCGCCAAGCCTGGGCTACCGGGATAGTTCCGTGAAGGGCAGGAGTGAGGTATTCGTCGATTATCTTCCAAAATAATAAAGGTGGCGCGAGTTCGAGAGGCGTCACGACAGCGACGAAAGCCAGTGCCAAGACCACGCGCCATCGGTACGGCTTGAGATACTGCATCAACCGCCGCATCAGGCGCGAATCGTACGCTTTGCCGAGAGCTTCTTCTTCGTGCTGCGTGCTCATGCGTTTTCGAGCTCTTCCTCGAGCAACTGCTTGTGGTACAAATCCGCGTAATAGCCGCCGCGCGCGAGCAGTTCGTCATGCGTGCCGCGCTCGATGATGTGTCCTTCGCGCAGGACCACGATCTGGTCAGCGTTTTGCACGGTGGAAGTGCGGTGCGAAATCAGAATGGTGGTGCGGCCGCGCATGACGCCGCGCAAGCCGGTGAGGATTTTTTCCTCAGTTTGCGTGTCCACGCTGGACAGCGCGTCATCAAGGATGAGAATGCGGGGATCGCGAATGACCGCGCGGGCGATGGCGGTCCGTTGTTTTTGTCCGCCCGAAAGCGTGATGCCGCGCTCCCCAACAGGGGTGTCGTAACCCGTGCCGAAGTCTTCGATGTCGCCATGCAGGCTGGCGATTTCAGCCGCTTCGCGCGCACGCTCGGGATTGTATTCGAGCAAGCCGAACGCGATATTTCCTCCAACCGTCTCGCTGAAGAGATAAGTATCCTGCGGAACAAAACCGATCGAGCGGCGGAGCGTCTCGAGCGGCCATTCGCGAATGGGACGGCCGTCGATTAGAACGGAACCGTCGGGCGCTTCCCAGAGGCGCGCGACAAGCGCTGCGAGAGTGGTTTTCCCGCTGCCGGTCGGGCCCACAATGGCGAGCGTCGAGCCGGCGGGAATCCTCAGATTGACGCCGGAAAGGACTGGGCGAGGACCGCCGCCGTTGGACTTTCCTGCGCCGTTCGCACCCGCGCCGGAGAGAGTCGTGGGATAGGTGAACGTGAGATTCCGGAATTCGATCTCGCCTTCCGGTGCGCGGGTTGAGGAAATGGAGGCTGCACTGTCGTCGATTTTCGGTTTTGCTTCGAGAATGTAGTTGAGGCGGCCCATGGAAGCCGCGCCGCGCTGGAAAATATTCGTGACCCAACCGAGAGCGACCATCGGCCAGACCAGAACGCCGAGGTAGGTGTAGAACGCGATGAGCGCACCAAGAGAAATTTCGCCGCGAAGAAGCTGATGGCCGCCCTGCCAGAGCACAATGAGGAAAGTGGTGCCGCTGAGAGCCTGGAGCGAGGGCATGAACATGCTCCAGGTGCGAATCAACTTGACATTGCGTGCCACGTATTCGCGGTTGGGTTCGTCGAATCCGCGGATTTCCGCTTCTTCCTGCGCGTAAGCGCGAATCACGCGCACACCGGAAAGGTTTTCCTGCACCTTGGCGGAGAGCGTGGCGAGCGAGGCCTGGATGCTTTCATAGAGATCGTGAATGACTTTGCCGAAGTGGCGCACGGCCACGGCCACCACCGGGACGGGGAGCAGGACCCACAGCGTGAGTGCGGCTGACAGTTTGAGCATGACCACGACTGCGAGAAGCATGGTGACGATCGTGGTGCCGCTGTACATGATGCCGGGTCCAAGGACCATGCGGACCGAATTGAGATCGTTTGTGGCCCGGGACATCAACTCGCCGGTGCGGTTGCGGACGTAGAATTCCGGCTCGAGGACCAGTAGCCGGTCAAGTAGATCGGCACGCAAGTCGTATTCGATATCCCGGGAGACGCCGATAAGAATCCAGCGCGTGGAAAAGGAAAGAACGCCTTTGAGAGCCACGCAAAAGATGAGTACGAGACAATAGATACCGAGTGCGTGGCGGCTGTGCGGCGCGTAGAAAGGAATACTCTTGCTGAGCCAGTTGACGGTGCCTACCGCTGCCACGGCACCCGAGACGCCTGGATGCTCAAAGGGGTGTGGGCTCCCCGCGAGTGTGTCTGTGATCACTCCCGTAGCGAGCGGCCAGATGATGCCTACCAGACCCATAAGCGCGAGCGTGACCAAGCCAAGCGCGATCCCGCCGGTGTACTTTCTCAGGTAGGGCATGAGGCCGAGCAGGTTTTTCCACGCCGAGGCTTTCGGGGCTTTCTTCGCCCCATCGGCGGCGTTCAGGTTTGTCACTGCCGCGCTCATCGCAGCCTGGACCTCGCGTCTTCCAGGGAAGCCGCCTCGAGCAGGAAGTGCTCGTACGTCCGGTCGAGCGATTGGTAGCGTTTGGTAGCCGGATTCCAGCGCACCCCGATCGGCAGCACGTGCGAATCGGTGGCGCCTTTCAGCGGCGTAAAGTAAAGTTGCAAACCCTTCTCTTCACTCTGCTCGAACTGCAGCCGCCAGCCAGTTATGGCCGTCAACGGCGTCAAGCCGAGAAAGCCTTTCTGGTTTTTCAGATGTTCATCGCATCGCAGAAGCTCGGTCCACTTGCCGTCAGTATTTTCCACTACCACCGCGCGTGTCACGATGGTTCCCGGTAAATTGTTGGTTGGCGTCTTTGGCACGACGTTCGCCGCCAGAAATTCCTGCTTCCCGTTCTTCGCCAAATCTCCAAAGACCAGCACCTGCGTCTCGCTCCCCAGCAGCGCCTTTGCCGCCGACTGAACGTCTTCGGGAACGATCGGCTCCGCGCGCTTGGTTTCCGCCTGCGCCGCAGGCTTCGGAGCGTCCGCGCCACATCCGCCCAGAAGAACAGCCAGGATCACGGGGTTTATGGAGAAAAGCAGCAGAATTCTCCAGGCAAGGGCCGGGCCAACACCACCGGCCCCCCTTACGAAGGACGTCGCACGGCCCGCCCCGTTAGCATACGGACACTCGCTTTGTGAGCTTTTTTCCATTAGAAGTCTCGCATCGCGAGCGTGATCTCAAACACTCGCCAGGGCTTCCTATCCCTAGTCCGGTAGGCAGCGTACCCACCCTCGTCGCCTGCAGCGCACGGGACCAGCCCAATCAAATCCGTAACACAGTAATTCTAGCTGTTGCCCGCTCTTCGTGGAAGGGCTCCTCGAATCCCGTTTGCTCAAGAATTGAACGCGCTACCGCTGCGCCAGTATTGCGTCCAGCCGGGCTTCAAAGTTCTCTTCTCCCTCGGACCACAACTCGCTGCGTTCCACCGGCAAGGCCCGCTCAATCGCTTCGATCCAATTCAGCAGTTGTTGGATGTTTTCCCGCGTCTTGGCGTGATATTCCTTCAGGTTTCCACTTGCCGCCATCCACTGCCGGAACGTGTGCTCTACCGGGTGGTCCGAGGAATGGAGCGGATTCAACGCTGCCCCCGGGTCCAGCAACTTGCCGTGCCCCGTAAAAAAGTGCTCGAAACCCAGATCCACCGCAAAGTGTCCCGCGGTCGCTGCAATGCCGTCGTCATATTCCAGCCCGTGGCACGTCAGCTCCAGCGGCTCCGGTCGCTGCTGCCACTTCAAGCTCTCGATATCGAAACTCCACAGGTCCCATTTTGCACTGACAATGTACGCCGTGTGAGATATTGAAAGCGGGGCGGTCGTCAGGAACCGCGCAAATTCCGCGATCATTGTCTCCACGGAAAAATCGCGCGTCCATGCGCGCAAGTATGCATGATTGGCCATGGTGCGTGAAACCTTTGGGATTATAGCGGGCTGGAAGTGAAGTGGCGAATCGAGCCGGCGGCCGCCCGCTGAATATGGCAGCAGTGTGACGCGCACACACTCAGCGGCCCTGTCCACTCTGAGCTGCAAGGGGAACTTGCCCGAGGGCCGGCGCAAACTCAGGTGTTCAGGCGCTGGTGTTCGCGCTCTTTGCGCGCGCGGGAGCTTCCACGGCTGGCGTAAAGCTCTGCGCAATCTCTTTCAGCCGCTCGCGCATGGACTCTCCCACGCCGGCGAATACCTGGGCACAGGCCTCGCGAAGCTTTTCCTCCGCGGCCGCCGCAATTGCGGAAATCATCTCGCGCGATTGGTGATCCAACGACGCCACCGTTGCCAGCATCCATTGATTCGAGACATTCTCCAAGCGCTTCTTGTGCTGCTCCGCAGCGAGTTCGCCCATCTGGCCGTACACGTTCTGCATCTCCTTTTGATGCGCGTCGGTCATCGTCTTCCAGGAAGCGAGCAACGGCCCAAATCCTTCAGACACTTTTTTCTGCGCCTCTGCCACGCCCGACTCAAGCGCCCCGCTCATGGCCTCCTGGTAACGCCGCAGGAAATCCTCTTGCTCGGCAGTTAGCCGCTGCCCCAGCTCCACGCGCGCAGCGTCCAGTTCGGCGCGCGCGCCGTCCGTGGAGCGCTGCAGCTCTTCGTTAAATCCTTGGAGTTCTTGCCGGCCAGTGCGCTGAATCTCATCCGTGAACGCCGCCGCAGTCGTATCCGCCGCTTCCGCAAAGAGCGCCCTTGCCCGCTCAAATGCGTCCCGCACAACCTCTTCCATCTGCGTTTGCGCGTGACCCACGAAACCGCGGCTGGAATGATCCAGTTCGCTGGCGAATACGCTGGATATCTCTCCCGCTTTCTCCCGCAACTGCTCTCCAGCGTGCTCCACGGCTTTTTCCGAGAGGTTCTGAATCTGTGTCTGCGCTTTCTTTTCGTACCATTCCGCTGACTTGAAGAGCTCTTCGACCACCTCGTGCTTCAAGTCGCTGACTTTTGCTTCCAGCTCTGTCAAGCTGCGGCCAGTGACCGCTTGCGAAGAGTCCTGCAGGATTTGCTCCACGGTTTCAAGACTTTCCCGGAAGCGCGCAAGTGATTCTGCAAACGCTTCGTCCGCCGCGATGCGAATGCGGTCTTGTTGCAGCGTCAGTGCGGCATCCAGAAGCGAACGCCCTCCCGCCAGCCGGTGAACGGCCTCCTCGGCCCGCGTGACATGCGGCTGCACCATCTCTTCGATTTGTCTGTCAAACCGCGCCAGTGACTGACGACACGCTTCTTCGAAGGTTATGCGAATCCTCGCATTAATCTCTTCGAACATCGCCTCGGAACGCCGTTGCACTTCCTCGCGATGCGGGCTCAGCACAGTTTCAATTTGCGCTTGAAACGCCGCCAGCGCCTGCCGCTGCGTCTTCTCCATTTGCGTGAATTGCTGTTCGAGCTGCCCGCTCGTTTCGCTGGCGCGGGCCAGCACCGACTCCAGCCGTTGCGAATGCTCCTGCAGCGCATCCCGGATCGCGGCCATCCGCTGCTCTGATTCAGCTACTGCCCCTGCGGCGGATTCCCTCACGGCAGTGACGTGGCCCGCCATCTCTTCCTGCAACTGCGAGATCAACCCGCGCAGGTGCTCGTTCAATCCGCCGGCCGCGCGATCCTGCGCTTCGGCAAGCGCGCTTTCGATTGAACTCCGCAAGCGGGCCTGTGCAGTTTCCAATCCGCTCGAAAACTGTCCGTGCCACGAAGCTTGCGCCTCATTGAGCGCTCCTGTTATTTGCTGCTGAATCTTTGAAGCTGCCGTGTTCAGGGCCTCGAGCTGCTTTGCTATCTCCGATTGTTCCGCATGGGCCTTCACCCGGGCGGCCGTTTCCTCAGCCTGCTGGCAGACCGTTTTCAGAGTTTCCGATGTGCTTGTCAGTTGCTGCGTTTGTTCATTGCGCTGCGCCGTGGCTTCTTGAATGAGCTTCGCGGTCAGATTGCGCGTGAGTTGTTCCAGTTGCGGTGCCAGCCATCTTGGCAATTCCGTTCGTAACACCTCTGCACCTGCCGCGTGGGCCGTCCGTGAATGCTCATCCGCTTCCTGCTGGAATTTTTCAATTGCCCGCGCCGCCTCATTCCCGATTTCCTCGCGTCCTGCGGCAAACTTTTGTTCCCATTGCTCGAACGACAGCCGCCGCTCGGCTGATACTGCCTGCGAAGCCGCTTCGCGTGACGCCGCCAGAAGCTGCTGCTTGGCATCAGCGACAAGCCGCGCGACTTGTCGCGCCAACTGCAAGGACGCGTCCGTTGTGTTTGTCGGAGAAGGGAACACCCGCAAATTATCCGCCTCGATCACCGTCGGAAGCTCCGCCTCGCTTAAGACTGCGGTATCCTCGGGCTCAGGCACAGGCGGTGGCAATTGTGGTGTCTCCGGCGCCGCTTCCGTGCTCGTGACAACCGGCACCGTATCGGGGAATGCAAACCAATCTTCAGGCGGAAACGCGATGCCCCATGCATTTCCGGGAACTTCCAGCTCCAGGGCCACTTGAAAGAGCTGCCGCACCGTGCGCGGCCGTTGTATCCACGCCACGCGTCCTCGCACGGTGCGCGGAGGCTGCCCTGTTTCCGGGTGGGGAATCTCCATCGTCACCCACATATTTTTCAGGACGTAATGCTTCGATTGGTAGCGGCACCCATGGCAATTGATGATCAGCGACGACGTTCGTTCCACGAACGGCCGCCCCAGCGCATCCACACCCGTTACTGCAAGAGGCACCGCTTGCACGATTCGCGTGCTGCGGCGCTGCCTCAACTCCGTGCCCGGGTTGGCCACGTTGTCGGACACCATCTCAATCGTTTCGTCGGCATAATTGCCGCCAGAATCATTCATACCAACCGCCGCCGTCCCTCAGTGTTATCAGATTTGGCGAGAGCAACTGGCAACCGCCAGCGCCGCTACTTCCTCGCATTGCCTTGCGGGGTGTCTTCCGAGGTCGGCCCGCGGAGAGTTCCGGTTAAGAACGTCCATGCTTCTTTTGCGACCCAGATTGGTCCAACCAGCAAATAGATCGGTCCCTGGAAAAACGCCGGATGGTTCCCTTCGATCCGGTGGCCGAGAAAGAGGAGCGCCCATCCGCCCAAGAAAAAACCAGCTCCTAGAATCCAGTTCATGAAAATGAGAAGGACGATACCTGCAAAAATCAGAGGAATTCCAACGCCGTGCAGGAGCTTGTTCCAAGCGGACCCGTGTTCGTGATCGTACTGCGCCATGTAGTGCGCCAAGTTCGGCATTAGCGCACCTCCTGTCAGCCGCTTCGCGGCCGTCATTTGGCGGGAGGACAGCCACCATGCGCATCAAACTCTATACCTAAATCAGGACGTTTGCTAGGGGTGCCTAGCAGTACTGATAGTTGTAAGGCTGTTTCGCTATTGCGCCCGCAATCTAGGCTGCCGCTCCCGAAGCCATATCACTATTTGAATGGCTTAAACGCCCGGACACCTTCTCACGCTTGAGGTTCACTGCGAAGAAGTCAAGGTTGACGTAAATCGTTCCGACTCGAGGGATCCTACAAATCCCGGCGTCCTTCCATGGCTTTCAACATGGTTACTTCGTCGGCATACTCCAGATCAGCGCCTACGGGAATCCCAACTCCGATGCGGGTCACCCGGACGCCGAGCGGCTTCAAAAGCTTCGAAAGGTAAACTGCCGTCGCCTCGCCCTCCGCCGTTGGATTCGTTGCAATAATAATCTCTTCGACCGTGCCGCCCTTTAACCTCTCAATGAGCGACTTGATATGAAGTTGTTCCGGCCCGCGTCCCGAAAGCGGAGAAAGCGCCCCGCCCAGCACGTGATACATGCCGCTGTAGGTGCGCGTTTTCTCGATTGCCAGGATGTTGTGCGCCTCTTCGACCACGCAAATTGTTTTTCTGTTCCGCGCCGGTCCCGCGCAATACAGACACGGATCTGCGTCCGTTATGTTGTAGCAAATGGAGCACGCGCGAATCTTCTCTCTTGCGTCGCGTATCGCGTCCGCCAGCGCCAGCGCATCCTCCGGCGCGGCCCGCAATAGATGAAACGCCAGCCGCTGCGCGGTCTTCAGACCGATACCCGGAAGATGTTTCAGCTCCTCGATAAGACGTTCGACAGGAGCGGCAAAATCAGGCATGAAGCATGTGTAGCATAGCCGCGCGCATCAGCGCAAACCACTGTACCAAAAAACCTGCGCACGGCGGTTCTCTTTTCGATGCCGCCGATAAAGGCGTCAAGCGTCTCTCGCCTGTTCCTTAGTTCGCGCAGTCCTCAAGAGAGAACGCAACGCGCATTTTTGATAGCCACATTTTTTCTGATTTATCGTTTGCAGGGACGACTATCAGGCAGGGTTTACAGCGAAAAGGTTTTTTTCCTTGCTAAAACAATCCGGGAATCTTGATTCCCGCAATTCCCGGAATACCCCCGGCGAGGTTTTTCATCTGGCTGGCGAGTTCTTCGTCCACACGCCGCGACGCTTCATTGACAGCCGCGCGAATCAAGTCCTGGAGCATCTCCTGGTCCTTGCTTGCGAAAACGTCCGGTTCGATTCGCACGTCGACCACTTGCTTTTGGCCGTTCATTTTCACCATAACCATGCCGCCGCCGGCCGAAGCTTCAACGGTCACGGAATTCACTTGGCGCTGCAGGTCTTCCTGCAGTTGCCGGAATCGCGAAAGCATCTGTTGGAGAGCGCCGACTTCCATCAGGGTTCCTCTTGGCGTCGTTTCACTTCGGAAATCTTCCCGCCGAAGCGTTGCAGCATCGATCGCACCATCGGATCGCGCTCGAACTCTGCGCGCAATTCTTGTGTGCTGGACGCCGCGCGCGACGCCGAGGAGGCGGCCGCTGCAACTGACTCAAGTTTAGCACAGACGCGTACCGCTCGGCCCAGCACCTTGCTCGAAATGACACGGAGCCTTTCCAGCGACTCGCGGCCTTCGATCATTTCCGCGAACGTCCGCTTGTCCGGCGAAAAATAAATCCGCAGCTCCGCGCCATCCAGTTCCCACGCGCTGCCCTGTTCGACCAGCTCGCCAAGAAATTTTTGTTGCCCCTGGATCGCCGCCCTGATCTCCGCAACTTGCTCTTCCGTAATTCCGCTCACCTGCACTACTTTGCCGTCGTTCTTCGCTGGCGCGCCGGGATTTTTTTTCAGCATTGCATCATTTCCCGCTGCGGATGCGCCAATTGTCGCCGTGGATGCAGAGGCTGGCGCCGCGGACCGAGAAGGGAACTGCGTTTTCGACTCCGCCTTCGTTGTCGCGGGATTCTCCACGGCGAAACTCGGCGCAGCGCCTCTTGCCGCGGGTCTGAACGCAGCTCCCGTCCCTTGCGCGTTGCTCCGCGCCACTCCGTCATTGATTCCGCTGCTTGGCGCACCGCTCTTCAACTCCGCCAGAAGCTCTTCCAGAGGCGCGAGCCGCGACGCATTGATCAGCCGCAGCAATCCCATCTCAAGGTGAACTCGCGGATCGGGCTTCCGCCGCAAGTCATCATCCGTCTGCAGCAGGATCTGGAAAAATCGCGTCAAGTCCTCTTCGCCGAACAGCGCCGCGGCTTTCGCGAGGGCCGGACGCTGGTCCGGTGTTGCGGCAACCAAATCCGAATCCGGCCCGCAGACGCGCGCAATCAGC
>WNGE01011253.1_pt1 | contig 11005 bp, 6 predicted proteins | sample 5400651 | NCBI WGS metagenome assembly WNGE01 (sample SAMN13153370, study PRJNA577476) | soil metagenome | isolation source: 60 cm soil or saprolite under grassland replicate 2 | place: USA:California | collected 2016-06-15
CACGCGGCGGTACGGTACCGGGAGCGGTAGCGACCGGGCGCCCGGCGAAGCGCACTCTCCGCCGGGCGCCCGGTCGCTACCGCTCCCGGTACCGTACCAATGTTACTTGGTTTGATTTACCAGAGAACAATAGAAGAAAGGAGCGAAACCATGTCGCGGAACAGGAAAAATTATATCCGATTAGCATTGCTATTGGTTTGCCTCGTCAGCTCCCTTGAGCTTGCCAGCCTGGCGCCTGCTCAGGAAAAGGCGGCGACAGCCGTCAGACCTCCGGTCGATTATTCACCGATCATCGCCAAACTTAAGGAACAATTGCCGCAACAGATGGCTCAAATGAATGTGCCGGGCCTGTCGATCGCGCTCGTGGATGGAGAAACCCTGGTTTGGGCCGAGGGCTTCGGGACCACGGAGCGCAACGGCCAGACGAAGGTGACCGCAGACACACTCTTCAGCTTGCAGTCCATTTCCAAAACCTACACGGCGGCCGGTTTCTTAATCGCCGTGGAGAAGGGACTGATGAAGCTTGACGATCCTGTAAAAAAGCACTTTCCGCAATTTACCGTAAAGAGCCGTTTCGGAGCGGATGAGGCGGACAGGATCACCTTTCGACATCTGTTAAGTCATTGGTCTGGACTCACGCATGGATCTCCCTGCGGTAATCGTTTCGATAATGAGTACTGTCCATTTGCGGATCGCATTCGCAGCATCTCAGAGACGTGGCTTAAGTTTCCTGTTGGCGAGAGACATAGCTACTCGAATCTAGGGATCGACCTGGCAGGCTATTGTTTGGAGCTGCGTTCGGGAAAGCCATTCGATGAATTCATGAATGATGAGCTCTTTAGACCGTTGGGGATGATGTCGAGCACCTTCAATCACGAGGTGGCTGCAAATCAGCCCTCGCTGGCTAAAGGCCATTATCCAAAGAAGACCATGCCGGTCGCGCCGGTTCCCATGATTCCGGCCGGAGGCCTGTATTCAACCGTGAAGGATATGGCCAAGTTCATCTCATTTCATCTTGCGGGCGGTAAAGTCGGTGGGAAGCAACTTATACGGGAAGAGTTGTTGAAAGAAATGTATACGCCGCAGTTTCCGATCGAAGGACAAGTCGGTGGATATGGTCTCGGGATTGGGAGCGAACCTCTGCGTCGTGGAACTGTCTTTCAGCATGGTGGCGGTGGATACGGTTACTTAACATATCAAATGTGGACCCCCGAATATCAACTCGGAGTTGTCGTCCTGACGAATTGCGCGTCAGGTAGTTTGCCTGTTCAAACAGCATGGGGCGTTTTGCAGCAAATGATCGACGCCAAATTCGGCCCTATTCCCCGAAGGGGGCCAGCCCCGTTTACGAATAAACCTGTAATAACGTTGGAGACCAGATTGCTACAGCGGCTCGAAGGGAATTACAAACCCAGAGGATCTGTGGCGCCTTTCAAAGTTAAAGGGAACGACCTGTATAGAGTTTCCGGAACTACCGACACGAAATTGAAGGCTCATAGCCCTACGGAATTTAGCTCCGACGACCAAAAATATACTTTTTTCTTAGACGAAGCCGGTAATCCGAAAGGCGTTCATGTTCTCTCGTTTTCCGGCGTCGAATTCATGCCGATCAACGACCGCCCTGGTGAAGAGGCGGGGCCCAATAAAAAAGAATGGCAAGATTTCGTCGGTGAATATTCATACAAATTTCAAGGAGACACCACTAACGCCAGCGTAATGATCAGAAACGGATATCTCTATTTGAAAGGTCGGGGAGGGCTTAAACTAACTGAGTATAAACCCGGCCTTTTTTTCACGGCCGATGGCGAAGCCGTAATCTTCCAAAATGGCGTTATGGTTCTGGGACACAATCACTATCTGAAAGAATCCGGCGCGCCTTCGTTGTTTACTCCTCAATCAGCCACCGTACAACCGGCAGACCAATACGCCGACAAGCTACGCGCCTACGAAGAGTTCGTTCGCAAGCGGATGGAGGAAGACAAGATTCCGGGCCTGACCATCGGCTTTTACAAAGACGACTATACCTGGGTCAAGGGCTTCGGCTATGCCGATCTTGAGAACAAAGTCCCTGCCAAGCCTGAATCCGCCTATCGCCTGGCTTCGATTACCAAGACATTTACCAGCACGGCAATCCTGCAGCTTGCTGAGAAAGGCAAAATCAATCTCGATGCGGAGATTCAGACCTACGTTCCGTACTATCCGAAACAACAGTGGCCCGTGACGGTGAGACAGTTGCTCGCGCATCTGGGCGGCGGTCAACAGGGATCGATGCTCGGGCCGACTTACGTTTCGCCGCGTGATGTTGTGGGGCGTATTTCCAAACATCCGCTTAAATTCGAACCCGGAACGAAGTACGAATACACTACCAGCGGTTATAACTTGCTCGGCGCAGCCATCGAAGAAGTCACCGGCAAATCATTCAACGACTACCTGCGCGAGAACATCTTCCTGCCGCTGGGAATGAACGATACGCGAATGAACAGCGAGCGCGAGTTGGTTCCGAACCGCGTGCGGACTTACGAACGGGCCAATGGCCGGATCAAAGTCGCTCCATTCGTGGATGTCAGCTCGAGGTTTGGTGGGGGCGGGTTAATCGCAACAATGCCCGACCTGTTGAAATGGGCGCGCGGCGTCGATTCCGGCAATGTCCTCTCGAAAGATTCCCTCGATCTGATGTACACGCCAGTCGTCATGAAGAACGGGTACTTTGCGTCGTTCGAACCGCCCTACCGTGGTAAATCTATCTACACGCTGGGATGGCACAATCTGGCTCTGAATGGGCAATGGGTTCCCGGGCACGGCGGCTCGCAGACCGGATCGTGCTCGCGCACGCGCTGCGGCTCTGGATATGGGGCACGGGTGTAGGGCTGATCCTGGCGTGGATGGCAGGCCGCGCGTTAAAGACTCAATTGTATGGAGTGGGAAGCGCCGACGCGGTTGCGCTAGCGGCTGCGCCGGCATTGTTGCTCGTGACTGCTTTGCTGGCCGGACTCGGACCGGCTCGGAGGGCGGTGCGCGTCGATCCTGCGGTCACGCTGCGTAGCGACTGAAATCTTCTTGCGGGAATCAAGCGTTGGGACGCCTCGGCGCTTGTTACGCCGGGGCGTCCCAACAATCTATTCTCTCAACTTCTGCGCTCTGAACATTCCTTGATTATGTGAGACCTGTGCATAAATCAGGGGACGCCAAATGTCCGATAAACTTCAGTTTGTCGCGGTCCGATCAGCAAACCGCCTGAAAGGAATTGAGGCGCCTTCCTACCCAACCACGACAAACTGGAAGTTTGTCGGACATTGAGCGCGCATTTCGTTGACCAACAATGAATTTTATTTGCACAGGCTCCGATTATGTGCGAATCAAGACCCCATTCTCACGAACGGCGAATTCAATACCGGTCAAGGTGGTCGTCCCGAAAATGGCGCGCAGTAGCACATCAGGAGCCGAAAACACCGGGTCCCTCACGCTACCGACAATTGCGTAGTTCCCGGCGCCATTCACACGGGATCCTTCCAACCGAATCTCCGTTAGTTCCGGATCAAACGGGTCCCCCTGCGGAAAAGGCTCTGTGGCTGTTTGGCGGATATACCGGTTCTCCGTGCTCAACTCCATCGTCGCACGCCAACTGTAAGTGACCACCTCTTCTCCACCGGTAGGCGGGGGTGGCTCTCTCAAAAGACCATGAAGATCAGCAATGGTAATGTACCCGAGCAGTATTCCCACGGAAGGCGCAGTCACCCCGGCAGGAGGTCGGAACAAAAAGCCAATCTTCAACTGAACCTGAAATCCTACGTCCTTGATGGCTTTGAACTTCCCATCTTTCAGTATGCCCCTCGCCGGCGGTGTGTCCATGAAATTCCCAAGCGCCATGAGAAATTGGCGTGTGTTAGGCTGAATGATCTCCGGGGGCACTCCATATTGCGCCAGCACACTCTGCAAAAAGCCTAAAACCTGAGGCGGGGGGACAAGCGTAGGAAAATCCGGCGCATTGCCCCGGCCAAGTATGTAGGGCATGTTCGGCTTATAGAAGTTCGCGCTACTGTTAATCGTACCGCTTTGGTCATTTTGTGGGCGAACCCAACTCCGCTGACCAACCGGCGATAACAGCGTCAACTCGCTGGTTGGCTGCCCGGTCAGCGCGTCGAAATAGAGGGCAGGCGGAATGTCATCATCCGGCTCCTCGAAAAACGCATAATAGGTCATATATAGGCGAACTTCATTGATCTGCTGGGTAAAGCGATCTGCATCGAAATTGTCCTGGGCCAACGCCTTATATGGAAATTCCATACCCGTCAAAGCCGCGCCTGCGATTAACCCCGTAGACTTCAAAAACTCCCTGCGCTTGATACTATTTGTCAAAGCTCGATTCATGTTCTTTTCCTCCTAGCGAAGTGTTTGTTTCAGCCTCCTCGAGATGATCCTTCATTCCGAGGGAATTCCGGCAGGGCCCGGCAAGACAGGCCCTAGGTGATGTCCCATCGCACATGATCACTCTTCCAAACGGACGCGGAGACCTGGGCGCAGGTCGCGCCGCTCAGACATATTGATCATACGAGCTGATGGAATGGGTCTTACTCGCCGGCCGTGTCCTGAAGCACAGACTAAAAGGAGGAGCACAGCCGGCAGATGGCGTGATTTTAAAGAAGCATACGAAGTAAAGAAAGAACCTAACCGCCGATTCCTTGGGTGAGGCCCGGTGATTCTACCCGTGAAAAGGCGACTAATCAAGCTGTTGCGGCTCGAGGCGGAGCGTTGGACGAGGACTTTACCACCATTTTCTCACTAAATCGAAACAGGCGAGATTGAGGCGGAAGAAACCGCGGATTTGGACAGATGCGGACGGATTGTCACGGATAATTCGCGCTGATCTGTCGCATCTGTGATAATCCGTGGTTTCTTCTGCCCCAATGTTGTTCGCTCCGATTTAGGAGGAAGCCCACAGAAATCAAAGGGCGGTCGTTGGGGATGATCCCGGCGCGATCGGATCGGTCCGGTCTACACGCGGTAGAAAGCCACTCCGAGCACGATCGCTCCCACGATCAACCGGTAGATGACGAAAGCGTAGGTCGTATGGCGCCGCAGGTAACTGATCAGAAACGCGATGCTGGCGTAGCCGACCATGGCGGAGACCGCCGTCGCCACGGCCAGGTTGGCCCTGTTCAGGCCAGACAAGAGATGAAGCGCCTCTTTGAATTCGAGCAAGCCGCTGGCGCCGATGGCCGGGATCGAGAGCAAAAAGGAGAAGCGGGCGGCGGCTTCGCGGCTCATCCCGGCGAAGAGCGCGCCGGTGATGGTCGTCCCCGAACGCGACGAGCCGGGAATTAGCGAAAAGACCTGCGCCACGCCGACGACCAAGGCTTCGCGGACGCCGATGTGCTCCATCTCGTTGCGGCGTTTGCCGAACTGCTCCGCCAGAAACAGCAGGACGGCCCACGCGATCATGCTCACGCCGATCACCGTCAGGTTCTTCGTCAAATTTCCTTCGATGATCTTTTTCGCCAGCAACCCGATCGTCCCGATCGGGACTGAACCGATGATGATCAACCATCCCAGTCGCGCGGCCTTGCGGGGAGAGGCGTCGCGGATGCCCCGCAACCAGAGCAGATTCCCCTGCAGAAAGCCCAGCGTAATGGACACGATGTCGCCTATGAAATAGGCGATCACTGCCACGAGCGTGCCCAATTGCATGACCGCCACGAAGGCCGTGATCTGCTCCGGCGTCATCGTCCGTTCAAGCCCCATCAATTTTTCGGCGAGGATCAAATGGCCGGTGCTGCTGATCGGGATGAATTCGGTGAGACCTTGAATGATTCCCAGAATAATTGCGTGAAGAAGGTTCATATGTAGTGGGAATGGGGAGTGGGAAGTGGGGAGTGGGGGGAAGATGCCATTCCCCATTCCCCACTCCCTACTCCCCACTACCGCAGTCTTTGTGTCAGGTAACTTTCAAGTTGTGAAATAGGCACGCGCTCTTGGAGCATCGAGTCGCGGTCGCGCACGGTCACCGTGTCGTCTTCGAGCGATTGGAAATCCACGGTGACGCAGAACGGCGTGCCGATCTCGTCCTGGCGGCGGTAGAGTTTGCCGATGCCAGCCGAATCGTCATAGACAACGCGGATCGCCGGTTGAAGGTCGCGTTTGATCCGCTTCGCCACTTCGACGATGCGCGGCTCGTTCTTCTTGAGCGGGAAGACCGCGACCTTGATCGGGGCGAGTCGCGGGTGGAGTTTCAACACGACGCGAGTATATTCGTCGCACAATTTCGCCGCCGCCTGCCGGACTTTCTTGAGCAACTCGACGCGGTCGGCGGCGGGCAGATCGCAGGCGTCTTCGACGGCGAGCAGCGATTGCGGCAATTCGGCCTCGCAACGGGCGAGCGCCTCGTTGATCGCGCGCAACTGGGCGGCGGTCGGGGCATCCGCCTTCAATTCGCCTTTAGCGGCAGCCTTCTCGGCTTCGGCGATCTTCTTGTCAATGTTCTTGCGCGCGGCGGCGATAGCTTCGCGCAGCGGCGCGAGTTCTTCCTCTTTCGGCTCGCTGACAAGCTCCTCATTGTAGGCTTCGCAGAGGAACGCCAGCGTCGCGCGCGTCGGGCCCGCGGAAGGTTCAATCACGTAAGGGATGTATCGCGCGCCCTTCTTGCCGGTCGCCGGATCGACATACTGATCGTCGAAATAATCGAGCTTTGTCGTGCTGTCGGTGTTCTTCTGCAGCTTCAGCCGCGCCAGGTCTTCGTCGGGCACGTCCTTGCTGTGCGCGGTCAGGTCGTAATCCTGCCGGTTGGCTATTCCTTCGAGTTCGCTGAAGCCTAGCGAGCCGGGGAACAGGTAGTCGATGTCGACGGTCGCCTTGGCGTAATGGGCCAGCTCATCGGGCGTCTGCGCGCGCTTTCGCAACCGCTCCGGCGCAATGCCCAAGTTGACGTACCAGTTGAACCGCAGCTCGACCCATTCCTGATGCAATTCGACGTCGTTCTTCTCGCCCGGCTGCAGGTATTGCGGCGGTTTGCAGAAGTATTCAATCTCCATCTGCTCGAATTCGCGCGTGCGGAAGGTGAAATTGCCGGGCGTGATCTCGTTGCGGAAGACCTTGCCGATCTGCGCTATGCCGAAAGGAAGCTTGCGGCGCATAGCCTGCTGCACGTTGGCGAAATTGACGAAGATGCCCTGCGCCGTTTCGGGCCGCAGATAAGCGACGTTCTCTTCGCTTTCGACCGGCCCGACCGCCGTCTTGAGCATCATATTGAAGTTGCGCGGTTCCGTCAGGTTGGACGAGCCGCAGTTCGGGCATTTGCCTTCCTTCAAATTATCGGCGCGGTGGCGCGATTTGCATTCGCGGCAATCGACGAGCGGGTCTGAGAACGTGGCCTCATGGCCCGAATAGCGCCAGACCAGCCGGTTCATCAGAATCGCCGCGTCCAGACCTTCCATGTCGTCGCGTTCGTAAACGACCGAACGCCACCACTCGCGAATCACGTTGTTTTTTAGCTCGACGCCCAATGGACCGTAATCCCAGGTCGAAGCGATGCCCCCGTAAATTTCAGAATTGGCGAATATGAAGCCGCGTCGCTTGCACAGGCTCACGATCCTTTCCATGCTTGGAGCTGCCATTTTTATTACTGAAACCTTTCGATAAAACTTGATGGTACGGTACAGGGAGCGGTAGCGACCTGGCGCCTCGTATGACGTATGCTCCAGGGGCGCCAGGTCGCTACCGCTCCCTGTACCGTACCGGCGCGCCAGTCCTCAAAGAAATCACGGCGCGTTATACACATTGTCAGGATGGCGCCAAAAACGAAGTGCGGATATTAACAGAGCCTGCGCGCGCCGCGCAATTTGGCAAATCGCGCGGCAGATGGCAGAATGTTTCTCGCCTCCACTTTTAACCTTTGTTTGCAGTGGTCCCATGTCGATCAAAGCGTTATCAAAAATATTCGTCGTAGTCGCAATCGTAGTCTTCGCCGGTTGGCGCGCGATCGGCCATCCGGCGTATCTCGACCTTTACGCCAACGATCCCAGATCGAAGCCCGAATTTCGGGCCAAATGCGCGATCTGCCACGAGCCGGCGGCGAGGGCGAAGGAGCCGAACTTTCTAACTGATTTCGGCGCCGAGTTCAAAAATAATCGCTACCGCATCACTCCGGAGATGCGCGAGAGATTCACGGACATTTTTCTCTTGTCCGACCAGCCGGTGTCGGGCATCACCGCCGACACGATCAGCATCGCGACCACCCAGGTCCTAGTGAACGTGACGGTCAAGAATGCGCGGGGCAAATACGTTTCTACTCTGGACCGGCAGGCCTTCACGCTGCTCGAAGACGACCGGGAGCAGGAGGTGGTGGAATTCTTCGGCGAAGAAGCGCCGATGGCCGTCGCCGTGGTGCTGGACGTTTCAGGCAGCGTCATAGAAAAAGACCTCGATCGTTATCGCAACTCCGCGCTCGATCTGGCCTATCGCTTGAAGCCGGACGACACGCTCGCGCTCTACACCTTCGACGAAAAAGGCGTCCAGAAGGTCCGCGACTTTTCGTCAACAGTCAAGGGGCTGAAGCCGCTGCTCAAGCAGTTGAAGGGCGAAGGCAATACCCCGCTCTATGACGCCGTTTTGCTGGCGAGCAAAGAGCTGCGCGTGCGCCCCGAACGCCGCCGCGCGCTCGTCTTGATCTCCGACGGCGCGGACAGCGCCAGCCAGGCGACCCTGCGCGAGGTCGAAAAGCAGACTTTCCTGGCGGGCGTCGCGGTCTACGCCATTGATCTGGTCAACACCGAAAAGAGCGCGCGCCGTTCGCCGGAACGACAGGCCGCCGCGCAAACCCTGAAACAGATCGCGCAGGAGAGCGGCGGGCGCTACATCACGACCGAAGAGGGATTCTTTCTGTTGCCCAGCCGAATGAAGCTGAAGCGAATCTTCAACGGCCTGATCGATGAACTGCACAGCCAGTACACGATCGCTTACGACCCTAGCAACCCGCTCCGGGAGGGGCGATGGCGCACGATCCGCGTCAACCTCGAGCAGGCCGACCTCACGGCGCGAACGAGACTCGGTTACCGCGAGGCGGTTCAATAATGAGTTTCTGGCGCCGTGTGGCGCTAGAACATCGGTACAGTACGGGGAGCGTGAGCGACCTGAGCGCCGATCATGAGGCCTCATGATCGGCGATCAGGTCGCTCACGCTCCCCTGGCGCAGAAGGAATTCAAAAGATGAACTTCCTTCAGAAAATGTATAGGAAGCTTTACGGTTTGCTGAGGTTCCTTCAAAGGATCTTCCGTAGAGGCAATAGCGAGCCGGAAAGTTTGTCGCACATTGACAATCAAACAATGACTTTGAACGAACAACTAGAATTCCTGACCAAGGGAACCGTCGATGTAATCCCGATTGAAGAGCTGAAGAAGAAGCTCGAAAACTCTGCCGAGACCGGGCGCAAGCTGCGCGTCAAGTTCGGCTGCGATCCAACGGCGCCCGACCTTCACCTGGGCCATTGCGTGGTCATTCGCAGGATGAAAGCCTTTCAGGAGTTGGGCCACGACGTGATCTTCCTGATCGGAGACTTCACGGCGATGATCGGTGACCCATCGGGCCGCAACACTACGCGCCCGATGCTCACTCGCGAACAGATCGAGGTCAACGCCGAAACCTACAAATCGCAAATCTTCAAGCTGCTCGACCCCGAAAAGACCATCATCGAGTTCAACTCTAAATGGCTGAACGCCTTCAAGCCGGAAGATTTCATCCGGCTGACCGCCAAGGTCACGCTCGCCCAGATGCTCGAACGCGACGAGTTCTCGAAGCGGCTCGCGAGCGGAGTTGAGATCAGACTTCACGAACTGCTTTACCCTCTAACGCAAAGTTACGACTCAGTCGCGCTGAAGGCCGACGTGGAGTTGGGCGGCACGGATCAGAAATTCAATTTGCTGATGGCGCGCGAGATTCAACGCGCTTACGGAATAGAGCCTCAGGTGATCATGACCACGCCGCTGCTCGAAGGTCTGGACGGCGTGGAGAAGATGTCGAAGAGCAAAAACAATTACATCGGCGTCACCGAACCGCCCGACGAGATTTACGGCAAGGCGATGTCGATCTCGGACGACCTGATGTGGCGCTATTACGAATTGCTGACCGACCTGACACCGGACGAAATCGCGCGTTTGAAATCAGACGTCGAATCGGGCGCGCGCCATCCGCGCGACGTCAAATCCGATCTGGCGAAAAAACTCGTCGCCGATTTCCATTCGCGCGCCGAAGCCGACCGCGCCGAGGCCGAATTCATCCGCCGCTTCCGCGAAGGTCAGACCCCGACAGAAGTCGAAACGCGCGTGATTAGGCCTGCCGCGCGGAATATCAAACTGGTCGACCTGATGACGCAGATCGAACTCGCCCCGTCGAAAGCCGAGGCGCGCCGTCTGATTTCGCAGGGCGGCGTGAAGTTGAACGGCGAACGAATCGGCGAAGCGTCTTTTGAAATCGACACAGCCACGACAAAAGAAGCTCAGTTGCAAGTCGGCAAGCTGAAATTCTTGAAGGTTATTTTCGAATAACGCCGGCGGCTCGCCGGTACGGCGCCGCGCGGGACTGCTGCGCGGTCGCGCATGAAGTCAACCGCTTGCTTACGCGCGCGGTACCGTCCCAACCTTCCATCTCAATCACGGCCTACGCCTTGCCTCGCTTAAACATTCAACCTGAATTCGCAGCCCGCGGCGGACTGCGGATTGTTGGCGGACACGAATGAACGCCTGGGGTACAACTCTGGATATTAGCGCATCGGGGCGAGTTTTTATGAATAGAGACAAAAGTTCATTGCTGGGTCTGACGTTGACCGGGGCGGGATTGTACTTGGCCGCGCGCGCGATCAGGCAGTACGCGCGGTGGTACGACCTGCGCGGCAAAACCGCGCTGATCACGGGCGGGTCGCGGGGCTTGGGACTGGCGTTGGGCCGCGAGTTCGTCGCGCGCGGGGCGTGTGTGGCGATTTGCGCGCGCGACGCCGAAGAACTGGAGCGGGCCGGCTCT
>WNGE01014214.1_pt1 | contig 11005 bp, 10 predicted proteins | sample 5400651 | NCBI WGS metagenome assembly WNGE01 (sample SAMN13153370, study PRJNA577476) | soil metagenome | isolation source: 60 cm soil or saprolite under grassland replicate 2 | place: USA:California | collected 2016-06-15
AGTCGGTTGGGGCACCGTGCAGGTCGAATACACGTTGGCGGTTACGGACAGCGGACACGAACATTTGATTAAGCCGGACCAAAAACTTTTCACGCTGCCCTTGCAGTGACTGCGGTCGGTGGAGCCCTGGTGAGAAGGGACACCAGCGGCTAATTAGAGATAACCTGTTCCGAATGGATGGTCGTGAGAGCGCGCGATCTCGGAATTGTCGAACTTTTCTTGCGCCAGCAGGTTGATTCTTGCGCATAGCTTGATAAAGATTCTCAGAACTGGTTTATCGCAACTACAAGGGGGGAAGGTGCTACGATGAGAGCAAACATTTTATCACTGGGTGCAATTCTACTCACCGCGTGTCTGGTTACCACTGCCGCGCACGCCACTATGCAAGATGACGTCAACCAGGCTGTTTCGATCATTGAGCGCTTCCAGGAGATCCCTGAATCCGCAATTCCGGATGTGATCATGCGCGAAGCAAAAGGCCTGGCGATTCTCACCGTCACGAAAGGCGGATTCGTCTTCAGTGGCAGAGGCGGGACCGGCGTTGTCCTTGCGCGCACTGACAAGGGTTGGAGCGGTCCCTCGGCAATCGGTGCGGGAGGGATGGGATTCGGCTTTCAGGCTGGGGGTCAGGTCTCTGAGCTCGTGATTGTTCTCAACACCCCTGATGCTGTCGTCGCTTTCGCGAAAGGTGGCAACTTCACCTTCGGAGGCGCCTTGAGCTTAGCGACGGGTCCCGTGGGACGTGACCTCGAGGGCAGCATGGCCCTGGGGGCGGTTATGTATACTTACAGCCGCAGCCAAGGACTTTTCGCCGGCGTTTCCATGGAAGGTACGGTAATCGGCACCCGGGATGAGACCAACGCGGAGTACTACGGCAAGGCGGTCACGGCGAGAGAGATTCTCTCGGGCAGCGTAGCGCCCCCAGCCGGTGCGAAGAAGTTATTGGAGATTTTAGCGAAATACGATCGCAGCCCTCGCTGACGAAAGCGTACGATTAGAATCCCATCTTGGATTTCTGGTTATCGTACAAGGTTTTCATCAACTCCGCGCACTCGGAGGTAGACATGAGCTTCTGCCATGACGGGAGGTTGTTGCCCACTCTGTCGGTGAGAACCGCGTAATCGTTGAGGATGCCCATTAGAGTTTCTCTTACCGGGCCGCTTCTTAATTCCGGCTCCTTGAGGAGTTTTTTGTACAATGCCTCATCGAGAACGTGAGCGTCAAAAGTTTTGCCGGCACCGCTTCGGATCTGAAAATTATAGTGGGAGAGTAATTGCTCTAATCCGTTTACGTATCCCAAGACAAAAATTTCCCGAACGTCTTTGTCCGATGCCATCCATTGTCGGCCGGTGATTTCTGTCATAGTTTGAGCCGAAGCTGAGCTCGCCCAAGTTAAAAATGCGACAGACAGGATCAGGTTTCTGATTTTCATTCGGTCCTCCGTCCGGCCAAACGATAGAGCACCCGCTGTGCCATGAAGCAGAATCGGCAATTTGGGAGCGGGAAGGATGGTCCAAGAGCCAGGGGTCAATTCCGCTGTAACCTAATAGAGGTAGAACTGCCTTCTGTAAGCTATGGGGTGCGTTTCAGCCCGACTGGTCGTGCAAGGAGGCGTTTGCCGAACTGAGGGATGGCAAAGACCCACGCAGGATCACCCGGGGAAAAAAGCTTCACGGGGGCTTGGAAAAAGATCGACGAGATCGTATTGATTTTCTGACGGGCGACGCCATACTTGCCCTGCGTGGCCTCTTTAAAATCACTCTTTCGTTTCTTCGTTATCGTTTTCTTGACCTGTGCTTGTTCGAACCCCGCCAGAGAAATCGGGTTCCATGGAGACGGAAAGAATGTCAGGACTGTTTTTATCGTTCATGACGCCTGGCATGCGGCCATCGTGATAAAGAAGGTGGATATTCCCGCTGTTGTTTTGCCCGAGCTTAGAGATTTTCCTTCTGCCGAGTATCTGGAATTCAGCTGGGGGGACCGGGACTATTTCCCCGCGCCGGACGGAGGGCTTGGTTTGGCGCTCAAGGCTGCGTTCTGGTCAAGCGGCAGCATTCTTCACGTTGTTGGGTTCAAAGACGCTGTGCAAAACGCTTATCCCAACGCGGAGATTATTGAAATCCCTTTATCGGAAGGAGGTTTTCAGCGAATGGTCAAATTCATATCCGATACTTTTTCAAGACCCCATCCGCCAACGCCCGCTGAGGCCCGACCGGGCCTTTTTTCGAACGGCAGATTCTATGCTGCGGAAGGCAAATTCAGCCTCTTTAGGACATGCAACACCTGGGTAGCGGAGGCATTAAGCGCTGCCGGGCTACCGATCCGTCCGAGCCATGTAATCACTGCGGGAAACCTCAGTGATCAGCTGCGACCCTTCGCAGCCGGCAAATAGCGTCCGATGATGAGGCGCCTCCGCTCATCTCTTGACCCTCCGCCGGGCTTTGGTGTCAGATAGAGGTCATCATAGAGCGAAAAGGATGAACCCATGGGACGCTTGCCAGATATCGACGAATCCAAACTCTCCTCCGAGCAGCGGCGAATCTACGAGCAAATAATGCGCGGGCGTGGCCACATGCGCGGCCCCTTCGCGGTTTGGTTGCGCAACGCAGAGCTCTGCGAAAACACGCTCAAGTTGCAGGAAATGTTTGCTTCACGAGTGAAGCTCGAACGACGGTTGCTTGAGTTGATGATCCTGGTTTCGGCGCGTTTGGCCACAGCGAAATATGCCTGGTTCATACACGAGCCCCACGCGCTCAAGTTCGGCATCTCGGCCGAAGTCATCCAAGCCATCCGCGAGCGGCGTACACCGGAGTTTACCCGAGAGGACGAGCGCCTCGTTTATGACATCACCATGGAACTCAACACCAACCGGTCGCTATCCGAGGAAAGCTACAAACGGGGCGTGGCCGTGTTGGGAGAACAGGCAATGGTTGAGCTCGTGAGCGCGATTGGCTTTTACGTGATGGTCGCAATGACACTCAACGCATTCGCCGTTTCGGTTCCCGACGGCAAGGAGCCGTTGGCTTAGAGACGCAATGGCTTGGGGGGCGGGAAAACCAATTATAAATGCGCAACACTTTGAACACTTCAATGCTTGAACCATGCAACGGATCGATCGATCTGAGTTGGACGATTCGCCGGACTGCGGCAGCCATCGACTCTTTCTAGTAAAGACCTATCGCTGACACGGCTAGTTCCGTTCTCTTTTTGTGGCCTCTGTGTTAAGTTCATCACTCCGTCCATCGTCGATCTTCAAGACCTTGTCTTGTCAGGTAGCAAAATATCCCGATCCCCTGGTTCTTTGATTTCAGAGTCATTTGCTTCCGAGGCGCGCTTTGCTTCCTCCGCCTGTAGCGAAAGCGCCGTCCGCGCTTTGGCAGCACCCAACTCGAGCAGTTTGGAATTCATGCCCTTACGATCCGGCCGCAGCAAGCCCTCAGCTTGCTCCTTTGCTGGCCCGTTCTTGGTTAGTTGGTCAGGCAGTTCTGCGTCACGTTGCTTCATTAGTGTTTCCAACTCACTGCGCGCGCTTTCTAAAGCATGAACCGTCGCATTCAACCGTTCCTGTAATTCTTTGACGACGGCGTCTTTTGCTTGCAGGAGCTCGGTCCGATTCTGAAGCTCCTGCAGCAGAAGACTTTGCGCCCGCTTCCTTGCCGAGCGTGTTTCGGTTAGGCTATTAGTCTCAGATCCGAGGGCCTCCAACTCCGCATCGCGGTCCTCTAAAAGCTTTTCTGTCTCCTTTAGCTGTCCTTCTAAAGCATGGACCCTTGTGCTTAAGCTTTCCTGCAGTTCTTTCATGGCGGCGTCTTTTGCCTGTAGCAGCTCCGTTTTCTTTTTTAGCTGCTGTTGCAGCACATTCTCCGTCTGCTTCTTAGCCGATCCCAAAGCGGCCAGCCGCTCCCTCATGGTATTTACTTTCGACCTAGCCGTCTTGAGCTCTCCGGTCCGGGCCTGCAAAAGCTCTTGTTTCCCACTCAGCTCACTTTCCAGAGCATGGACTCTTCCGCTTGAGCTGTTCTCCAGCTCCGTGACAATGGAGTCTTTTGCCTGCAGAGCCTTTATTTTCTTAAGGTCCTGTTGCAGGACATTCTCCGCTCGCTCCTTAGCTAGTCTCAAATCGGTTAGTTGATCCGTCAGAGTATTCACTTTAGATTTGAGCGCGTCTAACTCCTGGCTCCGACTCTGCAAAAGCTCTTGCGTCACAGTCAAGTTATTCTCCAGCCCCGTGATGATGGAGTCCTTTGCCTGCAGGACTTTTGTTTTCTTAAGCTCCTGTTGCAGGACATTCTCCGCTCGCTCCTTAGCTAATGTAAAATCCGTTAGTTGCTCCGTCAGAACATCTGCTTTAGACTTAAGCCCGTCTAACTCCTTGCTCCGGTTCTGCAGAAGTTGCTGTTTCTCGCTCAAGCTGTTCTCCAGCTCTGTAATGGTGGAGTCTTTTTCCTCCAGTAACTCCGTCATTCTCTTGAGCTCCTCCCGCACCATGCTCTCGACCTCCGTCTTAGCCGATACCATCTCGCTGGGTGGGTCTGTGAGGGTGGTCACTTGAGACCGAAGTGCCTTTAACTCTCCATCTCGGCTCTGCAGAAGTTCTTCTTTCTCACGGAGTTGGTTTTCTAAAGCATAAATCCTGCGTGCGTTGACCTCTAAACTTTGGGAGGCAGGGTCTTTTGCATGACGGGCGTGTCCCTTCTGCAGCGCCGCGCCAGGCAACGTTCTGGCAGGCTTCAGTTCAATTAACCGTTCCCTGGGCCGCTGTGAGCCATCATGACGCGCGGCCCTGAATACTAGTACGATCATGATGATTGCAAACAACGAAATACCGCCGTACCAGAGACTAGTTACGTCTGTGATGGATGTCAGGTCAGCCTTAAGATTGTCTAGCGTGCGGTTGGAAAAAAGCGACCTAAAGCGAAATACGGCATCGGTATCGTTACTGGAGTGCAAGAGAGTTAGTGTCCCCAGTGCTAGAGTGACTGTAAACAGCAGGATCAAAATCTTGTATCGGCTCTGCATATCGCAGGATTCACTCAAGATCGCTAAAGTTATTCCTTGAACTGCATATTACGCCGAAATCAATCGATTGCCAAAGAACTCCGCCTCCCGCCTCTGGTTTAGCCTGAAAAGGAGGACGGCCGATTTAACCGAACTTCTTGGAAAATCGGTACAGCCACTTTTACGCAGCTAGGCTTTGCCGAGCTGAGTGATCACCAAGACCCACCCAGGATTACGCAGGCGTTAGACCTCTGTGGCCACGGAAGCAGGTCCAGTGACTAAATCAAGAATCAATAGAACTGACACCAGTGATAGTTCGGGCTAAATAGGACGAAGCAATTCGGCGACGTCAGACTTCGGCAAGATGCGACGAAAGGCGTCAAGGGTAATCAATTTATGTTCCTGTTCTTTTGGAATGATTCCCTGGGGCTCACCGCCTTTCTGCACCGTTTCAATCGCTTCCATAAGGAGTTTTCGAAGTAATATAACGCCTCGGTCCGAAGTTCCTAATTGCTCGTGTCGATAACCGATTTTCCCCTGAGTCGATTGGCAGACATAGTCTTCCTTCCAAACCTGCCCTCTGTAGGGCACGTACTTGCGCTTGTCGTACTCTTTGACGGGCTCTGCCGCCGGCGGTGCGTAACGAGATTGATCCCGCTTCTTAATCACGTCCTCCTTGGATCGAGGAACAAAATCGCTACTGTAAACCGTGAAGTTATCGTCATCGACCGGCGTCACGAAGAGCAATCGCTCAAAGCCTTCTTCTTCTACTCCGCGGCCGCCAAGAGAGAAAACCGTCGGTAGCGCAAGGGTTGTCAGTCTTACATATAGCGTGTCTGGCGTTGGGCCTGGCCAGTGGACGATTGTTTTCAGGCCATAGTCGGTCCGCATAGCCTCGATGTGGTGGTCGCCGGGGCAGTCCCAGAATGCGTTTTCCCAAGAACGATCAGCTCGGCTCGGCTTGTGTAAGAAAAAAGCGTGTAGAGAATCAATCGTATTCTCAAAAAAATTGAACCAGTTGTAATCCCAATGCCGCGGAGGCAACACCAATCGCACGCCATCATCTCTGACGAGTGCGGAATAACGCGGCAACGGGGGCGGGTCACTTAGGTGGGGGCCCATATAAGCGAAAATGAGGCCTCCCAATTCTTTTACTCGATAAGCCGGGTGTTTAATCTTTTGACAGAATGTACTCCCCTTCGGTTCAAGCGGCTGGTCTAAACAATTCCCTTCGGTATCATAAAGCCAGCCGTGATACGGGCATCGTATGCCGCGTTCTTCGATGTCACCGTATTCCAAAGATGTTCCTCGATGGGAACAGTGCAATCCCATAAGTCCAAGACGTCCGCTGCCGTCGCGGAAAAGTACCAGTTCCTCACCCAGAACTTTCACTGACTGAGGAATATCTTTTAAATCCTCGCCGCGCGAAACCGCTAGCCAGTAGCGCCGAAACATTTCGCCGCCGGCAGTGCCGGGCACAACATGGCAAATTGCCGACAGGTCGAGCTTATCCTGCGTTGCTTCCGTCATGATCCATCTCCTGATGTCTATCTATTTGCCTCGCTGAACTTCTTCGAGCAAAGTAAAATCGTACATCTTTTTCACAAGCTCACCCGTTGGCTCCGAGGTCTTGACGCGTTGGCGCGTAAGTTCAATTCCGTTTTCCATCGAGCGGCGCGAGATCGTGCCATCTGCTGACAGGATACTCAGAATGAACTTATAGTTGGTTTCCGCTACGTCCGGTTCTAGATTGAAGTCTCTCATTATGGAGCTGACGATTTCGTCCCTGTTCTTGGGATCATGCACATACTGGAAGCCCTTTACCGTTCCGCGTAGGAACTTTTTTATCAGCAGAGGGTTTTCTTTAATTAACTGATCGGACGCCACGACTCCCGATCCAGGCAATTCTAGGATGTCAGCCAGCGACTGGATCCTTACCATCCCGAGCTTTTCGGCGACGGCGAAGCCGGGAGCCCATAACACGGCCGCGTCAACTGATCCTCTCTGGAGCGCAGGAAAAACACTCTCGCTACCCACGGCCATGATCGAGACTTCTTTATCGGGGTCAAAATGGTGATGCTTGAGAATAGCTCTGGCGGCATAGTCCGTCGTGCTGCCGAGCCCCGTGACAGCTATCTTTTTCCCCTTTATGTCCGCGATCGAGCGAATTCCGGACTCCCTTCGTCCGTAAAGAATGAAGCCCGGCTTGTTATTGAACCCTATGATCCCTTTTACCGGCGCGCCCACCATGGCTGCTCGTGTTCCGGTTCCGAAACCGGTACTGAACTGAATCGATCCTGAGACGAGGGCCTGCATAGCCGTCGGGCCGCTCCTGAAAAGCACCTGCAAGATGTTCATGCCTTCGGTTTTATAGAAATCCTTCTTGAGCGCTACCGATAACGGCAAGTCGGAAAGAGTCGGAGCGTCCATGCCAATAATCACTTTCGTTGCTTCCGCGCAAAGGCTTTCCCGTGGAATCAAAGATGAAATGAAGACGAAGATTGAGAGAATTATGAAAGGAGAGTTTTTTCTCATCGAAATCCCCTTTGCCCGCGACTGATCGCAATTTATTGAAGGCGCGATTTCGTGTCAAGCCGCCCAATTACTTTCTAGGCTTCGATGTCTCGGGCCTGCGGCGCTCCGATTTGTTGACAAGTGTTTCATGAAAGCGCTAAACGAGAGTGTTATTAGCTGCTGCGTAACTTGTGAAAGTAAGTTATATGAGAATCATTGTAACCGGCGGTACAGGAAGACTGGGACAAATCACTATTAAGGAATTGGTCGATCACGGTCACGAAGTGCTATCGATCGATAGACTACCTATTTCGAAAACTGTCTGCCCTTCTTTGGTGATCGACCTGCTCCATGCAGAGCAGCTCGCCTCTGCCTTTGAGCGTGCGGACGGAGTGGTTCATCTGGCCCGAAAAAGGTATCCCTACACAAGCGATGGATTCGAGCCGGTGTCTCGAACGTGGAAGACACCGGACGTGCTCGGCGACGCTTCAACGTTCAGCTACAACGTAAGCATAAGTTATAACATCATAGCGGCGGCTTTTGCCGCTGGAGTGAAAAAGCTCGTGATGGGATCAAGCCTTACCATCTACGGTTTTTATTATCCTACCCGGTTTTCCGTGCCCGAGTCTCTGCCAGTGGATGAAGAACATCCATTGAGGCCGCAGGACCCTTACAGCCTATCCAAGCTCGTGGTGGAGCGCGCTTGCGATGCGTTTGCGCGTAAGAGCAAAATGCAGATCGCCAGCCTCCGTTTCGCGGGCATCTGCACCGATTTGACCCACGGCGTTCTTCTTGAGAGACGAAAAAACCCGTTACGGTGGACAGGGCCGCTGTGGACTTATGTCGATGTTAGAGACGCGGCAATCGCCTGTCGGCTGGCCATCGAGGCGAGTTTCTCCGGTCATGAGGCTTTCAACATCTGCGCTCCTAATACAATTATGAAGACACCGACAGCAGAGCTCGTGCGAAAGTATCTGCCGGGTATCAAACTTCCGGATAGCAGGCCGGATGGAAATTGGAGTGGTTATGATCCTGGCAAGGCGAGAAAGCTCCTGGGTTTCACAGCGAGCCATCTCTTCGAAGGCGAGTGAGCCGTGTCGGAACTAGATTAAGTATGGGACTTCTACTTCGCGCAGGTAATAGTGAAAGGAACACATCGTGAAGAACCCCGCCAGCATTACCCTTTCTGATCTTGCTCATGTGGGTCGGGGAACACCCGCAGGGGAGTGGTTCCGGTGCTATTGGCTTGTTGTCGGCACCCTGAGGGAGCTCCGCGATATTCCGGTGGGCTTAAAAATTTTGGGCGAAGATCTCGTACTTTTCCGCGACTTAAAAGGAGACATCGGTCTTGTGGGCCTACATTGCCCGCACCGGGGTAGCTCCCTCGAATACGGAGACATCGAAGAGCGGGGCATTCGTTGCCCCTACCACGGGTGGTTGTTCGACGTAGCGGGCAATTGTCTCCAGCAACCCGGGGAGCCAAAAGGCAGCGAGTATCACAGGAAGGTCAAGCACCTCTCGTATCCCGTGCGGGAGCTGGGCGGACTCATCTTCGCCTACATAGGACCGGACGGAGAAAATCCTCCGCCCCTTCCTAAGTATGCGCCGCTTGTCGACGATGGCGCCCAGCGGTATGTCGAGTCGATTCGCTACTACGATTACAACTGGTTCAATTTCATCGAGAACGGTGTCGATCCGGTGCATTTCTCCGTGCTCCATCGTAGCGACCCCAGCGACGGAACCTGGAGAAGCTGGTTTTTCAACTTTCAAGATATTCCCCATTTTGATGCAGTTGAGACCTCCTATGGAGTGAAGGTGATCTCGCGCAAGCCTGGTCCGACTGCGGATACGGAATATGTGGATGAGAAAAGCGTGGCTCTGCCGAGTATTATTCAAATCGGGGATCTGGAGTTCACTCATTTTCACAAGCCGGCTTCGGCCTTGGGGGAGGGCAGTCACATTGAGCATATCATGTTCGCCACGCCTAACGACGACGATCATTTCATGCTTTTCACTGCCGATTGCTACACCGGGCCGGACCCCGATTTTTTTATCAAGTTGGCCGAAACACGCCCGCCTCCTCTTAGGCAAGACAAGAAAGAATATGACCACCGGAAGCACATGCCATTCCGGGGAAGCGTTCGTCACGAAGACATTATAACCCAGGGAACTCAAGGTTCCATCGACGAGCGGGAAGAGCATCTCGCGACATCGGATCGCGGAGTTATTCTGTTACGCAAAAGTATTTTGCGGGCGATGGAAACCGCGCAAAACGGCGGGTTGCCACAAGGCGTTCGCGCCAAGGAACAGGCCGAGGAGATCTTCAAGATCCAATCTTTCACCGGCATTAGACCAAAAGGAGTCTTCTAAAACGCACGTATGAAACTCCCACGTTTGTTGACGCATGCGCTAGTCGTACTGTTTCTTTTCTTCCTCAGCCGGGCACAGGCGGCTCCCGTCCGTGTCGCGTATAGCGCCATCAGCGGCGCGATGGCACCTCTTTGGGTCACTCAAGAAGGGGGATATTTTCGACGAGAAGGCTTGGACATTGAGCTTCTTTATATTGGCGGTGGGTCGCTGCTGATCCAGTCGATTCTGGGCGGAGACGTGCAATTCGCCTACGGCCCTTCGGTCCCGGTGGTCAACGCGGCTCTCAGAGGCTCGGATCTAGTGTTCATCGCCAACACTGGAGACACGCTGATCTTTTCAGTCATGACCAAACCGGAAATCAAAGAGCCCACCGATTTAAAGAACAAACGGGTTGGCGTCACACGGCTTGGAGGCTCGGCCGACCTCGCCCTGGAATTTGCCCTGAAGCGGTGGGGACTCCAAAGAGGCCGCGACCTGATCGTTTTGCAGACCGGCGGACTTCCGGAGAGTCTCGCAGCGCTTCGCTCGGGCGCGGTTGATGGAGCCGTACTGTCCCCTCCCAATAATCTGCTTGCCAAAAAGGCTGGACTTAGAGAGTTGGTTGATGTCGGTCAGCTGGGGATTATTTTCCCAAACACGCCGCTCTCGACGACCCGATCGTATATCAAATCAAACCGGGATGCCCTGATGCGATTTCTGCGGGCCTTAGGCGAAGGACAACATCGCCTAAGGACTGACAAAGACTTTAGTGTGAGTGTCTTGTCGAAGTACACCAAGACCACGGATCCAGAGATATTGGCGGAGCTATACCGGATTTATGGTGTGCGTTACACCGGACAGCAAATTCCTTACGTGCGTCCAGAAGGTGTTGAAGAAATACTGAAGGGAATAGATGCCAAAGAAGCCCGTCAGGCAAAGTCGGCTGACTTCATCGACAATAGTCTTCTCATGGAAGTGGAGCAAACAGGCTTCTTTCGGAAATTGTACCGCTGAGAGTAGAGAGGCTTCCGCCGTGGGTAGCTACTTCCACTGCCATGAAAAGCTTTCTTTCCGGGGTGACACACGCAGGATGAAAGAAAATAATGGAGTTTCGACGACTCAGCCCGGTTGCCTAGCCAGTTTC
>WNGE01012771.1_pt1 | contig 11002 bp, 4 predicted proteins | sample 5400651 | NCBI WGS metagenome assembly WNGE01 (sample SAMN13153370, study PRJNA577476) | soil metagenome | isolation source: 60 cm soil or saprolite under grassland replicate 2 | place: USA:California | collected 2016-06-15
CGAGCTCTGGCGATCCGGTTTCCGGCGGCCTCGCGTCGCTCACGGGCGCCCCCGGACCACCTGCTTGAAACCTGAAACCTGAAACCCCACTTACCCTCCTCGCGTGTGCATTTCCAGATGCGGGTCGCGCCTGAGCGTCGCGAGCGGGACGAGCGCGGCGCGGTCTCGCAGGGCAAGCCTCTCTTCCGCGCCGCGGTCCGCGCGCCCGCGCCAGGTTGTCTCGATCAGCGTCCGCAGTTCCTGCCGCGAGGAGCCGGCCCGAAGAGACTGCGCGAGATTGATCCCCTTCGCGGCGTAGAGGCAGAGATACCAGAGGCCGTCGGCGGTCAGACGGCTGCGGTCGCAGGAGCCGCAAAAGGGAGCCGTCGTCGAGGCGATGATGCCGAAGACCGTCCCATCGGAGAGCCGGAACCGTTCGGCCGGGGCGGAGGTCTTCTCGGCCAGTGGCCGGATCGGCCCGTAGTGCCGGGCCAGGGTTCCGAGCAGCTCCGCCCGCGGGACGACCTTGTCCCGCGACCAGAGTGTCGCTCCCCCGACGTCCATGTACTCGATGAAGCGCACTTGCGCGCCGACGCGCCGGCCGTATTCCAGGAGCGGCACGAGCTCATCCTCGTTGACTCCACGGATCACGACCGAGTCGATCTTGACGGAGGAGAATCCCATGCCCGACGCTTCTTCGATCCCCTTCAACACACGGGGCAGATCGTCGAACCGGGTCAGAGCGCGGAAGCGGTCGGGCTTCAAAGTGTCGAGACTGACCGTCACGCGGCGCAGTCCCGCGTCCTTCAACGCCGCGGCGTTCTCCGCCAGAAGGACGCCATTGGTCGTCATGGCAAGGTCCTGGATCGCGGGCTTGGCGGCGATCAGCCGGACGAGCTTTGGCAGGTCGCGCCGGACCAGAGGCTCGCCTCCCGTCAGCCGGACGCGATCCACGCCGAGGTCGGCGAAGACGTCCACGAGGACGCTCACTTCCTCGAAATCCAGAATGTCCTTTCGAGGCAGCCAGACATAGTCCCTCTCCGGCATGCAGTACTGACACCGGAGGTTGCACCTGTCCGTCACGGACAACCGCAGGTTTCGAAGCGGCCTCCGCCATGTATCCAACACAGCCACGGGAGAATTCTACCGCGAGAGCTTTCTCCCGACCCGCACGTCCAGGTCCCATCGGAACGTTCGGACCCGCTGCGGAGGTCCCCAGACGGCCAGAAGTTCTTCGCGTATCAGAATCAGCGGATCTTGACCGACGGCTGACTCATATCGCTGCGTGGCCGACCAGGTCCGCAAGTAACCCATCAGAGCGGCGAGATCCCAGAGTTTCTCGAGCCGCAACGGCGGGACCGTCTCGTCTTTGAAAGGAAACTCAATCATTCGGTATCCCTGCTCGACCAGGGCTCGCTCCGGCGGCCAGTAAGGGCCGACGATGTCCTTGTAGTAGTGACGGATCACGGCTTCCACCTCCGGGGTGACGTGAAAACCGTGGTAGGACCAGACGGCGATGACCCCGCCGGGGACGAGGACCCGCCGCGCCTCTTCCCAGAAGCGCCCGCGGTCGAACCAATGGAGGGCCTGCGCGGCCGCGACGAGCGCGACGGAGCCGTCCGCCAGAGGTGCCTCTTCCGCCGTCGCGACGGCATAGCGGACCCGGTCGTGCGGCGCGGCGCTCGAGATCTGATGGATGCTGGCATCGGTGGCGACGACCGCGTCGAATCTGCCGGCCAGGCCCAGGGCGGCCTGACCGCTCCCGGTCGCGCAGTCCCAGGCTGTCTTGCCGTCCGGCGCCAGATCAGCGAGGAACTCGAAGAGCGCCCGCGGATAGTCCGGGCGGTATCGCGCGTAGTCCCTTGCGCGACCCGAGAAATGGTCCGCGAAGGAAGTCACGGCGAAACGTTACACGGAGTTCCCCGTCAGCGCTCCCGGGACTGCCTCTCGCCCGAACGCTCAAGGTCTGTCATCGCCGCATCCTTCGTAGTCCAACGGCGTCCCGCGCGGGCTGGGTCAGGCGAAATATCGACTGCAAGAGAAAATTCGCTGAAACAGGAAATGCTAATATTTCGCGATCAGCGAAACAACGCCCAAGACCGAGACCCCTTCGCCGCCTCTGGACAGCGAGCATCTGCGCTTCGTCCTGGGCCTCAAACTGCGCAGCCTTCGGCAGGAAAAAGGGAAGCCCTTGAAGGCGGTCGCGGCCCGCTCGGGGCTCTCCGTCTCCTATCTCTCCGAGATCGAGAAGGGGAAGAAGTACCCGAAACCCGGGAAGTTGATCGATCTCGCGAGGGCGCTCGATGTCCCCTTCGATTCCCTGGTCTCGCTCCAGGTCAACGAAAACCTGGACCCCGTCAAGGCGGTCTTCTCGTCGGGCCTCCTGCGCGAGTTCCCCTTCGACCTCTTCGGCATCCAGCCGGAGGACCTCTTCGATCTGGTCACCCAGGATCCGGCGAGGGCGGGGGCGCTCCTGCGGACGTTCCTGGAGGTCGGCCGTCTCTACGACGTACACGCCGAGCATTTCCTTCTGGCGGCGCTGCGTTCCTACCAGCAGATGCACGCCAACTATTTCGAGGATCTCGAAGAGGCCGCGGCCTCGTACCGGCGGGCTCGGGGCTGGTCCGGCCGAAAGCCTCCGAGCTTCTCGCGCCTGCGCGCCATCCTCGAACGGGAGCACGGCTATGTCCTGGACGAGAAGACGCTGCCCGCTCACCCGCAGCTCAAGAGCTTCCGTTCGGTCTTCCGCGGCGGTCAGCCCCCGACGCTCCTGATCAACGGACGCCTCATGCCCTCGCAGAAGGGATTCGTTCTGGCCCGGGAAATCGGCTATCGCGTGCTGGGCTTGACCAAACGGGCGTTGACCTCGACCTGGATCAAGGTCGAGTCCTTCGAGCAGGTGTTGAACAATTTCAAGGCTTCCTATTTCGCCGGCGCGCTGCTCATCGACCGGGACGTCCTGTGCGAGGATCTGCGCCGGTTCTTCGCCAGGCCCAAGTGGGACGGAGCCGCGTTGCTCGATGTGATGCGGCGCTACGACGCGACGCCCGAGACGTTTTATTACCGCCTGACGCAGTTGATCCCCCGCTTCTTCGGTCTGCGCGAGATCTTCTTCATGCGGTTCAGCCACGCTTCCCGGATCGACAGCTACGAACTGACCAAGGTCTTCAACTTGTCGCGCGTTCCGGTGCCGCACGGGGTGGGGGCCGGCGAGACCTACTGCCGGCGCTGGCCCGGCCTGCGATTGCTCAACGAAATGAAGCGGGCCGGCAAGGCACGCACCGCGCGCCCGGTCGTGGCGGCCCAGAGGTCCTACTTCCTGGACGAGGGCGCGGAGTTCTTCGTGATCGCGATGGCGCGTCCCCTCGCCCTGAGCGATCGCGCCAACTCCAGCGTCTCGCTCGGATTCCTGCTGGACGACACCTTCCGGGAGCGCGTCCGTTTCTGGAACGATCCCGCGGTCCCCCGCGTGGAGGTGAACCTGACTTGCGAGCGTTGCCGCCTCTCTCCCGAGGAGTGCCGCGAGCGCGCCGCGCCGCCCGTCCTCCACGAAAATCAGGAGCAGCAGAACCGCAAGGAGGAAGCGCTCCGTCGACTCCTGCAAGAAATCTAGGCTGTTTATGGAGGGCGCGGGTCGTCCCCGCGCCCTCCCGGCGCCCTCCAGATCTGCTCAAGACAGAGTCCCCGGGCTTGCTGAGGATGTCACCTCGCCCTTGGGACCCTGGCTGGTGTTCCTATCCTCGCATCACCGTTGGTTCAACATCCGGTGTTGATCGTCACACCCTTGGAAGTCGTGGACTTGCAACCACTACTGTTGCCACGGTGACCTTGAGGGTAACCGTTCCACTGGCTTCAGCGGCATATGTGATTGCGCTCGTTCTTGCAGCAGCGATGATAGCCCCAGGGTCAGCGTCGTCAGGCGCCCGATCTTGTTGCCGTTGATCTCGGTGAACCAGAGGGCACCATCCGGACCGGCAGCGATACTCCAGGGCTGTCCGTTGGCTGTGGGGACGGTGAATTCATTAACGCTTAGGCCGTCTGTCGTGATCCGGCCGATCTTGTTGCCGGCGTTCTCGGTGAACCAGAGGTTGCCGTCTGGCCCCGCGGTGATGCCCGAGGGCTGGCCGTTGGCTGTGGGGATGGTGAATTCCGTGATTGCGCCACCTGTCGTGATCCGGCCGATATTGTTGCCGGCGTTCTCGGTGAACCAGAGGTTGCCGTCTGGCCCCGTGGCGATGCCCGAGGGCTGGCCGTTGGCTGTGGGGATGGTGAATTCCGTGATTGCGCCACCTGTCGTGATCCGGCCGATCTTGTTGCCGGCGTTCTCGACAAACCAGAGGGCACTATCCGGCCCCAGCGCGATGCCTCGAGGCGCGCTGTTCGCCGTGAGAATCGTGAATTCATTGGTGACCACGCCGGCGGTCGTGATCCGGCCGATCCTGTTGCGGCTGTTCTCGGTGAACCAGAGAGCGCCGTCCGCCGCAGGCCCCGCGGCAATCCCCCAGGGCGCGCTGTTTCCCGTGGGGAGGTTGAACTCTGTGATAACTCCTCCGATCATGATCCGGGCAATCTTGTTGCGCTTGCTCTCGGTAAACCAGAGGCTGCCGTCCGGCCCTGCGGCGATATCGCGGGGCGAGCTGTTGTTCGTGGAGATCGGGAACTCGCTGAATGCCTGACCGTTGATCGGTGTCGGAGTCGGAGAGTTCGACGGTGTGGCCGTCGGAGTATTCGTCGGCGTATTCGTTGCGGTCGCGTTCGGGTTGACCGTTGGGGTGTTGGTCGGCGTCGGCGTCTTTGTCGGAGTATTCGTCGGAATATTCGTTGCGGTCGTGGTTGGCGTGGTCGCCGGGGTTCCCGTTGGACTCGGCGTCGGCGTGCCGGTCGGCGATTTCCTCGGTGTCTTCGTTGGCGTCGGTGTCTTCGTCGGTGTCGCCGTCGGGGTGATGGTCGGGGTGTTCGTCCGCGTGTTCGTCGGTGTCTGAGTCGGAGTGTTCGTCGGAGTGTTCGTCGGCGTGCTGGTCGGGGTCGCGGTCGCCGTCCGGGTGATGGTCGGCGTGTTCGTCGGAGTGATCGTCGGCGTGTTGGTCGGCGCCGGAGTCGGCGTGTTCGTTGGCGCCACCGGAGTGACAGTGATGTTGACTGTCGCGATATTGCTATCCGCGGCCCCGTCGTTGACCTTGAACGTGAAACTGTCCGAACCCCTGTAGCTCGCCGCAGGCGTATAGGTGACATTCGGCGCCGTTCCGCTCAGGGTCCCATTAATTGGCGCGCTGACGATGCTGAAAGTGAAGGTGTCACCGTCGGGATCGCTGGCCGTCAGCGTGATCGGCTTGGCCGTATCCTGGGGTGTCGTGACCGTCTGGGCGTTGGCGATCGGAGGGTCGTTCACGGGCGTGATGGTGAGGCTGACCGTAGCAACATTGCTGTCAACCCGCCCGTCGTTGGCCTTGAACGTGAAGCTATCAGTGCTGTTGTAGTTCACTGTCGGTGTGTAGGTCACACTCGGCGCCGTTCCACTCAGGGTGCCGTGCGCCGGCCCACTCACAATGCTGAAGGTGAGCGGGTCCCCGTCGGGGTCGGAGGCCGTCAGGGTGATCGACTTGGCCGTATCCTCCGCCGTCGTGGCCGCCTGGTTGTTTGCGACCGGGGCCCGGTTCGCCGGAGCTCCGGCTGTCGTGAAGGTCCAGGTCGATCCGGTGGTAGTGGTCTGGCCATCGCCCACGGTGACGTACCACTCGTACTCGGTATTCGCGGAGAGGCTGCTCCATGTCGTAGAGGTGCTCGAGCCCGAGGGTACGTTCACGTTCGTGCCGATCACCGTGAAGGGTGTCGTATTCCCCGCCATGTCGTAATCGAGCGTGAACTGGCTGTCGGCGTCCGTCTCGAACTGGTTCAGGGTCGGCGAGTAGGTCTTCACCTGAATCTGGTTGTTCGCCGGCGAGAACTCCATGATGCGCAGCCAGCCGTCGCCGCCGTGGGCTCTGCCCTGGTAATCGGACATCAGGGTCGTCACCGTGTGACCGTTGAAGGTGTCCTGCCGCTGGCCCTCGGGCGGGCTGACGTGCCCGCAGAGCATCAGGAAGAGATTGGGATTTCCCTTCAAGGCATTGTAGATGGCCTGACCCTGCGCGCCGAAGGTGGCGGGATTGCCGGAGTTGATGATGTAGTGACTCACGACAATCGCCCGCCGATCGCTGTACGTCTGCAGGAGGCCGTTGGCCCAACTCAGAACCGCCGGATTCGCCGAAGTATCGTATTCGAGATGCACGACGATGAAATCGAGGCCGCTGGCGCTGAACAGCTCGAAGTGATTGTCGTTGTTCGACCCGTAGTGCCCGCCGTAGTACGTGCGGCCGAGGAACCGAAATTCCCCAAAGTGCTGGTTGTAGAACGTCGTCGTGCCGGTCGCATCGCCGATCGGCGACTGGTCGTGATTGCCGACGGCCACACCGAAGGGAATTCCCCACGCCGTGACGGGCGGGGCCTCCAGCATGCTCATCGCGGTATCGGCATTGACCCACTCGACGGGGTTCCCGCCGTTGTCGCCGTTCTGTACGCAGTCGCCCAGTTGGGTCACAAAGACGATGTTGCGCGCTGCCGTGTTGTCGACGATCCATTGCGTCTGAGCGTTGAAGATAGCGGGAGTGCCTCCGTTCAGGCTGGAGACGTAGAACTGAGTGTCTGGCAGCGCAATCAGGGTGAAGTCCGGCCCGGAGGAGGGCAAGGCCGACCTTGGCCTTCCGAAATAGGTCACGGTGAGGTTGCCACCGTCGGAGTCCGAGACCGAGACGTCGAGTGACGGGGAGGTCGCTACGCCGGTGCTCCCGCTAGCCGGCGCGATCAACACCGGCGCGTCGGGAGCGTGGTTGATGCTGAACGGCGCACCGGCGGCCCATGCCCAGTTCGTACCGGTGATTGTGCCGACGGCCGGACTAGCGGTCGAATCGCCGACCGATGTGCCTGTTCCTTCGTTCAGTCCCCAGCGCGCGACGAGTCCGGTCGCGCCGGTGATCTCGGTATTCATGTTGGACCGAATCTCCGAAGCCGTGAGCGCGCGGTTCCAGACACGCGCTTCATCAATGACCCCGTCGAAGAAGCTGGCAGCCGCGCCGGTGGAGCTCAGCGCGCTGCCGAGCGCCGCGTACTGGTTCCCCGCCGCCGCCGGGGGTTGGCCGACGGTCAACTCGTTCTCGAGGACGCCGTCGAGGAAGAGCTGCCACCTGGTGCCGTCATACGTGGCCGCCGCATGGTGCCACGTGTTGTTGGTGATCGTGGTGACTCCCCGAACGGGGTGATTGAGGCTCGGGCTCGCGCCACCGGCTCCTTCCTCGAAATCGGCTGCTAGCACGTTGGTCGCCGCGTCGATCCCCAGGAAGTAATTCATGTCGACCAGCGGGTCCTCGCTCTCGCCCGTGCCGCGCGTGACGAGCGGCAGGCCATTGGCGATGCCGCCTGTGCCGGTCGTGGCGGTTACTCCACTGCCCTGGCGGTTGAACCATGCTTCGACCGTGAAGGTGGACAGGTGCAGTTTCGCCGGGTTCCCGAACGCGACGTAGGCGTTGGTTCCCCCGAAGTCGATCGCCTGGTTGCTCGGACTGCCCGTCGGATTCACCGTGATGGTCGCCTCGTCGTAGCTCGTCAGCGCGCCGTCGCTGGCCGTCAATCGCAGGGCGTAAATGCCGGCCACCGAGAAGGTCGCGGGCGTCGTCGGTGAAGTCGCTTCGCCGAAGGTCACGACTCCCGGTCCACTGATCTTGGTCCAGGCCGCGGTCAGGGTCGGCGGGCTCGGCAGCCCGTCATCGGTCACCGATCCGTTCAACAGCGCTTGGGCCGGCAACGTGATGGTCTGATCCGGCCCCGCGTTCACCACGGGAGCCTGGTTGCCCGTGACCGTAATCGTGACCTGGTCGCTGCTCGACAGAGCCCCGTCGTTCGCGGTCAGAGCGAGAACGTAAATGCCCGTCATGGAAAAGGAAACCGTCGTGCTGGCGGCGCCGGGGTCGGTGAACGTGACCGTGCCCGAGCCGCTGACTTTCGACCACGTGATCGTCATCGCTCCGGGAGGATTCGGCAAGCCGTCATCGGAGACGACTCCAGTGAGGGTGGCGCTGGCCGGCAGCGTAATATTCTGGTCGGGCCCAGCATCGACGACAGGGGCAAGGTTGATCGAAGGCGCTCCGGCAACCCAGCTCCAGTTGGTGCCGGCGATCGAGCCGTTGACAGGACTGTCCGTCGAGTCGCCGACGGTGGTGCCGACGCCTTCGTTCAGACCCCAGCGTGCCACGAGGCCAGTTCCGCTCGAGAGCTCCTGATTCAGATCTGCGCGGATCTCCGTCTGTGTACGCGCGTGGTCCCAGATACGCACTTCGTCGATGACGCCGTCGAAGAACCCGGCGGCGACGCCGGTCGAGTTCATGGCTGTTGCGATGCCCGCGTGCTGAATGCTGTCGGACCGAGGCGGCTGCCCGACGGTCAATTGCGCTTCCAGGGCGCCGTTGATGTCACACCGACGACGGGGTGATTGAGGCCAGGAGTGTTCCCGGCCAGCCCGGTGTTGGCCTCCTCGAAGTCGGCTGCGAGCTTGTTGGTTGAGCCCTCGATCCCCAGGAAGTAGTTCATGTCGACATTGCTGTTTTCCTGTTCCGCCCGACCCTTGGTCACAAGCGGAACCGCGGTGACGCCGCCTGTTCCGGTGCTCGTCGCCAACCCGGCGCCATCTCGCCGGAACTTCGTCTCGATCGTGAAGGCCGGGAGGCCCAGAGTCGGCGCCGCGCCGAAGGTCACATAGGCATCGGTGCCGCCGAAGTCGATCGCGTAGTTTCCTGACGTGGGATTGACTGTGATCGCCACGTCGTCGCTGGAGGACAACGCGCCGTCACTGGCCGTCAGGCGCAGGACATAGCTTCCCTGCGCAGAGAAGCTCGCCGTCGTGGTCGTGGCGTTGGCGTTTGCGAACGTCGCCGTGCCTGGACCGCTGAACTGGCTCCAGGTCGAGGTGACGCCTGAGCCCGGCAGCCCGTCGTCGGTGACGGTCCCGGTCAGTGCCGCCACTGCTGGAAGGGTGATGCTCTGATCCGGCCCGGCGTTGACCACAGGCGCCTGATTGACGGGCGCCGGGTTGACGGTCACCGTCACGTCGTCGCTGCCTTGCAACAGGCTGTCGCTGGCCGTCAGCCGCAGGACGTAGGTGCCGCTGGTCGAGAACGAAACGGTCGTTGTCGGCGAGCTGCCATTGGCGAAGGTCACTGTCCCCGGTCCGCTCACGGTCGACCAGGTGGTCGTGACCGCGGGAGGGTTGGGCAAGCCGTCATCCGTGACGACTCCATTGAGCGTGGCGTTGCCCGGAAGGGTGATGATCTGGTCGGGTCCGGCATCGACGGCCGGCGCGAGATTGATCGGGGGCGCTCCGGCGACCCAGCCCCAGTTGGAGCCGGTGATCGTGCCGTTGACGGGATTGTCCGTCGAGTCGCCAACGACGGTTCCGATGCCTTCGTTCAGGCCCCAGCGTGCCACCAGCCCCGTCCCGCTCGAGAGCTCCTGATTCAGAGCCGCGCGGATCTCCGCCTGAGTGCGCGCATGATCCCAGACACGCGCCTCGTCAATCACGCCATCGAAAAAGCCCGGGCCGATTCCATTGACGGCTGCCGGAAGGCCGCTCGACTGCAGAGCGCTTCCCAGCGCCGCATGCTGGATGCTGTCTGCGCGCGGTGTTTGATTGACGACGAGCTCGGCTTCGAGAGTACCGTCGAGAAAGAGTTGCCACTTCGAACCGTCATAGGTGGCGGCGGCGTGGTGCCAGACGTCGTTCGTGATCGATGTAGCTCCGACGACCGGGTGATTCCCTCCGGTCGCCATGTCCTCGAAATCGGCCACGAGCTTGTTGGTCGAAGCATCGATTCCGAGGAAGTAGTTCATGTCCTTGTTGCTGCCATCGACCTCCGCCATACCCTTGGTGAGGAGCGGCACCGCGGTGACCCCGTTGGTGCCCGTATAGGCTGCGACGCCGGCGCCATCCCGCCGGAACTTCGTCTCGATCGTAAACGTCGAGAGGCCCAAGCCCGGCGCCGCGCCGAAGGTCACGTAGGCGTTGGTGCCGCCGAAGTCGATCGCGTAATTTCCTGCCGTGGGGTTGACGGTAATCGCCACGTCGTCGCTCGAGGACAGCGCGCCGTCGCTGGCCGTCAGGCGCAGGACGTAGCTGCCCGGGTCAGAGAAGCTCGCCGTCGTGCTCGCCGCGTTGGCGTTTGCGAAAGTCACCGTGCCTGGACCGCTCACCTTGCTCCAGGTCGAGGTGACGCTTGGTCCCGGCAGCCCGTCGTCGGTGACGGTCCCGGTCAGTGTCGCCGCGGCTGGAAGCGTGATTGTCTGATCCGGCCCGGCATCGACAACCGGAGCCTGATTGGCGGGCGTGACGGTGACCGTCACGGTGTCTGTACCGGTGAGCTCACTATCGTCCGCCGTCAGTCCGAGGACGTAGGTCCCGGCCGCGGAGAACGTCGAGCTGGTGCTGAGCGCGTTCGCGTCTCCGAAGCTCACCGTGCCCGGTCCGCTAACCTTGGCCCAGGTGGTGGCCACCACCGGGTCAGTCACGCCGTCGTCGGTGACGGTGCCGGCGAGCGCGGCGCTGGCCGGCAGGGTGATCCCCTGATCCGGACCGGCGTTCGGAACGGGAGCCTGGTTGACGGTGCCCGGCAGCGGCGGCGCGCCCGCGACACAGCTGAGTGTGCCGAAAACCGTGCCGTTATTGCCGTTGCCCGTGGAATCGAGAATCGTAGTAGCGCACGCGTCATCGAGGCCCCAGCGGCCGAGCAGGCCGGAGGCGGTTGGGATACTCCGGTCCATGCCGCTGGCTACCTGGCTGGAGCTGCGCGCGTAGTTCCAGATGCGTGCCTCGTCGATCACGCCTGCGAAGAAGCCGGACGCGGCCCCGGTCGAGGTCAGTGCCGTCCCCAGTCCGGCGTGCTGGATGCTGTCGAAGCGCGGGGTGAAACTGCCAAGGTCGAGAGATGTCTCGAGTACGCCA
>WNGE01016357.1_pt1 | contig 11002 bp, 11 predicted proteins | sample 5400651 | NCBI WGS metagenome assembly WNGE01 (sample SAMN13153370, study PRJNA577476) | soil metagenome | isolation source: 60 cm soil or saprolite under grassland replicate 2 | place: USA:California | collected 2016-06-15
CTTCGTCGCAATCGTCGCATTCGCGCTCAGTTGCAGTTTTTCCAGTGCGCAGGAGTCCTCACCTGGTCAAACGCCTTCGCCGTCACCGACTTCAATTTCCCCCGATAAGAAATGGGAATACAAATGTGTTGCCTACTACAATAGTGAATGTGTGCCGCAAATCGTAAAGACCGGCACAACACAAGTTGTTTTGAATCTTGGCGAGGACCTGGAAGTCAGCGGTTCAGAATCAGGGGATGCACAGATATTCTGGGCGCCGGATTCGAAACGTTTCGCATTCAACTACAGCCCAGTGCACGCGCACCATACGCAATTTGAAACAGTGGCCTTTTACCAGCTAAATGCCGACAAGTGGGTGCAGTTGGCTTCACCAGTAGAGCAGACACAGCGCAGCCAATTGGCGGAGCTCGCCAGAAAGCATTTGCTCAAAAGATTTAACCCGCACACGTGCGCACCAGACCGTGACATCTTGAAGTTGCGCAACTGGACCGACTCCAACAGTGCTATCCTTTATGCGCCTTGTTACGGAACCACTTCCGGGCAACTGGAGGCCGCTTTCCTATTCACATTAAAGTTCGACGACGCGGGCAATTGGAAAATCGTAAAGACGCATCAGATGTCGAAAGAGGAAGTTGAACAGCTAGAGAAGGAACAATGAGATCGTCGGAACTGAAGTCATTAGCGTCTATTCGCGCCTGCCGCGCCGTAGCCGAGAAGAGGCGGGTGATTCGCGGTCGGGCGTTCTTAGCCGGAATCTTAATTCTGTTGTCCTCTTCAAATGCGTTTGCGCAGAGCGAGTTTTCCACGTTCTGGCAAAATTTTAGATCCGCGGTCATCGCTGGCGACAAAACAACGGTCGCCGAGATGACGAAATTCCCAGTGTCGATGCCTTATGGGGTAAAGGCCGTAAAGAACAAGGAGGACTTCTTGCATCGTTATAACGAAATTTTCAAAGGCGAGGCCAACGCCGCTCAGTGTTTTGCTACCGCCAAACCGCGCAAGGAAGCAAGCGGACGCTATGAGATTTACTGCCCTTTTAAAGAAACTCCGAACGATTGGGAAAACGCGCCGATTCGATTCGTGTTCGAATTGACCAAAAGCGGCTGGAAATTTGCCGGCCTCGACAACATTAATGAATGACGGGGATCAACACCAAAATAGTTACGCACAAAATTATGAAACGCAATCTTATACTGCCTCTGATTCTTATAGCATTGGCTAGCCAGCAATTGACCGCCGAAACACCGAAATCGGTTGCTCGATCGTCACCCGAAGGCCTGGTTTCCGATCTTTATAAACTGGATGAAAAAAAACAGAGCCCCTTTTTTCAAACCAAAGATCATGGCTTGGTGACTAAGTATTTTTCAGAACCCTTGGCGCAACTTATCTGGAACGACGCGGTGAATTCAAAAGGCGAAGTGGGTGCTCTCGACGCCGATCCCCTTTACGACGCGCAAGACTTTGACATCAAAAAGTTCTCGCTTCGAAAATCCAAGTCCGAAAAAGACTCTGCCGAAGTGATCGCTTCGTTTGAAAACATGGGTCACAAGACTGAAATCACCTTTTCTCTTGTTGTTACAAAAACGGGTTGGAAAATTTCGGACATCAAGTATGCCGACGGCAGGCATTTGGTTGGTCTCTTAAGTGGGAAGTAATTTTGTGCCTATGCGACGCGCTTTTCTGACTCTGTTATTGCTCGGTTGGACCTCGATTACGCTGGCGGAGCAGAATTCTTCCATCAAATTCCCATCGCCAGATGGGCGCTTCGCGCTGCGTATCGGCGACGATCTGAAAATCGATTTGATCGAGACTTCCGGCAAGATCCTGGTCGATCTGGGTAAGCTGTATGTTGATCCAGATTCTTCTTATCAAGAGCAACCTCTCCTGGTGTGGTCGGCTGATTCAAAATGGGCAGCGTACGGCACCCGTAACCAGGTGTCCGGCCAGACGACTGTTTATTTTTGGAATGGTGTGGCTTTCGAGGAGGTGCGGTTGCCTGGTAACCTGCCGGAACCAAAGATCGAGCCTCGTAAGGGGAGCGATGGCGTGAAACTTAAGGGCTACGCCTTGGCGCCTTTGAGATGGTTGAAGCCAGGAGAACTGGAGCTGTCTAACGAATCGATGGGGATTGGTCGCGAGGACGGCGCGCGCTATCGCGGCGTGGTTGTGATCACGGTAGAATTAACAGCGCCTCTGCGTCCGTGAAGAAAGTTGGGAAAACGAAGACAAAGGTGTCCGAGTAAATGAACAAACTATTTGTCGCGCCAATAGTTGCGGGCTTGGGAGCAATTTTGGTTTCGATTACTGCCCAAGAACCATCGTCGCCGGGTTCCATCTCTCCGGACAAACAGTGGGAATATCAGTGGCCTGATGGTGAGAACCCGGTGATCCTAAAGGCAGGCACAACTCAAGCCGTGTTGGATCTTTCTGGAGAGGCGGCTCCTCAGTTCGCGACTGAGGCAAAGGTAGTCTGGGCGCCGGATTCAAAACGGTTTGCGTTCAATTACCGCGCTGGTAGCCGCTATAACACGACAGCTCTTTATCAGCTGCGCGGTGACAAGTGGGTGGCGTTGCGTTCACCCCAAACGGACGAGACAAGGAAAACGCTCGAGCGCGTGATGGCAGCGCAACTCCGGAAGCTTGGTCTTCCTCCAAAAACTTATCGTCAAAGGCTCAGCGATATTACACGGGTGCGTGAATGGGTCGGTCCTGACAGCGCCATACTTTACCGTTCGTCTTCCGCAGCCGTGCCACCGAAGAACGAAAGCGACGAAAGGAACATCCTGGGAGCGGATTTTCTTTTCACGTTGAAGTTCGACGCGGAGGGGAACTGGAAAATCGTCAAGACCCATCAGATGTCGAAGAAGGAGATCGCAGAGGAACAATGAGATCAGACACGAATTTGAAACTAATTTACACAAAATGCTCCACGAACCGATCCAAAGCTTATGAAATTCGTGATAATTCGTACAATTAGTGTCTTCGTCGCAATCGTCGCGAGCGCGGTTAGCTGTGCTTTTTCCAATGCGCAGGAGTCTCCCCCGACGCAAACGCCCGAAGTAGCAGCGACGCCGGAGGTAACAGCGCAATCGAACCCGAGTTGGTTTTCTCCGGATAAGAGATGGGAATATCATAGCTCGTCACAGGACGAAGCAAAAATAGTTAGAGCCGGCACAGACCAGATGGTATTAGATCTGGCAAAAGCATTGGATTCGGCGAATGAATCCTGCTTTGGGTGTGACGAGGCGAAACTGAGTTGGGCGCCGGATTCAAAACGGTTTGCATTAAACTACGGCCGCGGACGGTCCCATCAGACGGCACTCTTCCAACTACAAGGCGACGAGTGGAAAGCGCTGAAGTCACCCAATGACGACGTTAACGAGATTTTAAACAAGACCATAAAAAGGGGGTTATCCAAGAAAACGCACCTACGGTTGATTTGGGAGACGGTGAAAGTGCATCAATGGGTCGATGCTAGCACCGCCATTCTCTATGGCGGTCTGGAAGTGGACGAGGCCTTCGGCGCTCATTTCCTCCTCACTCTAAAGTTCGATGAGGCGGGTAACTGGAAAATTATCAAGACGCAACGGCTCTCATTGAAAGAAGCCGAGAAACTATGAGATCCCTTTTCACCTTTGTCGCCATCGTCGCGTGCACGATTAGTTGCGGTTTTTGGGTTCTTGCCGCTGATGAAGAATCGGAAGGGGAACTGATCACCGGCAAACAGTTTCCCGATGGATTTGGCGTCGTGCGCTCAAGCCTCTCGCCCGACAAACGCTACGGGGTGCTCGCGCCTGCCGATTTCGATCATTACGACGAGACCAAACACCAGAACAAACTCGTTGAAGTAAACTCCGGACGCACATTGGCCGTGATCGACGCGGAAACAGGAAAGGCTGGGTTTATGAACCACGGCGGAATACAGCCTTCGCGTTGGTCGGCGGACGGTTTGTTGTTGCTGTGGAAAGTGGCCGGCAAATGGTCGCCGCGCGCGCTCATGTTACTCAAGATTGAAGACGGCAAAGTAAAATGGCAGCGTAATTTGCTGAAAATGGCGCAACAGGCGATTCTGACGAGAACCCGCACGTTTTTGCCGAAGGACTTCGCCGCGTTCACCGCAATAGATGTTCAAATCACCGGCAAAGAAGATGCACCGCTCTCGCTGCCGTTAGCTGTTCATGCCGAGTACGACACGAACCCGAAAGCGGTCGAGCCTCCGCCCAGCGTTTATGTCCATTCCGAGATGGAGGCTACCATTGATTCTGATGGAAAGTTAATCGTCAAAGAGTTCCGCAAGGAATGACTGGGTATTTTCGGCTGAGTTGCTCGCCCTTGGGCATCGGAGAAAGAAGTAGAGAAAAGGAAGTTGAGGAACAATGAGACCCTTCTGCACTTTGATCGCAATCGTTGCATGCGCGATCAGCGGCGGTCTTTCAATTCTTGCCGCTAATGAAGAACCGGAAGCAGTGGAAGGGGATTCTTCAGCAGGGTTGCCCGAGCAATACGCAAAAAATTATCTCATCGCCCGCAGCACGATCTCGCCGGACAAAAAGTTCGCCGTCATCTATCCCAAAGAGTCGGAGGAAGTCTCGAGCACGGAAGATGAAAAGGACTACCTCGTCAAACTGGAACCATTCAGCGTTCTTGGCGCGCTCGATACTCCAGAGCCGTATCATGAAAATCAGAGTCACGGAGGAATTTCCGCCAAATGGTCCGACGATAGCTCCGCCGCGCTGGTGACGCTGGATGGCAAATGGGGACCGCGAGATGTTCTTTTGCTCGAGCTCCGGGATGGGAAGCTGAAGCGAACAACCAAACTACTCTCAAAGGTGGCTAACCTTCTTTATCCCAACCTCCGAAAGTACAAGCGTTTCAATGACATTGGGAGCCGGCTCATTTTTACAGACTTTGAGGTATCAATACAAGGCACCAAATCCACAAACATCTCGTCAAGTGCGACGACAAATCCAGGACTTCGAGAACCCCCTGACCAACCGGTTTGGGATGGAGAAGTAGAAGCGATCTGGGACATTAGGCAGGCGAAATTCACATCGAAGATAGTATCGGGACAGATGCGCAAAGTTAAAACCGAAACACAATCACAGGCAGAAGATTTGCGCTACGCGGGGATGACCAAGCAGGATAATGGCGATCTTGACGGGGCCATAGCCGACTTCACTCGCGCCATCGAACTCGATCCAAAAGATGCCGACGCATATTACAACCGCGGCGATGCCCGAGCTAAAAAGAAGCAGTATGATGCCGCGCTCAAGGATACACAGAAGGCTATTGAATTGAATTCTAAAGATGGACACTACTATTCATCCCTCGCCTGGTATCAGCTCTTCAATCGAAAACCGCGTGAGGCGATAGCAGCTTCGCTTAAAGCTCTGAAACTCTCGCCCACTGATGCAGTAGTGATCAAAACCAATCTTGCCCATGCTTATCTTTTCGACAATCAATTCGACAAAGCGAAAGCCATTTATCTGGAATACAAAGATTCCAAGCTCCGCGACGACGAGCGAACCTTCAGTCAGGCTGTGCTAGACGATTTCAAGGAGCTCGAAGACGCCGGCATCACTCATCCCGACATGGAGAAAATTAAAGCCCTGCTCCCTGCCGAAACAGAGGCGCGGTGAGCGTCTCGAAGGAAGGCGTAATGATTAAATGACACAAACCATCGACTGAAATGAAAACAAAAATGTGCGTTCTCGCGTTGCTCGTGGTCATTGCATTCTCTCCGAGCATGCTCGGTCAGGAAAAAATTCCCGCCGGAGTTGTTCATGGCCCGAAAGCTGGGTTTAAAATCAGTGCGCCAGAAGGTTGGGTTGTCGATAATGAGGCCGGTGTAAATCAGGACATGCCGTGCGTGCTTTATCCAAAGGGTTCATCGTGGTCGGATGCGAAGACGGTGATGTACGCGAAGGTAGCCAGCCCTCAATGGGAAGGCGTGAACGCATTCGTGGCATGGGCCATCCAGGGCATGAAGGCAAAGCACGGCACGCCGAAAGAGAAAATTACGTCCGGCAAAACTAAGGACGGGCACGATTACTTCATTAACGAATACCCTGCGACAAAGACTTACTCGCAGTGGGAACGCGTGGGCTACGTCCAACTTCCGCAAGGGGTCGCTTATATCGTCCTCACATCGCGCGATCAAGCCAGTTACCAGAAAGATTCCGGGGCACTCGAGAAAGTTCTGAAAACCCTGGTCCACGTCGAGCCGAAGTCCGAGGTGGCGAGTGGCCAGGAATACGCTCATCGTTACAGACAGCTGCTCGATCAGCATGCGGAGGCGCAAATCGAGCCGTTGCTGACAGAATGGCGCGAGAAGGCGCCTGACGATCCCGACGCATGGATCACGAGCGCGAATTATTATTTTAACCAGCGGCAGCCGAACATTTCGACGAAGAAGCCCAGCCCAGGCGACATTACGTTGACTGATAAGAAGGGAAAGCTAGCGGGGAGCGTTTCGTTCGAGCAAGACAAAGCGGATATGAAGCGAGCGGCCGATCTGCTTCAGGAAGCGACGACGAAATTTCCCGATCACTTGGACATCTGGTGCGGGCTCGCATTCTTTTATCAAGAAAGCGGAGATTTCGATAATGAGTTGGCGACGTTGAAGAAGATGGTCGCGTATGCCCGCGAGCATCCGGCACAGCTCAAGTGGTTGAAAGGCGAACCGCTCAAGGAACCCGCCGACAAATTCGTTCCGGAGAAGCTGCACGATTACGGTTTGTATTACGAGAAAAAGGAGAACGCGGAGGACGCTAAGCGCTGGTTCCAGATTTCGACCCTGGCGTCGCAGCAATATCCGTCGGATGTCAACGTCTGGATCGACGTCGGCGGTTATTACGCTGACATGGGCGAATGGAAAAACGCTATCGATTCGTTCGAAAAAGCGCGCTCTCTCAATCCGAAATCGCAGATGATTTTGGTCAATCTCGCCCGCTTCAGCCTGGAGCTCAAAGACAACGCCGGCGCGCGAAAGTATTTTGAGGAAGGACTGAGCGTGGATCCGAAGGGCGAATACGCGCAGGAAGCGAAGGAAGCGTTACGAAAGCTGAAGAAGAAGCCCGAAGACAGGCAGGCCAGCCAGCCGAATTTGAAAGAGGCCAACGGCTACAACGAACGCGGCATTGCCAAAGGCGTTAAAGGCGACATCGACGGGGCCATAGCCGACTTCACTCGCGCCATCGAACTCTATCCGAAATATTCTACGGCCTATACTAAAATATTCTACGGCCTATACTAACCGTGGCCTCGCCAAGAAGAACAAGGGCGATCTGGACGGGGCCATCGCTGACTGCAATCGCGCTATCGAACTCGATCCGAAAGATGCGGGCGCCTACAGCAACCGCGGCATTGCTAAGCAAGCTCAGGGCGATCTTAAGGGGGCCATAGCCGACTACACTCGCGCCATCGAACTTGATCCGAAATACGCTAAGACCTACGCCAACCGCGGCATTGCCAAGGAAGAGAAAGGCGACATGGAAGGAGCCATCGCTGACTGCACCCGCGCTATCAAACTCGATCCGAGATACGCACCCGCCTACAGTACCCGCGGCCTCGCGAAGAAGAACAAGGGTGATTTAAATGAGGCCATCACTGACTACACCCGCGCCGTCGAACTCGATCCGAAATACGTCAATGCCTATTACAACCGCGGCCTCGCCAAGGGGGCCAAAGGCGACATCGACGGGGCCATTGCCGACTACACTCGCGCGATCGAACTCGATCCGAAAAATGCCGGTGCCTACAACGAGCGCGGCATTGCCAAGCAAACTCAGGGCGATCTCAATGAAGCGATAGCCGACTACACCCGCGCCGTCGAATTCGATCCGAAGTACGCCAACGCCTACTACAACCGCGGCGTCGCCAAGTGGGGCAAAGGCGACATCGACGGGGCCATAGCCGACTACACTCGCGCGATCGAATTCAATCCGAAATTTACCGAAGCCTGCTACAACCGCGGCCTCGCCAAAAAGGATAAAGGCGATTTGGACGGAGCCATCGCCGACTACACTCGCGTCATCGAAATCAATCCGAACAATCCGAAATACGCCGTTGCCTACGACGACCGCGGCATTGCCAAGCAGGCCAAGGGCGATCTGGACGGAGCCATCGCCGATTGCACTCGCGCTATCGAACTTGATCCGAAATACGCCAACGCTTACAACAACCGCGGCAGCTTCAAGGGCATTAAAGGCGACGTGGTTGGGGCGATCGCCGACGTCAATCGCGCTATTGAGCTCGATCCGAAGCTGACGGCCGCCTACTACAACCGCGCCTACACAAAGCAGGGCACAGGCGACATTGACGGGGCTATTGCCGACTACACGCACGCCATCGAGGTGGATCCGCGATGTGCGCGTTGCTATCATAACCGCGGCGGTGCCAGGCGGTCCAAGGGCGACTTCGATGGCGCGATTGCCGATTTTGACCGTGTCATCAAACTCAAGCCGAAAGAGGCTCTTGCCTACGCCTTTCGCGGCGAAGTCGAGGCTAAAAAGAGGCAGTATCCTGCCGCGATCAAGGACGAAGAAAAAGCTATCGAACTCGACCCGAAAAACGGAGTCTACTACTCATCTCTCGGTTGGTATCAGCTCTTCAATCGAAAACCTCATGAGTCGATTGCTGCGTCTCTCAAAGCTCTGGAACTCTCGCCGGATAAGGCAGTGATGATCAAGGGCAATCTCGCCCACGGTTATTTGTTCGATAACCAGTTCGAAAAGGCGAAAGCGCTCTATCTGGAAAACAAAGACGCCAAGCTCCACGATGGACGGGCCTTTAGCCAAGCCGCGCTGGACGATTTCAAGGAATTCCAAGAAGCAGGTGTCACTCCTCCCGATATGGAGAAAATCAAAGCGCTGCTCACTAGTGAAACAGAGGCGCGATGAGCCTCTCGAAAGAAGACGTAATGATTAAACGACACAAATCGATCGGCTGAAATGAAAACGAAAATATCCATTCTCGCGTTATTCGGGGTCACTGCGCTCTCTGCAAGCATACTCGGTCAGCAGTCCTATCGCGGCGGAATTGTTTACGGTCCGAAAGCTGCTTTTGACATCCATGCACCCCAAGGCTGGGTCCTGGACAATGAGTCAGGCAAAAATCAGGGATTACCGTGCGTGCTGTACCCAAAAGGCTCATCGTGGGCTGACGCGAAAACGATCATGTATGCGAAGATTGCCGGGACCAAATTTGAGGATGTGAACGCGTTCGTCGCGACGGCCATCAAGGACATGGAAAAAGTGCATGGCAAACCGAAGGAAAAAATCGCGTCTGGCAAAACGGCTGACAGCCGCGATTACTTCATCAACGAATATCCCGCAACAAAGACCTACTCTCAATGGGAGCGCGTGGGTTATGTGCAACTCCCACACGCCGTGGCTTACATTGTCCTCTCCTCGCGCGATCACGTGAGCTACCAGAAAGATTCCGGCGCGCTCCAGCAAGTTCTCAAGACCTTTACCTATCTACCCATGGCCGTCGCTCCCAAAAGCGAGACCGAAAAGCAATAACGCATGCTTACGATTCAGAGAGACATTCTCATTCGGTTCTCGGTTGCCGTTGGAATTCTCGCGCTCGCGGGCAGTGTATCGGGCGCGCTCTCAGTGGAGGAGCAGGTGAAAAAGTTAGCGGCGCGTTATGCTCAAGTCGAAGACCAACTTGCACGCTCGGTCCGTTATGCCAGCCGAGACGACAAGGGCAACAGTGAACAGGCGTGCTTCAACGGCGCGGATGATTTGATTAAGCTTGCGGTGGAGAGTCATGACGGCGACGTGCGCGAGCTGACTGAATATTTCGCCCTCGATTTTGATAATGACTACGACGGCATGTTCATGCTCGTGCGCAAGGAAACGCCGGCGCCCGATGGCGGCGTGCAAGTGGAAGAATCGCGCAAATATTTTGGCGAAGAAAAAAACGGTGGTAACGGCGTTCTTATTCGCGAGCTGCGCAAAAGCGCGCGATTCAAGCCGGGCGAACCGACGGACACCGTGCGCACGCCAAATGTAACTGTCGATCTTACCAAAAAAGTGAATCAGCCGACGGAGGAGCAGTTGAGGGAGATGTTAAATGCGCCGACGAAAATGGCGGAAGAACTCAGAAAAGGTGCGCCGGAATTCGATCCGTCCGCCAAAATCAAAGGCGATAGCGACAATTATCGCGTCATTCATGGAAGCGCGTCGCCGGACGGACGATTTGCCATCGCGTTGGGATTTGCGCGCGAATCGATTGATTGGGACGCCTTGTATGACAAAGAGACCGAGAGTTACAACGCCGAGAGCGAGGAAGACATTCGCAATTACGTTGTCGATCTTGCCCAAAAGAAAATCCTCGGACAAACCGGCGCGGGCTGGATTGGAACGCGTCGCCGTTACAATCATCCCGAATGTGTTGTCACGTGGTCGGCCGACTCCAGCTTTTTCGTGCAGTTGTTGGCTAACAAGTGGGCGTCCGACGATTGCGTTGCGGGAAAGATTGCGAGCGGCCCGAAGTTTGTCGGCGCTGTCAATTTGCTGAAGACGCTTACGCCGAAGATCTATGCCTCCGTCAAAAGGCGTTTCGATCCCGAAGAAGGCGGAGCGTTATCATTCTACAACGAAAAAGTGACTAACGATGGCGCAGTTGAGATGAAGGCGTACGAGTACACGCCAAGCGGCGAGCGGAAAGGCGAAACCAATTTCGCCGTAAGCGTGCGTCTGCAGCTGCGCGAGACTCCAAAGGGACTCAGCATCGAAGCCGTAAACATGCGCCGGTTGCCTAAGGAACGGTGAACGAAAATCATTTACAGTACATAGTTAGGACAGCGCAGTGCGCGGCCCCGCATACGCTTCCCCCCTTGCTCGCCGCTACCCATCGCGGCTTTGCCGTTCTATGTCGCTGATCCCCTCAGCTCCATTGACGAATTTACACGAAAATGATCATCTTAAAGAAGGAGGTAATGATTAATGGTAATGACTAAGGCAATTGTTCTTGCGTTGCTCACGATCACTGC
>WNGE01008853.1_pt1 | contig 10998 bp, 9 predicted proteins | sample 5400651 | NCBI WGS metagenome assembly WNGE01 (sample SAMN13153370, study PRJNA577476) | soil metagenome | isolation source: 60 cm soil or saprolite under grassland replicate 2 | place: USA:California | collected 2016-06-15
GCAGACGCCGTCGCCCGCGCCCTGCACGAGCGCGGGATCGACATTCGCGCGGGCATCCACACCGGCGAGTGCGAGGTCGTTGGCGACAAGGTGGCCGGGCTCGCAGTCAACATCGGTGCGCGGGTCGCTTCGAAGGCCGGTGCGGGTGAGGTGCTCGTCTCGCAGACGGTCAAGGACCTCGTCGCCGGCTCTGGCCTCCCGTTCCGGGAGCGCGGCGCCGAGACGCTGAAGGGCGTTGCCGGCGAATGGCGCCTCTACGCGCTCGCGGGCAACGGACAGGAAGCTCCGGCCTAAGGCTGCACGGCGTGTTGACGTCATGCACGTCGCACGACAGCTCCTCGTTGCATGGCAAAGACAAGGCGTGGCACGCGCCTCAGGTGGGCTGGCCGGCTCCCTTCAGCTTCGATGGCAGCACGGCGAGCGCTGAAAGTGCCCACAGGCCGGCAATCGCCGCAAACCCGGCGCGGCCGTGCCCGGCCATCGAGAATGTGATGCCGACAAGCGGTGTGCCGAGCGCAATGACGAACGTTGCGCAAGTGTTGATGAACCCGATTGCCGCCCCGGGTCCGTCCGGCCAGAGCACTTGTGCTCCGCTGAAAGCGGCCGCGAACGGGATTCCGGCGGCGAGACCGAGCACAGCGGCGCCGACGATTCGCACAAACAACGTGACGTCCAGCAGGAGGAGCACCGTGCCCCCAGCGCCCGCGAACATGCTCACGACCAGAAGCGGTGCAACCCCCTTACTCCAGTGCTGAAGAGCGCGCCCACCAAGCGGGCGCGTCAGGAGTCCACCAAGGAGCGTCAAGGCACCGACGGCTCCCGCGAGCCGCCGGTCGTAGCCATCGTGCTGGAGAAGCAAGACGGCCCAGTTCCCGACGATGACGCTCAATCCGAACGACGCCGTGTGAGCCACTGCGAGGGGATACAGGCGCCGGTCGCGGATGATGTCGGCGATACGTGCACCGGCCGCTCGCGCAGCCTCACCGCGGCGGCGGTCCCGCGGCGCGAATGGAAGAGAGACTAGAACGATGCAGGCAGCGCCTAGCGCAGTGGCGTACGGCGCGCGCCATTCGAAGACAGATGTTGTAAAAGGGACGATCGCGATCGCGAGGCCTCCCCCGCCTACGGCGGCCGCTCCGTAGAGCCCCTGCGCCGTTGCCGAGCCGACTGTTGCCCGGACATAGTCGCTACCCGCAACGAATCCGATGCCGGTACCGATCCCTGCAATCAGTCGTGCGGTGACAGCTACCGGGAACGAAGCGACGGTCAACGCGAGGATGTTCCCGAGTGCGATCGCAGCGAGTCCGGCCATCGCGAGAGTGCGAGCTCCGCGTGCGTCGACGAGCCTGCCACCCGGAATTTGCATTGCGAGGTGCGTGACAAACAACGCCGTCGTGAGGAAGCCAATTGCTGCAAGCCGGACGTCGTATGCATGCGCCACGACCTCGGCAGCAGGGCCGACGTTCGCAATGTTGTAGCCGACGGCTGTACCAACCGCAACACCCGCGGTCGCGGCGGTTCGCGGGTTTGGACATCGTGACAGAGACGCGACGATAAGGCCCGGAGCGAGTCAGCGCATCTCGCGTAGTGCGTGGTGGCATTTCGTCGCGACCGCGCGCGCCGATCCGAACCCGTCGACCGCACCGATACCTAGCCGCCGAGTACCCCTCTGATTCGAGTGGCACCGGCGATCAGCGAGGCGTCCGTCTCAACAGCCTGTGGACGGCTTGTGGAAAGGGTCAAATGTCGCCGGCCGCGTGGCCCCGGCTCAACCGTAGGCGCGCCACGAGAGACCGGTCGAGATCAGACTCGGAGCGTTCGTCGTCAACGGCCGCCTTGACGCGCGCCGCCTTCGCGTTCCACAGGTCGACATGCAGCGCTTCGATCTCCTCGATGAGCATGAGGATCGCCTTCCCCGTGGCACGGAGCTCGTCACCGTCAGCGTTGGCCAGTCCTGATCCCCACCGTCGCAGCTGGTCGATCTTGTCTTCGTCCAGACGTCCGCTCAGGATCCCTCCCATTCTCGACTTCCTGACGATCACACGTCTGCGGTCGCCTGTCTATGGCGACCGGTGCGCGGCCGACGCGGGGCCGGCCCCCTCTGTGGACGTCGGAAGCCACGACGCCGCGGGAGTAGCCGTTGCCGCGAGGGCATCGGTCGAGCTCACCACGGTCTCTCTCATGTACTGGTGCACGAACGCGATTGCCAAGCTGCCCTCACCGACAGCGGACGCGACGCGCTTGACGGGACCGGAACGGACGTCGCCGCATGCGAAGATGCCGGGGACGCTCGTCTCGAGGAGGTACCGATCGCGGTCGAGGAGCCAGTCGCTGTCATCGCCCACGTCGGGACCGGTCATGACGTAACCGCGCCGGTCGAGTGCAATGTCGGGCGGCAGCCACCCAGTCTCAGCATCCGCACCGATGAAGAGGAAGAGCCCTCCGGACTTGAACCGAGTCGTCTCGCCGGTATCCGAGTTGCGGACATCGATCGAGTCGAGTGAGTTAGCGCCATGTGCTCCGACCACCTCTGCCCGGTAGAGGACCTGGACGTTGGGTCGTGCAGCGAGCTGGTCGATCAGGTAGCGCGACATGCCGCTCCCCTCGGTCTTCGCCAGGGTGGCGCCGCGGCAGAGAATCGACACACTCCGCGCATGGTTGGCAAAAAACATCGCGGCCTGACCCGCTGAGTTCCCGGCCCCCACGATGTGAACGTCGAGACCGTGCGTGTTCCCAGCCTCACTACGCGCAGCTCCGTAGAAGACGCCCTTCCCGACGAGACGGTCGAACCCTTCGACCGACAGATGTCGCCACGAGACGCCGCACGCAAGAATGATCGTCTTCGCGCGCAGGACGTCACCGCCGTCCAGGTGCACTTGATGGTGCGCCGCGTCGATGCGCGTGACGGAGCGCGTCACGAGGATCTCTGCGCCGAGCCGACGCGCCTGCTGCAACGCGCGACTCGCAAGTTCGTCTCCGGACACGCCTGAGGGAAAGCCGAGGTAGTTCTCGATCCGGGACGACGTGCCGGCCTGGCCGCCGGGAGCCTCGCGCTCGACCACAATCGTCCGGAGCCCCTCCGAGGCGCCATACACGGCTGCTGCGAGACCGGCCGGGCCGGCTCCGACGATGATCGTGTCGTACTCCGCTGCAGAAGGCTCCGTCTCGAGCCCCAGCAGCTCCGCGATCCGTCGGAGCTGCGGCTTTACGACGGCCTTCCCGCCGATGACGCGGATCACCGGTAGGTCGGCGTCTGCGGGGACGGGGCTCCCCCACAACTCGGCGACATCCGGTTCGTCCGGGTTGAGCCATTTGAACGAGATCTGGTTGCGGTGGAGGAAGCGCCGCAGCTCGGTGCATGAAGGATCCCATTGGTTTCCGAGCACCAAGGCGCGAGGCGGCGGCGGCTCGGCCGCAAGTCCCTGCAGCCCGCGCCGCCCGCTCATTCGGTCGGCGGCCAGCCTCCCGACCTCCTTGGCAACGTTGGGCGAAAACGCTGCAACTGCGTGGTAGTCGCTTGGCTCGATTCGCATGATGCGCGACGATTCGGCGGCGCGAAAGCCGACAGGGAAGAGCGTCCCGAGCGTGATCGGCACCTCGCCGAAGATGTCGCCTGGGTGTCGCTCGCCGACGACGCGGTCGATTCCGTCGACGACCTTCACGGCCTCGATTCGACCGTCGAGAAGCGCGAACAGCGCGCGCTCGTCACCTTCATACGCGGCGTGCTCCCCGGTGGCGAGGCTAATGTCGGCCGCCGCGCGCGATAGTCGCTCGCATGCAAGCCGATCGAGGTCGCTGAAGATGTGGACACGACGAACGTCCTCTGCCGTCACCATGAGCGCACCACAGTTGTTCGCATGAAGCGAGGGTACTCGGTCCCGCCGTCGGGATCCGAGCGCACCTGCCAGCCCGTCGGGAGCTCGCTCAGTCTGACGCGGGTTTCGTCGCCTGCACCACCAACCCCGCAACCGGTTCGCCGGCCTCGAGACGGAGTTCCGCCGACGTTATCTCCGGACGGAGACTCGCGGCCTTCAACACGCCCTGGACGTGCTCCTGCGTATGCCGGTAGCGCCCGCTGGTCCCGATCGAATACCCGTCATCATGCCCGGCACCGACCAATTCCTCGACCGTGAAGATGAGCCGCCCACCTGGCCGCAACGCGTTCTCGGAAGCCCCGACGACCGCCTCGAGCGATCCGAAGTAGACGAGAGTGTCGGCTGACACGATCACGTCAAAGGTCTCGGTGCAGCCGGCCAAGTAGGCGGTCAGCTCACCCTTGACGAGCTCGTCGTAGACATTCCGTTCGCCAGCCTGATCAAGCATGCGTTCGGAGAGGTCGACTCCGACCAGGCGGCGCGCATATGGCGCGATGAGGGGGCCGCACAACCCCGTCCCGCATCCGGCATCCAGGACGTCGAGGCTCTTCGACGGAGCGACGTCTGATCGTTTCAGCATCTCCGCCAGGAGCGCAGGCGCCCGATACAACAGCTTGGCGAGCTTGGAATCGAAGCTGGCGGCGAAGCTGTCGAAGGTCGCCTCGATGAATGCGTCCGATGCGCGCGGTGGCACATTGCGACCGGAGCACGCCGCGAGCATGTGCCGAGCAACGGGATCGTCCGGGTCATCTTCGAGCCACTCCTCGAAGATCGCCACAGCCTGCTCGACTTCCCCCAGCGTGCAGTGCGCGAGCGCCAGCAGCCTCCGAGCCTCCGGATCCTTTGGCCTCAGCGTGATGACCTTCGAGAAGCAGAGAGCAGCCTCACGCGGCTTCTTCTGCGCGTTCAGCAGCACGCCGAGGTTGTGGTACGCGTCCGAGTGTTCGGGATTTATACGAATCGCGGCGCGATACGCTGTTTCGGCTTCGGCGACCTTGCCTTTTGCTCGGAGCACCACACCGAGATTGCTGTGCGCATTCGCGTGGGTAGGATCGAGTGCAATCGCGCTCCGATATGCGGCGATCGCATCGTCCAGCCTGAGCTGATCCTGCCGCACTATTCCCAGATTGCTGTACCAGTCCGCACGCTCGGGTTCGAGCTCGAGACTCCGCTCGATCAGCGCGACCGCGTCCTCGGTGCCCCCGCGCTGATGGGCGAGCACGCCTGAGAAATGCAACGCGTCGGCGTGGTTCGGCGCGACTTCAAGGATCCTGCGGTAAATGTCCTCCGCAGCTGCCCACTGCTCTGCCTGCTGCAGCGCGAGCGCGACTGATACCGCTTCGTCCAGCGTGAGTGCGCGGTCGTTGCTAGGCCGCTGCTCCATTCATCGAGTGTCCGTCGAAGGACGCGGCCGAGCACAGCCGCTCGGCCTACGCCTCCTTGTTGGCCTTGAGGTCGTACTTGAAGTGAATTCCGGCATCGAGCGAGCCGTCGGCCTTTTGCGGTCTGTACGCGACATCGATCTTCGCAAACGCCAAGCTCACGGTCTCCGCACTCTCCCCGTCTGTGCTGTCGGCGTCCATGATCGCCGTGATGATCACGTCGTTCATCTTGATGACCAGGAACTCCTGTTGGCCCTTCCCTGCCTTGCGATGTGTGATCGTCGCTTCCTTCAGATGCACCCCGGTCGCGCACGCTTGCATCAATACGGGTGACGCCTTGTCGATCTTGTGAGTGAGTGAGAGGTCGCGGAAGCTCGCCTTGCCCTGCCCCGCTCCGGTTCCTGCGAGGGTGACCGCATTTGAAACACCCCAGGACCAGCTCAGAACCTCGATCTCGTCCTTATGCTTGTTGTCCAGCGACTCGCCCTTGATGTCGCCGAGCTTCGCGAAGATGTCTGATGCCACGACGGGACCTCCTGCATGCCGTGCCTCGGATCCACTACCTCCGGGAACAATGGATTAGCCGGGCTTCGGCTCTCGCCTCCCCCGGAACTCTTACATACAAGACCTCTGTAGAAGCAACTCAGCGCTCCCGCGTCGGGATCCCTCGCCTCCCCAGGCGCCCGCACACTCGGACCCGTCAGCGCGAGTTACTGGGTCTGCGAAGCAACGATCAGAAGCAGTCCGACGATTGCGCTGATCCCGCCCATGAGGAGGTAACGGTCTGTCAACACCGTCGGACCGGCGCGCCCGCTGGACGCATCCTAGGTCTGGTCCTTCCACGCGCGAGCCTCCCGAGACACCAAAAAGGAGGCGACTTCGTCGTATCGGCCGCTTTGGTTCGCGAACTCGACGTAGTTCCGCGCCGTTGCGATCCACTCGAGCGTCGACGGTCGCATGTCGTTGAGGGCGTTGTCGAGGTCGCGCGTTGTCAGCGGTCGCTCGCGTCCGGTCTCGAGCGCGTCGTCGATGACGAGGTCGACCGCGCGCTCGACGAGGGCTCGAAGGTCGGCGCCGCTGAAGAGCGGCGTTGCCTTTGCGATGCGCGAGGTATCAACATTGTCGGAGGGGCGATCTCTCAGGTGCAGCGCAAGGATTCGCTCCCGTGCCGGTGGATCCGGCGGTGGCACGAACACAATGCGGTCGAAGCGACCAGGCCGCTTCATCGCCTCGTCGACGTCCCACGGCGCGTTCGTCGCGGCGAGAACTAGGATGTTCTCGTTGTCGGCGCCGATCGCATCGAGCTCCTGCAAGAGCTGGTCGACGAGCGGGCGCCCAACGCTTCCGGAGTGCTTCCGACGCGCGAAGGCAATCGCATCCAGCTCGTCGATGAACAGAACACACGGCGCGAACCGCCTGGCTTGCACGAATGAATCGTGCAGGTTGGCCTCGCTGACGCCGAAATACGGATCCAGAATCTCTTCGATGCGAACGTTCGAGAACGGCAAGCCGCACTCGCCGGCAGTCGCTCGCGCAAGCAACGTCTTCCCGCAGCCGGGCGGTCCGAAGAGCAGCACCCCTCCGCCTGCGCTGCGGTTGTACTTCTCGTACAAGTCGTGACGCTGGAACGGGAGGATGATCGTTCGGTTGATCGCCTTCTTCACGTCGTCGAGGCCGCCGACATCAGCGAAGGCAATGGCCGGCTTCGAGTCGAGCTCGAGCTGCGGCTGTTCAGCAAGCCCGTCCTCGTCGACGCCCGTCTTCACGACACGGACGAGCTGCTGCAGCCCCAACGACTCGTTCAGCTCCCGCTTCAGCTCGGAGATGCCGTTGACTGCTCCAGTCGAGCTTGCAGCGTCGACGAACGTTTGCGCTCGGTCATGTCGGCCAGCTGCTAGAGCCGCCCGCCCGCCGGCGACGAAGCCGTCCTCGTCCAACTGCTGCTCGGTGCGCAGCAACTCGTACTCTGCAAGCGCCTCGTCTGGCTTGCCGCTCTCCATGAGCGCCTCAGCGAGCATCAGTCGCACGACGTGGTTTGCAGGCGATGCACTGAGAGCGCTACGCAAGCCTTCGACACGATCGATGGTCACTTCGGCGCCTTCCCGGTACGTCTCTCGATGTAGATGTGCGCCGCCCACATATATGCCCAGAAGATGAACGCGGCGGCGCTGAGGACTGTCTGATGCGCCAGGCGCGCAACGATAATCACCCCGATCCAGCCAATGCGCACGTGGCCGCGTGTGACACGCTCCATGAAAAGAAGCGGAGCTGCGAATCTGCTCTGCAGCACGCGGCTGCGCCGGCCCAACCACGCAAGGTGGGGATCCGAGGGGTCGAGCCGAGCTGCCTCGAGGAAGTGGTCAAGCGCCGGCCGCACATCCCCGCGGTTCGCTCGCGCGGCCCCGCTGATCACGTGCGCGTATTGGTTCTCTGGGTCGGACGCGAGGAGCTCAGCTGCGTACGCGTCGGCGTTTCGGTCGCCGTCGAGGGCGGCGATGTGGGCTTGTACCCGTAGCGCCGCCTCACATTCCGGATCAAGCCGCAACGCCTCCTCGGCAGCCCTCCGCGCTTTCTTGTAAGACGTGAGTCGGAACGGTCGTACAGCGCAACGCGCGAGGATCAACGCGCGGTGCGCGTGCAGGACGGCGCTGTCAGGGTAGAGCAGCAATGCGCTGTCGACCGTCTTGCGCGCCTCCTTCTTACGACCACACGCAAGCCGTGCTAGGGCGAGCACGTCGAGTAACTCGAAATTGCCCGGGTCGCGTTCGAGACCCTCCTGCGCTGCTTCGACCGTGGCCTTCGCATCGCCGAGGTCGTAGAGCGCACCCGCCCGCAGCATCCAGAATTCCTCGCTCTCGAGCTCGGAGCCGGTGACGTTGTTCAGGGCGGCAAGTGCGCGGTCGGGTCTCCCCCGCGCCAGGTCGTGGCGAGCCAGGACGAGCGGGCCTGCGGCGGCGTCCATGCCCATCTCATCGGCACGACCGACGGCGAGCTTAAAACCCGCCTCAGGATCTCCGGGAATGGTTTCCGCGCGCGATGTTGCCGACGAAGAAGAGGTACCAGAAGAAGGGAATGAAGAAGATCCCGAGGATCGCGATCGGTAGCTCGATACCAGTCGTCAGATAGAGAATGAGAGAGCCGACGACGAGCACGAAGATTGTCAGCAGCACCGCCAACAGCCCAAGGCGCCAGAAGAGCCGAAGGATCGAGGCAACCGGGTGGGCCAGCGTCTTCGAGCCTCGTAGGAACCGCGCGGCCTCCGGGTCCGGTGGGTCGAGCCTCGCCGCCTCCGTGTAGTGCCTCACGCCGGCGCGGAGGCGACCACGATTCGTCAGTGCGACGCCCGCGAGGAGATGGGCCTGCTCGCTCTCGGGCGCAAGCTCGAGCAGCCGAGCAGCGATCTTGGGTGCTCGGCGCTCGCCGGCGGCTACCGCGACCTGCAGACGGGCGGCGTGTGCCGGAACGAAGTCAGGGTCGAGCTTGAGCGCATGTTCCGCCGCGGCCCGCGCCCTACGGTAGGACGCGAATCCAATCGCGTTCTGCGCATGACGTGTGAGTAGGAACGCTTTCTGCGCGTGGAGACCTGGGTCGTCCGGCTGTAACCCGAGTGCCGCCTCGAGCGCCGTCAGCGCCTCCTTCTTCTTGCGCAGGCCGGAATACGCAAGTGCGAGCGCCTCCAGCAGATGGACATCGTTCGGAGCCCGATCTAGACCCGAGCGAGCGGCGTCGCGTGCCTCGGCCCACAGCCGCAAGCGGAGCAACGTGTCTGCGCGCAGCCTCCAGAACTCGAGAGTCTCGACCTCGCCTGATGTGACGCCTTCGAGCGCGGCGAGCGCCAGATCGGCGCGCCCTCGTTCGAGGTGGTGGCGGGCCAGGATCAGCGGGCCTAAGGCGGCACCCATCAGCACACGTCATCGGCACCACGCGGCGAAGACTCAACGCCGCCGAGCGGGAAACACCACAGGCAGTAAAAAGGGCGGTAGCGGGAGTTCGCCGTGACTAGCGGCGAGTTTCTTCGAGTGGACCTAACCGGACAGCTCTCAAACCTCTCGGGCGATCTCAAGGAGCTACTCGCGTCCGTCTAGGGCGCCTTCGTCATCTCAGGGTTCGAGTGAAGGACCAAGAGCCCCGCGCAAACGGCACCTGCGAATGATCGGCTGCCGCGCGGCGAAAACTTCGGGCTCGCGGACGGATCAGCCGCGTGGGATCTCGCGGCTTCTCCGTGAACTGAGCCACAACCATTCCACCTGCTGTTTCACGCTGTCAGAGCTACAGATGCCGGGCTCGTCTACCACTCCAGTCCGCAAAACTGACCACGACGCTAGCCGAACTCGAACGGTGAGGCGACTGCTATCGAATCGGGAATGCGAACGCCCGGCTGAGGCGCAGGCCGTCTGGAAAGGAAACGACCGAGATCGAGCCCTTGATCGTCCGTCCACGGCTTCCGCGCGGAACCTTGTAACTGCACAGCGCCGCCGACTGCTCGCCGAAAAGCGCAGCACCGATGATCTCGAAGAAGTGACCCGGCGCGGTCTTCTTGACAACCTTCTTGCCGATCGTTGCGGAGCAGCGAACGGTGCCGTTCGGCACGACGTCACCTGTCTCGTCGCGTTGCACTACTAGTTGTACGACGAGCTCCTTTCCAGCCTTCGGTGGCGACGGACGCGTCGTCAGGCTGACGACACTCAGCCGGCGCGGACCGGGTACAGCGACTGGCACGGCGAAGTCGACCGGTCCGGCCGCGTCGTTTCCGACTTTTGAGTGCACATTCGTCTCGAAGTACGCGCGAAGAGCGGTCGTCTCGCCGAGCTCCCGCGCATTGATCCAGACGCTCTGAGCGTTCGTCGCGCCAAGTGTCTCGGCGGAGACAAGAGTCCATCTCTCCGCTTTCCGTTGAAAGAGCGCGGCGGTTTCGTCGGCTTCGTCCGCCTGGATCGCGTAGTCGTAGCCGTCTTCGCTACCAGTCGATGCGTTTCGATCGGTGTCGAGGAAGATATGGACGAACTCGTCCCGCCTGAGGCCGGTCGGTCGATTGGCGAGCTCGATCGTGAACGTGAGCTTCGCGCGATCGTCGGCACGGATGGCGACACTGACGATGTCGGCAGCACCTCCCGTGGCGTCTCCTGTCGGATCGGGAAAGGTGACGTCGGCGCTGGAGGCTGCGCCCCCACCACCGGCGGCGAAGAGCGCGCTCACGAGGGCGGTAACGAGCACCTGCAGTGGCCGTCTCACATGCTTCCCCATCCGAACCTCCCTCACATGTGGGTCATCCGGAGTCTCCGCAGACTCGCTAACCCCGCGCTAACCGCCATTCAGAATCGCTGCGGCCGGGATTCGAAACGTGAAGCCGGTCGAGATCAATGTGACCGCCTGCGAGGCGGGCCGGATCTCGATCGGCGAATGGTGCGATCCGTGAGCAGGTGGGGACCGTAGGGGACTAGAGGGGACGGTTGACCCATTTCCGGGCCTGTCGAGCGAGCCGGATTCCTGCTCGTTCCCCCGCTCTACTCACCACAACTCACCACGGCGCGCCCACTTCTGCCCGCGTAATGCCGAGATGATTCGCCCGCGTGACGCGGCCGTCGGGCACGACGTTGCGGGGACCTCGGTGAAAGGCTCCCGCAACGTCTCTTCGGCGGAGCGATCGCGGCACAGTTGCCGGGGGCAATGCGTCTGGAGGCATTTAGGCGCCCGCGAGTTCGCTCTGCTCTGGAAGGCCGGCTCTCCTTCTGCGCTGGCTG
>WNGE01009387.1_pt1 | contig 10997 bp, 10 predicted proteins | sample 5400651 | NCBI WGS metagenome assembly WNGE01 (sample SAMN13153370, study PRJNA577476) | soil metagenome | isolation source: 60 cm soil or saprolite under grassland replicate 2 | place: USA:California | collected 2016-06-15
TGATCAGCGACGAGACATTGGATCACTTCGCGGTGACCGCCACCTGGGAGACGATGGGCGCGCGCCTGCGCGAGCGCTACGCCGGGATCTGCGACCGCACCCAGCTCTATCCCGCGTTCCAGCCTTCCCTCGACGACCCCCGTCTCCAGGCCCTCATCAGGGAGATGAACAGCTAGTTCCCGAGCGCTTTCGTAGGTGGTGGTTCGGTTCTTATACGCCGGACGGGGGAGGGGGGCACCTCCGTAGACCACGCTGCGTCGCATTCCGTTGTGTAGTCTCTGGCCCGCCACGATATTCGCGTTTGCGGCTTCGACTGGGCGCAGAAGATACGGGTCTACGGAGGTGCCCCCCTCCCCCATCCGGCTTCGCGCGCGGCAATCGAAAGAACACTACTCACGCCGCAGGTGGCCGAGACGAGGCAGATCGTCCATTCACCACGCGTGCGGCAGGCGGCCGAGAAGGGTCCAGCTGCGAGGCGGCGCCCGAAGGCCGCGGGCGAGGCGTACCCCTGGTACGTTGAGCCCGCAGCCGAGGGCGCCAACGAAGCAGCTGGACCCTTCTCGGCCGCCTGCCCTAGCCGGAGTCGACTTGGCCGGGGCGCTTGAGCGTATCCCCCCCCGGGGGCAGGTTGAGCACGGTGGTGGGGAAGAGGTCGGCGAGCCAGCGGATCACATCGCTCACCGTCACGATGCCGATGGGGCGACGCTCGTCGTCCACGAGGGGAATGGTGCGGTAGCCCGCCACGCTCATGCAGTGCACGGCGTAGGCGACGCGATCGCGGATAGCGAGCACCTCGGGCTCGGGCGTCATCACCACCGACAGCGCGGTGGCCTTCGGGTCGAGGCCGCGGCCGACCACCCGCGTGAGGAGATCGCGCTCGGTGAAGATGCCCGCGAGCCGGCCCCCCCGGTCCACCACGAGGACCGCGGCCTGGCGCGCGTGGACCATGCGCTGGGCGGCCTCGTGCACCGTGGCCGCTTCGCGAAGGCACACCGGCTCGGCGGGGACGAGAACGGCCACGGTGTCGTTGAACACGGCGGGGCCGATGGATCGCTCTTCCGGATCACCGCTACTGGAATAGTCGTCGTCCGCATCGTACTCGTGCATCGCTCCACCCTCCCTCCTATTCGCCACTGAACTTCTGCGCGTTGCCCATGTGCGGCCACGCCCACGCCTGGACATTCCCCAGGATCTGCCGGATGTGGTTGCGGTCGTGATGGACCCATTCCTCGAGGAGATCTTCCACGCGCAGCCAGCCGACCTTGGGATGCTGGCCCCCCCGGGTGAGATCGCCGGGCTTGAGCCCGCGCACGATGGTCACGCTCTCCGTGCGCATGCGCTCGAACTCCGCCACGAGCTTGGCGGTGGGCTTCAGGTCGTCGCGCCGGCCCCGCGTCACCTCGTTCTGGTCCCAGCCTTCGAGCTGGGGATCCTTGGTGGCGAGCAAGGTCTTGATCCGTCCCGCAAAGCCTCGGCGCTCGGCTTCGATGAGGTGGCCGATCACCTCGTTGATCGACCACTCGACCTCGGCCGGATGAAAGATGGCCACGGCCTTGGGCAGCGCGTCCACCTCGGCCCGAATGATCGTCATCGAGCTCTCGAGGAGCGCCGCGACCTCGGCCGGCGAGAAATGCTCGGTCATGCGCCTACACGACCTTGTCGGCGCGCAGCCCTTTGATGTCCTCGGCGGAGAATCCAAGCTCGCCGAGGATCTCGTCGGTGTGCTCGCCGATATCGGGAGCGGCCGTGCGCACCGAGGCCGGGGTGCGCGACAGCGTGGCGGGCGGGCGCTGGAGGCGCATCTCGCCGAGCGCGTGGTGCTTGACCGGCACCGCGAGCCCGAGGTGCTGCACCTGCTCGTTCTCGAAGGTCTCCTTGATATTGAGAATGGGACCGCACGGCACACCTTTGGCGTTCAGCAGCTCCACCCACTCCGCGCTGGTCTTGCCGACCAGCGCTTTCTCGAGCTCGACGGTCAAGGCCTTGCGGTTCTTCGAGCGGTCGGGGGCCTTTTCGTAAAGCGGGTCCTTCAGCAGCTGCTCGGTGCCCAGCGCCTCGCAGAGCCGGCGGAACATGTGCTGGCCGGAGGCCGCGATATTGATGTGGCCGTCGGACGTCTTGAAGACGCCGGTGGGGATGCCGGTAGGATGGTCATTGCCCGCCTGAGGCGGGATGGTGCCGTCGATGAGCCAGCGTGCGGCCTGGAAGTCGAGCATGGTCACCATGGCTTCGAGGAGCGAGGTATGCACCCACTGCCCCTTGCCCGAGCGCTCGCGCTCGATGAGCGCACAGAGGACGCCCTGGGCCAGGAAAATCCCGGCGGTCAGATCCGCGATGGGAATGCCCACGCGCACCGGACCCTGCCCCGGAAGCCCCGTCACCGACATGAGGCCCCCCATGCCCTGCGCGATCTGGTCATACCCGGGGCGATCGCGGTAGGGCCCCGTCTGGCCGAAGCCCGAGATGCTGGCGTAGATGATGCGCGGATTGATCTTCGACAGCGTCTCGTAGTCGATGCCGAGCCGGTGCTTCACGTCCGGACGGAAGTTCTCCACCACCACGTCCGCCTTGGCGGCGAGGCGCTTGATAATCTCGACGCCGCGCGGCGACTTGAGGTCGAGGGTCACCGAGCGCTTGTTGCGGTGCAGGTTCAGCGAGTCGAAGCCGCGCCGGACGAAATCGCCCTCGGTGTCCTCACGGGCCGAGATCTGTATCACCTTGGCGCCCATGTCGGCGAGCTGGCGGACGCAGGTGGGGCCGGAGCGGGCCCGCGTGAGGTCAATGACGGTATAGGGCTCGAGGGGAAGGCTCATCGTCTCGGCGCTCCTTGTGTCGAGGGTTCGGGCGGCAGGATGGCCGAGGAGCTGAGGGAGGCCGGATTCCGCATCGGCCAGCGCCCCCCGTCCACGGCGGTGAGGAAATCGAGGACGGCGCGATTGAAGGCGTCGGGGTCCTCGAGGTTGACGGTGTGGCCGGCCTTGGGAATGATCACGAGGCCCGACGAGTGGATCTTGCGCTTCATGAAGAGGGCGGGATCGAGACAGGGCTCGTCCTCGTCGCCCGTGACGATGAGGGTGGGCACGGTCATGCGCTTCATGCCGTCCTCGAGTTGGTAGATGGACGTTCGCGTCATCTGCACGCCGCGCATGGTCAGGGCATGGCCGAGGGCCGACTGCGCGCAGAACATCTCGTAGAACTCCTGCCAGCCCGCGGGGTCCTTGTCCATGAACTGCACGCGGGTGGGGCCCTTGGTGTAGAACTCGGCCACTGCTTTCATCCCGTCGCGCTCGAAGCGATCGGCCGTCTCCGCCACGTCGCGCCGGAACTTCTCCGTCTCTTCCGGCACGCTGCCGTAGCCCGCGCCCGCGACCACCAGCGAGAGCGCCCGCTCCGGCCAGCGCAGCCCGAAATGGAGCACGGCATACCCGCCCATGCTGAGCCCGCAGATATGCGCCTTGGGAATGGCCAAGGCGTCGAGGAGGCCCAGGATGTCGGAGGCGGCCAAGTCCTGCGAGTACGCCCGGGGATCATCGGGCACGTCGGAGGGCGGATAGCCGCGCGCGTTGAAGGCGATGCAGCGATAGCGGCGGGCGAAGAAGCGCATCTGGAGATGCCAGCTCTTCGCCTCCCCCGCGAACTCGTGGACGAAGATGAGTGGCGTCCCTTCGCCCGCTTCCTCGTAGAAGATGTTGATCCCATTGACGCGCACGGTTGGCATGGCGGCAGTCTACTCCAGACGCCTACGCGGCTCAACCGTGACTCGCGAAGCGCTCGGTCTCATGCGGAGAGCTCCACGAGGACTTTCATCACCGGCCCGCCCCGGAGCGCCTGCTCCATGCCCTCCTGGAGGCCCTCGAGGGGAATCTTGTGGCTCACCAGCGGCCCCACGGGCACTGCGCCCGAGGCGGCCAGGCGGATCGCTTCTTCCCAGTCGGCGCGCGCATAGAGCCGGCTGCCGTGCATGGTGAGCTCGCGCGCGAACATCGGATAGAGATTGACGGCCATGGGCTCGGCATGGATGGCCACCACGCTGATGGTGCCCCACACGCGCACGGCGTCCGTCATGAGCCTGACCGCGGCCGCGTTGCCGGTGACCTCGAAGGCCACGTCCACGCCCTCGCCCCCCGTCCAGTCGTTGGCGAACTTGACCACGTCCACCCCGGGACCGACCACGTCGATGCCGAGGCCCTTGAGCAGCTCCACGCGGTACGGATTCACCTCCGACACGATGACGCGCGCGCCGCGGTGGCGGGAGACGAGCGCGATGAGCGCGCCGATGGGGCCCCCGCCGAAAACGAGCACGGCATCCCCCTGCCCGACCTTGGCCCGGGTGACGTCGTGGGTGGCGATGGCGAGCGGCTCCATGACCGCGGCATGGTCGTCGGACAGCGCGGAGGGCACCTTGATGATGCGATCCGTGGGCACCGCCCAATACTCCTGCATTCCCCCCGGCACGTCGACGCCGAGAACCTTGAGCTTGTAGCAGAGAAACGGCGCCCCCATGGTGCAGGCGCGGCAGGTGCCGCAGACACGGAGCGGCTCCACCACCACCCGGTCGCCCACGGACAGGCCGCTGCCGCCGGGCGCCTCCGCGATCTCGGCAAAGGTCTCGTGCCCGATGATGCCGCCCTTGGGCACGCGCTGATCCAGATGTCCCTGAAAGATGTGGAGATCCGTGCCGCAGATGCCCACCCGCTTCACCTTGAGCACGGCCTCGCCCGCCCCCGCCGTGGGCTCGGGGGCTGTACCCGTTCTGAAGCGTCCCGCGCCTTCGTAGAATGACGCCCGCATGTCAGCGGCCCTCCAGGATCTTGCGCATGGTGTCTCCCTCGCGTTTGAACCAATCGAAGAGGATCTCGACGTCCCAGCCCATGCAGAAGTGGCGGACGCCCTGGTCGAGGTACGGCTTGGCCTGCTCGGGCCGGCTGATCTCCACGCGCGGAGCGATGCCGAGGGCGAGGGCCGTCTTGATCATCCGCCGCTCCGCCTCCACGACCCGGGGATGATCCCACTGTCCGGCGAGCCCGATACTCATGGAATAGTCGGCGGGCCCGAACTGCACCATGTCCACGCCCTTCACGGCGAGGAGCGCGTCCAGATGCTCCACGGCCGGCGCCTTCTCGATCATGATGGCCACCACCGCGTCGTCCAGGGCCTGGACGAAGGCGGGCGAGCCCACGTCGACGACGTAACCCACGTCGCGGCGCATCCCGACCCCGTGGAGACCGCCATGCCCCGGCGCCTCCGCCCGCGCTGCGGCCACGCACTCGGCCACGTCGGCGGGGGTGCGCGGGTCGGCGAAGAGCAGGTTCTGTATGCCGGAACCGATGGCGCGCACGCCCAAGTAGGTCCGCGGCTGCTGCTCGATCTTCATCATGGCCGACATGTGGGGAAAGGTGTCCACGGCGCGCGCGAGATTCTCGAGGGCGAAGAGATCGTAGGGCGCGTACTCGCCCGCGAACTCGACATAGTCGAACAGGCCGGCGTGGCCCGCCAGCTCGATGGTGGCGGGCCACGCCGAATGGATATGAGTGCCGAGGGTCGGCTTCCCCGCGCGAAGGAGCTCGCGGAGCCTATTGGGTCGCATGGGATCGGTCTCCTTTGGCTGGGGGATCCGGCGCGAGCAGACCCCGGGCCACGGTAAGGCGGAGGATTTCAGTCGTGCCCTCGGCGATGCGCCAGGCTCGAATACGACGGTAGAGTCGCGCGAGCGGGTGCCCCTCCACCACCGCCGCCCCGCCCGAGAGCTGCATCGCCCGGTCCACGATGTGCGCCACCGCCTCGGTGGCCACGGCCTTGGCCATGGCAACTTCCAGCTCAGGGTCGCCCCCCGATTCGGCGGCGCGCGCCGCGGCATAGAGGGCGGCGCGGGCGGCGAAGAGATCCATGGCGCTCTGGCCGAGCATGGCCTGCACCTGCTCGCGCTCCCCGAGCGGCACCCCGCTCCGGTGGGGCCGGCCCGCCTGCGCCAGCGCGTAGTCGAGCGTCCACCGCGCGGCGCCGCACGCGGTGGCGGCCGCCCGGAGGCGCAGGGCGGTGATGCTCTCGAGCGCCCGCGGGACCCCTTCGCCGATCTCGCCGATCACGTTTGCGGCGGGCACTTCGACATTCAGCTCGAATTCGCCGTGGGGCGCTCCGTCGAGGGTGCGAATGTCCCGGGCGAGCTTGACGCCGGGCGCGTCCCGCCGCACCGCGAAGATGGCCGTGCCCGTCTTGCCCCCCGGATTGTCCGTTACCTTCGCGACCGTGACGAGCAGGTCGGCGTGGGGGCCGCCGGTGACGAAGGACTTCACGCCGGAGAGAACGAAGCCATCGCCCCTTCTCACCGCCGTCGTGCGTGGGCCCTCTCGCGCATCGGTGAAGGCGAGGGCGGCCGTGAGCTCACCCCTGAGGACGGGCAGGAGAAAGCGCTCACGCTGCGGTCCAGTCGCCAATCGGAGGAGCCCGCCATCGCCCCCGAGAATGCAGTCGTGGAGGACACACTGCGACCGAGCGATCTCCTCGTAGAGCGTGACCAGGCCGAGCGGCCCCAGCCCGCCGCCCCCCAGGTCGACGGGCTGGGCCAGCCGATAGAGGCCGAGCTCGGCCGAGCGCGCTCGTGCCCAGCTCCTGAGGACTGGACTCGCCTGGCCTTCCTCCCGGACACCCTCACGCCGCTCCGCGGGGAGAACCTCGTCCTCGAGAAAACGCCGCAGCGTGTCCTGAAGCGAGGCGATCGCGGCCGGAAGCTCTGGATCCACGCGAGGGAGGACCTCAGGCCCGCGGGGCATCAGGCCCCAGCGCGATGCAAGCGAAAGCGACCTTGGCCGCGGTGGGGACACCGAAGCGCGCGGTGTGCCGCGCGGGCAGCTTTCCCGCGGGAAAGTGCGTCACGTACTCGGCATTGATCTCACGATAGTCGGCGGGATCCTGGATGAGCAGCGTCATCTGCACGACCCGATCCAAGGAGGAGCCGGCCGCGCGCAGAATCGCCTCCACGTTCTCGATGGCCCAGCGCGTCTGCTCGGTGGCCGTGCCCTCGCGCGCCTCGCCACCGACATCGTTGCCCGCGCCCGTGCCCGAGACGAAGACGAGCCCGGCCGCGCGAGTGGCGCGGGAAAAGGCGCCCGGGGCTGGAGCCTCGGGCGGGTTGAAGAACTCGATCATGGATGACGCCCCCTCAATGAGGATGAGTGCGAGCAGTCCGCACCGAGAGGGAGTGTAGGCGGCGGTGGAGCGCCCGTCAACGGCCGGCGTCAAACTCGCCCACGGGCCTCTGGTATACTCGCGCGGTGTCCGACGCGGCCGCTCCTCTCTCCGACCTCCTCGTCCTCGACTTCACGCGCGTGCTCGCCGGGCCCTACTGCACGCGGCTCCTCGCCGACCTGGGCGCGCGCGTGGTCAAGATCGAGCGCGCGGGGGGCGGCGACGACATGCGCAAGGGCCACCTGCAGCTCGATGCGAATCGCGACGATCAGAGCACGTACTTCACGCGCATCAATGTGGGCAAGCAGAGCGTGGGGCTCGACCTCGGGCGCCCGGAGACGCGCGACATCGTCCGCGACCTCGCGCGGAAGGCCGACGTGGCGGTGGAGAATTTCGCTCCCGGCGTGGCCGCCCGCCTCGGCATCGACTACCCGACGCTCGCCGCGGTCAAGCCCGATCTCGTCTACTGCTCCATCTCCGGCTTCGGCCAGACGGGCCCGTGGCGCGAACGACCGGCCTTCGCCCACATCATTCACGCCGTCTCCGGCCTCATGCACCTCGAGCAGGGCGAGCTGGCCGCGCCACGATCCGCCAACCTCCAGGCCGCCGACGTGCTCGCGGGAACCCACGCGTTCGGCGCCATCATGGCCGCGCTGTGGCGGCGTGCGCGGACGGGCGCGGGAGCGCGGCTCGACGTCTCCATGCTGGAGGCGTTGATCGCGGCCGACGACGTCTCCATCGCCGCCGGCCTCAACGGCGGCGAGAAAATGGGCGCGCCGCGTCCCGGCATGGGCGTGTACGAGGTCGGGGGCCGCCACCTCGCCCTCCAGACGGTGGGCTCGACGGATCTCTGGCCGCGCCTCCTCACCATGATGAGCCGCCCCGAGCTCGCCCATGACCCGCGCTTCGCCACCCCCACGGCGCGCCGCGAGAACTGGCCGCTCCTGCGCGACCTGATCGGTCAGTGGCTCGCGCGCTTCAGGACGGTGGACGAAGCCATCGCCGCCCTTGGGGCTGCGCGCATACCGTGCGCGCCCGTCCTCGAGCCTCATGAGGTCATCACGCATCCGCATCTTCTCGAGCGCGGCGCCTTTCCCGAGGTCCCCCACCCGACGCGCGGCAGCGTGCGGGTCACCGCCAGCCCGTATCACTGGGACGGCAAGCCGGTGCACCCGGCGGGCGGCGCGCCCTACCGAGTGGGCGAGCACAGCCGGATGGTGCTCTCCGGCCTTCTGGGCTACGATGCGGAGCGAATCGACACGCTCATCGCCGGCGGCGCCGTCGAAGCGCCCTGACGTCACAACCACCCTCGCGCAGGAGTGAAGACATGGCCAGGATGACCGGCGGCGAAGCCCTCGTAGCCTCCCTCCAGCGTGAAGGCGTGCGGGTGGTCTTCGGCCTCCCCGGGGTGCAGCTCTACGGCGTCATGGCTGCCCTGCGCGACGAGAAGCGCATCCGCTTCATCACCACGCGCCACGAGCAGGCCACCAGCTACATGGCCGACGGCTATGCTCGCGCGGGCGGCGATGTCGGCACCGCGCTGGTCGTGCCCGGCCCCGGGCTCCTGAATGCCGCGGCCGGCCTCAGCACCGCATATTCCGCGTCGTCGCCCGTGCTCATGCTCTCGGGCCAGATACCCCGCGAGCAGATCGGCAAGGACATCGGGCTGCTCCACGAGGTCAACGATCAGCTCGACTGCATCGCGCCCGTCACGAAGTGGCGCCGGCGCGTGCTCCAGGTGCCGGATATCCCGGCCGCGGTGCGCGAGGCCTTCGTGCAGCTGCGAAGCGGCCGCCCGCGCCCGGTAGAGATCGAGATGCCGCCGGAGACGATGGAGGAAGAGGGCGAGGTGGAGCTGCTGGATTCCGCCCCGGTGACTCGGGCCGTGGCGGCCGCCGCCGACATCAACCGCGCCGCCGAGATGCTGCTTGCCGCCAAGCGCCCCCTCATCTATGCGGGCGGCGGCGTCAACCTCTCCGGCGCCCACGAGGCTCTGCAGGCGGTGGCCGAGTATCTGCAGGCCGGGGTCGCGTGCACCGCCGAGGGCAAGGGCGCGATCAGCGACCACAGCGATCTCTCGCTGGGCGCCGCGTTCTGGCGCGAATCACCGCTCCGCGCGGCCATCCACGGCGCCGATGCGGTGCTCGCCGTCGGCTCACGACTCGCCCTCGTCACCTTCGCGCCCGAAACGCGCATCATCCAGATCGACGCCGATCCGCAGGAGATCGGCCGCACTCACACGCAGACCCTCGGACTCCTCGGCGACGCCCGCGCCACCCTGGAGGTGTTGCTCGAGAAGCTGCGCGCGGGCGCGCCCGCGCGCCCCTCGCGCAAGGCGGAGCGCGAAGCCCTGCGCGCCGATATCGCCGCGAACCTGACCCAGGAGCCGCAGCTCTCGATCCTCAAGAGCCTCCGCGCGGGCTGCCCCGACGATACGATCTTCATCGCCGGCATGACCCAGATCGGGTATTACTCACGTCCGCTGTGGCCGACCTACGGCCCGCGCACCTATCTCTCGTCGTCGTATTCGGGCAATCTCGGCTACGAGTATCCGGTGGCCCTCGGCGCGAAGGTGGCCCGCCCCGAGCAGCCCGTGGTCGCCACGGTGGGCGACGGCGGCTTCCTTTACAATGCGCAGGAGCTGGCCACCGCCGCCCAGCACGGCATCAACGTCGTCGCCGTCGTCTTCAACGACCAGGCCTTCGGCAATGTCGCCCGCGATCTCGACGAGGACTGGGGTGGCCAGTACGGCTCGGCGCTCCGGAACCCCGACTTCATGAAGCTCGCGGAGGCCTTTGGCGTCCATGGCATGCGCGCCAAGGAGCCCACCGAAGTGGGGCGGCTCGTCGGCCAGGCTCTTGGCCTCGGCCGGCCCGTTCTCATCGAGGTGCCGGTGGGGCGGATGCCGCGCCCGGTCTTCTTCCCGGCTCGAAAGGCTCCCACCAAGTACAAGCGCTAGGTCGAGCCACACTCGGGCGGCCTGGCGGACTGACGTTTACCGTCGCGAGACGGACGGTCATCTCTGGGAAATGTCAGTCCCGAGGTCCAGGCTCGTCACTCCTTTCTTTCTTTTCAGCTTCTTAGCTACTGGCATTGATGTTGCTCCTAAACTGTCAGCCGTCGTCATCTTCGCCCTCGCCCTTTGTTCGGTCATCCCTCTCCTCGTCCTGACCTACGTGATCCATGGCCACCTCGTGCCCGGAGTCGAAGGCCCGACCAAGGGCTTGGCCGAAGCCCTCGCCATCCCCACCCTCGTGGCCTTTACCGGACTCCTGATGGCGGGGGGCGGTTATGTGGTCTGGGACCTCGCGAGTGCCGTCTCACGCACGGCCAGCCTGGTCGCCAACGCTCAGCCCGCCGGTGAGATGTCTGGCTCGCGCCACGACGAGATCGGCACGCTCATGGTCGCCTTCAATCGAATGATGGGCACCATCGAGCAGCAGGCCGACGAGATCAATCAGTTCCCCAAGCGTCTCGAGCAGCTGACCCGGCAGGCGTTCCGCGACGCGCTCACGGGCCTGCCGAATCGCGCGCTCTTCATGGATCGGCTCAGCCACGGGCTCACCCGCGCCCGCCGGCGCCACGAGCATGTGGCGGTGCTCTTCCTCGACCTCGACCGCTTCAAAATCATCAACGACACGCTGGGCCATACCGTGGGCGATCAGCTCCTCGTGGAGGTGAGCAACCGGCTCGGCTCTGCCCTGCGCCCTGGGGATACGGTGGCGCGGCTGGGCGGCGACGAGTTCGGCCTCCTCCTCGAAGACGTGGCCGACGCGGAGACGGCCGAGCTGGTGGCCCTGCGCATCGAAGCG
>WNGE01008443.1_pt1 | contig 10996 bp, 9 predicted proteins | sample 5400651 | NCBI WGS metagenome assembly WNGE01 (sample SAMN13153370, study PRJNA577476) | soil metagenome | isolation source: 60 cm soil or saprolite under grassland replicate 2 | place: USA:California | collected 2016-06-15
TGCATATTCGCGCTGATCATGATTTATGCCATTTCGGCCGAGTGGCTGGGAAGCGTCGCCGGCATCACCGGCGCTTATCTTCTGGGATACGTCTTTGCCGGCTCGGAGTACAAAGCCGACGTCGAACGCAGCTTTCACGCCATCGGTCACGGTCTGTTCATCCCACTATTCTTTGTCGCGATCGGACTCTCCAGCGATTATCGCGCTCTCGCCGGACATTGGACGCTGCTCGCGCTGGTCTTCGTGGTGGCTGTGATTGGAAAATTGGTGGGTTGCGGATTCGCGGCACTGGCTTCGGGTATGGATTGGGTGCGCAGTCTGCGGATTGGCTGCGGCATGATCTCACGCGGTGAAGTCGGGCTGATCGTAACCGCGATGGGCGCGAGTAGCGGGATTTTTGGGAAGGCGGAGGTCGCGGTGATGGTCGCGGTTGTTCTGCTTACAACTTTGTTGACGCCACTGGCGCTGCGTGCAGCATTCAACTTAAAATCCGACCAAGATTTCGAAGACGGACTGGAACTCGACAACAGCCTGACGGTCATGACTCCAAAGCTTCCCGTCGAGGCGGCCAGCAATGAGGAATCTGTCGATAAGGTTTCCGGAGAGACCAGCTATCGAATTTCGGTGGAACGCACCACAAAGCCACTGGCGTTTCCAAAAAACGAACCGATTGCGGAATAGCCGTTCGTTGTTCGTAATCTGGTGAAAGCGGGCAGGGAATCCGGCCATTCGGATTGTAAACATGCTACAAAGTCATCGAGGAATTTCGTTCAATGCGGTCAGGAGCAATCCTGGCGGCCAAGCTTTTTCTGGAACTTCCATGCTCGAACTTGAGTTTGCCCAGCTTTCTGACCCGGGAAAGGTGCGCGGACAGAATGAAGACTTCATCGGTTACGCGGAGCCCAGCACGCCAGAGCAGGTCCGCAGCCACGGCTGGCTGTTTGTGCTGGCCGACGGTTGCGGCGGACATGATCGCGGCGAAGTTGCGTCCCGAATGGCAGTGGATACTTTGGTCTCAAGTTTCTACGCGAGCCCAGCTGGGGAGGCCTCCCGCGGCTCGCTGCAACGACTGGTGCAATCAGCAAACACGAAAATTTGCGACTATGCCGCCGCCAGCCCCGGCACCAGCTTAATGGCGACGACTCTGGTGGCCTGCGTTCTTCGCCGCGACCGCGCAACCGTGGCTCACGTGGGCGATTCGCGTTGCTATCTTATTCGCCGCGGCCATGCAGCCGTGTTAACACACGATCACACAGTTGTGCATCAGCAGATCCAATTGGGGCTGCTGTCGGAAGAGGAGGCAGCGGCCTCCGAAGTGCGCCATCAGCTCAGCCGCTCGGTGGGCAGTGATTCAGTAGTGAACCCAGACATTGACGAGCACCAGCTTCTGGCTGAGGATATTTTGCTGCTTTCTAGCGACGGCTTGCACGGAACGGCTAGCGCCGAAGAAATAGCGGCGGTGATCTCGCGTTTCCCTGATCTTCGAGAAGCAGCACGGGCGCTGGTCTCTCTGGCCTGCGAAAAGGACGGCAGCGACAACATCAGCGTCCAGCTCGTTCGGATAAAGGGAGTCGAACGCGTGGGGATGTATCGCGGGAGGCCCTATAACCCTCGCTGAACGCTCGGCAAACCAAAATCTTGCGGATTCTTCCTGGTACTTCTGGCATGATGGAAGGATGAAGAAAGGCGCTCGCGAGCTTCAAACGCACGCATATTCTTCATGACTTCCACATCCATGACCTCACTGCGCCCCGGCGACAAACTCGACCATTATCTGATTGAGAACTTGGTTGAACGTAGCGGCATGGCTTCCATCTTCCGTGCCACAGACGAGCAGACGGGGCGTCGGGTAGCGATCAAAGTTCCTCATCCGGAGATGGAGGCAGACCCGATCTTTTTCGAGCGATTCAACCGTGAACAAGAGATCGGCCAGAAGCTGGATCATCCCGGCGTGATGAAGGTTTTCCCCAACGACCATCATAGTCAGCACTACATGGTGATGGAGTGGGTTGAAGGCCGCTTGCTTCGCGGGCTCTTGAACGAGCAAGGAAAATTTCCGGCCGACCGGGCGGTCAAAATCGCGCTGCAAGTGGCCTCCGCGATCGAATACATACACGGCCATGGAGTAGTCCACCGTGATTTGAAGCCTGAAAATATCATGGTGGACGCCAACGACCACATCAAACTTATTGATTTTGGTATTGCCGCGAACCTGGGCTCGCGCCGCATTACCTTCGCAAAGTTCTCACAGACAGTGGGCACTCCCGACTATATTTCGCCCGAGCAGGTAAAAGGAAAGCGCGGCGATGCCCGGAGCGACGTCTATGCTCTGGGCGTCATGCTCTACGAAATGTTGACAGGCAAAGTGCCGTTCACCGGGCCGAATGCGTTCGTGATCATGAATGACCGGCTCCTGAACAATCCCATCCCGCCGCGTGAAATTGACCCAACCATCTCTCCGCAGTTGCAGGAAATCATCTATCGGGCAATGGAACGCGATCCCAACAAGCGTTATCCAAACGCCCACGAGTTGATCTTGGACCTGGAACATCAGGACAAGGTCGGAGTCGCGGAGCGGCCCGAGGTGACAGACTGGAGGAAACGGCGCACACCCTGGGCGAGAAGAGTCGTGCTCTATGCGATGCTGGCGCTGATTCCGATCGTGGTTTTTGGATTGCTCCTATGGGTTGCCCGGCACTGACTCTGACATTTTCAACGCCTTGCAATCAATCCCAGCTGGCGGAAACTAGCGTGGAATAAACTCGTCGCTGTGGGTCACAAATTCCGGATAGGCTTCGGCGCCCAGTTCGTGCAAGTCCATGCCCTGACGTTCGCCGCCCACTGCCACTCGCTGTGGATAGAGGCGGTTTAAGAGCCAGTTCAGTCCGTAGGTCATGGGCAGGACAAAGCCCACCAAGGTTGCGATTCCCACGATTTGGGCGAGGAGTTGGCCAGCGTTTTCACCAGGAATTTGGGCGAATAGGCCGACCGCTAATACTCCCCAAATGCCGCCTACTGCATGCACTGAAATTGCGCCTCCTGGATCGTCAATTTTTAACTTGAATTCGAGCCACTCGATCGTGAAGACGACCAGTCCACCGGCCACGCTCCCAACAATGACCGCCACCGCAGGCTTAACAAAAGCGCACCCAGCACTGCTGGCCACTAGCCCGCCCATCCATCCGTTGGCGGTGAGGGAAGCGTCCGGCTTACCGAAGCGCAGGCGGGTGATGATAGCGGCCGTCAATCCGGCCGAGGCCGCAGCCAACATCGTGTTGACCGCAATTAGGACGACCCGCTCTACTCCTACGCCGGCAAAAAGCAGAGCCCCGGCAGAGTTCAGTCCCAACCACCCTACTAACGCCAGCACGCAGCCGAAAATTACGAAGACCGTGTTGTGCGCAGGGATTGCAGCCGGCATACCCTGGGCTGAGTATTTGCCCCGGCGAGGGCCCAAAATCCATGCGATCGACAGAGCTGTTAAGCCCCCGACAACTTGGATTGTGCTCGAACCGCCTGCATCAACAAATCCCCGGCCGAGCCCGTAATTCGTTCCCAGTTGTGCCAACCATCCCCCTCCCCACACCCAATGGGCGAACAGAGGATAAGTCCAACCCGCCAGCAATGCCGTGGAAGCGCAGATTGCCCCCAGCCGCCAACGCTCAGCCCCCGCGCCGACGGGAATTAACGCCGCCAGTCCAACGGTGAACAGTTGTAACAACACAGCCAACGAGGCAGGAGAACCGTCGAGCGCCAGCCCACGCATGAAAAACGATTCCGCAGCTATCCAATTCCACCCCGCCTGGCCGATCGTGAACAAATGCGCCGAGCGTCCTACGAGCCCTTGCCAGGAGAATCCGCAAGCGAAGTAGACGAGGGCAGCAATCGCGATCACGACCAGAGAAGTCATCATGGAATGGGCTGCGCTGCGCGAACGTCCCAATCCGGTGTTGATCAGGGCGACCCCAGCGCCAGCAAGGGGAACAAGCAGGATTAAGACAAAGCACAGCGCCGTGGACGTTTCGGAAAGCGTAGGAATAGGAAGAGGTGTCACCCTCTATCCCCGTGCTTCGGCAGATGCGCGCGCGCGACCAGCACCATCCCCAGCGCCTCAACCCCTGCTCCTGCCAGCACAAAAATGGTTCGCGATAGCGGCGATGCCAGCAGAGCCACCGCAGTGAGAACGAGCCCGCCTCCCGCCAGCAGCAGAAAGAAACCCGCGAGTTTCATGGAATGGGACCCTGGCGGGCTTCGGTAAGACTTCACCCCGACCTTCGCCTGTAGAATCAAACATCACAATACAAAAGTCTTGTTTCCGCAATAGAGAATTTAGGCTTGGAAGGATTCAAGTCTCAACTTAGGATGTTGATGCCAGAAACCCGGCGCACTCTGATGAGGACAATCGTTCATGACTAAACTCGAAGCCATCATTCAACCCTCCAAGTTTGAGCCTGTGAAAGAAGTTCTCATGGAGCTCGGGGTCCAGGGCATGACCATACTTGAAGTGCGCGGCCACGGACGCCAAAAAGGCCACACAGAAACATATCGAGGCCGCGAGTACAGCGTGGATCTGCTGCCAAAAATCAAGATTGAATTGGTAATTCCGGACGAACTTGTAGACGCCGCGGTCGATGCCATCATTAAGACCGCCTCCACCGGCAAAATTGGGGACGGCAAGATTTTTTTGTCGAAGATCGATGAGGCGATCCGGATCCGCAATCAGGAACGTGGAGCCGCCGCCATCTAACTTAGGCAAACCCATTTTGCTCCAACGGACTCTGCAGCATCCCTAATCCGCACCCAAATGCTGTTCGCTGGCCAGCACTGCCAACTCCAGTCGGCTATTCACACCTAACTTTCCATAGATATTGCTCAAATGACGCTTAACCGTTTCCTCACTGATCGCGAGCTTGCTGGCGATTTCGCGATTGCTGTTTCCTTCTTTGATAGCAGCAATGATCTCCACTTCGCGTGTCGTGAGTCCGAAGCCACCGCCCAGCGGCTGACCTGATCGCGCCCAAGCGTTGACGGCTTCACTTCCCACCCAGAATTGACCTTCACACACGGAACGAATGCTCTTGAGCAACAACTCCGGAGGCGAAGCCTTGAGCACAATTCCGCGCGCTCCGAGTTGCAGCGCAGTCGTAACCGCAAACGGCTGAATCGCCGCGGTGAGCAAAATAGTCCGTAGCGGCAGCTCCTGTTTCGCGAGTTCACGCAGCACTTCCATGCCGGGGACGCGCGGCATGGCGAGATCCAGTAACAGGACATCCGGCTTAAGCTCAGTTGCCAGAGCGATGGCCTCTTTGCCGTCTGAGGCTTCCGCTAAAACTTGGAAGTCCTCCTGGGTGGCCAGCAACCGGCGCAGGCCATCGCGAAAGATGGCGTGATCGTCGGCAATGAGGATTCTGATTGGGTTTGGCTCCATAGGTTATGCGATGCTGGCCCGCGCTAAATCGGGCACTTTGATTTCCAGTCGCGCGCCCCGGCCTGGTGTCGAGACGATGGTCAATTCGCCTCCTATAGCCCGAACACGTTGCTTTACCACCAGCGGTCCGCGGCGGGACTCCTCGAGTTCTGCATGAGAGAAACTCCCGGCGAACTCGAAACCGCGGCCATCATCTTCGATAGTGAGCATCCATCCGCTGCGCTGGCGGTCCAGCCGGACAATCACATTCTGCGCGCCACTATGACGCCGCACATTGGCCAGCGCCTCGCGAAGGATGCCTGCCAGCTCGCGACAGATTGGCGGCGGAAGATTGACGTCGGCCACGTCGCAGACAAACTGTGCTCCTATGCCAGTGTCCTGGCGATAACGCGTAACCATGCCGGCCAGGAAGTCGACCAGATGACGCGGGTCGAAGTCCAGAGGTTCAAGTTGTTGGATCAAATGTCGCACATTTGCCGCCTCGCTTTGCACCAGTTGCTGAATTTCAAGCAATTCCTGCTCCCGTTCGCCTTCGGCAAAGCTGGAACGCGTACGCAGCGCATAGAGACGGAATGCAATTGCGTGCAAAGACTGCACTACTCCATCGTGCAATTCACGCGCCACCCGTGCACGTTCAACCGCTGCCGCCCGAGAGCGCAACCGCCGCAGGAGATAAACGTTATATACCGAGGGCGCAATCAGATTCGCGAGGTCCTGCAGAAAACGAAGCTGAGTTTCAGCGCGGCCACCGCGTAAGGGATCGAGAAGCAGCACGCGCGCGGAAACATCCGGAGCGGCCGAGATCACACACGTCAGCAGCAATCGAAAAGAATGTCCGGATACAAATTTCGAGCCGAGATAGGATTGGCTGTTCGTTCGCGTGCCATCTTTGTCCAGACCAACCGAGCTGGACTTATGACCATCTCGCCATGCCGCGCCCGCGGAGTCGTCGCCCATCACACACAGATATTCCTGCTCTTCGTGTTCGTCGAGTTGCCTCCAGGTAAAGACCGGGGTGTTCCCTTCAATAATTTCAGCCCGCCATAGCATTACCCGTTCGGCCTCAGCCTCGCGGGTCAGGACCAGAAGTTCGCGTGCGCCAAACAGTTTAAGCAGCTCCTGAAAAACCGTTTGTACCGTGCCTTTGAGCCCGGCTTCCACGCGGATCTTTGCGGTCATCTGCGAGATGCTCAACGCCTCTGCCACACGGCGCTTTTCCGATTCGGCGACGTATCCGATCAGGAACGCGAAGATCACGAGATAGACTGCGCGCATGATGAAGGGCACGACGTCCACATGCTGGCCTATTGCTGCGCCGAGCGGCGTGCGCACGATGATGACCGCATCAACCGCCATGGTTAAGACCACTGCGACGGTGGTGAGCGAAGTCTCGCGCATGCCCCAGCGAAACGCGGCGGCGAGCAGGGCAAAGATGAAATAAAGGAAGAACGGACTGTTAGCGCTTCCGGCGAAAAGGCTGATTCCGGCAGGCCACAGAATGTCAGTGACGTGCGCCCAACGCGAAAACGCAGGGGAGACCTCCGACCGAAGCTGCACCACGAGCAGCAACCAGACGGACGTAGCCAGATAAAAGATCAGGCCGATGACCACGTAATAAACGAGTGTTGGATTTCCGGATACGGCGGCGGGGTCGAACCACACAAACAGGAGAGAGCTGACCGCCAAGACCAGACGCACTGCCGCTAAGACACGTTCGGTATCAAGCAGGCCGCGAGGGCTGCGGGGCGAAGCCAGGCGGCGGCTCGCTAAATCCAGGACTGAAGGCACGGGCCGCATCGGGGGGATTATAGCCTTGAATCAGCTTTTAGCCATTAGCTTTTGGCTCTTAGCTTTTCAGCGGTTCCTACTTCGAGAAATCTTGCGCGTTTGTTGAAGCTAAGGCTAAGAGCTAAATAGCTAGAGCCAAACTTCATCTACAACTAAAGTTGTAATTACTCTACAACTTTTGCGGAATTGACCGCACCAGAGAGCTCCCTTTAAGTTTTGATTTCGTGCTCACGCTGGCGCGAAACATTTTTGGGGGAACGGGTAAAACCGCTCCGTAGCGCTGCTCCTTCGTTCATTGGCTTATTGGGCTGGCTCGTCATAGTCTCCGAGTCAGCCCAAATTTTTTGATTTCATCCTGCATTGCTACCCTACAACGAAAGTTGCAAGCAAATTGCAACTTTCTGGGAATTGACCCTAGACCCGGAAGGACGTACCTTTCAGGCTCGCGTTGTTGGCAAGCCCGACCAGCCACCCACGAAAGTTCAAGTCTGCAAGCGTTGGTTAGACGCCACTCTGACCAAGGACTATCAATATGCGTCGTTGCTCTCCCCGCTGCGCACCACTTCGTCTAGCTCAGCCTGGATCCGACGCTTTTCCAGAAACAGTTCGAACTTCGGATTCCCAGGAGGGGAGATATGAGTTGTCGAACGAATTGTAGTAAGAAGTCTTCGGTTATTTTTGCGCTGCTGACGACGGCCATTCTGGCTGCGCCCGCATTCGCACAGACCTGCTTGAAAGATGAGTATGGCAAAAACGTGCAGTGCACGGCCAACGATGTGAGAGTTGCTTTTGCAGACAACATCAGAGCCCTCGATGGAACGGCTCTCACGAGTTGCACGGCTGGCTCAACTTTCAGTTTCGTCGCGGATTTTCATGTGGTCACAACGGCAACGGCACGGGAGAACATCGGCCTATACTTCCAGACGGCGGGTGGAGCAAGCGCGCTCACCGGGACTTGTTCGGATAATATTATCGCGCCGAAACATACCGCAGTGAATCCGCTCGATAAGGTACAACTCGGGAGCAGCGATTACTTTGAGAACACTTCCGTAGATTCAGCGGGAGACACTTGCGGCGACATCACCACCGCCCATAATAACCAGACTGTTACGGTGGAGGTGGACAACGCTAAGTGCGTCGCGGGCTCTAACGGCATGTTGGCCCTACCGGATTGTACGAGTTGGCAGCAGCCCGGTGGAACCATTTTATGCCAGAGCTCGGCTCCAAGTTACCCATGGGTGCCCGCAGCCATACCGGGATCTCCGTCGAAATGTAATTGTGACAATGGGTTCACTGTGCCGATCCAGGTTCAGTCGCCGAGCGTTGCCGTAGCAAAGAGTTGCACAACGGCGATCAGCATTCAAACGAATCCCCCACTCACGTCGTGCGACGCGGGCGAGGAGGGTGGCTCGGTAACCTATACCGTCTCCATAACCAACAGCTCGAATTTTGGTAACATCATCGTTGACCAGATCTGTGACAATGTGTACGGCACCGTTTTCAGAGCGGGTTCTCCGTTCGCCGGCCCCGCTTGTGCAACCGCCGGCAGCATACCTGCTGCGAACACGACCTGTGGGGCGCTGGACATTCCGGGAGGCAATGTATCCGGTAATCCCGGAACGTGTACTTTCACCGTAACCCAAGGCGAGAACTCGACCGTGAAGAACATCGTGACCGTGAGTGGCCACGGAGGTTCAGCCGGCACATTCGGTCCGCAGAACTCTAATGAGGTAACGGTTGTGTCTAAGGATGCACCGAGCACGGCGACGACAACCAAGAGCTACGTCAATACCCCTAACCTGTGCGCGACCGTCACATATGGTGTAGCCGTGCACAACTCAAGTGGAGCCGACGAGACCGTGACGCTGACGGCCCTCAAAGACAACACATTCGGGGACATCACCACGGTACACGGTAACGTACTGTCAACAAACTGCACGATACCAGCAGGAGGGGTTGCGCTTGCAGTGGGTGGTTCCGACTACACCTGCACGTTCGACGCGACGTTCTGCCAGGCGCCTGGGCCAATTACAAATCCCACTTGCGCCAACGGTATCCAACACACCAACACGGTGACGCCGACACTCGTGGGTGACGACACGCCGCCCGAGACAGTAACCAATACGGGCGGGGCGCTCACAGTGACGGAATGTTTCACCGTGACGTCGCAGTAACGTATAAAACGTATAAGGGGATCCCGAGTCGCCCTCCAGCGGGCGACTCCTAACCTCCGTAAAGTAGGTGCTCGATTTCAAAGGCCGACCGAACCTGGTCGGCCCATTTTGTTTGCCGAATGGTATTTCGCCCAGACGTTGCGCAAGCCGGACCATGTGCCGCCTCTACACCAAAAGTTGTAGATGATTTGCACCGTTTTGGTGATTGACTGTGCGCAATGATCGGACGTATTATTCGCGTCGCGTCGAGTTGGCTCGTACGACCAGCCACCTACCAGATTAGTCTGCAAGTCGGTCAGATGCCGCGTTTGACCGAGGAGCGCCACATGCGTCGAAGCCCTCCCCCGTTGTGTGTCATTACGTCTCACTCAGCAAGGCTCGGCGTGAAAGCAGCAATACCTATGACCCGAGAGTTCTCGAGAGTCGGTTACGAGAACTGTTGGATCACGCAACGACCATCACGGGAAGCTCGCCTATGAACTGGATTCAAAGGGGACATGAATCCAGCCAAAGGCGCAGTCACCGCCAGCCCAATTTCTGAGGAGGAGTTTATGAATTTTCAAAACTGTTGTTGTAGGAAGTATTCGTTGGTTCTCGCGCTGCTCGCCGTGGCCATCCTGGCCGCGCCGGCATTCGCACAGAATTGTGTCCAGGATGAATTCACCGCGAACGGGGGCGGCAAATTGCAATGCACCGCGAACGACGTGAGCATCGCCGCGGTCAAGAACGTTCAAGTCATCGGCGGTATTGGGAACAAATGCCTGGCCGGGCAGCCATTCAGTTTTATCGCGGATTTCGAAATCCTTACGACTTCGAAGAGTTCGCGATCAAACGTTGGCCTCTACTTTGGGACAGGCACCGGCGCAGGCCAGAATGGCGCGTTGTCCGGTACCTGCACGGACAGTATCATCGCTCCCCAGCATCCGTGCTCCCCGGGCAGCCTTGTTACGTGCGGGACCGCTCAATATGCCGAGCTTGATGGCAACACGGCGGTCGATAATTGCGGCGACACAAGCAGCACCGACAGCAGCCCGGCTTTTGGAGCTGGGACTGAAGATGTCGTAATCGAGATCGACAATGTCACGTGCCCTCTGACCGGCAATTCACTTTCGTTGCCGGAGTGCACCAGCTGGCAGGTACCGGGCAAGCAGCTTAACTGCTTTTCACCGTCGCCGAGTTTTCCGTATGAGACAACGGCGGTACCGGGGTCTCCCTCGAAGTGTAGTTGCGGGACTCTCTCGATTCCTGTCCAACCTATAACTCCAAGCGTTTCGGTGGCAAAGAGTTGCAACACCACTCTGACCACGGGAACGAATAAAACCACTTGCGACGCAGGCCCCGAGGGCAGCACGGTGACCTACCATGTCGCCGTAACCAACACGACCCCTAGTGGTCAAGGCGGCGTTATCGTTGACCAGATCTGTGACGACCAGTACGGAAACGTGTTCACAGCCCCAGGGTTCCAGGGCGCCGCATGTCCTGCGGGACTTGTCGGAACCGCAAGCAACGTTAACTGCCCGCCGGCGGACATTGCGAACGGCGATACCGGAACGTGCGACTTCACCGCAGACCAGGGCGAGATTGCGTCGGTGACAGACAAGGTTAC
>WNGE01009762.1_pt1 | contig 10996 bp, 8 predicted proteins | sample 5400651 | NCBI WGS metagenome assembly WNGE01 (sample SAMN13153370, study PRJNA577476) | soil metagenome | isolation source: 60 cm soil or saprolite under grassland replicate 2 | place: USA:California | collected 2016-06-15
TTCTGATCGGACGCGGAGAACAGCGTCACCAGCCCGACGCCGACGATCGCGAGCGCAGAGGCCATTAGAAAGTTGTCCACGCGACGCGCCAGGATCTCCCAGATCTTGCCGAGAAGCGCGAGAAAATTCCGCACGTCGAACTCCTTTTTCGCTCTTTAGTCGCTCTCGTCGTCGGCCGGGTGCGGAGCTTCGCCCGACGCCGCGGCGGGCGCGCGACCGAGTAGATAGTAGTCGAACACCGCGCGGGCGATCGGCGCGGCAGCCTGCGCGCCGAAGCCGCCGTTCTCGACCAGCACAGCGAGAGCGATGCGCGGGTGAGCGGCGGGCGCATACGCAAGGTACCAGGCGTGGTCGCGCAGGCGTTCGTCGATGTGACCGGCAGAATACTTCTCGCCCTTGAGTGAGAACAGCTGCGACGTGCCGGTCTTGCCCGCCGACACGTATTGCGCGCCGACAAAGGCGCGCGCGCCCGTGCCTTCCCTCGCCACGCCGATCAACGCGTTCTTGACCACGGCAAGATGCTCGGGCTTGACGGCGACGCACGACACCATCATTGGCGATAGTCGCGATCGCCTCGGCCTGCTGGACCGGGGTGAACGCGTTGTAGCCCTGGCCGATGCCCGCGGAGACCGAGTCGCCGAGATACCACTTGCGATGCTCCTCGCGATAATTCTTGCCGGAGAAGCGCTCGCGTTTCCACGCGCGCGACGGCAGCACGCCGGGCAGCTCGCCTTCGATGTCGATGCCGGTCTTACCGCCGTAGCCGAACTGCGCCAGGAAGTCGTGCGTGACGTCGATGTCGCTGTCGGCTCCGAGCATGTAATAGTACGTGTCGCAGGAGACGATGATCGACTTGGTCATGTCGACGGTGCCATGCCCGCCTTTCTTGTCGTCATTGAACCGGTGCGCGCTGCCCGCGATCTGGAAGAAGCCCGGATCGAAGATCGTCTGTGTCGCCGTACGCTTGCCCGACGTGAGCGCGGAGAGCGCAAGGAAGGGCTTGATCGTCGAGCCCGGCGGATACGCGCCGCGCAGCGGCCGGTTCAACAAAGGTTTGTCGGGGGAATCGTTGAGCGCGTCCCAGCTCGCGGGATCGATGCCCTCGACGAACAGATTCGGATCGAACCCGGGCTTGGACACAAAGGCCAGCACCTCGCCGTTGGCCGGGTCGATCGCGACGAGCGCGCCGCGCCGATCGCCGAACGCGGCTTCGATCGCCTGCTGCAACTTGATGTCGAGCGAAAGCCTGAGATTATTGCCCGATGTCGGCGCAGTGCGCGATAACGTGCGCACCGCGCGACCACCCGCGTCGACTTCGACTTCCTCCACCCCGGTCGTGCCGTGCAGCTCGCGCTCGTAGGACAGCTCGAGCCCGACCTTGCCGATGTAATCCGAGCCCTTGTAGTTCGCGGTTTCGTCCCATTCGTCGATGCGCTCGACGTCGCGGTCGTTGATCCGGCCGATGTAGCCGATGACGTGCGACGCGATCTCGCCGAACGGATACTGACGGAACAGTCGCGCCTTGATCTCCACGCCCGGAAAGCGGTAGCGGTTGACGGCGAAGCGCGCCACCTCCTCGTCGGACAGGCGCGTGCGCAGGGGCAGGCTCTCGAAGTTCTTCGTCTCTTCCAGCAGGCGGCGGAATCGCTTGCGGTCGCGCTGCTGGATGTCGACGAGCTTCGCGAGCTCGTCTATCGTCTCGTCGAGGTTTTTTACGCGGGATGGCGTGACCTCGAGCGTGTACGCCGAGTAGCTCTGGGCGAGGACGACGCCATTGCGGTCGGTAATGACGCCGCGGTTGGGAACGATCGGCACGATGGCGATGCGATTGCTTTCCGCGAGCGTCTGGTAATGCTGATGCTGGAACAGCTGCAGGTAGACGAAGCGGCCGACGAGCCCCGCAAAACCCAACACGATAAGCGCGGCCGCGGCTATCAGCCGGCGGCGAAAATGCGAGAGCTCGCGCTCGGGATTCTTGAGCTCGGGCGCCTCGAGGGCCGAGAACGGCCGGCCGCGCTTGACGAATAGTCGTCGCATGGGCGTTCAGACCTCGGCCTGCGACCGCCGCGGTCGTTGCGGCCATTGCAACAGGGTCGTCACCACGGGCCAGAGCAGCGCCCCGACCAGGGGGCCGACGGCGTAAGTCCAGCGCGGGATCGGAGCCCCGCCGACGACGCGCACCAGCAGCACCAGCGCGGCGCAAAACAGCAGCAGAACCGCGACCTGCGCCGCCTGCTGCCACAACGGAAAGCGAAGCACGCGGCGGCGGAAATACTCGGCGGCATAGGCAAGCACTGCGTACGCGAGCGCATGCTGGCCGAACACCGTTGCGTCGGCCACGTCCATGAGCAGGCCCAGGCACCAGGCCATACCGACGCTGATCAGACGCGGCTCCTGGATGCACCAGTACAGCAGCACCAGCGCAAGAAAGTCGGGCTGCAACCTCAGCGTGACGCCGCTGACCGGAATCAGGTTTCCGATCAGACCGAGGATCAGCGTGAGCATGACGAACCACGGCTTGACGGGGAGCAGGATCTCCTCGGGTCGCGCGGGCGCAAACGAAGGCAGGTGCGGCATGTGCAGTCTAGCCGCGATGTCGGCCGCGGCCCTTGCGCGGCGTGTCGGATTCAGCAGGCTCTTCGGGTCGCTGCGGCGGCGCCGCGGCCCGGCCGAGGATCAGCAGGTGCGGGCTCTTCTCCACGCCGGCGAGCGGCTTGCAAGTCACGCGCGCGAAGATCTGGCCCGTCTCGCGCTCGACCGACACGACTTGCGCCACTGCAAGGCCCGAGGGATACGTGCCGTCGATGCCGGATGTCAACAGCTTGTCGCCGGCCTGGATCTCCACGTTGGGGGAAAGAAAGCGCAGTTCCGGCAACCGTCCGCTGCCTGCCCCGTACATCACACTGCGCACGCCGCTCCTCTCGACCTTTACCGGCACGGCGTGATCCTTGTCGGTGAGGAGCGTCACTTCGGCCATGTAGGGGAATACGCGCGTTACCTGACCGACGACGCCGACCTCGTCGATCACCGCCTGGCCGGGCTGCACGCCGGCGGATTCGCCCTTGTCGACAAAAAGCTTTTGCGTGAATGGATCGCGCCCTGAATAGAGCACCTCGGCCGCGATCGTCGCGCCTTGAAAGCGCTTCTCGACATTGAGCAGCGCCCGAAGCCGCGCGTTCTCCTGCAGCAAAAGCTGGTAGCCCTGCACGGCAGGCGCCTCGGCGAGCAGCTGCTGCCTGAGCGCGGCGTTGTCTCCGGCGAGCACGCTTTGCGAGGAAAAGTAGCTTGTGACCTGGACGAGCATTTCACCGGGAAGTTGCACGGCGCGCTGCACCGGGTAGAGCACGACCGCCACCGCGTGCCTCACGCTCTCGAGATAGCGGTAGCGCGTGTCGGCAAACAAGAGCGCGAGAGAGAGCAACCCGAAGAAGGCGAGCCGCGCGAGAGGCGAGGGACCGCGATGGAAGAATGGTGGCGGCTCGACCGAGATGTGACGCATCGCGACCTAACGGTTAGCGCTATGCGTAGCGCGCCCCCTCACCCAACTCTCTCCGCGCACGCGGGGAAAAGGCAGGGCTTGCGCACAGCGCGCGCCGGGTATGGGGTGACCGCTGCATGCGCTAGCCCACTCATCACCCTTAGTCGGAGGTAAAGATCGTGGACAGCTTTTCCATGTTCTCGAGCGCTTTGCCGCAGCCGCGGACCACGCAGGTCAGCGGATCCTCCGCGACGACGACCGGCAGCCCGGTCTCTTCCATCAGCAGCCGGTCGATGTCGCGCAACAGCGCGCCGCCGCCGGTCAGCACCATGCCGCGCTCCGCGATATCGGCGCCGAGCTCCGGTGGCGTACGCTCCAGCGCGCTTTTCACCGCGGAGACGATACTGTTCAACGGGTCGGTCAGTGCCTCGAGGATTTCGTTCGACGAGACGGTAAAGCTGCGCGGGATGCCCTCGGCGAGATTGCGGCCCTTGACTTCCATCTCCTTGACTTCGGAGCCCGGAAATGCCGATCCGATCGTCTTCTTGATCGTCTCGGCCGTGGTTTCTCCGATCAGCATGCCGTAGTTGCGGCGAATATAGTTGACAATGGCTTCGTCGAACTTGTCGCCGCCCACGCGCACGCTGCCCGAGTACACCATGCCGCCCAGTGAGATCACGCCGACTTCGGTCGTGCCGCCGCCGACGTCGACGACCATCGAGCCCGTTGCTTCCGAAATCGGCAGGTCGGCGCCAATCGCGGCCGCCATCGGTTCCTCGATGAGGTATACCTTCGACGCGCCCGCGCCGAGCGCAGACTCGCGGATCGCGCGGCGCTCGACCTGCGTCGAGCCGCAGGGCACGCAGATGATGATGCGCGGGGAGGGGCTGAAGAGCCTGGAATCGAGCACTTTCTTGATGAACTGCTTCAACATCTGCTCGGTCACCGTAAAGTCGGCGATCACGCCGTCTCTCATCGGCCGGATGGCGGTGATGTTGTGCGGCGTGCGACCGAGCATCTGCTTGGCGGCGAGGCCCACCTCCTGGATGACGCGCTTGCCGTTGGGGCCGCCTTCCTGGCGGATCGAAACGACTGAGGGCTCATTCAATACGATGCCCTTGCCGCGCACGTAAATCAGGGTATTGGCCGTCCCCAGGTCGATGGCGAGATCGCTGGAGAAATAGCCCTTGAACGATTCGAACATGGAAGCTTTCGCTGCAACGAGCGACCCCGGCGGCTGCCCGGGCAATCCGAATATGATAACCTAATATGCTTCATCTCTACACCGCTTCCGGCGCCAAAAACGGTTAAAGACCTCGAAAATGGCACTTTCCTCCGAGGACGTTCAGCGCATCGCCCATCTGGCCAGAATTGAAATCACACCTGCCGAGGCCGTCGACGTTCGCACCAAGCTCGACAACATTTTCGACCTGATCGGGCGGATGCGCGCCGTCGACACCACCGACATCGTCCCGATGTCGCACGCACAGGACGTGACGCTGCCGCTGCGCGGGGACGCCGTCACCGAGACCGATCGGCACGAGCTCTACCAGAGCGTGGCGCCGGCAGTGCAGAACGGGTTGTATCTCGTACCCAAGGTCATCGAATAAAACGCGTGGTCACCGCTCCCATTGCCGAGCTTGCGCCAGCGCTGGCATCGAAGCGCCTCTCGAGCGTCGAGCTGACGACCGCGCTCTTCGACCGCATCGACGCGCTCAATCCTCGCCTGAACGCGTTTCTCGCCCGCGACCGCAAGCGCGCGCTCGGTGCAGCTCGCGCCGCCGACGCGCGCCTTGCTGCCGGCAGCGCGACGCCGCTGACCGGCATTCCCATTGCACACAAAGACGTGCTGATGACGGCAGGCTGGAAGACGACCTGCGGCTCGCGGATGCTGGAGAATTTCGTCGCGCCGTACAGCGCTTTCGTCGTCGAGCGCCTCGCCGATGCCGGCATGGTGCTGGTCGGCAAGACCAACATGGACGAGTTCGCGATGGGCTCGTCGAGCGAAACATCGTATTTCGGTCCGGTTAAGAATCCCTGGAACGTCGATTACGTTCCCGGCGGCAGCTCGGGCGGCTCGTCCGCCGCAGTCGCGGCGCGGCTCGTTCCCGCAGCGACCGGCACCGACACCGGCGGCTCGATTCGTCAGCCCGCCGCGCTGTCCGGGGTCTGCGGTCTCAAGCCGACCTATGGCGTGTGCTCGCGCTACGGGCTGATCGCCTTTGCATCGAGCCTCGACACGCCGGGCCCATTCGCGCAGACCGCCGAGGACTGCGCGCTGCTGCTCAATGCCATGGCCGGGCACGATCCGCGCGATTCGACCAGCCTCGACCGCCCGCGCGAGGATTACGCACGCCTACTTCGTGCTCCGGGCGGGGCGAAGCCGTTGGCGGGCGTGCGCATTGGCCTGCCGAAGGAATATTTCGGCGAAGGCGTCGATACCGATGTCGCTGCCGCGGTCGATGCGGCGCTCGGCGAATTCCGCAAGCTCGGCGCGAAGACGGTCAAGGTGACGCTGCCCAACATAGACCTGTCGGTGCCGGTCTATTACGTCATCGCACCCGCGGAGGCATCGTCGAATCTCGCGCGCTTCGACGGCGTGCGCTACGGTCATCGCGCCGCGAAGCACAACGATCTCACCGACATGTACAAGAAGACCCGCGCCGAAGGTTTCGGCGCCGAGGTCAAGCGCCGGATTCTGGTCGGTACCTATGTCCTTTCGCACGGCTATTACGATGCGTACTACCTGAAGGCGCAGCAGGTGCGGCGGCTGATCGCGGAGGGCTTCCAGCGCGCGTACCGGCAGTGCGATCTGATCCTGGGCCCGACCGCGCCGACGGCCGCGTTCAAACTCGGTGCGAAGACGTCCGACCCGGTGCAGATGTACCTGAACGACATCTTCACCGTCGCGGGCAACCTGACCGGCGCACCGGCGATTTCGATTCCCTGCGGGTTCGACCGCAACGGGCTGCCGATCGGGTTGCAGCTCCAGGGCAACCATTTCACGGAAAGCCTGATCCTCAACGCCGCGCACCGGTTCCAGCAAGCGACCGACTGGCAACGGCGCGAGCCCGCCGACATTGCGCTCGAGACGGCGCGATGAGCTGGGAAGTCGTCATCGGGCTGGAGACGCACACGCAGCTCTCGACGCGGTCGAAGATCTTTTCCGGCGCGTCGACGACGTTCGGCGCGCCGCCGAATACGCAGGCCTCCGCGATTGATATCGCGCTGCCGGGCGTGCTCCCCGTATTGAACAAGGGAGCCGTGGAACGTGCGATCCGCTTCGGCCTTGCCGTCGGCGGGACGATCAACAAGCGCAGCGTGTTCGCGCGCAAGAATTACTTCTATCCCGACCTGCCGAAGGGCTATCAGATTTCGCAATATGAGATTCCGGTCGTACAGGGCGGGTCGGTCACGATCACCACCAAGGGCGGCGTGAAAACCGTGCGCCTCACCCGCGCGCATCTCGAAGAAGATGCCGGCAAGTCGCTGCACGAAGGCTTAAGTCAGGCGGCCTCCGGCATGACCGGCATCGACCTGAATCGCGCCGGCACGCCGCTGCTCGAGATCGTCTCCGAGCCCGACATGCGCAGCGCGGAGGAGGCGATCGCCTATGCGAAGACGCTGCACACGCTCGTGCGCTGGATCGGCATCTGCGACGGCAACATGCAGGAAGGCAACTTCCGTTGTGATGCGAATGTCTCCGTGCGCAAAGCAGGCGATGCGAAGCTCGGCACGCGCTGCGAGATCAAGAACGTGAACAGCTTTCGCTTTCTCCAGCACGCCATCGAATTCGAGGTCCGCCGCCAGATCCAGCTGATCGAAGACGGCGGCACCGTCGAGCAGGAAACGCGGCTCTACGATCCCGACCGTGACGAGACGCGTTCCATGCGCACCAAGGAAGACGCGCAGGATTACCGCTACTTTCCCGATCCGGACTTGCCGCCGCTGGTCATCGATGAAGCGTGGATCGAGCGGATTCGTTCAGAAATGCCGGAATTGCCAGAAGCGAAGCGCCGGCGTTACGAAGAGAGTTACCTCCTCTTTCCCGAGGATGCGTTAGCACTCACAGTGACAAAGGGCATTGCCGACTATTTTGAGAAAACCCTCGCTGAACTAAGGCGAATTCCAAACGTCGCGTACGGATCTCAGAGTCCCGACGTCGCCAACGTAAAGTCAGTAGCGAATTGGGTAATCAACGAGCTCGGCGCATTACTCAATACCAATCAAATCGAGATTGCGGATTCGCCAGTGTCGCCGAAGGATCTCGCGGAACTCATTGCGCACACTGATCGGTTCAAGGGAACCATCAGCCACAGGGCAGGTAAAGATGTACTACATGCGATGTGGGCCGGCGAGGGCAGCGCCGACTCGATCATCGAGAAACGGGGGTTGAAGCTGATTTCCGACAGCGGCGCGATCGAGAAGATCGTCGACGACGTGATCGCGGCCAATGCGGCTGCGGTCGGCGAATACAAGGCCGGCAAGGAAAAAGCGTTCAACGCGCTGGTCGGCAAGGTGATGGCCGCAACCAAAGGCAAGGCGAATCCGGCCCAGGTCAACACGATCCTGAAGCACAAGCTCGTCGCGGACCGTTAGCCTCATGCGCCGTCATCGCGGTGATGCACGGCGCGCAACCCGGCCGGGCTAAGCGCCAATAACGGCGATCGCACGGCCACCATGATGGTGGCAGTTCGACTCGCGACGATCCCGCGTCAAGCAGAAGCTCCGTCGCCGCACGGCACGTCGATAAACTTTACACCTTGGAGCGCCTCGCATTCGTCTTATTCTGTTTAATCAATAAGTTTCATCCGCGGTGTGGTTCTTGCTCGCTTTTTTGGTTCCATCGTCGAAGAAGGGGGCTTCTATGATGAGCACATTTATCTCCCGCGCCACGGGAGTCGTCGCCAGTGTCTTGCTGACCGGGCTCGCGTTCGCTCAGGCCGACTGGACTCTGAGGTCTCCCGCGCACGTGCCACCCAAGCGCATGTATACCGTGATCGCCCAGTTCGGGTCGGGAAGCAGCGTCGTGATGTTCGGAGGCCTGAACCTGGGCCCACCCGGCGTGTTCAGCCAATTCAACGTCCTCGACGATACGTGGATATGGAATGGCACGGACTGGACGCAGTTGAGCCTGTCTTTGGCGCCTCCGGCGCGCTACGGGGCCAGCATGGCCTATGATCCGGTAGGCGGCAAAGCGGTCCTATTCGGGGGAAGAAATGCGGCAGGCCTACTTCTTTCCGACACGTGGCTGTTCGCTCCGCATAGGCTCTGTTCGAAATGCACGACGTTTCTCGCGTGGTCGCAAGTTGATCCAGCGACAAGCCCGCCTGCGCGCGCCGAGGCCGCAATGGCCTTCGACGCTAGATTGCAACGGATCATACTGACCGCCGGGACAAACGGCTCCGGCGCCTTGAACGACACCTGGCGCTTCGACACGACCGTCAATACGTGGACCCTCGAAACCCCTACCTTCCAGTTTCCGGCCGGTTTTTACAGCCCGAATCGCCAGGACACGGCGGTGGCGTCATGCCATGCTTCCAGCCTTTTTACGGGGGCGCTGCTCTTCGGGGGCTTCAACGGTTCTTTTGTCTCTCCCCTGGGCGATACGTGGGTTCACGAGATCGCGACAGTGTTAGGCGTTTCCGATATCGGCTGGTTCAGTGTGCTTACGCAGCCCCAGCCGGCGGGTCGCCTCGGTCATGCCATGGCGTACTACCCCGTTTCGGATCGGGCTGTTCTGTACGGTGGTCAAGCATGGTCGCAGCTCTTCAATAGGCCGGCCATTCTGACCGACACCTGGAATGGAAACTGCAGCGAACTCCCGTTGTGGGCCGTTGCGGCGCCTGCGCACAATCCAGGGGCGAAGATCTTTCACGCCATGACCACGGGTCCGAGCGGCCTTACAGTCGTGCTTTTCGGCGGGTCGAGCTTGGGCTTCCCTAGGCTTACCACCGACGCCTTCCCCAATGGAGCGGATCAGAACCAGACTTGGACATGGGGCCGGCAGGTCGCATGCGTGCCCACCGACGGAAGCGAGGTCGAGGTCGGCACGGAAGTGACGTGCCTCTTCGACCCGCCCGCAGGAGTGACGTTCGAGGGTTGGACTACGGAAGGCTTTGCGCCGCCGCGCACGGACAAGTCGCTGGTGACTTTCCACACCCTTGGGCCCGGCGAAGCTTCGATAACCGCCGAATGGACGGATTCGAGCGGGTCACACAGCGAGACGTTAGACTATACGATCGTCAGACGATCGCACCCGTAGCCGCACCGAAGAAGACTCAGGCGATCGCTGGGCGCCCCGGCATCCCGCTCCATGCGCGTGCCGGAGCGCTTGTCGTTGCGCTTCTCGCCGCATGCGCGCAATAACCGGCCGCACCGGGGATTGCGCTACCCGCGGCGCCGCCCGAGGCGCCCAAACCGCCGCCTGCACCCGCGCCGATGCAGCCTCCGGTCCAGGCGCCGCGGCGTGAAGCCTCCGCCATTTCTATCGAGCGGGGACGGGTGTCGCTCTACGGCGTCGACTTTGCCGGCAAGACGGCGGCGAGCGCTTCGACCCCGCCGCACTCACGATGGCGCACCGTACGCTGCCGTTCGGTACGCGCGTGCGCGTCACCAATCTGCAAAACCACCGCAGCGTCGAGGTGCGCGTCAACGACCGCGGTCCCGCAGTGCCGGGCCGCATCGCCGATCTTTCTCTCGCCGCCGCGCGCAAGCTCGGCATGACCGACGGTGTCATCGAGGCGACGCTGGAAGTGATCGATCCCGGCGCGGATTGAGTAAAGCGACGCCCGCTTCGTCCTCGCCCAAGGGATGAAGGCGTCGACGGTCAATGCATCAGCGGCTTGTACCGCGGCCGGTGCGGACGCGCGCCCTCTTCGCCGAGCCGTTTGCGCCGCCGAGCCGTTTGCGCTTGTCGGCTTCGTAGTCCTGGTAGTTGCCTTCGAATAATACCCACTTCGAATCGTCCTCCGCGGCGAGGATGTGCGTCGCGATGCGGTCGAGGAACCAGCGATCGTGCGACACGACGAGCGCGCTGCCGGCGAATTCGGTGAGCGCGTCTTCGAGCGCACGCAACGTTTCGACATCGAGGTCGTTGGACGGCTCGTCGAGGAGTAGCACGTTGCCGCCTTTGAGCAGCGTCGCGGCGAGATGCAGCCGGCCGCGCTCGCCGCCCGAAAGCGCGCCGACATTCTTCTGCTGGTCAGCACCCTTGAAATTGAAGCGGCCCAGGTACGCACGCGACGGCATCTCGAACTTGCCGACGGTCAGAATATCCTGTCCGCCCGAGATTGCCTCCCACGCGGTCTTGCCGTCGGGAAGCGACTCGCGCGTCTGCTCCACGACCGCGAGCTGCACGGTCGAACCGACGACGATTTCGCCGCGGTCAGGCTTCTCCTTCGCTGTGATAATGCGGAACAGCGTCGTCTTGCCGGCGCCGTTCGGGCCGATGACCCCGACGATCGCGCCCGCCGGAACGATGAAACTGAGATCGTCGATGAGCAGCCGGTCGCCGTA
>WNGE01014161.1_pt1 | contig 10996 bp, 18 predicted proteins | sample 5400651 | NCBI WGS metagenome assembly WNGE01 (sample SAMN13153370, study PRJNA577476) | soil metagenome | isolation source: 60 cm soil or saprolite under grassland replicate 2 | place: USA:California | collected 2016-06-15
CGCCCCGGTTGTCGTCGACCTCTTCGTGGACGATCCGCGGGATCTGGAACTCCATCAAGCTGGTTCGAACTGCCATTCCCTTCCTTTCTACTTCGAGTAGAGCTCGACGATGAGCGATTCCTGGACGGGCGTGTCGATCTCCTCGCGCTCCGGCCACTTGAGCACCTTGCCGGTGAGCCCGTCGTGGTCGGCCTGCAGCCACGGCGTGACCGAGGCGGTCAGGTCGGTCGCGTCGCGGACGACCTGCTCGGCAGGGCTGCCCTGGCGGAGCGTGATGATGTCGTCCGGGCGCACCTGGTAGCTCGGGATGTTCACGCGGCGGCCGTTGACCTGGAAGTGGCCGTGGCGGACGAGCTGGCGGGCCTGGGCGCGCGACGCTGCGAAGCCGAGCCGGTAGACGACGTTGTCGAGCCGCGTCTCGAGCATGCGCAGCAGCTCCTCGCCCGTGATGCCCGAGCCCTTCGCGGCCTTCGCGTAGTACGTGCGGAACTGCTTCTCGAGCAGGCCGTAGTACCGGCGCGCCTTCTGCTTCTCGCGAAGCTGGAGCAGGTACTCCGACTGCTTGATTCGACCGCGCCCGTGCTCGCCCGGGGGGTAGCTGCGGCGCTCGATCGCGCACTTCTCGGTCAGGCAGCGCTCGCCCTTGAGGAAGAGCTTCATGCCTTCGCGGCGGCACTGCTTGCACTTGGGGGAGCGGTCGCGGGCCATTAGTGGCTCTCCCGGTGACATTGATGGATGCCTGGGTCGCGAGCACCAAGCCAGAGGCCGCACTCGTCCGCGGCCAAGGCTAGAAGCCTTGGCAAGGGCGAGGGTGGGCTCTGGCGCCGCGTGATCGCGGGCCAGGCGCCACCAAATGTTGCCGGGAGAGTCACTAAACGCGTCTCCGCTTGCGGGGCCGCACGCCGTTGTGGGCCTGCGGAGTCACGTCCTTGACGCCCAGAATCTCGAGGCCGGCTGCTTGCAGCGAGCGGATGGCCGTCTCGCGGCCTGAGCCGGGCCCCTTGACGAAGACCTCGACCTTCTGCAGGCCGTGCTCCATGCCCTTGCGCGCGCACGAGTCGGCCGTCACCTGCGCGGCGAACGGCGTCGACTTACGCGAGCCCTTGAAGCCCGCCGAGCCCGCCGACTCCCAGACGATCACGTTGCCGTCCGTGTCGGTGAGTGTGACGATCGTGTTGTTGAACGACGTCTTGATGTGCGCCTGGCCGATGGCGATGTTCTTGCGGACGCGGCGCCTGGTGCGCCCCCGCCCTGCTTGTCTGCGAGGCGGCGCCATTAAGTCTTGCTCGGCGCCTTCTTGCCACGGCCGACCGTCTTCTTCGGGCCCTTGCGCGTGCGCGCGTTCGTCTTCGTCCGCTGGCCGTTCACCGGCAGTCCGCGACGATGGCGAACGCCGCGATACGCACCAATTTCGCCGAGCCGCTTGATCGCCTGCTGGCGCTCGCGGCGGAGGTCACCCTCGACCTGGAGATTCGTGTCGATGTAGTCACGCAGCTTCGTGATCTCGCCGTCTGTCAAGTCGCTGACCTTCGTGTCCAGCGAGAGCCCGAGGTCTGCAGCAACGTGTCGCGAAGTCGACCGGCCGATGCCGAAGATGTACGTCAGCGCGACCTCGCGGCGCTTCTCACGGGGAAGGTTTACCCCTGCAATACGAGCCATTCTTCTTCTACCCCTGTCTCTGCTTGTGCCTCGGGTTCGTGCAGATGACCATGGTCCGGCCGTTCCGCCGGATCACGCGGCACCGCTCACACATTGGCTTGACTGACGCTCGAACCTTCATGCACTTCTCCTCGGTACCCGGCCAGGCTGAAGTCTGGCACGGAGCAAACAAATCGCGCCTTCTGAGCGCGGTTGTAGGGACATACGAACACGCGCAGCAATGCTGCACGCAGCGAGAATCTATGGTAGCAAAAGGGCTCCCGCAGGTTTCTCGGCCAAAGTGAGGATGCGCGGGCCCTCGTCGGTGATCGCGACAGTGTGCTCGAAATGGGCCGAAAGCGAGCCGTCCTCCGTCGAGATCGACCAGTTGTCGTCGTGTAGGTAGATCTCGGCGGTGCCGGCGTTGATCATCGGCTCGATCGCGAAGGTCATCCCGGGCGCGAGCTCGGGTCCGCGGCCAGGTGCTCCGTAATTCGGGATCTGGGGATCCTCGTGCATCGCCCGCCCGATGCCGTGCCCGACGAGGCTGCGCACGACGGCGAAGCCTGCCTCCTCGGTCGACGTCTGGATCGCGTGCGAGACGTCCGAGAGATGGTTGCCCGGCCGGCACTGCTCGATGCCCGCCGTGAGCGCCGCCTTGCACGCCTCCAGCAGGCGCCCGGCCGCGTGCGAGATCTCACCCACGGCGAACGTGTACGCCGAGTCGGCGACGAAGCCGTCCCTGATCACTCCCACATCGACGGACAGGATGTCTCCTTGGGCGACGCTGCGCCCGCTCGGAATCCCGTGTACGACCATGTCGTTCGGCGACGTGCAGATCGCCGCCGGATAGCCGCGGTAACCCTTGAACGAGGACGTCGCGCCCTGGGAGCGGATGAACTCGTCTGCGATCTCGTCGAGCTCCGCGGTCGTGACGCCGGGCCGCAGATGCTCGCCCACGAGCGCGAGCGTGTCGGCGACCACGCGCCCGGCGCGCGCCATTGTCTCGATCTCGGCGGGTGACTTGCGGATGATCACGTCAAGCGACCCGCGCCTGGTCGAGCGCGTTCTGGATCTCCGCAAAGACCTCGTTCGGCGGCCGGTCGCCGTGAATACCCACGAGGTTGCCCGCAAGCCGGTAGTGGCCGACGAGCGGCTCCGTCTGCTGGTGGTAGAGGTCGATTCGCTTGGCGATCGCCTCCGGGGTGTCGTCCGCCCGCCCTTCGTCCTGAGCCCGGCTGTGCAGCCGTTCCATCGCGACCTCGTCCGGCACCTGCAGCTCGAAGACGACCGACAGTGGACGGCCGATCTCGGCCAGCATCTCGTCGAGCGCCTCCACCTGGGTCATCGTGCGGGGAAAGCCGTCCAGGATGAACCCCTCGGCGGCGCCCAGCTCCTGCAACCGCTCGCGGATCAGCTCGATCATCAGGTCGTCAGGGACGAGCTGACCGCTCTCGAGGATCGGTTGGACGCGCTTGCCGAGCTCCGTGCCCGAAGCGATCGCGCTGCGCAGCATGTCCCCGGTCGCGATGTGTTCGAGGCCGTACTCGTCGGCGATGCGCTTCGCCTGCGTCTGAAGAGGCTCGGAAGGACGGCGACGATCGCCAGATAGAGCGACCCGGGGAGCGTCAGGCGCGTCAGCACGCGGTCGAGGTACTGAGCAGTCGGCGGGCCCGGCCGGATCCCGGGGATGTAACCGCCATGCTTACGGAGCTGATCGGCCTGATCGACGGGGTTGAACTGGACCGCCGTGTAGAAGTACGTGAAGATGATGATCAGGAACCCCTCGAGCAGCAGATAGGTCAGGTTGCTCGGGGTGAAATGGCTGTTGATGAAGGTCTGCGTCTGCGGGAAGTACTGCCCGATCGTGGGCGGGAACGCCATCACCGCCGCCGCGAAGATGATCGGGATCACGCCCGCCATGTTCACGCGCAGCGGCATGTAGGTGGAGCCACCCGCCGTCATGCGGCGGCCGACCATGCGTTTCGCGTACTGGATCGGGATCTTCCGCTGCCCCTCCTGGATGAAGACGACGGCCACGATGATCGAGATGGCGATCAGCGGGAAGAAGAGCTTCTCCATGACCCCGCCGTAGTACCAGGCGCTGATCCCCGCCGGCAGGCTCGTCAGAATCGACGCGAAGATCAGCAGAGAGATCCCGTTGCCCACGCCACGCTTCGTGATCAGCTCGCCCATCCACATGAGAAGTGTCGTGCCCGCGGTCAGCGTGAGGACGATCAGGAAGATCCGGCCCGCGCTCGCCTCGAGGATGCCCTGCCGCTTGAACAGGTAGGCGTACCCGGTCGACTGCGCTGCGGCGAGAGCGACCGTCAGGTACCGCGTGTACTGGTTGATCTTGGCGGTCCCGGCCTCGCCCTCCTTCTGCAGCTGCTCGAGGCGCGGCACGACCACCGTCATGAGCTGGAGGATGATCGACGCCGTGACGTACGGCATGATCCCGAGCGCGAAGATCGCAAACTGCGAGAGCGCGCCGCCGGAGAAGAGGTTGAGCAGGCCGAGCACCGTGCCGCCCTGGCCGTTGAAGTAACCCTTGATCTTGTCCGCGTCGATGCCGGGCGCCGGGATCCACGAGCCGAGCCGGTACACGGCGAGGATGAGCGCGGTGAAGAGCACGCGCCGCCGGAGCTCGGGGACCCGCCATGCATTGGAGAGCCAGGAGAACATCTAGCTCTCCGGCTCCTCGTCGACTGGAGGCTCTTCGGTCGGCGGTTCCTCTACTTTCGCGGTCGGCTCCTCTGCGGCCTCCTCCTCGGGAGGAGGGGCAGCCTTGCGGTCGCGCCGTTTTGGAGGGCGCGGCCTTGGCTCCCCGCGCAGCCAGGTAATCGTGCCGCCGGCCTGCTCGATCTTCTCGCGCGCACCCGCCGAGAAGAGGTGGGCCGAGACGGTGAGCTTCTTCGTCAAATCGCCGTGCCCGAGGATCTTCACGTCGAGCCGGGTGTTCCGGATCAGGCCGGCCTCCTTGAGAATCTCGGGGGTAACCTCGCCGTCGAAACGCTCGAGGTCGCGGACGTTGACCGAGGAGACCTTCGTGCGGTGCGGGCCGACCGGCATGGCGTCCTTGGAGTACTGGCCGCGCTGCTTGGGCAGTCGCATGTACACCGGCATCTGGCCGCCCTCGAAGCCCGGACGCATCTTCTTCGAGCCCGAGCGCGCCTTCTGACCTTTGATCCCGCGGCCCGAGTAGCGTCCCTTGCCCGAGCCCGGGCCGCGGCCTACGCGCTTGCGGGCGCGGCGCGCGGCGGCCGGTTTCAGTGACGAAAGGCTGAGCTTCTGCTGGGCCACGCTTACGCGTCCAAGTTACGTTGAGATGCCAAACAAGTGCTGCCGGAACTCACGAGCCACCGTCCTCCACGACTTCCACGAGATGGCGGACCTTCCTGAGCATACCGGCGAGCTGCGGAGTCTCAGAGTGCTCCGCGGTGCGGCCGATCCTGCCCAGGCCGAGCGCGCGCAGCGTGCCTCGATGACGGGCGGTCTGCCCGATCGAGCTACGAACTTGCCTGATCTTGACCTTCGTCACTCTCTGTCTCCTGGAGCGCCGGCGGCGCAGCCTCGGCCGCCGGCTCCACAGCGACCTGCTCCTCTGCCTTGGCCCCGACCGGCAGCACCTGGCTGATCGTCAGCCCACGGGCCGCTGCGACGTCCTCCGGCCGACGGAGCCGCTTCAGCCCGTCGACGGTCGCCTTCAGCATGTTGATCGGGTTCGTCGTCCCGAGGCTCTTGGCGAGGATGTCGCGCACGCCGCCCAGCTCTAGCACGGCGCGGACCCCCCCGCCGGCGATGACGCCCGTTCCCTCGCTTGCCGGCCGCAGCATCACGCGCGCCGCGCCGAACTTGCCGAGGATCTCGTGCGTGATCGTCGTCCCGTGCTTGGGGATCGTGAAGAGGTTCTTCCTCGCGTCGTCCACGGCCTTCGAGATCGCGAGCGGCACCTCGCGCGCCTTTCCGTAGCCGAGACCGACCCGGTCGACCTCGTCGCCGATGACGACGAGCGCGGTGAACGAGAATCGCCGGCCGCCCTTGACCACCTTGGCGACACGGTTGATCTCGACGACCCGCTCCTTGAGCTCCCGCTGGTCACGATCTCCGCGTCGGTCTCGCTGTCCTCGCATGTCTACAGCCATCAGAATCTCAGCCCTCCTTCGCGGGCGGCGTCGGCGAGCGCCTTGACGCGCCCGTGGTAGAGGTAGCCGCCGCGGTCGAAGACGGCGGTCTCGAGCCCCGCCTTCTTTGCCTGCTCGGCGAGCAGTTTCCCGACCTCGGCCGCCTGTGCGGTCTTGTTGCCCTTGAATGATTTCTTCAGGTGCAGCGAGCCTGCGGCGGCGAGCGTCTGCCCGGCCAGGTCGTCGACGAGCTGCGCCTCGATGCCCCGGTTGGAGCGGAAGACGACCAAGCGCGGCCGCTCGGCGGTGCCGGTGATCGACTTCCGGACGCGCTTGTGCCGGCGCTCACGTGCCTGCCTGACGGTCATCGTCGCCATTACGCCCGCTTGCCAACCTTCCGCCGCACGTACTCGCCCTCGTAGCGGATGCCCTTGCCCTTGTAGGGCTCGGGCGGGCGCACGTCGCGTATCTCGGCGGCGATCTCACCCACCTGCTGCTTGTCGATGCCCTTGACCAGGATCTCCGTCTGCGTGGGCACCTCGAACGTGATGCCCGCCGGGGCGTCGATGACCACGGAATGCGAGAAGCCGACGTTGAGCTCGAGCGCGGTTCCGCGCAGCGCCGCGCGATAGCCGACGCCCTGGATCTCCAGGCGCTTCTCGAAGCCCTTCGTCACGCCTTCGACCATGTTGGCGACGAGCGAACGGGTGAGCCCGTGCAGCGCGCGGTCGTCACCGCGCTCAGTCGGCCGCTTGACGACGAGTTGCCCGTCCTCCTTGTCGACCTTGATGCGCACCGGGACCTTCTGGGTCAGCTCGCCCAGGGGGCCATTGACGGTCACACGGCCAGGATCGACCGCGACGTTGACGCCGTCGGGGATCTCGATGGGCTGTTTTCCGATTCGACTCATTCGGCTCTCACCAGATGAAGCAGAGGACTTCGCCCCCGACGCCGCGCTCCTGCGCGGTGCGGCTCGTAACGAGACCGCCCGACGTGGAGAGGATCGCTGTGCCCATGCCTCCGAGCACGCGCGGCAGGCGATCCTTGCGAGCGTACACTCGGCGGCCCGGCTTCGAGACCCGCTTGAGGTCGGTGATAATCCGCTCGCGGTTCCGCCCGAACTTCAGCTCGACGACGAGCGTGTCGTAGGCGCGATGCTTCTTCTTGTCCTCTTGCCGGCTGTTGTACTCGGCGGAGCTGAGAACGCGGTAGTCGCTGATGTAGCCCTCCTCTTTGAGGATGCGGGCGATCTGCTCCTTGAGCCGCGAGTTCGGCATCTCGGCGGTCTCGTGCATCGCCTTGTTGGCGTTGCGGATCCGTGTGAGCATGTCTGCGATTGGGTCTGTGTGCATTACCAGCTCGATTTCGTCATGCCGGGGATCGCGCCCTCGTGCGCGAGCTCGCGCAGGCAGATCCGGCAGAGGCCGAACTTCTTGTAGACCGCACGCGGCCGCCCGCAGCGATTGCAGCGGCTGTAGGCGCGAACGCTGAAGCGCGGCGTCCGCTTGGCCTTGGCGATCAGGGACTTCTTAGCCACTCTCTGCTCCCTCTCTTTCGCGGAACGGCATGCCGAGGCCGCGCAGCAGCGCGAGCCCTTCGTCGTCCGTTTCCGCCGTCGTCGTAATCGCGACGTCGAGGCCGCGCACGGCCTGGATGTCGTCGTAGTTGATCTCCGGGAAGATGATCTGCTCGCGGATTCCGATCGAGTAGTTGCCGCGCCCGTCGAACGACTCCGGCGCAAGCCCACGGAAGTCGCGGATGCGCGGCAACGCGATCGAGACGAGCCGATCGAGGAACTCCCACATCCGGTCCGCTCGGAGCGTGACGCGGGCGCCGATGGGCATTCCTTCGCGGAGCTTGAAGCTCGCGATCGACTTGCGGGCGGTGCGCACCTGGGCGCGCTGGCCCGCGATCGTCGTCAGCTCCTCGATCGCGCTGTCGAGAGCCTTTGTCTCGGTCTTCGCCTCGCCCACCCCCATGTTGAGGGTGATCTTGGTCACCCGCGGAACGCGCATCACGGAGCGGAAGCCGAGCTCTTCCTTGAGCTGGGCGCGGAGCTCCTGCTCGTAGCGCTCCTTGAGGCGGGGCACGTATCCGTTCTTGGCAGCCATGGTTATCGGTCGATCTCCTGACGGCAGTCGTCACGGCGGCAGACGCGGACCTTGACCGAGTCCTCGCCCTTTCTCTCCTTGATCACGTAGCCCACGCGCGTCGGCCGGTTGCAGACCGGACAGACGAGCATCACGTTCGAGATCGGGATCGGCGCCGCCTTGTCGATCACGCCCCCCGGGGTGACCTGGGTGCCGCCCATCCGGCTCGGGCTCTTGATCGGCTTCGGGCGCGAGTGCCGCTTGATCATGTTCAGGTTCTCGACGACGACCCGCTTCTCACGCGGGCGCGCCTCGAGCACGCGCCCCTGCTTGCCACGGTCCTTGCCGGCGAGGACGTGGACGGTGTCGCCCTTTCTGATCTTCATCGCTTTCACTAGAGGACCTCCGGTGCCAGAGAGACGATCTTCATGAAGTTCTTCTCGCGCAACTCGCGGGCCACGGGCCCGAAGATGCGCGTTCCGCGAGGGTTGCGCGCCGTGTCGATGATCACTGCGGCGTTCTCGTCGAAGGCGATCTGCGTCCCGTCGTCGCGGCCGTATGGCTTCTTCGTTCGCACGACGACTGCCTGGACGACTTCGCCCTTCTTGATCGCTCCCTGTGGCGTCGCGGTCTTGACCGTGCCGACGATGACGTCGCCGACCCGCGCGTAGCGCCGGTGAGATCCGCCGAGCACGCGGATGCAGAGGAGCTCACGAGCCCCCGTGTTGTCCGCGACGCGCAGCCGGGATTCCTGCTGGATCACTTCGCGACCTCGAGCACCTGGGCCAGGCGCCAGTTCTTCGTCTTCGACAGCGGGCGGGTCTCGACGATGAGGACGACGTCGCCGACCTTTGCGGCGTTCTCGGCGTCGTGCGCGTGCAATTTGTTCGAGCGGCGGACGACCTTCTTGTACCGCGGATGCGCCTTCACGGTGTCGACGCGCACGACGATCGTCTTGTCCATCGCGCTCGAGACGACGACGCCGCGGCGCTCCTGGCGCCGGCCGCGCTCGTGCTCCGGTTTCGGAGCCCGTGTGATTGGCTTGCGGCCCTCGACCTGCTCGCGCTTGGGCTTCGAGCGGTGCCGCCGCTCGCTTCGGGGCTTGCGCCTCGGTTTCGTGCGTGGTGCCGCCGGCTCTGCAGGAGCCTCGGCCTCGGCTGCCGGTGCAGGTCCCTCAGCGACCGCGGCGGCGGGCGCCTCGTCCGGGGGCGCCTCTTCCGTTGGAGGCTCCTCGACGGGGGCCTCGGGCTCCTCGGCCGGAGGCTCCTCAGCTTCGGCGACGGGCTCTTCTGCCGGGGGCTCCTCCTCGGCTTCGGACAGGGGCTCCTCGACGGGAGCTTCGGCAGCGGCAGCCTCAGCCTCGACGTCGGGTGCCGGTTCTACTTCGGCGACAGGGGTCTCGTCGACCGGAGTCTCCTCGGCCTGCGTTTCCTCGACCTGGTTCTCTTCGTCCTTCTTCTTAGCCACGCTACGCGTCCATGTTTGGTTGACAGGCCATACAAGTCCGGATCGGAATCACGAGGTGCCGACCTCCTTCGCGAGCTCTCGCTCGTTTCGTACGGTCAGAATTCGCGCGATCTCGCGCTTCGCCAGCTTGAGGCGCGCAGGGTTCTCGAGCGCGCCGGTCGCCGACTGGAAGCGCAGGTTGAACAGCTCCTGGCGCCGCTCGGCGAGCGCGTCGTCGAGCTGGTCGTCGCTCATGTCTCGTAGCTCTCTAGCTCGCAAAGAGATCTGCCTCCCGTTTCACGACCTTCGTCCGCACCGGCAGCTTCGTGCCGGCCAGGCGCAGGGCCTCCTTGGCCAGGTCCTCTGGGACGCCGGCCAGCTCGAACATGACCCTTCCGGGCTTGACGACTGCGACCCAGTGCTCGGGAGCGCCCTTGCCCGAGCCCATGCGCGTCTCGGCGGGCTTCTGGCTGACCGGCTTGTCGGGGAAGACGTTGATCCAGACCTTGCCGCCGCGCTTGATCTTTCTGGTCATGGCGATACGAGCCGCCTCGATCTGGCGGTTCGTGACCCAGGCCGCTTCCATCGACTTGAGGCCGTAGTCGCCGAACTGGACGTGTGTCTGGCCCTTTGAGACACCGGCGCGACGCCCGCGCTGCTGCTTGCGGTACTTCGTTTTCTTGGGGAGCAGCATCTAGCTCTTGTCTCCTGAGTCCTCGGTCACCGGGACGTCGGTCACTGGGACGTCGGTTTCCGTTGCCGGAACGTCAGCTTCGTTCGCGGGGGAACCTCCCGGTTCCCCCGGAGCCCCTTCCCCTGGTCCGCTTTCGCGGACAGGCGGCTCCGCCGCCTGCTCGACGTTGTCCTGTGCCCCGCGCCGCTTCCCTCCACCGCGGCGGGGTCGCCGCTTCTGCACGGGGCCGAGCCCCTCGCGGTCCTGGGCCCTGCTGCGGCTGCTCTCACGTGACGCGGAGAGGCCTTCCGTACGGCCTCCGAGGCGGCGGGCCGTGTCCTGGTCGCCGAGACGCGTCTCCTTCTGCTGGGCGACGCTCTCGAAGCCCTCGGGCATGATCTCGCCCTTGTTGATCCACACCTTGACGCCGATGCGGCCGAAGGTCGTCTTGGCCTCGACGAAGCCGTAGTCGATGTCGGCGCGAATCGTGTGCAGCGGGACGCGCCCCTCCGAGTAGCTCTCGGAGCGGCTCATCTCGGTGCCGCCGAGCCGGCCGCCGCACTGAACCTTTACGCCGTGCGCGCCGGAGCGCATCGCAGAGGCGAGCGAGCGCTTCATCGCGCGGCGGAAGCTGACGCGGTTCTGGAGCTGCTCGGCGATCGACTGGGCAACGAGCTTCGCGTCCAGCTCGGGGCGCTTGATCTCGTTGATGTTGATGTGCACGTTCTTGTGGGTCATCCCGTGGATCTCTTTGCGCAGCGCATCCACCTCGGCGCCCGACTTCCCGATCACGATCCCGGGGCGGGCGGTGTAGATGTCGATCGTGATCCGCTGCTTGTCCTTGCGGATGAGGACGTCGGAGAGCCCCGCGTGCGAGAGCTTGTTGTAGATGTGCTCGCGGATCTTGATGTCCTCGAGCAGGGCCTCGGGGAACTCCTTCGTACCCGTGTACCAGTTTGACTTCCAGTCGTGGATGACGCCGACGCGCATCCCGCCGGGATGGACCTTTTGACCCATTAAGTGTC
>WNGE01008444.1_pt1 | contig 10994 bp, 7 predicted proteins | sample 5400651 | NCBI WGS metagenome assembly WNGE01 (sample SAMN13153370, study PRJNA577476) | soil metagenome | isolation source: 60 cm soil or saprolite under grassland replicate 2 | place: USA:California | collected 2016-06-15
CGCACCCGGAACTTGTTGCGGACGAAGCCCTCGTCGTTGCGCTCGTACTGGAGCTCGACGAGCCGGCGCAGGATCGCGCGCTGGTCGTGCTCCTCCCCCACGCCGAGCATGAGGCACTGCTGCTCGTACAGCTCGGGTGAGCCCAGGCCGTAGATGGCCGAGACCGAGGCGACGATGATCACGTCGCGCCGTTCGAACACCGACCGGGTGGCCGACAACCGCAGCCGGTCGATCTCGTCGTTGATCGTCGCCTCTTTTTCGATGTAGGTGTCGGTGGCGGCGACGTAGGCCTCCGGCTGGTAGTAGTCGTAATAACTGACGAAGTATTCGACCGCGTTTTCGGGAAAGAATGATTTGAATTCCTGGTAGAGCTGCGCGGCGAGCGTCTTGTTGTGCGCCATCACGAGCGTGGGCCGGTTCACATGCGCGACGACCGACGCCACTGAAAAAGTTTTGCCCGATCCAGTAATCCCCAATAGCACCTGATGCTTCTCGCCGTCTTCGAGACCGCGCACAAGGGCGTCAATAGCTTCGGGCTGATCGCCTTGCGGTTTGTAGTCAGAAACGAGTTTAAAATTCATAGCTCGATCTCACGGTTGATTGTCGCGGATTTTTCGTCTTTGTTCGGAAACAATTGATTATATGAGGAGGCGAAGCGGGCGGCAAACATCGTCGACCTGCGCGTGAGCAAGATTTTCAGCTTCGGAGATCGGTTCAAAGCGCGTGGCTATGTCGACTTCTTCAACCTCTGTTCGAGCGCCCTCTTGAATCAGAACAACCGACATTGGCGCATTCGGCTTAACTACGCTCTCTTCCGATGGCTGTAATTTCATTCAATGCGCCGGGGCCGGTTATCTCGATTAGGCGCCCCAATCTCTCAGATCGACAATCCAGGCATAGGGTAGGCGTTGTGTGACCAATATCTCGCCAAGATTGATCCAGCCCTTCACGCCGTCGAGTATGTTCGAATCGGATGTCACAACGATCTGATCGGAGGATCGCAAGACCTTGTCAGGGTTCATCACGACTTCGACGCCCCACGGCCAGTTGTGTTCGGCGGCCATCTCCCGGATTCGCTGCGCCAGGCGGCCGCTGTTCGAAACGGGTTGATCCAGCAGCCACAAGGCCGAAGCCGGTTTCGCATCGAGCAGAGTCTCGCTGATCAGTCGGATCGCCTCCTCGGTCTCGGCTACCGATCTGTACGAGCCGTGAACGCTCGACATGTCGCGGACGCAGCCGTCGCGGCAGCGGATTAACACGCCGCCCGAAAGCGCGGCCTCAGTAGTGACGATGATGTTGAACCCGTCTATCAGCAGGTCTTGTCCCTTGACGGATTCGAGAGGCAGGCGGGTTTGTTCGCGCGATTCTCTCTGCCGGTCCGAGCAGGCGGCCCTGGCGACGGTCAGCCGCTGCCGCTCTTTGAGCGCGAAATGATCGCCGACCAGTTTCAGCGAGGCCGCCGCCGGGTAACCGCGGCTCAAGAGCCACGACAGATCGGCGACCGCCCCCCGCAGCGCCGGCAGGAACGCGGCGTCGAACAGTCGTCGATCTTTAGGATGCGCGCCGCGATGGCGGCGGTCTTCGCGCGTTCGATTCACTTCTTTCTGTCGTGAAGGATTGAGATGTAGGCCTGCCACGGCCCGACTTCGCTCGCATACTGTTTGGCCATCGTTCTGGCCACCTGCGCTATGTGATCCAGATCATGCGTCACCCATCGCGGTACTGATCTAAATCGAACAACGCAAGATTGGTACAGTACCGCGCGCGTAAGCAAGCGGCCGTCTCATCAGTAGGCCGCTTGCTTACGCGCGCGGTACTATACCGGCGTCCCAATGTTGCGTGGCCTGATTTAGCGCTCCACCGAATTCGGGAAATTAATTTTTACGCGCCCTAAGCGCGAGCTCCTGCGGATTTACTTCGGAAACTTCTCCGCCTTCATCCCCGGCACGAGCTTCAACGCGTTCTGATAGTAAACCTTCTTCAACACTTCATCCGGTAGATACAAACCGTAAAGACGCCAGAACGCGTGGCGGCGGCGGTAATATTCGATGTAATCGTCGCGCGTCTCCATGACGCGGAAGTAGTAGGTGTACTCGCTCGGCTCGTAGATGTCTTTGCCGAACAGAATGCGATCCTGGTATTTGATGAAGAAGTCGCGGGCGAAATAGGGCTGGCGTCCGAACTCGGCCAGTACGGCGGCGATGTCCACGTAAGCGTTCGGATACGCGTCGAACAGTTTGCCCAATCGCGCCAGGTCATTTCCGTGGTAGCCCAGGTGAGCGAGAATGAACGTCGTGTTCGGGTGCTTCGCCAACATATGGTTCCGCTCGGTCATCAGCGTCTCGAACTTCGGGTATTTCTCAGGGGGCCGCGCGCGGTTCGGAAATTGTTTCAGCTCCAGCCATCGCTCGTTGTATTTGTCTATCGGGTCGAAGAATGCGGAGGGTTCGGCGGTGTGAATCAGCACGGGGATTTTCAGCCGTCCGCACGTCTCCCAGACGGGGTCGAATTCAGAGTCGTCAACCTTGACGCGCTCGCCGTTCTTGTACTTCAAATCCATCCCGAAATTCTTGAAGACCTTCAAACCCTGCGCTCCGTTCTGCACGTCCTGCTCCAATCGGGCCGCGGCGCGGGCGCCGTAGCCGGGTTCGTCCAAATCGTTGAAGCTCAGATTGGCGAATACGACGAACCGGTCAGGGTAGCGTCCCTTCATCGCCGCGACAGTCTGTTTCAAACGTTCGCCAGTGCCGCCGCTCAAATTAACGATCACGCGCAGGTTGATCGAATCCATCTCCTTGATCAGTTTGTCAACGTACTCAGGCGATAGAATTGTATGATGGCTGTGGATGTCAATCAGCGGGAATTTAGCGCTGGGGATATGATGTTCCGGCACGACCATCGTCGATTTCGGCTCGTACTCTTCGAAGGTCAGAGTCTGAGCGAGAGCCTGATCAACCGACGCGGCAAATAGCGACGATGCGAGAGCGGCGAAGACGCGTAATGACAGCAGAAGACGATTCTTGATGTTCATCTTGTCCCTCCTGAAAGTTTCCGCAGTGACAGTGATCGCGGAATTCAGGGAATTTATCACGGCATCGGCGGTTGTAGATGAACAATAAAGTTGTTCCCTAAAACGGCTGTAAGTCCATTGTTTAGGCACTGCGTTGGACCCGCTCGGATAAATAAAGTTGTTCCCTGAGCCTTCCATTCAATCTGTGGAGTGATTGCCTGCGCAAGTTTCTTCTTTAACGGGGGAACGGTCTTCGAGCCTTGGGTGAAGAAGGCTTTGGAGCTGGTTGATGGATATCTTGGATATCTTGTCGCCAAATTATTAGCTTTGCCCTTGGTCACGTCGCCTTATTACTCAAAGCATGTCGCCCGCAGTTTACACGCAGGTCACTCCCCGCTTGGCGCGCTATGTAATGTAACGCTACAGCGGTCTTGTGAGCGCGGCCAATTTTCGCAGCATGTCGCCCGCAAGTTAGGCGCAGGCCACTCCCCGCTTGGCGCGCTATGTAATGTAACGCTGCAGCGGTCTTGTGAGCGTGGCCTATTTTCGCACGGTCACTCGCCGCTTGGCGCGCTATGTAATGTAACGCGCTACAAAAACGATACAGCGCGCTACAAAGAACTTAGCCAGAAGGGGATTCTTTGTATTTAAGCAGGCACAAGATTTGCTTAGCCTCATCACTGTTTAATGCCCTTATTACTACACGCCTTTATTCCTACGTGCCCTTATTACTAGCGGACACAGTTCGCGTCGGTAGGGCGACCATATTTTATTGATCGAGTTCAGACAGTCAGTATGCTGCCTCGGCACGAGGTTTCCTTTACGGTCCTAGCGAATCTGGGGAAGGTGTATCAATTGCGCCTTCGCCTTGAGCGCAAAAGGCTGTTTGCATCCTGATTGCCGCGAGCTCCTTCCATCAGGAGCACCACTATGAAAGTCGAAGCATACTATCCGCAAAGACTACTCATCAGCTTAGTTGTCCTGTTTTGTATCATGGCGCTCGGACCTGCGATGGGAGGTCTGATGGATTGTCAGGCGCAGGAAGGCGCCCGACGGGCGCCAAGCAGGCCGCCGGCTCAGCCGCCGGCTCAACCGTTGGATACGCCGGGCGTGACCGGCGCTCTCGCCGATGTCAGTGAAGATTATCTGATCAACCCTGGCGATGTGATCGAGATAGAGGTGGATCGCGCCCCCGAGCTGTCCGGCATGCGACGCGTCTCCACTTCCGGCACGATCAGAATGGTGTATCTCGGCAGTATAAAGGCGCAGGGGACGACGGCGGATGAGCTGGCCAGCTTTATCGCTAACAGCTTGAGCGACCGATATCTGAAAAACCCGCGCGTGACTGTGACGGTCAAGCAGATCAACAGCCATATCTTCTTCATTCAGGGAGCGGTCAATCGCCCCGGCGCGTATCAGATAGAGGGGCGTCCGTCGCTGCTGAAGTTGATCACCGTGGCCGGCGGGTTGATCGAGAATCACGGCTCCACCGCCTTTATCATCCGCGAGGCTTATCGTCCGGAGATGGACGTTCCTGACAAGCGCGACCCCAGGAGGTCTTTGGACTCGCAGCCGGAGTCTGACGCCACGAACTCGCCCTCTCAACCCGGAGGTCGCAATCAGGAGGCGGAGGAGCGGGAGAGGTCTGAGTTGATAAAAGTCAATATTAACGGGCTGTTCAGGGGCGATTTCGATAAGAACATGCGCCTCGATCCCGGAAGCATCGTCCATATTCCGCAATCGGAAGTCTTCTTCGTTGGAGGCGATGTGAACGCGCCTGGCTCCTTCATGTTCAAAGAAGGCGCCACGCTCAGGCAGGCGATTACGCTCGCGCAGGGTATGAAATTCACAGCCGCTTCAGACCGCGCGATCATCTTCCGTGATGACCCTGTAACCAGGAAGAGGCAGGAGATAAGAGTAGACGCAGGCAAGATAATGAACGGCAAACAGGAGGACGTCGCGATAACCGCCAACGACATAGTAATCATCCCCAACAGCCGAGCCAAGTCGGTGAGCGGAGCGCTCCTGTCGGCGTTTTCATCGGGCATCAATGCGCTCATTCCTGGACGCTGAACTGTCAGCTATTCCGAACTGCCTGAATGGATGGAGTCGAATGGAGGTGTTACATGAGAAGGCTGTTCGTTCCTCTCGCTCCGCAGCGCTTTTTCTCAGTCTGTAAATGTGTGGCGCTGGTCTTCGGCATCGCCTGCCTCGCCATCATCGGCGCAGTCCCCGGCGCTCCGCAACGCGGGGGGGCCACTTACCATGTCTCGCCTACCGGCTCCGACTCCAACCCCGGCTCCGAAGCGCGACCTTTCAGGACGATTCAAAAAGCCGCTGACAGCGTCAAACCCGGCGATACAGTCCTGGTAGGGGACGGCGTCTATGCCTACAGCGGGCCTAACGATTGCCACGGCAAAGTGGTCGTCTGTGTTTCGAGAGGCGGCGCGCCGGACAACTGGGTTGTCTTCAGGTCCAAGAACAAGTGGGGGGCGAAGATCGACGGAGGGGAAGGAAAAGCCGGCGCCGGTTTTGTGGCTCAGGGCGGCGCGTCTTACGTCCGCATCCAGGACTTTGAGATGACCGGATTGGCCAACGCGAATGGAAGCGCCGGCGGGATCGATCTGTTCGACGGCGGGAGCCACTTCCAGGTTATAGGCAACCGCATCCATAACATTGGCCGGGTCTGCACAAATACCTCAAACGGGCAAAACGGAGTATTCATCGAGGCGGACAACGTTCTGGTGGAAGCTAATCTCATCCACGACGTCGGCCGTCTGGCGCCTGGCCAGCAGGGATGCCGGCCGAGCAATGAGTACTGGAAAAACCACGATCACGGCGTCTACCACGACCGCGGGGATCACGTGACCATTCGTAACAACGTCATCTACAACATAAAACAGGGATGGGCCATACAAGTCTGGCCGAAATCGCGGGCTCACATGAACATCCTGAACAACACCATCGCCTTCGGCAATCAGCATAACGGCAAGCTCGGAGCCATCGTAATGTGGGCGCCGTCCTCGGGTGGCATGAAGGTGTCGGATTCGACGATCGCCAATAACATCTTTTACGGGGTGAATACGGCCGCCATCTGGATGGGAGGCGATGGCGGGGAGGAGCCTATGAGATTTGCGAATGTCCGGATCAGTAACAACATAATTTCGAACGGCGTTCTGCTGCGCGCCGAAGAGAACATCAGCGCCTCCGGCCTGATTCTCGCCGACAACCTGGAGAAGACCGATCCTAAATTCGCCGACCCGGCGGCGTTTGACTTTCACTTGCGGTCAGACAGCCCGGCGATAGACGCGGGCCTAGCCCTGCCCGGCGTCGCTACCGATTATGACGGACGCGTCAGGCCGCAGGGCGGCCGTGTGGATATCGGCGCCTATGAGTATGCCGATTCTTCCTCACGAACGTCGCGATTGAGGGCGAAGTCCGAAACTAAGCCGTCAGATTCAAATAAGGCGGTTAACCCGAACCGTCTAAAAGGAGCCAACCAATGACAGACGAAAAGACTGCCCTGGAACGTCGTCAAGAGTTAATCGACGCGCAGCCTCAGCGGGCCGGTTATTACCGAACCGATTACGCGGAGGGCCATTACAATGGAGCGGAGGAGGAGGGAGTTCAGCCGGTTGATTGGGCCAGGTGGGCGCGCGCGATCTTCAAGCGGAAATGGCTGATCGCCGCCGTCGTCGCCGTCGGCACGGCCTTCAGCCTGTTCGCGGCGTTCCGAACGAGAGACGCCTATCAGGCGTTTGCAGTGGTCTCTGTTGGCAAAGAGGATACAGCGGTGATCAAGGCCAGGGAGGGCAATCTGATCGTCCAGAACGACGAGCCTTTGACGACGAAAATGTATCTGCTTCAAAGCGCCCCGCTGGTTGAAGAGGTGATCGTCAACATGAAGCTCGATCGGAGCGAGGATATCCTCAACCCCAGAGAGCGGACATTGAAGGAAACATTCGGCAGCATGTCAGAGCTCGTTAAACAGGCGTTTCAAGGGCGGAGGAACGGGTCGGAACCCGCGCCGGGCATGCCCGATTCATTGTCCGCGCCCACGAGCTGGGGCGAGCCCGAGCCGCAGGGTTCTCCCGCGGAGAGTTGGCGACTGGCGCCTTTCGTCGAGATTTTCAGAAAGAATCTCTTCGTGGAACCGGTCTTGGACGCGCGATTAAAGAACTACTCGGCGGAACCGGTCTCGGATACGCGATTACTGAAGGTCGCATACACGCACCCCGATCCTGCGCTCGCCGCCGCCATCTGCAATCAGCTCGCTCAATCTTTGATCATCCGCAACACCGAGAACAAGTCTGAGAAACTCAAGGGCGCGTCGAGTTGGCTGGATCGCTCGACTCGTGAACTCAAGGCCAGGGCCGAGAGGGCCGAACAGGCGCTGGCCAATTACACCCGCGCGCATAACAACATCGCGCCACAGGGCAGAGGCTCGTTGAGCGCCGACCGTCTCTTGCGCCTGCAGGCCGAAGTCACGCGGTCCGAGACCGAACGCATCATCAAGGAGTCGCTCTATGAAGACGTCAAGAATGGGCGCGTCGAACACGTCCCCACGGTCTACTCCGACGCGAATCTTGGGGAGCTTCAGAAAAAGCTCGGCGACCTCATGGTGCAGGCCGCCCAACTCGACGTGAATTACGGCCCCGACAACCCGCAGACCAAGGAAGTCCAGCAGCAGATGGCCGCGATCCGGAAGCAGATCGAGTCCCATCGCAAGTCGATGGAAGTCAAAATGAAGCTCGACTTCGATCGCGCCGTCCGCGACGAACAGAGGTTCAATCGGGCGCTGGAAGAGGCCAAAGACAACACTGCGAAAGAGAATGTGGACACGTTCCAGTACGGGATACTTCAACAAGAGGTCGATACTACCAAGACGCTTTACAATAATTTCCTGGAGAAGAGCAGCGAAGCCAAATTCGAACTCGCTCAGCAACAGAACAACCTGCGCGTGGTCGAGCCGGCGCGGGCGCCGAGAAAGCCGGCCGGCCCGAATCGCCCACTATGGACGATGATCGGGTTCGTCTTCAGTCTGACTTTCGGCGTCGGCCTCGCTTTGCTGCTCGAATTCCTCGACCGCAGCATCAAGAGCGCCGATGGTCTCAGTCACCGACTGCAATTGCCCGCTCTCGCCGTAATACCGACTTTCAGCCGGAAAGAGGCTCGTGTGCTCAAGGGTAAATTCAATCGCAAGCTTAAACTCCCGGCCGTCGCCGCGGCGAATGGAGACGCGGCGGTAAATGGAGACGCGCATGGGAGCCTGGGAAACGCCTTGAGTCTGGGAAATGCCTTGCCGAGCGAACCAAAACTGATAAGCCTCGGCGGCCGTTCGCCGGCCCACGAGGCTTATCGTCTGCTCAGGACATCGATCCTGTCCTCGGAAAGTGGCGCAGGTATTAAGGCCAAGACCTGGCTCATTACCAGCAGCCAACCCGCTGAAGGTAAAACGACAACGGTCATTAATGTCGCGACCAGCATAGCTCATCTCGGACGGTCGGTGTTGATCGTAGATTGCGATCTGCGCAGGCCGACGGCTCACAAGAGGCTCCGTGTCGATCAGGAGCCTGGTTTGTCCACGTACCTTTCTGGCGACGTCGAATTGGAAAACGTGATCCAGAAGTTGGATATTCCGGGTCTGTCATTTATCCCGAGCGGCGCCCTTCCGTATAACCCAGGCGACTTGATCGGCTCCAAAAAGATGAAAGAGATGGTGGAGACGCTGGCCAATCTCTGCGATTACATCGTGTTCGACTCGCCGCCACTCCTCCTGGCCGATTCGCTCATCCTATCCACTATTGTCGACAGCGTGATCCTCGTCGTGAACGGCGGTAAAAGCAATTGGGAAACCATGAGCCTTGCCCGCCAGGAGCTTTCAAGCGTAGGAGCCAATGTTTTTGGTGTGGTCCTGAATGATGTCCCCGCCAAACACATCCCGTATTACGGCCACTACTCGTGACGCTCCCCTCACTAATCTGTGTCCCTGTAAGGGACAATACGTCCTCTGCCCCCGACGTCTACTTACAACAACTTCAAGATGAGGCATGTATCATGGGCATGTTTAATCGCTTGAGTATTAATCGGGCTATGGTGTTACGGGGTTTGGCCGACGCCGTACTCATAAATGTCGCTGTCCTTACTTCGATAGCTATCCGCCTGGTTAAATTCGTAATGACCGCGGATACTGCTAACGAAGCTGATTACAAGAATTACTTGTGGAATAACATTATTGGGTACCGTAGCTGCGCTATTCGACTTACGCTGATTTGTCTGATAGTATTCTCCCTCAGCGGGTTTTATTCTTACGGCCGCACTTATCGAGGACGATATAAGACTCTGGTTGTAACTCATGCCGTCAGTTTGGCTTATATACTATATGGTTTTCTTTCGTACTTCATAAGCGGTACTGGCCTCCAACCTGGCACGTATCTGTATGCCTGGTTTGTCAGCATAGTGTTGCTAGTGGGTTCTCGGCTTTGGTCTTCCCTTTGGTCCAATGTAGTTCGCGCGGAGACCCATAGTTTTAAGCAGACCGATGAAGATAAAGCGCGGAAAGTTCTGCTTGTCGGAGGCGCAGGGTATATCGGCTCCGCCCTACTACCAATGCTGTTGGAGAAAGGGTACCACGTGCGCTTGCTCGACTTATTTCTCTATGGCGCCGAACCGATTCGGGATTTCTTGCATCATCCCAGTCTGGAAATCATGCGCGCTGATTTTCGCCAGGTCGATAAAGTCGTAGAGGCGACGAAGAACATGGATGCGGTTATTCATCTTGGCGCAAGCGTCGGTGACCCGGCCTGCGCGCTGAATGAAGATCTAACCATCGAAGTCAACCTGATGGCCACGCGTATGATCGCCGAGGTGGCCAAGGGGAGCGGGGTCAGCCGCTTTATCTTCGCCAGCACCTGTTCGGTCTACGGCGCATGCGACGAAGTCCTGGATGAACATTCCGTACTTAACCCCGTTTCTCTATACGCCCGCAGCAAGATCGCGTCAGAGCGGGTTTTACTGAGCCTGTCAGATTCTAATTTCGCCCCTACCGTACTGCGCTTTGGCACAATCTATGGCCTTTCCGGCCGCACCAGGTTCGACCTGGTGATCAACTTGCTTACTGCGAAAGCCCTCGTTGAGGGCCAGATTACAATCCGTGGGGGAGATCAGTGGCGCCCTTTCGTGCATGTACACGACGCCGCATTGGCTGTTTTCAAAACTCTGGAGGCCCCATTTTCGCTGGTAAAAAATCAGACCTTCAATGTCGGTTCGAATGAACAGAACTACACCATTTACCAGATCGGTAAGATCATAAATCAATTCGTACCCGCCGCCCAGATCGTAGACCAGGGGCCGGACACGGACCGCCGTAATTACCGCGTCAATTTCAATAAGATACGTGATATTTTGGGTTTTGCGCCGGCGTGGGTCGTGGAGAAAGGTGTGGCGCAGGTCATCGAAGCTATCGAAAGCGGAAAGATCATGGACTACCGCGATCCGAGGTATAGCAACGTAAAATTCCTCGGCAATGAAAGCGCCTCGAGCCTTGCACTCCAAAATGGTTGGGCGGAGGAACTGATTAGAGAATCTGCGGCGCAGTATACAATCGCGGCCAGAGGTTGACGAGGAATGTGCGGAATAACAGGTTTATTGGATTTCAACCAGGGGGCTATTGAAGCCGATCTCTCCTCAATGACCGGCTCGCTAGTCCATCGGGGGCCGGACGATTCGGGCTTCTTCACAAGTGAGGACCATGCCCTCGGTTTCGGCCACCGGCGCCTCTCGATCATAGACCTTTCGCCGCGCGGCAGGCAGCCGATGCGCGACGCCAATGACACGATCATAATCACCTTCAACGGCGAGATTTATAACTACCGTGAGATCAAACAGGAGTTGCTCAGGAAAGGGCATCGGTTCGCCAGCGACACCGACACTGAAGTCATTTTGTACGCCTACAAAGAGTGGGGGGCCGAGTGCGTTTCGCGTT
>WNGE01008447.1_pt1 | contig 10991 bp, 5 predicted proteins | sample 5400651 | NCBI WGS metagenome assembly WNGE01 (sample SAMN13153370, study PRJNA577476) | soil metagenome | isolation source: 60 cm soil or saprolite under grassland replicate 2 | place: USA:California | collected 2016-06-15
GACGCCGACGAAGTTTGGCTTCACATTCACGCCGGCGAGTCAAAGCTACAACAGCCTGAGCAGCGATCAGGTGACAAACTTTACGGCGACGGCGGTGGCGAACCCGACGCCGACGCCGACGCCGAGCGAGAACTTCGATGATGGGACGACGGGACCAAACTTCACGACAGGAACGTTGACGACGACGCCGACGTCGAACAATCCGAATGTGACGGTGACGGTGCAGAATGGGCAGTTGGTGATCACGCCGCTGGCGGGGGCGAATGGCGCCAACTTCAACGGCATCGTCTTGGTGAAGCCGATCGATCTGAATGTGACGCCGACGGTGAGCATTGAGGCAGTGCAGGTGCCGGATGAGGGGACGACGAGTTTTGCGTTAGGCAATGACCAGAACAACTGGTATCGCTTCGTGGCAGGGACAGACGATTCGTTGAATCAGAGCGGGGGGACGCAAACGAATGGGAAAGGCAGTGGCGCGGGGGGGCAGCGCGAAGTAGCGAAGCTGTTCTTCTTCCAGACGAATCTGGGTGGGACGAAGTTTTCGACGCCGGGCGTGCCCTACGACCCGGTACAGGATCGCTTCTGGCGCTTCCGGTTTGGGGAGCCAGTAGTGACGCAAGCACCCAAAGTGGCGGGAGCGGAAGCGACGCCGGTGATCAACTTCGAGACCAGCCCGGACGCGAAGGTATGGACGCTGCGCTATAGCTCGGCGCTGGCGCCCAACAAGCCGGTGACGGGGTTGGTGGCGGAGATCGCGGCGGGGACGAGTAGTCCGGCGGCGCAGCCGGGGAAGGCTATTTTCGATAACTTTGTGGTGTCGACGGAAGGGTTGCCGGTGAATCGGATCGACCGGACAGACTTCTTTGTGCGGCAGCAGTATCTGGACTTTTTGAACCGGGAGCCGGATGCAGCAGGGTTGGCGTACTGGCAGAACGAGATTCAGCGCTGCGGGAATGACGGGCGCTGCATACAGACGCGGCGGATTGGAGTAAGCGCGGCGTTCTTCGTGGAGAATGAGTTTCAACAGACGGGCTCATTTGTCTATCGACTGTACCAGGCAGCATTCAAGCGGCGGGTGAGCTTTGCGGAGTTTCTCAGCGACCGCAGTCGGCTGGTGGTGGGAGCCAACCTGGAGGCGAACAAGCAGGCGCTGGCGGACGAGTTTGTGACGCGCCCTGCGTTTCGGAACATTTACGACCGGCTGGGCAGCGTGGACTACGTGGATGCACTTTATGCGAACGCGGGAGTGACGGCGACGCAGGAGGACCGGGCAGCGCTGGTGATTGGGTTGCTGACGAACAAACTAACGCGCGGCAAGGTGCTGCTGTTCATCGCCGAGAACCAGACGTTCGCGCAGCAGCAATTCAACGCGGCGTTCGTGTTGACGCAATACTTCGGCTATCTGAGACGCGACCCGGATGAAGGTGGCTTCCTGTTCTGGCTGGATGTGCTCAATCACCGGGCACCTAATAACTATGTGGCGATGGTCTGCGCGTTCATTACTTCGCGTGAGTACCAATTGCGTTTCGGCGCCACTGTCACGCGCACCAACGCCGACTGCGCCCCGTAGTCGAGGCTCGGTATGGCCCTTCTGGAGAAAGATAGTACACAACCGGCTCTCAAGGTGGTCCTTAAAAACCAAGACTCTTGGTATGGCACGCTGGTATTATGAACAACTACTCGTCGCCAAAATACGCTTTACTGACTATTTCGTTCCAGCGGAGAGTTGCCCATGCGTAAAGATATGAAAATCCCAATTCGTTTGCTTCTGGTCTGCGCGCTTTCGTTATTTCCTTACGTGTCGCTACCGACATTCACTAGCGCCCAGGACACGGTGACGGGCGCCTTTGAAGGCACTGTTACAAGCAGTCAGACGGGCGAGTTGGTGGGCGGAGCTTTCGTGCAGATTATCAATCAAGCAACCGGCCTGGTTATTCCTAAACGCACTGACTCGCGCGGGCGCTTTTACCAGGGATTGCTCAATCCGGGCATCTACACGATTCGCGTCGCCGCGCCAGGCTTTCGCACTCGCGAAGTGGTGCAGCGACTCTTCATCACGCGTACCGGCGAAGTTGTGCCGGTGCCTGTGCAACTCGATCCTGAGACAGCAGTTGGTACACCCACTCCCGTGCCAACGCCATCCCCAAGTGCAGCCGCCCAGTCTCTAGCCGCACGAGATACGGATGTTCGGGCTGAGATTAATACGCTGGACGCGCGCCGCAGCGGCGCCTTTACGGAGGAAGAAGTCTCTACGCTCCCTCTTGGCGGAACGACGCTCACGCGTACCTTCGATGAACTGGCATTGCTGTTAGCCGGGGTGGCGCCGCCGCCGCAGACGATTGGCAATGGGGGCGGACCCGGCATCGGCGCCGGCGTCGGCTCGGCGGGACAATTTGCTGTTAACGGGCTGCGCTCGCGCGGCAACAACTTTACGGTCGATGGCTCCGACAATAACGATGAAGACATTGGTGTCCGGCGGCAGGGATTTCTGGCGCTAGTGCCGCAGTCCATCGAATCAATCAAGGAGTATCAGGCAATTACGCTCCTGGCGCCCGCTCAGTTCGGACGAAACATCGGCGCGCAGGTCAACGCGGTCTCGAAATCCGGCGGCAATGAGACGCATGGGAGCTTCTATGGCTTCTTCAACTCGAGCCAACTGAACGCGCGCAATTTCTTCGACACGCAAAACGGTAACGCCGTCACACCCCTCATGTCAGGCAATCAGCCGGTAATTGCCGCCTCCCAATTTACCAATGACTTTGCCGGACCTAATTCAACCTTCAAATTTGTACCCGTCAATGGCCGGCCTCTCACCGTGCGCAACCAGAGCGGAGGCGAAGACTCTTTCACTCTCGGTCAGGGAGGTATGGTGCTGGGCGGGCCACTCGCGAGGGACAAGGCTTTCTATTTCATTTCCGCTGAAGGCTACTTGCTCAATGCGACGAAAGAACAGAGCTTTGCCGTGCCTACTGTGGCCCAGCGCGGTGCCTTCGGCACGGGAGCGAGTGGTATCTTTAGAGATCCGTTTACCGGCTTGCCGGAGTTTGCCATTCCCACTACCACGGAAGGGGACGCAATCTTCAGTTTCTTCCCATTTCCCAATAATCCAAACGGAGTCTACGGAGCGAACACTTTCACGCAGGTGCTGCCGGCGAGCGGCCAGGGCAAGATTCTCTCGGGCAAGTACGATCAGAATTTCAAATTTGGTGAGAGGCAACAATCCGTCACGGGGCGCTATAACTTTACGGACGACTGGCGCAACATTCCAGCTACCGGCGGCGCGCTGTTTTCGACGTTGCGGCCGCGCATACGCACCCAGAACTTCTCGTTCTTCTTTAACAGTGAGGTGAGCGGGCCAGACGCGGCAATGCAGATCTTCAATCAGGTCCGGCTCTCATATGGTCGCACGAGGCTCAAATTTGAAGATGTGCACGACCGAGAATTTTTGATTCCGTCCCAGGATTTCCCGGATATGCCGTTTCTGCTTAACGCGCCGCTTTTGACTAATGTCACGCTGCCAACGATTGACCGTGTCAATGATCGAATTGTCGCCAATACGGGAGCGGTGCTGTTCCGAACGGGCGGTACCACAGAGAGGTCGAGCGGTGGGTTAGGTCAATTATTCGGTCCAGTTGGACAAATCATCATTGCCGGCTTCAGCCCCGTTGGCGTTGACGTCTTCAACTTTCCGCAGAAGCGGGTCAACAATACCTATCAATTCGCCGATCAATTGACAGTCCGCCAGGGTAATCATAGCTTCAACTTTGGCACTGACAACCGGCGCACCGAGCTAAATAGCGATCTGCCGCGCAACTTCCGTCCGCTGATCACCTTCAACGGGGCGCCCGAGGTTGGTCTAAATGCAAATGATGATTTTGGTTTTACCAACCGTTTTGTGCAGCCGGTCGATCTGGCAGCGGCCGGAGCGGCTAGCGGTTTCTTCCAGACGCTTACTGCTGGCAGCGACGCGGCCATCAATCTGCGTTTCTATCAATTCAATTTCTATGGCCAGGACGAATGGCGCATTCGTCGAAATCTTTCGCTCTCCTACGGCCTGCGTTACGAGTACAACACACCGGCGCGAGAAGTAAATCAGCGCGTCGAGAGCAGCTTTGCGGATCCGGCATTGCGACTGGTTCCCGGTCTTTCTCGCTTCATCGCCGGCCGCACAAAGACTTACGAGCCTGACAAGAATAATTTTGCCCCACGCATCGGCATTGCTTTCTCACCGAGTCTCTTCGAGGGGCGAACTAGTGTGCTGCGCGCAGGCTACGGTCTTTTCTACGACCAGATTCTCGGTGCGGTGGTCAGTCAATCGCGGAACGTCTTTCCACGATTTGTCACTGTCAACTTGGCAGGCGGCCTCGGGAATGTATTTTTCGATCCGGCCAACCCTGGCGAGGGCATCCCTCTCGGTCTCCTCAACCCGTCGACAAATTCGACTCTTGTGACACCGTTTTCACTCAATGCGCTTAACCCTGACACTACGCTCGCCGACCAGATTGCGATGATTAACTGTATCGCGAGTGCCGGTGGTGGTAATTGCCCGATCGAGAACAGCGACTTCTTTCTGCCGAGCGCCAGCGGAGTGGAGGTTACTCTGCCGGCGCGTCGACTCCAGATGCCCAATGCGCATCACTATTCTTTTTCCTTCGAACAGCAGATTACTTCGAACATGGTCTTCTCCGCCGCCTATATCGGAACGCTGGGCCGCAATTTGATTCGCTTCACTACACCGAACCTCGGTTCGAACGCCATCCTCCTGCCGGTGCACTTTGAAGTGCCCACTGATCTTTCCTTCCAGCCGCGATTCTTCGGCGTGGCAGTGCAGCCCGGGACGCGCATCACTTCCGCCGGCGATTTCATTGGCGGTCGTCCCGTCCCCACGGTCGGCGGCGTCAACATCTTCGAGACCTCAGCCAACTCACGTTATGACGCATTGCAGGTTGAGCTACATGGTCGCTTCTTACGTGCAGTTCAATACTATGCCAGTTATTCACTTTCGGAGGCGAAAGATGATGTCTCTGATGTGTTTGATTTGGCTGGCGCCTCAGCTCTGCCGCAGAATAGTCTCACTCGCGCCGGCGAGCGTGGGCCGGCCAACTTTGATGCGCATCATCGCTTCACTTACAACTTCGTTTACGACGTTCCAGGACGAAAGATGAACAATGGTCTCTTTCGTTTTCTCTTCAGCGACTTTCAGGTTGCCAGCACAGGACGCTTTCAGACGGGGCAGCCTTTCACCGTTAACAGCATCTTCGACGTCAATCTTGATGGGAATTTGACAGATCGCCTCAATACGACGGAGGGAATCGTCGTCACAGGAGACCGCCGTCAGCCACTCAGATTGACGACCAGCAATCTCGCGGGACTCCTGGCGCCTGTGGGCCAGGATGGGAAAGTTGGCCGTAACACTTTTCGCGCCGGAAATCTGCTGGATCTTGACCTCGCTCTAAACAAATCCTTCGCCTTTACCGATCGATATAAATTAGCTGTCCGCGTGGACATCTTTAACTTCATCGACCGCGATAATTTCGGCATACCGGTTCGCTATCTCGAAGCTCCGGGTTTTGGCCAGGCTACGGAAACCGTAACACCCGGACGCCGGGTTCAACTCTCGGTTAAGCTGCATTTTTAGGGCGGATTTTTTGGCGCTTCTCCAGCCAGGATTCAGTGATTCCGCGGCATGTCTTAAGCCAGGCCGATTTTTCTAACAAATAGTCTTATTCTGGCGCCGGCATTGTGGAGTCTGTCTGGTCGAAGATTGCCGCGCGAGAAATTGGTTACTAACCGAGTGGTTTGTGGCAGGTCGCACAGTCGTTGGAACCGGGAATCTTACCCTTCAATGCTGGTCGTGCCGCAATTGCCTTGTCGTGGCAGATGTTGCAATTGGTATGGTAGGCAAACTCGTTAGTCAACTTCGTGGCGGTTGTCTTTCCAGGATAGGTGAGGGTTGGGATGGGAGCGCTATCGTCGTCCACCTGTAGATGGCAGACACGGCATGTTTTGACTGACTTTGCGGCAGCCGGTACTAAGGCGGCGGTCGTCAGCACAACGTCGCGTTCAGAAGTCTTCAGAGGTGGCTTAAGCGCCGCCGCGGGCTGATCGGTGTGATGACATTCCTCACAAGCGATCACGGTTTTGCCATCAATGCTGTAGCTCTTGGTCGAGTGGTTCTCGTGATTGAAAGCAGCCTCGCCATACTTATCGGATTGGCTGTCCTTGGCCAGGGTCACTTCCTTTGGTTGCACCTTGCTCTCACGCGGAATTTCCTGCGGCGCCGTTAGCGCCAAACTGTTACCGACAATAACTCCCGCGATAGATCCCAACGCCATGATTACCATTAATAATATTTTCATTGCCTACCTCTAAGCTTCATCTTAAGACAAATCCGCAATCCGAAATTCGAGCGCGTTACATTGGCATGCGAAACGTTGTGCCCGTATGACAGCGCTTGCAGTCACCAAACGCCAGATCTCCGCCAAAAGAACGATTCCCGTTGTGGCAACTTCCGCAATTCATACCTCCACGAGCGAAATGTTCCGCTGGCGCCGGCGAGCTTACCTGCCGCGATTGCGGCAAACCGGCGGTTAAGGTATGGCATTGAACGCACTGAAGGCGCTGGCGTGGGCCATGTTTGGCGTGATTAAAAGCAAAACGGTAGGACCGCGCGCTTGTCGAAGTGCGAGCATAAGACCGTTGATCGTGACAGACTCCGCACGATGCAATCTCACGCCCGGCTGATGACTTGCTGGATGGCGTGTGACAGGTATAACACTGGTTATGGGCCGAGATACTGGTAGGAATTGAGAGCGCAACACCACGCGAGATTGGTCTGCCATGACAGGCGAGGCAGCCACTCTCGGGCCGGGCCGCTCCAGTATTATGCTGCGCGTGATCGAACCTGACGTTAAAACTCTCGTTGAACTTTGTCGGAAATCCCTTGAGCGGCGGATTACCGCTATTCACATCGGTATGGCAAATCACGCACATTGGAACCGCCGGAGTTGTAAACTGAGAAAGGTGACAGTCTGTGCACGCTTTGTGACCAGGGAATCGTGGAGTGGCGGAGTTGTCGCTGCGTGCGTGGCACGAAGTACACGCGATCGATGCGTGACGTTGGCTTCTATGAATGAATCTTGAGTAATCAAGTGAGGGGTTTTGCAACGGCTTAAACGTTTCCCACGAGAATCCGTTTAGACGTCCTGTCCTCGTTGCTTCTGTACCGCCCATTTCAGCATTGCGTGCCGCACTCGTCAGGGTCAGCGACGAGCCTCCCACAATTAAGAGACTACAAATCGCAATCAAGCAGGCTGCCAGTAAGCAGTAATGAAAGACTTGGAGAAAACGAGTTGGTGTCTCGCGGATCCCAGGCGAGGTGCTCCCTGATCGCTTACGTTGGCAGGCTGCGAATTTCATTTCACGTCCTTGCGTTTGATTGGTTGGCGTCCGGCAATCAGATAATGGCTAGCGGGTGCGTCGAGCCGTCCGACATCAGACGTGTGACAGTAAACGCAGACGAACTGTCGGTTCTTGTCGACGGCTTCCAGCTCCCTCGAGACGTCGAGCCGCAAACCGTCTTTATTATGACACTCGGTACAGGAAGTAATTGGCACGTCGGGCTTGAGACCTCTGAGATTAGCCGCCTTGGTAATGTTGATATGACACACCGTGCATTCCATGGTGTGTTGTTCCCGCGAATGTCTAAACCTCATGGAAATTCTTTGCGGCACAGTCACCGGTGAATAGGGAGTGGCGAGTTTATGACAACCCGCACATTCATCGCCCGTGGGAGCCTGAGATTTCCAGTGGCAGTTAAAGCAGGAGGCGTGGCCCTCTGGAACACCTTTGAATGTCGCCGCATCAGGGACGAAAGAGTCAGCCCATCCCGCCGGAGGTGCGGGAGGCAACTTAGTGGGAGTAGCATGACAGACCTCGCAGTTGTTATAGGTCTTTGTCTTGTCATCTGCGGCGTGAGCCGAGAACTTAAGTGACGCTCGCGCCAAACGAGCCGGCTTGTCCGATTTGGGCCATCCGCGCAGCGAAGCGATGACGTCCTGATGCTTATCGTGCGGGAATTCAATCTTAAACTGATATAAGCCCCCGGGTTTGCGAAACGCAAAGCGCTCATCGTCACGAGGCGAAACCTTTGCATGGCAGACAGCGCAAATCGGCGGCTTGGCGCCTACGAAAAACTGCGTCCGGTGACAACCTACACAAGCATTATGGCCGGGATAGTCCGCTACGTCAGGAAACTTCCTGGTCTTCTGCCAATTTTTCGTTGGATTCTTGTGGCAGGTGTTGCACTCATCCTGGTGCTTCTTTGTAGCGTGTGAGAATTTTGAATAATCAATGCCAGGCTTGGCTGCGGCGGTAGATCTGGGAGGTCTGCGAGGGGGAGTGCGTCTCTGCGCTACTGTCACCCAGGAAGACGCTGGCAAGAACAAAACGCAAAGGACAATCGAAACAGCAACACCCGACACAACTCCACGAGTGGTAACGATCGCGTCACTTACTTCTAAACTGCGGCGGCCATGCTTCATTCGCAATCTGTCTATTCTTGCGCCGGGTTGATCCGCTCCCGGTCTCCGTACTGCGCTGTACTACAAGCGGGGAGCGGTTTTTCAACCCCGACACACTTAACATTCTTATCTTTAGGGTCCTTGCGATTCGAAATTGTAAAAGGTTTTTCTGTAGCCAGATCACCCGGCTTAACCTGAATCTCGCAGGTCCAGCTCAGGCTCGAGTTTCCCACCTCTGTTGGCACCAGGTTTGAGAGAACATAAGTTCCTGGCTCAAGATCAGTAAAGTAGGCGGTCCCATTGCGGTCGGTCATCACAGACAAGACCTTCGCACCCGAGATCATCTCGGCTTGCTTGATCAACCCGCGCAACTGCTCTTGACTTCGCTTGTAGAAGCCATCGCGGACATTTCCTGGCAGGTTTGTCGTCAGCCATTTGCGAGCGAGGTCTCGGCTTTTGTACTCCTGCTCACCGGTAGCCAATGCCTTTTGAAATTCAGGAACAGCAGCGGCACCCTCAATATCTTGTGATTCGATCTCCCGACAGTAAATCGATTCGCAATCGCTTTCCTTTAGCCATTTAATCAAGGCAGCGCTCGCTCCAATACCGCGGTAGTAACAGTCGCGCGAGATCACAGGTCGTTGCTCAATCGCCTGGACCAGGTTTTTGTTTTGTTCGAGAGAGCCGCGGGTCAGAAAAAAGCGCTTGCGCGAGAGCCCCTGATCCCGCGTAGCTGCACCCTGTTTTGTTCTGACCCTTAATCTGATTACGCCGCGCGCGGCGGCTGGTGGACCAGTTGGTGTTTGAGCTGTGCAGACGAGCGCGAGAAGAAGGGCAAGAGCGACCGTAACAGCGCGCCATGGCATCGTAACGAGCAAAGGTAGTTGTCTTAAAGCCATCTAAGCAGCCAGCCAAGCCACCAGAAAGGTCAGGGATCTAAAGGTCGGGGCTCCTCGGGAACTTTACGAAGGGCAAGCGAACTCCTCGTACAAAGACCTGATCGGATCTGATCGCCGGCGCCGGGGAAAATCCATTACCTCCACCAGAAGCGATTACGTCATCCTGGTCAATGCCATCTCCGCTGATTCCTACCGCACCTACGAGCACACCGTTTTTGTATAGGGGTACGCTACCAGCGAAAATCTGAAGGCCGTTTGGCAGACCGGGAATCGTGGTGCATGGAACATTCGCGCCGACAATAGCCGCTTGCAGATTTGTCTTGATCAGATCAAGCTGCAAGCCGAGATTAAAGGGACTCCATTGGTTAATCGGAGTGCTGAAGGGACCGGCGTTGCTATTGTTGATACCATCGGGAAAGAACGGCCGGTGTAGGAAACCGATGGCGCGGTCTGTAAAGGCGACTGCCCCGTTGAGCTGCACGCCGTCGGCTGCCGCGCGATCTACGTATGAACCAAAGCCCGCGGCGCGCAACTCGGCCCCTGCGGTTGCCTTCGAGAAAAAGGCAGCGGAGCGTGCTTTTTGGACTGAGACGTCAAAACCGAAAACCGGTGCGTCTAATTGACGAAAGATACCCAGGACGCGTCCTTCGGTATCAACTACGGCGATCGAAACACGGGCATTACTTCCGAGGGGTTGTCGAATCCCAGCACGCGTGATGTTTGCCTGTTGCGCGGCATGCGAAATAATTTGATCTACGTCAGCAGCCGTTAACGAATTTGCGCCGCCGGAAGGGCTGCTGATGAAGGGAAAGAAGCTCGGATCAGCTTCGCCCGCGATGCCGCCAACCACCGCCGCGCCAAAAGCAGAAGGCTGGGCTCCGCGAATAGGAAATGCTCCTTCCACCGCACCAGGCAGGTTGGCGAAGGGTATCGTGGGTGGCTGCAGTACCTGGGTAACATTAATAAATGGCAACCGTATTCCATTAACTAGAATGTTGTCGCCTCGTATTAGAGGGGGTGTCTCAAAGCCTCGCACCGCTGAGACTGCTATGACCTCCTCAAACGGCAGATCAAAATCAGTGGGATCACGGTCAACTGTATAGATGCCGTCACCTTCAATCCCCACACCGCCCTGCATGATCCCGTTTTTGTAAATCGGCATACTGCCGGGATCACCGCTTAAGCCTAAGGGCAGTCCCGGTTTCTTTATGTCTGAGCAGGGAAGCGATGAGAACTGTACGCCGTAGAGTGGCCCACCCGACTGGAAGTTCACGCCAGGCGGGAAATGCTCTTGAATGATGAAGCTGGCAGTGCGAGTTGTGAACGCGTTTCCCGAGGTGCTGAAGATAGACGAAGTTGCGGCCTTTGAAATTGCCGCAAAACGAGACGGTAAACGTGTCCCTTCCAAGCCAACCGGAACCAATCCCGTGATTGGATCGGGAGTTTGCAGCGGGCCAGGGCCACGAATCTGAAACGTGGCGGGCGCACCTGTCATGGTGAAGACACCGAGCACATTTGCTTCACGGTCAGTGACAGCAACCGTCACCGCTTTGTTTAGCGCAACGGCGGC
>WNGE01032538.1_pt1 | contig 10990 bp, 7 predicted proteins | sample 5400651 | NCBI WGS metagenome assembly WNGE01 (sample SAMN13153370, study PRJNA577476) | soil metagenome | isolation source: 60 cm soil or saprolite under grassland replicate 2 | place: USA:California | collected 2016-06-15
ACTGAATACCGTGATTACGATAGACGAGCGCCGTTTCTCGCGGCGAACCGGGAAGAGTCAGCACCCGAAACACGTCATCATAGCGAATGCGTCGGTGTTCTCGTGGCCCTCCAAGATCCAGTCCACTCTCCCATGCCTCGCGAGGGCTTTGCGAGAGAGCCGGGTGCTTTTCCTGATCATAGACCCGCGTCGGGCCCACTCACACAGGAAGTTGTACAGGTCCGGCAGTTGCCATAGCGCCTGGTTCTTGGGGTTGACGGCTTTGGTCATCTGTCGAGCCGTTTTACTGGCCTGGGTGTTTCCTTGTAGATTGAAGACAAATTTGGTATTGGTGGTCCCAAACAGGCGCTCAATTACCGCACCATAGCGAGGTTTAGCCCAAGGGCGATATTTCTTGTGGCAAGAGTAGGTGTTCACCAGCGCTTCAAAATACCGGCTGCGGAACTCTTTGCCTCCATCGACCACCAGCATCTGAGGGAGCCTGCCTAACCGTCGTACACATACCCGTAGCACCATCATCACTGAGCGATAACTGGGAGGATCAAAGGTCAGATAGACTGCGAGGAGGCGACGGGAGTAGGCATCGACGAGAAACGTGGCCCATGGTCGGCCCAGTGGCTTGCCCAAACTCGAAAGTAATTCGATATCGAGCTGGGTATGATCGATGTGAGCAATTTCCCACGGACGATCGCCATGCCGGGGAGTGGTGTGTTCTAATTCCCAATACCAGGTACTTTCCTGATACGCAGCTTTCGCTCCCTTGCGTTTTTCAGTCAAAGCCGGGCCACTTGCCTGCTTCACATGCCGATAAAAAGTCCGTTCGCAGACAGGTTGGATATGTTGTTCCAAGCAGGTGCGCTGGTAGAGCACAAAGACATCGCGGACTTTCTGTTGTTTGGGGCGAGCATACCACTGTGCAATCGCTTCGTCGAGTAAACGGCGTCTTTCTTCGGTGACTTTGGGTTCTCGATTGCCTCGCGCAGCCGTTTTCGGCAAAAGCCCGACATAGCCATAGCCATAACCATAGGCAGCTTCAGCGTCTCGAAAGTTGGTCAGCCAATCGCGAATGGTACGCGTAGGTGTGCCCGCATAGATCTCCTGTTGCTTGTTCTGGTAGGCTTCCACCAAGAGATACCGCTGGTTAGCCACCTCAAGGGCTTCATCTCCGGCCTCGATGAGGAGCCGATGAACCTCCGCAGAAAGAGCCATGGTGGGACTTTGGGAGGTGTCCTTCACTTGAATGACATGCGTATCTATCAGATGCAGAAACACTGGGGTCTCCAATTGGATCAGCGTGCCCTCTTCCGGCAGAAGCGTTGTGGTCGTCTTGCCCAGGTTGAGTAAGGTCCATCGCTTGCCGTCCCAATCGAGCAGTGCGTTAGCTGAGAGGGTGAGGTTTCCTCCATCTCCGAATCCAAACGGGGCGTTCCTTTGGCTGTTTCGCAAAAGGGCATGTGCTTCGGCAGTTGGCCGATCCAGGTAGAGGGGGAGATGCAGCTGATCCTTGAGCCAGGAGGTGTAGAGGTCTACATACAGTCGATTGCGAGCAATGAGGGCGTACACGTGATCTACACGCACATGTTCATCTTGCTCTCGCAAGGCGGAGAGCGTGATACCTGGAGTGGCTTCGACTGCTTCCAAGATGTGCGCCAAAGCGGCGTTTGGAATCACGCAGTCGAAAAAGTACTCTTCTAAAAAGATGAGGTTGCGAATATACCCTGGATGCAGTTCTTCTGAGGAACGCACGCGGTAGGAGAGTCCAAGACTTTCTGCGGCGGCTTCCCCTGGAGGACAACGCCATTTTCCGCTCTCATCGCGTTGATATCGCCCTGGCTGGGTCACCATGAGTTCAAGCAACTTCTCTTCCGGCTTCCACTCTTCAAAAGAAGCTCCATCCTTGCGGAGCACGAGAAAGTCCGGGGTATGCAGAGCCTTCGTCGGGCGACCGGATGGCCCCTGGTAGTGCAGTTCTAACTGGTAAGGCTGATCAAAAAACTCCAAGACCTCTCGATCATACTCCATTGTGTAGATAGCCCACAATTCAACGGTATGGCTTTCAAACTGGATGCTCACCCCCATTTTGCGGCTCGCGTACGTTCCGCAGACGTTGAGGAGACGCCCCTGAACTCGTCGCACCGGAGGAGACGAACGAAGGCGAAGGAGGAAGTCACGCGTGGCAGTCGGAAGCTGAAGCCGATCACACCACCGCTCAAAGGCAAAGGTCTTCATACACTGCTCTTTCTCATGCGGCCATTCCCGCATGGAGTGCTGGACACCTCTGCTGAGAGCATACCCAACTTTGAGACCAAAAACAAGGTGTTGACGCATTTACCTCTGCTGAGAGCATACCCAACTTTGAGACCAAAAACAAGGTGTTGACGCATTTATGAATCTTACGCAACCTTGCTGATGCCAGTTGTGATACGCTGAGAGTTTGCATCGTTTTTCATGCTCTGTGGTTTCTTCAGATGAACCACCTGCTGTCCTTGCTTCTTTTTCTTCTTGTCCTTTCTGTCTCGACTCGTTTTGCTCTGATAGAGCACACGAAGCTTGAGCAAATCGACTTCGGCGCGACCATACATACTTCTTTTGATGAGTTTAAGCCGATTCACATTTCCTTCTAAAGGGCCATTGCTCCAAGGTAACGTCAATCCCGCAAGAACGGCATCTTTGTCTTGCTGCACACCCGTCACAAAGGACTCAAACGCGCGCACCGATGGCTGGCTTTCACCGCTGCCAGCCAGGCGTCAAGCTGTTCTCCTGTACGCTCACGGACCATGTGAAGAAACATCTCTACCAATTGGTAGGCGGTCTCAAGGTGTGGACTCATCTGCCTTAACTGTCGAAGGGTCTCCCGTTCTTCTTCCTTCAAGTCCTCCTGTTTGCGGAAAAAGAGCCAGGTGGCCTGTGGTGCCGAGAGAGTCAAGAGGGGATTGAGTGGTTTCGTCGCTGATAGGGAACCGCTTTTGCGGGCAGAAAAGCTCAACGCATCTACCGTCTCCAGGTAGCGATAGATGGCTCGTGGTGATCCTTTATACCCTTTTGCTCTCAGTTCTCTTTCCAGTTGTACTCCCCGGCGGCACCCTTGTTGCCAGCGTTCCAGGAGATAGGTCTTGTAGGGATCGATGAGACCTGTTCGAGGCTTGCGAGAACCGGAATAAGGAATATCTCCACGATCAAGCCACTCTCGAACAGTTCGTGGTGCCATGCCCATGTGAGCCGCAATCTCAATGCTTTTCATCCCTTGCCGTTGCAGTGCCATCATCTGCTCGTAACGAGCTGTTCGCTCCGCTTGACGAGCGTGTTGTGCTCGTTGCTCAGCGCGTGTCCTGGGATGACTTTGACGTTCAGGTGAGGGTTGCTGCTCGTCGAGGGTCTTGGCTTCTGCCTGCTCAGCACGACGCAGTTGCGTCAGGCTTTGGGTCAGTTGCACTGAGACACATGCGGCTAGATTCTTCACCAAATGCCAGCGGTCACTTACGCGGGCGCAGCTTGGGGAGCCCCTTTTTGAATAGCTGACGCATATTCCGAGGACCCATCGCGGCTGACCACCTTGATGGAGGGATGCTTGAGCAGCCAGGCGGAGACCGTTTTGACCGAGCGGTCGGGAAGCAGGTCAATGGGCAGGCCCAATTCCAGATCACAGATCAGGGTTCCATAGCGCAGTCTGCGCCTGCGTGCCCAGTCGTCCAGCCCAATAACTTGTGGGGCTGATTGAGCTGACGGGTGTGATTGGCGAACCAGACGCAAGATAGTATCGCGACTTCCGCTGATGCCCAACTCACTTCCCACATCCGCTCCGGCTTGGCCCCCGATTTTGAGTCCGAGCTCACAGAGGGCCTTTTGGAGCCGGTGGGTGCGCTGAGCGTGAGGGCGACAAAGCTCTGGAAGCCGTTCAACGAAGATCTTTTGCGCGCAGGTATTCTTTTTGCAAAAGAAACGACGCACATGCAGAATGAGACGAAGCGGACGCCCAACCGAAGGAAGATCACGGAGTGCACGTGTATAGCGACTTTGGATGCGCGAAGATACGGTCCCACATGAGGGGCAAGGAGCAGCTGGGGAGGTCGTCCGTAAGGTCAGGGTGATCTCCTCAGCTATTTCTACTCCTTCTACTTCGACGTGAGGAAGGTCTGGAAAAATGATCATAGAATGGTTTTTGAATCCTCAAAAAGCTCTGAAAAAGCGAAAAAATGTTCAACTTTTTAGTATACCACATTACTCATCAGCAAAGTTGCGTAAGATTCAACTTATGAGTCAAACGACAAATGCGTACACCACATCGGCGGGGAGATTCGTGAAGCGAGCTGATTGCGGATGCAGGGCTACAGCCTGTTGTACCCCTCCATCATGCTCGGCGGTATGAGTATTGCTCATACTCTACTCCTTCACTTTTTTGCAGAAACCTTCGTCTCATCTCTCACCCAACCTCCTGTCAGCTTGAACGTCACCACTTCCTTGAAATCATGCAATGCTTCGAGCATCTCCTGCAAGCTCATTTGTTGCTGCGTTCCACGCTTCCATGCTGGCCTATCCAACGTTCCGAGCACCAGATACTCATTGCCAACAACTTCTGGCTTTTGCTCAGTGAAAAAGGAGGCAAGAAAGTGTTCCACATCATCTTGATGCGCAATCAGCAGATCACAATGAGGGCAGTAGCGGCACGTCTTGTTGAGAGAGAATAGGTTCATTGGGTCGACATGAATGACCAATGGCAGTTTTCTCTGGTGCATCTTGCTGTCACACTGTGGGCACTTCGTCCATCGCATATCCTGATAGGGATTGAGAAAGAAGCGGTACTGCGGGGGCTGTTTGCCAAGTTGTATTGTGGTTTTCTTTTTTCGATTTGGCATGGTTTGTTGCTATTCCTTGATAAAGATAATTGATTGCTTGATCTTGCTGTCCTTACATGGCTCTTGTATCCTGATCATCGCGCTAGAGTAGAGAACTCTCGAAGAGAGCTTCAGTACCTTGCTACAGCCCTCTTTTGTCTAACTCTTCTTTCAATGCACGTAAACTCTTATTGCTGTTTCGCAGATTCGTCACATACGCATCCCACTGGGGCTGATGCCCTTGCTTTTGGTAGAGCTGTTTGACCCGGGTCAAGTAGCCTGCTGCTTGCTGGTAATTTTCTCGCCCGCGTCCAGCAATGAGCCTTTCTACAACACGCTCATACAGCCGGATCGCCTCATCTGGATAGCGCTCCTCTGCAGCTTTTGCCACTTGCATTTGATAGTGACCCTGGGCGGATTGATAGCCGTATCCGTAGAGCGACGTATCTGGTTGCTGTTCCATCTTTGCCAGAGCTGCTAATGCCTGGTCGACTTCTCCCTCATCCAGGGAGATACTGACCAGCGCTCCCCAATGACCTTGCTGCTCTAGCACCTGGATCAGCCGTGGTCGCAGGTCGGACCACAACTCTTCTGATTGCTCAGGTAACTGTGCCGCAGATCGAACCGAGCGATAAGTGCCATCATCTGGGTGAGCCTGGAAGCGCGCATGCTCCATATCCAGGGCTTGCTTTGCCTTGCTATACAGTCTATACTTTTCGCTCAGCCAGCGCCGGTAGGTGTCTACAGTATGCGAGCCTGTGAAATCTCGCGATGTACCTTTGCCTTGCAGAGCAGGCTCGATCTCGCCCAGCCTTGCTTCCACAAATGCCAATGCCTGTTCTCGCCATCCCTCGCCCGATTTCAGCAGTTGTTCTGCGAACCAGGTTACATCCCTGGACTCGGTCAAGTTGGCCTGGGCGACGTCCAGGGCTTCGTTTGCACGACCAAGTTGCAGGAATTTCTCTGTCAATTCCTTGTAGAGACCGGCATTGCGATACTCCTCGAGCATATCCTCATCGCTACCGTGTCCTGCTTGTTTGAGCGCCACCACAAAATCGACGATGCTGCGGTTATGCCACGCGCTTGAGAAATCTTGTCCCGGTCTCATCTCCTCACGTAACCATGCCTCGACCCTCTTGCGTTCACGCGCTGTCGCATGTTCCGCAATTGCTGCGGGAATATCCACACCGATCCCACCATAATTGGAGCCAAATTTCCAGAGATAGAACAACGTCGTCAGCAGTTCTTCGCGTTCCGCAGCGTCCAATCGCTCATCCCGTGGAAGAGGAGATTGAGCATTCAGACATGCAACCAGGCCAGCGGCACATTGACCCAGGATCCAACTGACCTGTCCCTCGTCGTGTAGCCCCTCATATTGGGCCTCAGTTTCCTCGGCGACTGTAGCATACACGGCCTGCGCGTTGGCCCACTGACCCGCTTCGGCAAAGCTCTTGCCAATGTCACACAGACGATCTAACTCGGCGGCGATGCGACCAGCAGCGCCCCATCCTTCTCCCGCATTGTAGAAAGCTAAGGCCACCTGGCTTTGAATAGCGCAAGGATCAAGCGTGCGCTCTCGGCCCTTCCCTGGCCGCTTTTTCTCCTGCGCCGTAGGAGCCAGAGGAAGTTCTATCAGCAGTTCAACCAGCGATTCTATCTCAGGCTGCCGCTGCATCAGTTGTTCTAGCAGGGCCAGTAACTCCTCGCGACTCTTTGTGCTTAACTGCCCCATGAGTCTCGTACGTACCACAAAGCATTGCGGCTGATGGAGCCAAGTGAGCAGCAAAGCCACCAGATGCTTGCAGAAACCTCCTCGTGGGCAACTACATTCAGCGGAAGCCCACTGGTGAGTACTTTTTTCACCTGCTGGCAGCAAGGTCGCCTCGACGCGGTATGGGTCGCCACTCGAACCGTGACAGAACGCCCTGAGCACTGACTCGCTCAGGATTGGCTCGACGAGAGCGTGATGAAGATAGTCCCTCCGTCCCATTTCTCTCTCACCTTATAAATAGGGGTCGTCATACTTTCATTGGTCGTTTCTCCTGGTCGCTCTCTGGTATCGATTGCTTGATATGTGTTTTCTCCGTCGTACCCGGGATCTCGATTAAGTTATACATCAAGGCACAATGATCTGACAACGGCTCTACAGGTCTGAGGAGATGGTCATCAGAGAGACTTGCAACTGAACGCTTTGGGGGGAGGCCAAATTCCATCTGCACATCATCCTATGGAGTATCTAACAATCCAGGTGGCCGCTCCTACAGATGGCTCTCTATGTTTATTAGAACACTCGTACCTCAGATTTCATTCCATTGTGGATATACTTTTCCTGGTCATTATGACATGTTGTCCAATCCCTACTTTGATAGATAGGTACTTAAGGGAGAGGTTTGCCCCCTTAAGTACCTGTCCATCAAACTGGGTATCGGACACATCACGAATTCCTGAAGACTCCACTGTGATCGTGGTTCAAATGGGAGAGCGGCTCGATTGTTGAATCCATTGCAACCAGCACAACACAAGACTAGATTGATAAAGTCTTCAGAATAGTCCGAAGGAATAAGCAATCGTTTTGCTTCGCCCTTTAGGAACGACATGATCAACCGCCATCAGCAACCAATGGTAGTAATCATCGATTAAGCTGACTTGGCAGTAAGCACAGTTTGTTTGTCCGTTGAGCCGTTGGAGTTCCAGACCATATCCGTAGCGACAGTTGCTTGTGTTCTTTGGCTTTCCGAGTAGAACTCGACCTGCACCAGGATACACTTCAAATGGGTTCATTCTCTCGCTCTCTGCACTTGTGAGTTCGTGAAACAACATGCGTGAGACCGCAGTAAAGAGTGAGCTGTTTAGTAGCTAAAAAAACTATTTCTCACACTTACTCAAGAAATAGGCTACGCCACTAAGTCGTCACTGATGGCGAAAATACGCTTGAGCAAGATGATAGTTGACCAGGTAGTTAAGAATATTAAAAAACGGCAGAAAATCCTCTTAATTGTACTTACTATTCTTTCATGTAGCAGAATAGCTTCTAATAAACAGTATACGACGAAGAAAGCACTGCGACAAGATGGGCTACTAAGTTGAAAGTCATGTTATAACGAATGTAGGGCTCACTGAAAGCCGGAAATGGATGCGTTGGCGTTCAACGTTGATGCATCGATCTGGCGCCCCGACCACGATGATGGTCGAGGCAGGTTCGCGTTGATGATGAGTATCCCCACAATGCTGGAGTGAGATGGATGCTGTATGCCGTGCATTCGAGGAATGAGCCACCCCCAGTAGTTCTCTGGCTTCCCGACTGGTGCGTTCTTCTTCGTCCAATCGAGAATGCAGAGAATCGACAGACGTGCGTCGGCGTCGACGGAATACTGTGCTGGTTGGCCAATGTACTTGTGTGCTCCAGCTATCGTGGCTGGTGTCGTTCTCTCCACCTTGAGTTCGGCCACGATTCCGTCATGGATAAGGTCAGTGACCCCACCAGCAAGTACTTTTCGCTGCACCCTCCCTCCGAGCCGTGGATCTGCGCCCAGGATCTTTTCGAGCTCATGTTGGAATTGTGCTTCCCGCATCCGGCCACCGCCGCGAAACTGGCGGTTCGCATAGAGCCGCTTGGCTGCCGCAACGAGTGCGGAGAAGAAGCGACAGAAAACTTTGACTTCATCGTCAGGGATCCCCTGGCCATATAACCGGTCGAAGAACGTGATCAGCTCACCCTCGGTATGCAGTTGTCCATAGAGGACGTCACGTGCTGGATCGAATGTGCGTACGCGCAATTGAGGCCATCCTGCAACACGCACAAGTTGCCGCTGGTTGCCTCCATGGAACTCAGCGATGACATCACACACCAGCGGATCTGCAAACGATGACTGTGTTCCAGCCAGCCAACACCGGCCAAGGTCGCTCACGATCACAGGGGTTCTAGTCGTAGTTATGCCGGTAGGACGAAGCCTGAGGACTGGTAACTCAAGCGCTTTCGTGGGCGAGTTGAACGCGACCTCGAGGGTCCCAGCCCAGTCCGGCCAGGTTGATACGTGGATGGTCACTCGGAGGTCGTAGATATGCTCGGGTTCGAGGAGTACCAAATTTGATACTGGTGTCCCGTCCATTTCGAGAAGGCAAACTCCAACTGGTGGCCGTGGTGGCCGTGCTGTCGTGTAGTGCGGCTTGACGCTATGCTGGGAGTCAGCGATGAGGACGGGCAAAGGAACCGCAATCAGTGACCGACGCAGTTCGTCGACGACGCTTAGCTGGTCGATCGTGCGAATCTTCTCCACTAGGGGTGCCAAGGCCGTTCCCACCACATCAGAAGCCGCTAGTTCTGCCTTGCGCATTGCCGCTTGGCGCCAACGGTCTGCGTTCTCCTCAGCTGCCTGGGTCGCAGTATCCCAGTGCGCCAGATCGGCGAGGAGTTCGAGGGTACGACAGTAGGCCTCCACTGTTCGGCGCCGATGGTCCGTTGGCTGGTGGGAGACGACAGTACGAAGACGAGCCGCAGCGACCTGAAGGCGATCTGCCCGGTCTGTGAAAGGGATATCACCGAGCGCCTCGACGGTCAGGCGTCGAGCTGCATGCCATCTGACCAACCGCTTAGGGACTTTGCTCTCACCAGTGATACTGGTCACCAATTGGCGCGCAGACGCGGCATCGCCGTTCACTAGCATCGTTTCGATGGCAACCGCCGTGTGCATTACACAGGCATACTGCAGACGTGACTCGTACTCGGCAGTGCTGGGGATTCGCTCAACGATCCTCGATGCCAGACGGCCTACCTTCTCCCACATCCCTGCCGCCTGGAGTACTTCGATCCAGCCCCAGGCCATACCGGGATGGTCCGGCAAACATGCGGTTAATGCGCTATCGATCTCCTCGAGAGCATTGATGAGGATAACGTTGCTCATCTCCAATAGCCGTCGGCGGATGGACGGATCGGGATCTCTGCTGTCGAGCCAGTGACGCGTGGCAAGTAGACGTACGGCTAGTTGTGCCCAAACTGGATGGCGGTCTGCATAAGGAGCGCTTGCATGCAGCACGTCGCGTGTCTCTCAGGGGTTGTCGAACTGCTTGACAACGTTAAGGGCGAAGCCAGCAACAGACGAGGCGGCATCTGGACCAAATGTGCGCGCGAAACGTATTGCTGCAACTGCTGCATCAGAGCTCAGATTGGGATCCCTGGTGGCATAAGTATCTGCCCAGTTGAGTAGAGACAGGACGACCCGACGCACATCTCCATGTAGCGGTGGGACTGCCGAAATCGCCCGGATCATAGCTCTGTGGACAGCGACATACATATCATCAAGTAAGGTAGGCACGAATACATGCACCAACTCGGGAAGTGCATATCCAGGGCTCGTCGCCCAGCGGCGGCATGCATCGATCGCCGTTGCACGTATCCCCACATCGTTGTCGAGAAGTGCACTGTAGAGGCGAGGCATAAGCCTGGCGGCCTGCCCCGGAGACGCCGCGAGCGCTGGGAAAGCATGAAGTAGACGGCGGCGTAGCTCTCGAGCAGCGTCAGTAGTCCCAATTCCCTCCGTGATAGTCGCATCATAGAGTGCCATTGCCTCGGCGAACTCTGCATCAGTGCGAATCATGTGACCGACAGCGATAGCGAGGCTGCGAACCCACCGCACTCGCACTGCGCGCCGGCTCTCCTCCTCAAGGCGTCGCCCAGGGTCAGCCAGTGCCTCAAGACGAGAACCCAGATCGCCGCTCTCATTGAGCGCGCACAGCAGCGTTCCTATGAGTGTTCGACCGGAGCCAGCCAACTCTGAGGGGTTTGAGGCAGCCAGGTGTTCCACATCTGTAGCTGCCGTTGCTGCTACTTCGAGGCCCCAGTCACCCATCGCCCGGGCGACAACCCGTGCAAGAGCGACGACTCGTGCCTCCATGAGGACCGCCGTGCCATCTCGTGGATCAAGCACATCTGCATATATCCAGAAGAGATGCTTCCGCTCCTCAACAGATCGCAACAGCGCAACACGGTCAACTGCGTCAGCCGTCTCCTCTGGTCTCATAATCCCACGAAGTGCGCAATGAGTTGTTGATGAGCTTATCGTGCTGGAAGGGCTTGAAAGCAACCCCGATCTGGGGTTTGCATGCCTGAGAGGTGAGAGCCACAGAAGGAAAAGGAGCAAAACGCGTAGCAGATGGGAGCC
>WNGE01008449.1_pt1 | contig 10989 bp, 7 predicted proteins | sample 5400651 | NCBI WGS metagenome assembly WNGE01 (sample SAMN13153370, study PRJNA577476) | soil metagenome | isolation source: 60 cm soil or saprolite under grassland replicate 2 | place: USA:California | collected 2016-06-15
ATGAAGCGATCGGTCACGGGCTCGAGGGTGACTTCAACCGCAAACAGACTTCAGCTTTCAGTGGCCGGATCGGTCAACGAGTCGCCTCCGAGCTGTGTACCGTGGTTGACGATGGCACGATTCCTTCCCGTCGAGGATCCATCAATGTCGACGACGAAGGCACACCGACCCACCGGACGGTTCTCATTGAAAATGGTATTCTCAACGGCTATCTCCAAGATCGCCTCAATGCGTCGCTCATGAGGATGCCTTTAACTGGAAACGGGCGGCGGGAGAGCTACGCCCACATTCCGATGCCGCGTATGACAAATACCTTCATGTTGGCGGGGCAAAGCGAACCGGAAGATATTCTTCGCTCGGTAAAGAAAGGACTTTACGCGGTTTCATTCGGGGGCGGTCAGGTCGATATCACCAACGGAAAATTCGTTTTCTCCGCCAGTGAAGCCTATTTGATCGAGGACGGTAAAGTCACCAAGCCGGTCAAGGGAGCCACGTTGATCGGCAACGGACCGGACGTTCTCACCCGGGTTTCTATGGTAGGCTCGGATTTAAAGCTGGACGAGGGTATCGGAACGTGCGGCAAAGACGGCCAATCCGTGCCCGTTGGAGTAGGGCTTCCGACCATCAAAATTGATGGCCTCACCGTAGGCGGCACAAGGGCATGACAAAGTAGGGAGATTATGGAACGGCTGGAACTCAGTCAGGAACTTGGGCGGGAAATCCTCGCCATGGCAAAGGCTCAGGGTGCTTCCCAGGGCGATGTCGTGATGGTGGAGAGCGACTCGTTTTTTGTAACGGTACGCCTGGGCGAAGTGGAGAAAATCAGTCAGGCTCAGGAAAAACGCCTGGGGCTTCGCTTGTTTTTCAGCTCTAGCTCGGCTTCGGCGTCAACCTCCGATATCTCAAAGAAATCAGTTGCCCGTTTGGTCGAAGATACTACGCGAATGGCCCGGGCCACGGCGCAAGATCCGCACAGCGGGCTGCCGGCGGCAGAGAATCTTGCTCGCGAGATTCCCGAGCTGGATCTATTGGACGCCGATGCTCGATCCATCTCGGTGGAAGAAAAAATCCAAATGGCGCTGGCGGCGGAAAGAACCGCCTTGGAGTATGACCCCCGGATTACGAACTCCGAAGGCGGGGAGTTTTCCAATCAGTTCGGGCGGGTCATCTACGTCAGCAGTCACGGCTTTTCCGGTGAGTACGAGGGTTCAACCTTCGGTCACTCAGTGGCGCCGGTTGCCGCACACAACGGTACCATGCAACGGGATTATTGGTATTCATCGAATCGGAAATTCTCGAGGCTGGAGTCTCCCAAAAAGGTCGGCGAGAAAGCGGCGCAGCGCGTGTTGAGGCGACTTGGGGCGAAAAAGGTCAAAACCTGTGAAGTTTCCATTGTCTTTGATCCGGAGATAGCGGCCTCTCTGCTACGGAATTTATCATCCGCCATCTCCGGCTATTCGCTGTACAAGGGTGCCTCGTTTCTAATGGATAAACTTGGAGCCCAAATCGCTTCAGAGTTAGTCACGGTGATTGACGACGGAACCATTCCGGCCGCGCTAGGCTCCAGACCTTTCGATGCCGAGGGACTGCCAACGACAAAGAAGATCATCGTAGAAAAAGGGCGCCTCCAGAGTTATCTCTTGGACACATACAGCGGCAAAAAATTGGCGATGGCGTCCACCGGCAATGCTTCACGTTCAGTGGGCGAACCGCCGGGTGTGGCACCGTCGAATTTCTATTTGACTCCAGGGGTACACTCCGCGGACGAAATTATCGGCTCGGTGAAGCAAGGTTTCTACGTCACTGAGCTGATCGGCTTCGGAGTGAATATGGTAACCGGCGACTATTCCCGCGGCGCGACCGGCCTCTGGATTGAAAACGGAGAGCTGAGCTATCCGGTAGAAGAGGTGACGATCGCCGGAAATCTCAAGGAGATGTTTCAAAATATTGAAATGGTGGGAGCGGATCTTGAAATGCGCGGCAGAATCGCCGCGCCAACCGTCAAGATTTCTCAAATGACCGTAGCGGGAAATTAGTAGTCGAGTGAAAAAACAAAACCGAGGATTGAAGATCGAGGATCGAAGATTGCAATCCTCCATCCTCGATTCTCCATCTTCGGTCCTTTCAGAGCACCTTAAATCCAGCTTTCAACACCGCACGCAAAAACTCATCGATGTGAGACTGGCTCGGATCAAAGTCGATGACGGCAACGCTGCGCTCTAGATTGAAATCGACGCGATCTACGCCTGGAACGCTCTGAAGCGCCTGCTCTAGAAGCGGCAGGTCCTCGGGCTTCAGGTTTTCAATCGAAATGATGGCCGTCTTTGTTCGCATAGGACCGGACTGATTTTCAATCTGGCAAAAGTCTCTGCTAATCGCAATCGGCATCCGTTCGCGGTGCAACATCGGGCGAAAATTTTCTTGACAGCATTACCACGGTATGCGAAGAACGGAACATCCAATTGTATATGTTGCCGCGAAATAATCCTCGCCACATTGGTTCTTTCACGGCATTGGCTAATCCCAGGAGGAATGAATATGGCTTACGACGTGCCGCAGCTATTGGGAATGTCACAGAGTCAGCTCGATGAGCTTTTTACCAAAAGTACCACCGGAGAGATCCCCGACGGCGAAGGGAAAGGCACGGCCATCGTCGCGCCCGGAACGAACTATACTCAAGACATCGCCCAGTTTATCAGTTTTTTCGCTTGGCAGGGCAAAGTTTTCGACGCTAAGAACGGCGTACTGAGAAACAAGATTCTTCCTCTCGGGCTTAACGCGATCGTCGCTAAGGTTTATAAGGGACAGAGTTGGCTGGACGGCAAGGAATGCATAGTTCTTGATTACTCCGAAACATCGCTTGTCGCTCGCTGGATCCGAGATGAAATTCGTCAGATCGGGCCGAAAATGTACCTAGGAAAGGTTTATTGGGATAAAAAACGGCTCATCGATTTTGCCTTGGAATTTTGATTTTTGGATGCTACTTGCCGTCTAATCGCGCCTCATCGCGACGGCGCTAGCAGCGCGCGTGATCTAAACTAAAATCATTCAGCCCTGTGACTCCACAGTCTCATTTCATGGTGGTTGCACCGCTCGATGCCAACCGGGAAGGTGTACTGAGAAATTTATTGGTCTCAATGAACTTTCGCCCGGGGGTTGTCAATCCTCAAAACGCCATCGTGCCCTTCGGCCAATTCGATCGTCTACATTTCGCACGGTTCCTTATTCTTGCCGACCCAACTCTGGATGATATCCGAGAGTACGGAGTTCCGCCTCCGACCGCCGTCGCATCGCTGGCCTTTCTGGGGGATTGCGACGGAGACGCTAGTGATTTTCTTCCAGATTTGGTCCGACGCGCGGGAAACGGTCTCCGACAGATATTTGGCCATTGCCAAGGGTTTATTTCCAATTGCGACCTACTGCAGTGGATGAAAGACCACTCACAGCCGCCCGCGGCGATGTACGTAAATTGGATCGGACGCACGGTGCAGCAGATCGATGAGGAGAATGCCCTGCGCAACGCGTTAGTGAAGTATCTGGACCGGCATGGTGTCGCTCTGGCGGTGCAGAGCCCGAGACAGATTTGGGAAAAATTGATCGCATTCGTCCACGAGGAAGTTGAAGCGGGACGCCTCACCTTGACGCCTCCCCAACCTACGCCGTTCGGTTGGTGGCTGCGTAACTTGATCCATTGTATTGCTGTGCCGATCATCTTGTTGCTGCTTGCGCCCATCCTGCTGCTCTATCTTCCGATATTCGTCTTCCAATTGCGGCGCCGCGAGAAGCAGGACCCGGAGATCTTGCCACGACCGGATCTGAGCCATGTGAAGCAATTGGCAGATCTAGAGGACCACGAGGTAACCAATCAGTTCAGCGCATTGGGAAGTGTCAAACCGGGACACTTCCGGCGCTGGACGGTGACCTTCTTGGTTTGGATCTTGGATTACGGAGCCCGGCACATTTTCAATCGTGGCCATCTCACCCGGGTCAACACGATTCATTTTGCGCGTTGGGTGTTTCTCGACGACAAACAGCGCCTGTTCTTCGCGAGCAACTACGATGGCAGCCTGGAAAGCTATATGGACGACTTCATCAATAAAGTCGCCTGGGGGCTGAACCTCGTCTTCAGTAACGGGGTGGGCTATCCCCGGACGAATTGGCTGATTTTGAACGGTGCCAAAGATGAGCAGAAGTTCAAACGTTATATTCGTCGGCACGAACTGCCCACGGAGGTCTGGTACAACGCCCATCCCGGACTCACCGCATTTGAGATGGAGAGAAACAGCCGTATTCGCGAAGGTGTCGAGAAGACTTTCATGAACGATAACGAGATCCGGGAATGGCTAAAACTAATCTAAGACTGATGAGACTCTAAATGGCACCTGTCGACTATAGCGACGTTCAAGGCCTGGTCCGCTATGGTTATGGGCGGATGACGGAAGCGTGCTTCCTTTTGCTCCGAATCGATGATCCGGTTGCGGCTCGCTCGTGGCTAAAGACGGCGCCGGTTACGACCGCCGTGGAAAGGAAGCCACCCCCCGAAACGGCGCTGCAAGTGGCCTTTACGTGCGAAGGTTTGCAGGCATTGCAAATTCCGCCAGAGGTCATCCAGCAATTTTCTCCCGAGTTCATGTCCGGCATGGCCGGTGAAGAGAGCCGCTCGCGTCGCTTAGGTGACGTGGGAGCCAACGCGCCTTCGCGGTGGCAATGGGGCAGCGCGGAAAAAATACCGCATGTGCTCGTCTTGCTCTATGCCGAACACGGTAAACTGGAGACCTGGAAACAGTCGGTGAAGGGAGATTCGTGGGATCATGCGTTCACTGTACTCGACTGTCTCGAAGCGGAGCGCTTGACCGATACGGAACCCTTTGGATTTAAGGACGGTATTAGCCAGCCGACGATCGACTGGGATGGTAAGCGAAAGCCGGACAAGGGTGAACGGTTGGAATACAGCAATCTGGTAACTCTGGGGGAATTTTTGCTCGGATATCCAAATGAGTACGGAAAATATTCCACCCGTCCATTGGTGAACCGAGGTGATGATCGAACGGCGGCGTTACTACCGGCGGAAGAGGATCCTAACAAAAGAGATTTGGGGCGTAACGGTTGTTACCTGGTCTTTCGTCAGTTAGCGCAGGACATTTCGGGTTTTTGGAAATTCCTCGACGGGGAGGCCAGGGGCGATCCCCATGGCCGGACAAACCTGGCCGAGGCAATGGTCGGCCGAAAGATGAACGGCGAAGCGCTGGTCCCACTTAGCGATCTTCAAATTGAAGGCTTGGACCCCGATGCGAAGGACAATATTAGACTGAACCAGTTCACATACGAATCGGACAGCGACGGTGCCCGCTGCCCTTTGGGCGCCCATATTCGTCGCGCCAACCCGCGCAATGGCGATCTGCCTTATGGCACAAGCGGCCTGTTATCCCGTTTGATCCGTACCCTGGGCTTTGGTCGCAAAGGTATTCGGGATGATATGGTTTCATCAACCCGCTTCCATCGCATTGTCCGGCGCGGGCGCGCGTACGGCGCCGCGCCGTCACAGAAACGGGATTTCCAGTCCGGGCAGGCCGACAACCAGGAGCGCGGACTTTATTTCATTTGCCTTAACGCCAATATCGGGCGGCAGTTTGAGTTTGTCCAAAACGCATGGATCATGGGGAGCAAGTTTGATGGCCTCAGCGACGAAAGTGATCCATTGCTGGGTAATCGGCTATCACTTCCGGGTTGCCCGGAGACGAGCACATTCAGCATTCCTCAGCCAGACGGAGTTCGACGCCGTATCACCGGCTTGCCCCAATTTGTTACGGTGCGCGGCGGTGCCTATTTCTTTTTGCCCAGTATTCGTGTGCTGCGGTACATCGCTACCTCGGTGACTGAGCCATCGAGTGGGGCGTTATAGTTCGTCGACCTACCTCGGAATATTCATAGTCCGAAGAAAGCTCACGATAGAGTGTCGCCGAGGAGCGAGCCTCTCCTGTTGCGGGCAATGGGCCTCTACCTTGAGGAGGCCTGCAAACTTAGGCGATGGAGTGCACGGTAAGGAAGAAACGCAAGCTTATGGCCAAACACCTTAGAAGTCTGCGCAGCTTTACGCTCCCGTGCCCGCGCCCTTCGAGGCTCGCTCCTCGGGCGCCGTTTTGTGAATAAACCGGTTAGTTGAAGCTTTCGTCTCCCGTAGGTTCGCGATGGGGAGTGTTGTTCATCGACTGTCGCAGCCGGGAAAGCTCTTGGTAGATTTTAAACCTGCCGCGATTCTGATTGCCCAGGGGCCGGTGCTCCCGAACACAGTGCCACGGGTTGTAGGAAAGATTGTGGGCGAACGCGAGTTGCGCCGGCGAATCGAATTTCTGGCGCGGGATTTGTAAAGTCGCTACCGGCACAAACGGGGAAAGTTTCTCGGGCCAGCGCACGGAGGCGTTTTCGATCGGCATGCGGTGCGGATCGGTCTGCAGTTGCAGCAAAAAATCAAATTCCACATCGCGCTGAGCGAGTGTGCCGGCCATGGCTTCGCGAAGATAGTTATCAGAGGGACGAAAGGGGAGTCGCGGCACGCGAGTGCGCGTCCGGGACTTTGGCCGCACCGCATACTGCATTGCTCTTCCTTCTCCCAAGAGATACGGCACACAGCTCCAGTACACGGTTTCCAGCGGATTTGTTTGGGTCCTGGCCCATAGCCCTTGCATGATGGCATCCAATAGGTGGGAGTCGAATGGGCTGATGAAATAAAAAAGCGGCAAGCCTTTCCGGCTGGCAGCTTGCAGCTTGGCGTTCTCCCTCACATCGGGCGTGGTGAAAATTGGCGTCGTGATGCCGGTAAAATCTTGGGTGGACTTCTCATCCTCCAGCAGCTTCGGACCCGGCACTCCCATCAGTTTGATACTGATGCTAAGGACGCCCACATCTTCTATGTCCGGCGGAGCGGCGGGACCGGGTCCGCCGAAGCGGACCCAGGCTGGAAAAGTACGCGGCTCGGAAAAGACGCCCTGGCGAAATTCTGCAGGCAGATCCCTGCTCACAATGAAATTACCACGAACCACGCCGTGAGTTTTTGTGTTTCCCGCGCGCTCGTAGGTGCCCGGCGTATAGTGGTCACGCATATAAGCCGCCATGTCGGCAACGATCGAGTCTAAAAAAGCCTCTTCTCTGGGCAACTTTTTTTCCTTCGCGAGCTGCAAGCCCTCGTCTTCCCGCCGGAGATTAATGAAAACCTGCACGAAGCGCGCCAAGGGCTCTTGGAAAAGCGCATCAAAACCGGGGCGGAAAAAAGGATCGAAACGACGCTCCACTTTGAGAAGCATGAAAAGGGCTTCGTGCACCCGCTTTAACAAAGTCATGTGCTTTCCGTTCCGGAGAAATTCTTATTCGGTTGCACCGCCCACGTTCGTTTCACTAAGTGAACGCCGTTGCGCTCTCTGTCCGTCGTGATGACTTACAGGATTCGTGTCTAACAGCAGCGTCAGGTAAAATTTAAATTAACTGATCGACCGAGAGTTACCGTGAATTGCCGGAGTCTAGCCCAAGCGCCGGCGCGCGCGCAATAGTTATAAACGTTGGCACATCGTCGATGGTAACGCTGTGGCCTTACAGCCCAAGCACTTTTCGGAAAAAAATGTTGCGTTGTTCATACCACTTGCTGTATTTTTCGGTGAAAACCAATCAAGTCGAGCCGTGCCTCAAGAGTTCGATCAATCTTGACCGCTCATTTCCAAGAAGGAGCTAACCTAATGAGTCAGCAGTCGTTGCGCCTGTTTATCCCTATCATCTTCGCACTAGTCCTTGGTGGATGCGGCAAGAAGTCGCCTGCGCCCGGAACAGTCCTGGATGAAGCGATGACAGCAGGCCGCAAAGCCGATAGTTTTCCGGCGGCGGACGAAGACTACTTCAAAGACATGGATGGCGGCATACAACTCACGACCAACGAGGTCAGAGGTCGCAATAACTGGATCGTTTGGACCGGCGGCAACGACCGGTTCTGGGATCATCTCGTAAATAAGAGTTTCGGTGCGGTGGATTTTTTGAAAATTATCTCGTCGCATACGAGTATTAAGCATCTAAGCCGCGACACGCGCTGGAAATACCTCGGCCTGGTCAATGAACCCTGCTTTGAAAAAACCCAGGGACCGCGCCCTGATCGTTTTGGTCTGTGGCTCGACATGCGCAGTAACGATTGTCCTCCCGATCCCTTTGAGAACGAGCAGAAGTATCCCGGCGTGAAAATCGGCGCGCGCGGTAAAAATATACCGGTGGGATCTTACTACGGTTATGCGACGGGCGTCGTCGGCTTGCGTCTGTTTCCCAACCCGGATTTCGATGAGACGGCAGCGAAGAAATGGGACCCGGAAAGATTTTACACCGATCCGAGCTATTATAACGACAAGAACCTGATCCGTCCCTATCGCGTCGGTATGAGCTGCGGTTTTTGCCATGTGGGCCCGAGTCCGGTGAAACCGCCCGAAAACCCGGAAAGTCCCAAATGGGAAAACCTCAACTCCAACCCGGGCGCGCAATATTTCTGGGTGGACCGGATCCTCTTTTGGGAAAAGGACGAGGCGAATTTCGTTTACCAGCTGCTGCACACGTCTTTGCCCGGCACATTGGATACTTCGTTTATTTCCACTGATTACATCAATAATCCGCGGACTATGAACGCGGTCTACAGCGTCGGCCCGCGGCTCGGACCTGCCTTGCGCTGGGGTCAGGAGAAACTCGCCGGTGGAAGTTTAAAGAACAAGCAGTTCCAAGATTTTCCGCAGACCGCCGCCCTCTCGCAGTTCTACAAAGCACCGGATACCGTGTGGACGCCGCGCGTGCTCAAAGACGGATCGGATTCGGTGGGAATCCTTGGCGCGCTGAATCGCGTTTATATTAATATCGGACTGTTTAGCGAGGAGTGGCTGCTGCATTTCAATGCGCTGCTTGGTGGCAAAAGGATTACGCCCATCAGAATCGAGGACGCCGAGAAAAACTCCAGCTACTGGAACGCAACCGTGGCTCAGACGCCGGATGTGGCGCTGTTTTTTTTGAAATCGGCGAAGCCTGATCTCCTCAAGGATGCCCCGGGAGGCAGCCAATATCTGACCCAAGACAAGGCCAGGTTGAACCGGGGCAAGGTTGCTTTTGCCGAGCGGTGCGCGCGTTGCCATTCGAGCAAGATCCCCGAGGCGCCGCCCAACCTCGATGAAAGGAACTGGGAACAGTATTGGGCTTGGACCAAGACCGACGATTTTAAGAAAAAGATGACGGAGATGGTGCTGGCCGACGACTTCCTCACGGACAATTATCTCTCCACGGAGCGACGGATCCCGGTTACCTTGCTGCAGACCAATGCCTGCAGCCCGCTGGCGACCAACGCCATTGCGGGAAATGTCTGGGATAACTTCTCGTCGCAGACCTATCAGACGTTGCCGTCTGTGGGAAAAATGACATTGCATAACCCCATCGATGGCACAACTTTTGAGTACGAGTTGCCCGGCGGCGGTCGTGGCTTCACTCGTCCCCCGTCATTAATCAGTCTGTGGTCCACGGCGCCCTTTCTCCTCAACAACTCGGTTGGAAAATTCAGATGGGAGGCTTCTGTCGAAGCGCGGATGGATTCCTTCAACGACGCCATCGAAAAAATGCTTTGGCCGGAGAAGCGAGAAAAGGATCCGATCCTTGGGGACAAAGTTCCGGGCTTCATCTATCGAACGACCGCTACCAGCTATATTAAAGTTGCCCCCGGTTTCTTGCCTCCCGGTTTAGAGAAGTTGCTCAGCTGGGGAGATTGGCTCCAGCGATTTTTTCCGTGGCTTTTCAGCGAAGGCATAATCATGATCGGTCCGATCCCCAAAGGGACGCCGGTGACCTTGTTGACCAACATCGATCTCGAGTCGAATAGGCCGGATCTGGTTAAAGTCTTGCTCAAGATGAAAGCGGATTTAAAGCAAGTCGAGGGTGCCAGCGACGAAGAAGCGGCCAAGGTATTCAAAAATCTCGTGCCCGATCTGCTCAAAGTGAGCAAGTGTCCGGACTATGTCGTGAATAAAGGTCACTATTTCGGCACGAGCTTTTTCAAAGAAGAGCCCGCTCTGAGCGACGATGACAAATGGGCGCTTATCGAGTATTTGAAAACCTTCTAGAAAGCTTTTCACGGGAACTCGAGAACAATGACCATGGAAAGCTCCGGGCCGCCCCAGTATGAGTATATCGTCGTCGGTTCGGGGGCCGGCGGTGGCACGGTGGCGGCGAGACTCGCTGAAGCGGGACGCAAAGTTCTTCTCCTCGAGGCCGGCGGCGACCCGCTTCAAATAGCGGAAACACGATTACCCGGCGACTACCAAGTTCCTGCCTTTCACCCCTTCGCGTCTGAAAACGCCGCGCTGAAGTGGGATTTCTTCGTACGGCATTACGCCGACAACGAACAACAAAAGCGCGACGTCAAGTTCGACCGCGACCGCGATGGCGTTCTTTATCCGAGGGCTGGAACCTTGGGCGGTTGTACCGCGCATAATGCCCTGATCCTCATCTATCCTCATAACGACGACTGGGAACATATCACGAAACTTACCGGCGACCCATCGTGGCAGCCGACCCACATGCACAAATATTTCGAGCGCATGGAAGATTGCCGGCATCGACCCATCTATCGCTGGCTTCAGAATCTTTTTGGCTTGAATCTGACGGGTCATGGTTTTGCCGGTTGGTTGACCACGGAGCGGCCATTTTGCATGGAAGCTTTGCGGGATGATGATCTCATGGATGTGATCAAAGGATCGGCCAAAAAAGCGATTCGTGACGAACACCATCCGCTCAAGCGATTGCTGTGGATCATTCAATCCCAGGCCGATCCTAATGATTGGCGGCTCGTGCAGGCGAATTCCTATGGCGTACGCTATGCACCTGTCAGCACTCGCGGCGGCGTGCGCATCGGTAGCCGCGAGCGGGTTCTGGAAGTTGCCAAGCAACATCCCGATAAACTTCGGCTTGAACTCAACGCATTGGTCACGC
>WNGE01016651.1_pt1 | contig 10988 bp, 7 predicted proteins | sample 5400651 | NCBI WGS metagenome assembly WNGE01 (sample SAMN13153370, study PRJNA577476) | soil metagenome | isolation source: 60 cm soil or saprolite under grassland replicate 2 | place: USA:California | collected 2016-06-15
TCGGCATCTCGCTGGCGCAGATCGGGGAGTTTGCCTTCCTGATCCTGGCGCAGGGCCGCGCGGCCAGCCTCGTCTCGGACGAGGTCTATCAGGTCGTCCTGGCGGCGACGATCATCTCGATGACGGCCACTCCGTTTCTTTTTGTCCTCGGACACGCCGTGGGCAACCGTGTCGCCGGGCTTCCGCTCGGTCGCCCCCGCGACTTGCTCGAGGCCGCTTCGGCCGCTCCGCTTCCCGGCGAAGGCCACGTCTTGGTCTTTGGATTCGGGCACATGGGCGAGACTCTTTCCCGCGTGCTCGCGCGCGCGAAAGTCCCGTTCCGCGTCCTCGACCTGAATCCCGAGCGAGTCCGGACCGGCCGGGCCAAGGGCGTGCCGATCGAATACGGCGACACGACGAGCGCGTCGGTGCTGAAGCATTCCGGCATCGAGCGGGCCCGGGCCGCGATCGTGCTGCTGTCTGACCCGCGCGCGACCCGCCACACGCTCTCACTGTGCCGGAACCTCGCTCCGAACATCTTTCTCCTCGCGCGGACGCGGTACCTCGCCGAGATCCCGGACCTTTCGGCGCTGGGCGCCGACGAGGTCGTGGCCGAGGAATTCGAGACGTCCCTCGAGATCTCCGGGCGAACCCTGCGCCGGCTCGGCTTTCCTCTCCCCTGGGTCGAGTCGGAGACCGACGAGATCCGCCGCACGCGCGAGGACGGCTTCCGAAAGTTCCGCGCGCCCGACGTGGCCGCCGAACGGCTGGAGCAGGCTCTTGGGGGGGCGCGCATCGAGTTCGTGTCCGTCGGCCCGGATTGGCGGGCGATCGGACGGACGTTGCGGGATCTCGAGCTGCGAGCCTCGGGCGGAGCGATCCTCCTCGCCGCCGTGCGCAACGGCAAGGCTCTCGTCACGCCGGGAGCCGAGTTCGTGCTCGAGGCGCACGACCAGCTCCTGTTGCTCGGCGCTGAAGCCGCTCTCGAGCGCAGCCTCGAGGTCCTGCGAGGGACTAGTTAAAGGCGACGGCCAGACTTTCGCCGACGGCCTTCGCCGTCCGGCGCAGGTCGGCTTGCGAGTGGGCCGTGGAAACGAACCAGGCCTCGAACTGGGCCGGCGGCAGGAAGACGCCGCGCTGCCGCATCGCATGGAAGAAGCGGGAATAGGCGGCCGTGTCGCACCTCTTGACCGACACGAAATCCGACAGCGGTCCCGGGGCGAAGAAGAGAGTCGAGAGCGAGCCGATCCGCTCGTAGCACACCCGGTCCGAGACGCCGGTCTCCGCGATCGCGTTGCGGACTCCGGCTTCGAGCAGAGCGCCTTTGGTCTCGAGCTCGCCGTACGGAGGATGGCGCGCGATCTCCGAGAGCATCGCGATGCCCGCGGTCATCGCCAGCGGATTTCCGGAGAGTGTGCCCGCCTGGTACACCGGCCCGGACGGCGCCATACGCTCCATCAGGTCGCGCCTTCCTCCATAAGCGCCGACCGGCAGACCGCCGCCCAGGATCTTCCCGAGGGTGGTCAGGTCCGGCGAGACGCCATAGAGCTGCTGTGCTCCTCCCGCCCCCACGCGAAAACCGCTGATGACCTCGTCGAAGACGAGGAGCGCGCCGTGCCGCCGCGTGATGTCCGCCACGGCCTCGAGATACCCCGGGCGGGGCGGCACGAGTCCTACGTTGGCCGCGATCGGCTCGACGATGAACGCCGCGATTTCTCCCGGGAAACGCTCGAAGGCCTTCTTCAGGGCCGGCGCGTCGTTGTAAGGGATGACGACTGTCAGCGCGGCGACCTCCGCCGCGACGCCGGGGCTGCCGGCGATTCCGAGCGTGGCGACGCCCGAGCCCGCGGAAACGAGGAACCCGTCTCCGTGGCCGTGGTATCCCCCCTCCGTCTTGACGATCCGAGCGCGTCCCGTCGCGGCCCGCGCCAGACGAACCGCACTCATCGTCGCCTCCGTTCCGGAGTTGACAAACCGGACCATCTCGACGGACGGCACCATCGCGACCACGCGCTCGGCCAGCCGCACCTCGAGCGCCGTCGGGGCGCCGAAGGACGTCCCGCGCCGCAGAGCCGCAGACAAAGCCCGCCGCACGAAGGCAGGAGCGTGCCCGAAGAGATGCGGCCCGTAGGACTGGACGTAGTCGATGTAAGAACGTCCGTCGGCGTCGCGCACGCGCGCGCCGCGCCCCGATTGCACGAAGAAGGGCTCTCCCCCGACCGAAGCGAACGACCGGACCGGCGAGCTGACCCCGCCCGGCATAAACGCGCAAGCGCGTCTATAGAGCGCCGCACTCCGCGCGGCGCCTCTCCCTTTCGAAGGCTTGGTCAAGATCGAAGCGCCGGATGCCGTGCCCAGACTCTCGACTCTCGACTCCCTGCTCTCAAGTTCCTTCCTTCAGCCACCGCGCGGCGTCCTTCGCGTGGTAGGTGATCACGAAGTCCGCGCCGGCTCTCACGATGCTCGTCAGGATCTCGAGAACGATTCTCTTCTCGTCGATCCATCCGTTGGCCGCGGCCGCCTTGACCATCGCGTATTCGCCGGAGACGTTGTAGGCGGCGATGGGAGCGTCGAAGCGTACGCGGGCTTCGCGGATGACGTCGAGGTAGGCGAGAGCCGGCTTGACCATGACTGCGTCGGCTCCCTCCTCCAGATCCAGGGCGATCTCGCGCATGGCTTCCCGCCGGTTGGCCGCGTCCATCTGATAACCGCGCCGGTCGCCGAACTTGGGCGCCGAATCCGCCGCCTCGCGGAACGGGCCGTAGAAGGCCGAGGCGCTCTTGGCCGAGTAGGCCAGGATGGCAGTCCGGTCGAACCCGTTTTCGTCCAGGGCGCGGCGGATCGCGGCGACGCGCCCGTCCATCATGTCGGAGGGCGCGACGACGTCCGCGCCGGCCCGCGCCTGTGCCAGGGCGGTCTTCGCGAGGAGCGGGAGCGTGGCGTCGTTATCCACTTCGCCGTCGCGAATTACGCCGCAGTGGCCGTGCGAAGTGTACTCGTCCAGGCAGACATCGGTCACGACCAGGATCTCCGGGACCTCTTTCTTCAGCTGCCGCACGGTCTCCTGGACGGCCGCGCCCTCGTCCCACGCCTCGCTCCCCGTCTCGTCCTTCCTCTCGGGGATTCCGAAGAGGATGACCGCAGGCACGCCGAGCGAGCGGAGCTCCTGCGCCTCCGCGACGGCCTCGTCCGGAGAAAGACGCGAGACGCCGGGAAGGGAGGAAATCGGCTGCCGCAGGCCATTTCCGTGGCGCACGAAGAATCCCGCGACGAAGCGGTCGGCCGAGAGGCGCGTCTCGCGCACCAGCGCGCGCAGAGCGGGAGAACGGCGCAGCCGTCGCAGGCGAAGGATCGGGAATCCGGTCACGGCAGGGAATCTATGTCCGCGCGGTCGCCGTCGCAAGAGTTTCGAGGAGCGCCACGGCCTCGCCGAAGCGCGCTTGCCCGGTCACCTCGATGCGCGAGACGCCGTGAGACTCCAGAAACCGCCGCGTGAACCTGCCCAGGACGACGGCGGGAGTGGCTTGCAGGCACCGCGTGGCGGCCTCTCCCAGGCCATCGAAGAGCCAGCGAGCAGCCGAGGGGGATGTCGTGCAGAACGCCGCGAAGGGTCTCTCGAGGATCTCGCGCTCGAGGCCGGGTTCGCGCGGCCTTGGAACTTTCCGGTAAAGAATCAGGCGAGCAAGGTCCGCGCCTCGGGAGCCCAGACGCTCGGCAAGCTCGGGGTTGGCGTCTTCGCCGCAGGGCAGCAGGAACCGCCGCCCGGAGAGATCCCTCGGGAGCCGATCGAGAATACTCTCAGCGGAACCGTCGGCCACGAGGTTCGACCGGATTCCCCGCGACGCCAGCGCTTCCGCCGTCACCGGCCCGACGGCCACTACGCTGCCGCCCACCATCGCGGCGCGGAAGAGGGAGGCTCTTCTCGGGTCCGCGAAGAGTCTCTCCACGGCGACCTGGCTGGTGAAGATCGCGAATTCCGCCGGGGCTTCGAGAAGAACGTCGTCCGGCTCGATCGGCTCGATGGAATGGCTCGACTTCTCGAGGATCTCGATACGGGCGCTTGGCGCCAGCGAGATGAAGGGGTTCGCCCCCGAGCGCACGACGAGAGCTCGTCGTCCAGCGCCTCGAGGAGAGTCAGCGTCGCCCGATCGTCCCCTCGGGCATAGATCGCGAGCGCGCCCTGCCCGATCGCCGGCAGGATCAGGCTCGTCGGCAGGACCTCGGAGGCCTCCTCCAGCCGCGCCAGACGCGCGAGCCCCGCGCGCGCCAGCACGATCGCGTCGAAGCGACCCTCGGCCAGACGCGCGATCCTCGTATCCACGTTTCCCCGCGCTTCGATCACTTCCAGGTCCGGCCGCGCAGCCAGGAGCTGGGCCTTTCGCCGGGGGCTCGCCGTGCCGACGCGCGTTCCCGCGGGAAGCTCTTCGAAACTCCGGCGTGGCCTCGCGATCAAGACGTCCCTCGGGTCTTCGCGAACGGGAACCGCCGCGAGGGCGAGTCCCTCGGGGACCTGTGTCGGCACGTCCTTCATGCTGTGGACGGCGAGATCGATCCGTCCGTCCAGGAGGGCTTCGTCCAGCTCGCGCGTGAAGTCTCCCTTCCACTCGATCGGAGAACCGGCGGCCGAGAGCCTGTCCCCGGTGGTCTTGACGACGACCAGCTCGACCTCCGCGATCCCCCCCAGGGACTCTGTGACGAGCTTCGCCTGCGCCAGCGAGAGAAGACTGCCGCGGGCGCCCAGTCTTAGCTTCATGAGTTATTGCCTCGAGCCTTTTCGACCGTGCCCCGTGCTTTTCGTGCCAGGGGATCGACTACTGGTATTACCGCAGATCCGAGACTCGAGAGCTAACAGCTTATTCACTATCCAGATCGAAAAGATGCCGCACGGCTTCGACGCGGTCCAGCTTGCGCGCCGGATCCGGCTCCGCCTTCATCCTGCGCATCGGCTCGTGCAGGATTCTCGCGGAGAAAGCGTCCAGCAGCCCGCGCAGGCGCTCGCGCTCGGCTGACGGAGCGCGCTCGAGCTCGAGATCGCGCAATTCTTCCAGCCGGCGGCGCCACCGGGTCACGGTCGGCACGACGGACAGGTTCCCCAGCCACGCGAGATAGCTCTCCAGCTCCTCCTCGACGATCTTTTCGGCCACCGGGACCTCCCGCGCACGCCGGGCTCGGTTTTCGTTGGCGACTTCCTCCAGGTCGTCGATCGAGTAGGAGAAGACGTTGTAAACCTCCCTCACGTCGGGCGCGATGTTGCGGGGGACCGCGAGATCGAGAAAGAACATCGGCCGGCCGCGCCTCTCCCGCATCGCCGACTCGACCTGGCTCCGGGTGACGAGAGGCTCGGGGCTCGAAGTCGCGCTGACGACAACGTCGGCCCGAGGCACCTCTCTGGAGAGATTCTCCCAGGGCACGGCGCGGCCGCTGACGCTCGACGCCAGCTCCTGCGCCCGCGACGCCGTGCGGTTGACGATCACGGGAACACGCACGCCGGCCTCGACCGCGTGGCGGGCGAAGAGCGAGCCCGTCTCTCCCGCTCCGATGACCAGCACCTGGCGCTGGGACAGGTCGCCGAACACCTTCATCGCGAGCTCGAACCCGATGGAAGAGACGGACAGCGGATGCCGGGCGATCTCCGTTTCCGAGCGGACGCGTTTGCCCGCCGCGACGGCGCTCTCGAAGAGGCGGTGCATGACGGCCCGCGTCGACCCGGATTCGCGCGCGAGACTCAATGCCTGCCGCACCTGTCCGAGGACTTCGCTTTCCCCGAGCGCAAGCGAGTCGAGTCCCGCGGCGACGCGAAAGAGATGGCGTGCCGCATCCCCTCCAACGCGGTAGAAGCAGGAGCCCTCGAGCTCCGCCTGGTCCAGGCCGCGCCACTCCGAGAGATACCGAGTCAACCCGTCGCGGACTGTTTCGTCCGGCGCGAGGCTGTAGATCTCGCTGCGGTGGCAGGTGGAGACGATGACCCCTTCGGTGATAACGCCTCGCTTCAAGAGATTGGTCAGAGCCTCGCGGACCTCGTCGGCCGTAAAGGCGACGCGCTCGCGCACCGACACGCCCGCTCCTCGAAAGCTCCATCCCAGCAGAGCCAGCCGCGGTTCCTGAGAGATGCTCATCGGAACACGTGCTGTGTCGAGAGGTAGAGATTGACGAACGTATACGAGAAGATGATCAGCGTGAAGCCGAGAATGGAAAGTAGAGCGACGCGCTCTCCCACCCATCCCCGCCGGTCCTTCCAGAGCAGGAATCCATAGACGACGAGGGTCAGGATCGCGAACCCGACCTTGGCGTCCGGAAGCCGGCTCCAGACGTGCTCGGCCCAGATGGTCCCCAGAAGCACGGACACCCCGAGGACCGACAGACCGATCGTGACGCTCGTCCGGTTCATCCGCCCGATGACGTCGAGAGCCGGCAGCCGCGCGAAGAGGAGTCCCGTATGGACCCGGCGAAGCTGGCGCTTCTGGATGAGATAGAGGACCGACAGCACGAAGGAGAAAGTAAAGGCGGCGTAAGCGAGGATCGCGAAGGTCACGTGCAGGGCGAAGAGGGGGCCTCGCGTATCCGACCGCGCGGCCAGGTCGGGCTGCGGCAGCAACAGGCCGAGGATCGAGAAGAGAATCACGAACGGGATCAGGAACGGTCCGACGGCTCGCTCCCGGTGACGGAACAGCAGCGCGAGATACGAGAGTCCCAGCATCCAGCCGAAGAGCGAGAGGGAGCCGCTGATCGTCCTGTAGGGAACCGAATGGAGGGCCCGCGCCCGGACCTCGAGATCCGCAAACTGAAGGGCGAGGCCCGCCCCGACCATCACATGGCCGGGCAGGGTCGGCACGCGCGGCCGGACGAGGGAGAGGATCGAATAGACCTCGGCGCCGAGATAGAGAACCACGGCGACCCAGCCGAGAGCGTGCGATTCCATGGAGAACACCAATGTTAGCAGGCCCGGCAGACCCCTCTCGTCTTCGTGCCGCGAGGCGACCCCGTTGTCATTCTGAGGGCACCGACGCGCCAAAGCCGCTATGGCGAGGCGCGAGCGAAGCGACGAAGAAACTGCCCTGCCGGATCAGAAGAGCAGATCCTTCGCGGAGCCTGTCCTGAGCCGCCCAAGAGCCACCCGAACGGAAGAGGGCAGATCCTTCGCTACGCTCAGGATGACAGCGCCAGAGCGAAGGGCTCAGGATGACATTCGAGGATCAGCCCTTCGCTGGGGTCGGCACGGCGACGGGAGCCGGGGGTTTTGCCTCCTCTGGCGTCTGCTTGTTGGCTTCGACCTGGACGTTGATGTCCACTTCGTCGGAGAGCATGAATCCCCCCGTCTCGAGGGGCCGATTCCAGACAATTCCGAAGTCCTTCCGGTTGAGCGGGAAATTGATTTCGAAACCCGTCTTTTCGGTCATGCCGCTCCGGCCTTTGATCTTCAAGAACCCCCCGTGCTTGACGGGAACAGTAATCGTTCTCGTCACGCCGTGCATCGTCAATTCGCCGGTCACGTCGTAAGCGTCTTTGCCCTTCGGCTCGATCTTCGTGCTCTTGAACGTGATCGTCGGGTACTTGGCGGTGTCGAAGAAGTTATCCGAGCGCAGGTCCTTGTCCCGGTTCTCGTTGGCGGTGTCGATCGAGGCAGTCTGAATCGTCAGCTCGACTTTCGAGGCAGACGGGTTGGCCCGGTCGATCCAGATGGTTCCATCGAAATCCTTGAAGCGACCCTCAACCTTGGAAACGAAGTGCCGGATGCGGAACCCCACCAGGGAGTGCGCCTTGTCGAAGGTGAAGGTCCCGGTATCGCCGAGGGCCGGTTGGGCCGCCGCTGCCAGCGAGGCCAGGATCGCTACGAAGCGGGGATTCCTTTGCATCTGTTTTCCTCCAATTCCTGTTGAATCTATGACGGCGCCGGGGCGCGGGATTCCGTCTTCAGACTCTCCTCATGCATCTTGACCTGCCCGGAGGCGCCCCATACACTCGGAGATTGCCATGGCAGCGCCGCGGCGAATCGCTCTCTTCCCGCGAACGTGGAACCAGGCTCGGCCTCAATGAACGATCCCTTCCATGCACGCCGGACATTCCGGACCGGGGCCGGCGGCGAAGGTGCCTTCTTCTCCCTGCCCGAGGTCGAGAAGGCCGGCGTGGGAGAGATCTCCCGCCTCCCGATCAGTCTGCGGATCGTCCTCGAATCCGTTCTTCGCAACCTGGACGGCCAGAGGATCAAGGAGGAGGACGTTCGCCAGCTGGCGCAGTGGAAGCCAAAGGAGGAGCGCACCGCGGAGATCCCGTTCGTCGTGGCCCGCATCATCCTTCAGGACTTCACGGGTGTCCCGCTTCTCGTGGATCTGGCCGCGATGCGATCCGCGGTCGAGCGCCTGGGCAAGGACCCCGCCGTCATCGAGCCGCTCGTTCCCGTCGCGCTCGTCGTAGACCATTCCGTCCAGGTGGACGTCTGGTCCACTCCGGAGGCGCTCGCCCGCAACATGGAGATGGAGTTCAAGAGGAACCGCGCCCGCTACGAGTTTCTCAAATGGGGCATGCAGGCGTTCCACGGTTTCGACGTCGTGCCCCCCGGGATCGGCATCGTCCACCAGGTCAACCTCGAGTATCTCGCCCGGGGCGTGCTCGAAAAGAACGGCGTGTTCTATCCGGACACGCTCGTCGGGACCGACTCGCACACCACGATGATCAACGGCCTCGGCATCGTCGGATGGGGCGTGGGCGGGATCGAAGCCGAGGCGGGGATGCTGGGGCAGCCGGTGTATTTCTTGACACCCGACATCGTGGGCGTCCACATGACGGGAAGACTCACCGAAGGCGTGACGGCGACCGACCTGGCCCTCCACTGCACGGAGATGCTGAGAGCCGCGAAGGTCGTCGGAAAGTTCGTCGAGTATCACGGCGAGGGGGCGGCCTCGCTTCCGCTGCCCGACCGAGCCACCATCGCCAACATGTCTCCCGAATATGGCGCCACGATGGGCTTTTTCCCGATCGACGAGGAATCCTGCAATTACCTCCTCGCGACCGGACGTTCCAGGGAGCACGTCGAGACCTTCCGAAATTACTTTCAGGCGCAGGGTCTCTTCGGAATGCCGCGGGGCGGCGAGTGCGACTACTCGCAGGTCATCGAGCTCGATCTCGGGTCCGTCCGGCCGAGCGTCTCCGGACCCAAGCGCCCGCAGGACCGCATTGCGCTGCCGGATCTGAAGAGTCGTTTTCTCGAGCTGCTGGAGAAGCCGGTCACCGAGAACGGCTACGGAAAGAAGGACGGAAACCGGCGCCGCCGCTTCCCGACGACGATCGGCTCTGCCGGAACGACGCCGGAGAAGCCGCTCGCGGGAGGCGGCCGGCAGAATTCGGAGCCCGTTCTCCCCAGCGCCACGGCCCGCGACACCAACGTCTGGACCGAGACGGAGATGGTCAACAACCGCCCGACGCCGGACCGCGTCGAAGAGGCCTCCGAAGGGCACCTCCCTCCCGGCTTGGTGGATCTGGGCGACGGTGATGTGCTGATCGCCGCGATCACCTCCTGCACCAACACGTCCAATCCGAGCGTCATGCTCGGAGCCGGCATCCTGGCCAAGAAGGCGGTCGAGCGCGGGCTCTCCGTTTCACCGAGGGTCAAGGCTTCACTCGCGCCGGGCTCCCGTGTGGTCTCGGAGTATCTGGCGCGCACGGGGCTGCAGCCGTATCTGGACCGCCTGGGATTCAATCTGGTCGGCTACGGCTGCACCACCTGCATCGGCAATTCCGGGCCGCTCGATCCGCGGATCGAGGAAGTGGTCACGGGCAACGACATCGTGGCCGCGAGCGTGCTCTCCGGCAACCGGAACTTCGAGGCTCGGATCCAACAGAACATCAAGGCCAATTTCCTGATGAGTCCGCCGCTCGTCGTAGCTTTCGCGCTCGCGGGACGGGTGGACATCGACATGACGAAGGACTCGCTCGGCCGGGACCATGAGGGACGCGACGTCTACCTGCGCGACATCTGGCCGAGTCCCGCGGAGATCCGCGATGCCCTGCAGTCCTCCACCGATCCCGATACCTACAGGAGGCTGTACTCGGACTTTGCCGCCGGCAATCCCCTCTGGAACGAGATCCCGGCAACGGCGGGAAGGGTCTATCGCTGGGACGAGTCTTCGACATACATCCAGGAGCCCCCGTTCTTCGAGAACTTCTCCATGAAGGCGGAGGAGATCCACGACATCCGCGGCGCGCGGCCGCTTGCCATCTTCGGAGACTCGGTGACGACCGACCACATCAGCCCGGCCGGCGCCATCAAGCCGACGTCCCCCGCGGGCCTCTACCTGCAGGAGAAGGGCGTCGCGCCGCAGGATTTCAACAGCTACGGCTCGAGGCGCGGCAACGACCGCGTCATGACGCGCGGGACCTTCGCCAACGTCCGCATCAAGAACCTGATGGTTCCGGGCACCGAAGGGGGCGTGACGGTCCACCATCCCGGCGGGGAGAGGATCTCGATCTACGACGCGGCCATGAAATACCAGGCGGAGCGGGTGCCGCTCGTCGTCCTCGCCGGCCAGGAGTACGGCTCGGGCAGCTCCCGGGACTGGGCGGCGAAGGGAACGCGCCTGCTCGGCGTGCGCGCGGTCATCGCTCAGAGCTTCGAGCGCATTCACCGCTCGAACCTGGTCGGCATGGGTGTCCTCCCCTGCCAGTTCCGCGACGGTCAGAACGCGAAGACGCTGAACCTCGAGGGCAGCGAGCTCTTCGACCTGACCGGCCTCGAGTCGGGCCTGCGTCCCCGGCAGGAGGTCACGCTCACGATTCACCGGGCGGACGGCCGGCAGGAATCCGTACCCGTCATCGTCCGCATCGATACGCCGATCGAGGTGGACTACTACCGCCACGGCGGCATCCTCCCCTACGTCCTGCGCCAGCTCGTCGCTCCGCGCTGACGCGGGATCTGGCGCCTTGTGGTGGTCGGGTAGGCCAGTGAGGTTGCCCTCCCTGGCCCCCCACAGATCCGGACGTGCAGGATTACCGCATCCGGCTCTTCAGGTCGAGGT
>WNGE01017569.1_pt1 | contig 10988 bp, 10 predicted proteins | sample 5400651 | NCBI WGS metagenome assembly WNGE01 (sample SAMN13153370, study PRJNA577476) | soil metagenome | isolation source: 60 cm soil or saprolite under grassland replicate 2 | place: USA:California | collected 2016-06-15
CGCGGCCGACCGACGCCGAGCTCGCGGCGCGGGCGCTCGGCGACGATGCCCTAGCCCAGCGCCGTCGTTGTTGAATGCGATTTGAGGCGGGGATGAAGAATGGTAGAGACGGGCGGCGGATCACCGCACCCGCAGCGCATTGAGGATCACCGCCGCGTCGAGCCCCTCCTGCATCACCGCCCCGACCGCCGGCGTGAGCAGGCCGAAGCTCGCCACCACCATCAGCCCGAAGCTCACGCCCAGGCCCACGACGATGCTCTGGAGCGCGATGCGGCGCATGCGCCGGCTGATCGCCATGGCGTCGCCCACGCGCGAGATGTCGTCCACCAGCAGCACGACGTCGGCGGCCTCGGCCGAGATGGCCGTGCCGTGCTCGCCCATGGCCACGCCGACGGTCGCCGAGGCGAGGGCTGGGGCGTCGTTGATCCCGTCTCCCACCATCACCACCGTCCCGTAGCGACGCTTGAGCTCCTGCACCGCGGCGACCTTGTCGGCGGGCAGGAGGTTCGCCCGCACCGTTCGAATACCCGCCTGCGCGGCGATGACTTCCGCCGCGCTCGCGCGGTCTCCCGTGAGCATCACCGTCTCGGTCACGCCCAGTACGGCGAGCCGCTGCATTAAGGAAGGCACCTGATGCCGGAGCCGGTCCGCGAACTCGATGGCGCCGGCCAACCGGCCGTCGATGGCGACGTAGGCGGCGGTGCGGTCGTCGCGGCCCGCCGGGACGGCGATGCCGCGGCGGTCGAGAAACGCGGCCGAGCCGACCGCCACGCTGCGCCCCTCGACCCGCGCGGCCACGCCTGCCCCGGGCGCCTCCACGAAATCAGTCGCCGGCGGCAGACGTCCGGCGCGACGGCCCGCGTCCGCGACCGCCTTCCCCAGGTGGTGCGACGAAAGCTGCTCCACCGCGGCGGCGAGGCGCAGCACATCCTCGGCCGCCGCACCATCCGCGACCTGCACGCGATCCACGGTCGGATGGCCGAGGGTGAGGGTCCCCGTCTTGTCGAACACGACGGCGCGGGCCCGGCCGACCTGCTCGATCGCCGCTCCCGTCTTCACGATGACCCCCAGGTCCGCGGCGCGGCTGATCCCCGCGATGACGGCGATCGGCGTCGCGAGGATGAGGGGACAGGGAGTGGCGACGACCAGGACGGCGAGCACGCTCGTCGGCGTGCCGGTGACGAGCCAGGCGACGCCGCACATCACGAGCGTGAGCGGCGTGAACCACACCGCGAACCGATCGGCCAGCCGCTGGATCGGCGGCTTCTCGCGCCGCGCCCGCTCCACCAGACGGACGATCTGCTGGTACTGGCTCTCCGCTGCGGGCCGCACCGCCCGCATCTCGAGCGCGCCGTCCAGGGTGAGGCTGCCCGAGAGCAACACCGTGCCCGCCCCCGCTTTCGCCAGGCCGGATGAGCAGCAGGTCGCCGATGCCGATCGCGCGCACCGGCACCTCGTCCACGCGCCCGTCGCGCACGCGGCGCCCGATCTTGGGCGCCCGGGCGAGCAGCGCCTCGAGCGAGCCCGACGCGCGACCCATCGCGTAGCGCTCCAGCGCCTCGCCCCCCGACTGCATCAGCGCGATGACGGCGCCCGCGAAGTACTGCCCCAACACGAACGCGGTGACGATCGCGAGCATCGCCACGATGTCCGCCGCGAAGCGGCCGCGCAGCATGCCCCGCACGGTCTGCAGCACCAGCGGTCCGCCGCCGGTGAGAAGCGTCGCCAGGAAGATCCAGTGGGCGACGCCGGGCGTCCGGAACACGAGCTGGGCGGCGAGCCCGGCGACGAGCCCTCCGCCCACGATCGCGGGAAGGGGATACAGCTTCACCAACCGTGCCAGCACGACCCTTCCCCTTCCCCCTTCCCCCTTCCCCCGCTCCTGCCCGACGCTTAGAACGGTGAGAAGCCCGGTGACCCGTACGTCTGCATCTGCAGGTGCGACCACAACGGGTAGGCGTATGCGACCAGGACGAGCACCACGGCAACGACGGTCCACAGGCCGTAGCGGTCGAGCAGGCCGGCGCGCGGGCTGACGGGCTCGAGCGGCTCGGCCCACTCGATCGCCGGAGGCGTCCCCCGCTTGCCCGCGAGCCCGGTGCCCAGCATCACCAGAATGAAGAAGCCGGCGCTCACGAACAGGAACAGGCCGCCGACCGCCGACACGTCGGTGAGGCCGCGCCACGCGTGCGCCACGGGGCTGCCCGCGTAGCTCGCGTCGTAGATGCGCCGCGGCATCCCCATCAGCCCGGTGATGTGGTTCGAGATCGAGAACAGCACCATGCCCATGAACCACAGGTACGGCTGCACCTTGGCGAGCAGCCCGAGCTCGAGCTCGCGCCCCGTGAGGCGCGGCAGCAGCCAGTACGCCGTCCCCATGAACGTGAGCGCCGTGGCGCTCCCCACCGTCAGATGAAAGTGTCCCTGAATCCAGGCGGTGTTATGGACCACGGCGTTCATGCCGTAAGCCGCGTTGATCGCCCCGCCCAGGCCGCCGACCGCGAAGAGCAGCATGGAGAGCAGCACGCTCGCCACCAGGGGATCGCCCCACGGCAGCCGCGTGATCCAGTCGAGCAGCCCGGTCGCGCCCCGCATCCGGCCCGCGACCTCGAGCGAGGCGGTCACCGTGAACGCCGTGACGAAGCTCGGGAACAGGATGGCGAACGTGAGCACCGCGTGGAACAGCTTCCACGACGCCGCAATGCCGGGATCCATGAACTGATGATGGAATCCCACGGGCGTGGACAGGACGATGAACAGGATGAACACGAGCCGCGCGAGCGGGTCGCTGAACAGCTTGCCGCCCGCCACCTTCGGCAGCACCGCGTACCACACGACGTACGCCGGCAGCAGCCAGAAATACACGAGCGGGTGCCCGAAGTACCAGAACAGCATGCGCGCGAGCTCCGGGTCCACGGTCTTGACGAGACCGAGCGACCAGGGGATCAGGAGGAACAGCATTTCCGCCGCGACCCCGACCGTCGCGATGAGCCACACGATGACCGTGGCGAGCATCCCGTGCAGCGCGAGCGGCGCCGGCTGGCCCGCGTGCTCTCGCTTCCAGGCGAGGTAGCTGCGGATCACCACGAAGCCCCAGATCCACGAGCCGACCACGAGCAACGTCGCCCCGATGTAGAACGCGGGGTGTGCCTTGAGCGGCGGGTAGAAGGTGTACAGCACCGTGGCCTTGCCGGAGAGGATCGCCGCGACGGTCGCGAGCGTGCCGACGAGCGCGATCCAGAAGCCGGCCCAGGCGAGGCCGTGGTGCGGCACCGGACGGCCGAGGCTGCGCTCCGCCACCACGTACCCGAGTGCCATGATGAAGAACGTCGTGAACACGAGCGCCATGAGGGTGCCGTGCGCCGTGACCGACAGGTAGTACATGCGGGCGGAGCGCCAGGGAAGATCGAGGGCGGCGCGCGACAGCGCCTGCATGAAGGCCATCGCCGCGGCGACGCCGAACGCCACGATCGCGACCCACAGGTTCGCGAGCGCCAGCCGGCTGGAGCGGTCGGTCATCGGGTCGTCCCCTCCACGATCAGCTTGCCCGCCATGAGATGGTGACCCAGCCCGCAGTATTCGTGACACACGATCAAGTATTCGCCCGGCTGCTTGAACACGGTCGTGAACTGGCTCACGTAGCCGGGGACCAGCATCGTATTGGCGTTGGTGCCGACGATGAGGAAACCGTGGGTCACATCGGCGCTGGTCATGCGGAAGGTGACCGGCTTGCCGGCGGGCACGCGGATTTCGGCCGGCGTGAAGGCGAACATCATCCCGAACGCCACGACCGTCGCGCCGTTCGCATCGACGGTCACGCCCGGGTGGGCGAAGCGGGGGTCCTTGAAGACCTGCGTGGGGTCGATGGTCTCCACGTGACTCGGCGGCTGCAGCGCGCCGCCGATGCCGGTGACGAGCACGGTGGCCACGAACGCGACGATGATGACCCCCGACGCCCACATCCAGATCTTCTCGTAGAGCGGGACGTTCACGGCGTCACGCCTCCCCGCTTGAGATAGACCAGGAAGTACACGGCGAACCAGCCGACCGCGAACAGGACGCCGTACAGACCGATGACGAAAAGTGTGCCCTTGGGGTGCGCCAGGTGGGGTGCGTGGTCCGGGGTCACGGGCCTCCTCGCGATGCGGGTTGCGGAGCGGGCAGATAGACCGAGTCCGGTGCCGGTCCCGCGGCTGCGCGCCTCATCCACCCGGTAGAACGGCTCGAAGATATGCGGCAAATACGCCGGCGGAACCCCGGGGCCCGAGTCCTCGACCGACAGCCGGACGCCTCCCTCCGCGTCGTCGAGCGGCCCGGTGGCGACGCGGATCGTGCCTTCGGGCGGCGTGAACTTCACGGCGTTATCGAGCAGCTGGTGCGCCACCCGCTCGATCAATTCGTGGTCGACGGACGCGACCGCTCCGTCCGGCCCGAGGCGCCGCTCCACGGTGAGGCCCCGCTCTTCGATGCGCGCGCGCAGCAAGTGGATCGCACGCTCCACGACGGCGTTCACGTCCGTGGGCTCCCGCTGCGGCTCGAGCAGGCCTCCCTCGATCCGGGTGATGAGCAACAGATCCTCGCTCATCTCGGTCAGCCGCTCGATCTCTTCGAGCGCGCTGTGGAGCACGCGCTGATAGTCGCGCGGCGTGCGCTCTGCCCGCAGCGCGACCTCGATCCCGCCCCGCAGGGCGGTCAGGGGTGAGCGCAGCTCGTGGCTCACGTCCGCCGTGAGCCGGCGCTGGGTCCGGAACGCCTCGTCCAGCCGCTCCAGCATGCGGTTGAGCACCGCCACCAACCCTCGGTATTCGCCGGTTTCGGCGTGCGCCACGATCCGCTGGCTCAACGTCCCGGCCTCGATCAGGGTGGCCTGCTCGGTGATCTCGGAGACGGGCCGCACCGCCGAGCCCGCGAGCCACCAGGCGCCCAAGAACGTGGCCCCGGTCACGAGCAGCACCACGCCCAAGAGCGCGGGGGCCATCGCCGACTTGATGGCCACCGGATCCAGGTGGTGCTCGAAGAACAGATGGCCGGCGTAAAATACGGCAGCGGCGACCGCTAGCAGGCCGACGCCCATGGTCGCCGCGAACCGGACGGCCAGCGTCCGACGCAGCGACTGGCTCACTCCTCTTCTCGATCCGGCGACTGAAGGCGGAACCCGACGCCGCGTACCGTGTGGATCAGCTCCAGCTCGGAGGCGCTCAGCAGCTTGCGCCGGAGATTCCCGACGTGCACGTCCACGACGTTGCTTTCCGGGTCGAAGTGCAGATCCCACACCTTCTCGAGCAGCTCGGTGCGCCGGATGACCTCTTCGGGACGGAGCAGGAAGTGCTCGAGCAGCTGGAACTCCTTCGGGGTCAGCTCGAGCTTCTTTCCCCGGACCTTCACCTTGTGCTTCAAGCGGTCGAGCTCCACCGGACCATAAGTCAGGAGCTCGGTGCGGCTCGCCCCGCCGCGGCGCACCAGCGCGCGCACGCGGGCCAGGAGCTCGTCGAACTTGAACGGCTTCGGGAGATAGTCGTCGGCGCCGGCGTCGAGGCCGCGCACCACGTCCTCCGTGGTGTCGCGGGCCGTGAGCATCAGGATCGGCGTCTTGCGGCCTTCGCGCCGCAGCTCGGTCGCCACCTGCAGCCCGTTCTTCTTGGGCAGCATCACGTCGAGCACGACCAGGTCGTAGTCGTACACGTGCGCCAGCGTGGTCCCTTCTTCACCGTCGGGGGCGACGTCCACGGCGTACCCTTCTTCGCGCAGGCCCTGTTCGATGAAGCCCGCGACTTTGCGATCGTCTTCCACCACGAGGATTTTCATGAAGGGGAGGTTAAGCCGCCCGCGTTGAACCGAATCTAAAGAAATGATGAGGAAACCTTCATGTTGACGGGGGCACGAGCGGCAGCGTGAGCGTGAATGTCGCCCCGCGACCCTTGCTGCTCTCCACGGTGAGCCGCCCGCCCAGCACTTCCGCCAGGCGGCGCGACACTGGGAGGCCGAGACCCGTTCCCACACCCGAATGCGGATCGAACCGCTCGAACGGCTCGAAGATCCGCGCTTGCAAGTCTTGCGGGATCCCCGGGCCTTGGTCGGTCACGCCGATGGCGACTTCGGAATCCGCGGTAGCGGCCCGGATGAGCACCGGGCGCTCCTCCGGGCTGTGGCGGATGGCGTTGGTCAGGAGGTTCACGAGGATCTGCTCGAACCGCATGGGGTCGGTGCGCAACGGCGGCGCCGAGGACGGGCATTGCAGCTCGAGGGTGACGCGCTTCGCATCGGCCGCCGGGCGCACGCTCTCCAGGGTCCGCTCGAGTGCCTCCGGGATTTCCAGGTCGCGCCACACCGGCTGCATCCTGCCGGCGTCGAGCCGCGTCAGGTCCAGGAAGTTGTTGAGCAGCGTGATCGTCCGCTCGGCCCCCTCGAACACCTCGCGCGCCGCGTGCGCCGTGGCCTCCGGCGCCTTCCCTCGCACCAGCCGCTCGGCCCAGCCGTACACACCGGTCAGCGCGTTGCGCAGCTCGTGGTTCATCATCGCGAAGAACAGATCGCGCTGTCGCTGCATCTCCTGCACCTGCCCCAGCAACCGGTGGCTCTCTTCGTTCAAGCGCGCGTTCTGGACGGCGACCGCGGCGTGCGCCGCGAGCAGCACCGCGATCGCCTCGTCCTCCGCATCGAACTCCGCGGCGCCGATCTTCTCCGTGAGATAGAGATTACCGAACACCTGGCCGTGGCTCACGATCGGGACGCCGAGAAAAGACTTCATCACCGGATGATGGGGCGGGAAGCCGTAGCGCTTGGGATGCTTCCTGATGTCGCCCGTTCGAATCGGCTTCGGCACGCGGATCACGAGCCCGAGCAGGCCCCGGCCGGCCGGCAGGTCGCCGATGCGACGGCGCTCGGCCGCCGACAGTCCCGACGTGACGAACTGGCTCAGGGACTTGCGGTCGGGCGCGAGCACGCCGAGCGCCGCATACCGCGCCCCGACCACCTCACGCGCCGAGTCCACCACCTGCTGCAGCACTCGGTCGAGGGAGCGCTCGGAAAAGACCGCAAGACCAGCCGACAGGAGGCGCTCGAAGCGACTCCGCACGCGGGATGCTTCGGTGGTCTGCTTCGGCTTATGCACACGCTTGGCCAACCGCACCTCGCCAATGACATCGACCTTGATGAAGACAGTATGAGGGCTCCGCAGCGGAGAAGCTAGCCTCACGGGGCATTCAGTCTTTCTTCAGCCGTGGCCTCCTAAGCTGCTCGTAAGGAGAGCCTGGCATGCAGATCCGAAAGATCCTGGCGGCGGTCAAGCCGACGTCGCCGGAACCGCACCCCTTGTGCGCCGCCCTCGAGCTGGCCGGGCGGGCGGACGCACGCGTCACCGTGCTTGCCGTCACGGAATCGCCGTGGGAGCTCCTCGGTCCCGCCCCAGAAGGCCCTGGGGCCGCCATGTCGAGCCGGGGCGAGCTGGTCGCGCTCGGCGCCGCGCGTCTGCGGGATCGGTTGCAGCCCCTGGTTCCGCCGCAGTTCGGCAAGCGGATGCAGGTCCAGGCGGCCATCGGCCTGCCGGCGATCGAGATCCCCCGCCGCGCCGAGTCCGAGGGCACGGACCTGATCGTGCTCGGGCGGGACGCCTCATCGCGCATGCCCCGCGTGGACGGTGCCGATACGATCGAGGGGACCGTGCGGCGTGCCCGCGTGCCCTGCCTCCTGGTGCCGCAGGGCGGAACGCCGTTCCGCCGCATCCTGGCGGCCGTGGATGGCGGGCCCGAGACCGAGGACGTGATCGCCGCCGCCCAGCTGTTCGGCAGTCTGTTCGGCGCTTCGGTTCGCGCGCTGGAGGTCGAGACCCGGGCGTTGGCCGGCGTGGGTGCGGCGACCGGCGCGCTGCACGTCCACCCGGGCGCATGCGAAGTGGTGGTACGTGCGGGCGACCCGGTAACCGAGATCGTGCGGATGGTGCGAGAGGACGCGATCGATCTGCTGGTGTTCGGTCACCACCGCGGCGGGCCGGTCGGCGCGCACGCGACGAGCGGGGTCGCGCCGCGCCTGCTGCAGCGGGCTCCCTGCGCGGTGCTGACCGTTCCGATCTGAGCAGCGCTCGCGTCAGACCTTGGACATCGCCACTGCCCCGACGATGGCGGTCTGTGAGATCCTCTCGCAACGAAACCTCACCGCATGCGTATGAAAGAGAGCTGAAAGCGACCGTAACGTCCCCACAGAGAGGCGCTATGAGATCCCACCTCGCCGGTGTCACGGTGCTGGTCAGCGTGGTCTTCGCGGCATGCGCGCCCGCGCCCCAGACCCCCGTGCCGCTCACCGGCGCAGCGACGGACGTGGTCGCACTCGTGGGCCAGTGGGACGGCTCCTACTCGAGCGCCGCGACCGGTCGCAGCGGCAGCATCTCGTTCACCCTCACCGCGCACGGCGACTCGGCGTTCGGCGATGTGATCATGATCCCGCGCGGTTTCGGCCGGCCCCTCCAGGCGGCCGGCGCCGCCGGCGCCCCCGCTCCCCCGCGCTCCTCGGTACTCTCGATCAGCTTCGTGCGCGTCGCCGGGGGGCGCGTGACCGGCACGCTCGCCCCATATGCCGACCCGGAAACGGGCGAGCAGCTCTACACCACGTTCGAGGGACGCCTGCGGGGCGACGCGATCGAGGGCACGTTCACGACCCGGAGCGCCGGCGGCGCCGGTACGCAGACCGGTCAGTGGAAGGTCACGCGCCGCCCGGCCGACTAGCACCTCGCCCCAACAGCTGCGCGTTGATGGCCACGATCACCGTGGAGACGGACATCAGCACCGCGCCGAGCGCGGGTGAGAGCAGGATCCCGGCGGCGCGGTACAGGGCGCCTGCCGCGAGCGGCAGCGCGATGGCGTTGTAGCCCGTGGCCCACCAGAGGTTCTGCACCATCTTCCGGTAGGTCGCGCGGGCGAGCTCCACGATCGCGGCCACGTCGCGGGGGTCGGACCGCACGAGCACGATGTCCGCGGACTCAATGGCGACGTCGGTCCCGGCGCCGATCGCGATGCCCACGTCCGCCTCCACGAGCGCCGGAGCGTCGTTCACGCCGTCGCCCACCATCGCGACCGTCAGCCCGCGCTGCTTGATGTCGCGGATGCGGGCGGCTTTCTGGTCGGGCAGCACCTCCGCGAAGTAGTCGTCGAGACCCAGCTCCTCTGCCACCCAGCGCGCCACGGCCCGGGAATCACCGGTCAGCATCATCGTCCTGATGCCCATACCCCTGAGGCGCCGCAGCGCGTCGCGTGACTCGCCCCGGATGATGTCGGCGAGGGCGATGGCACCGGCCACCTTCCCGTCCACCACGACGTAGACGACCGTCTTCCCCTGCTCCGCGAGCCGGGCGACCCGCGGGTCATCCGCGGGTAGCCCCTGCTCGCGTAGGAATCCCGGGCTCACGACCTTCACCTCGGTGCCCTCGACGACACCGCGCGCGCCCTTGCCGGGGATCGCCGTGACTTGCGCGGGTGCTGGATAGGGCAGGCCCCGCTCGGCGGCGACGCGTGCGATCCCCGCCGCAATGGGATGCTCCGAGCGGCTCTCGATCGCCGCGGCAAGCCGCAGCACGTCCGCCTCGGTCCGCCCGTCGAGCGCCACGACGTCCGTGACCCCGAAGCGGCCCTCGGTCAGGGTGCCGGTCTTGTCGAACACGACGGCATCGAGCGCGCGCGCCCGCTCGAACGCGGAGCGGTCGCGGATCAGCAGCCCGCGTCGGGCGGACAGCGTCGTCGACACCGCGATCACGAGCGGCACGGCCAGGCCCAGCGCATGGGGGCACGCGATCACCATGACCGCCACCGTCCGCTCCAGCGCGAAGTGCAGGTCCTGCCCGACCGCGAGCCATGCCGCGAGCGTTACGGCGCCGCCGGAGATCGCGATGATCGTGAGCCAGAGTGCGGCCCGATTCGCGAGGTCCTGCGTCCGCGACCTGGTCTCCTGCGCCCGGCGCACCAGCGCGATCACCTGCGACAGGTAGGTGTCCGCACCGGTGCGCGTGATCCTGACGGTGATCGCCGACTCGCCGTTCAGGGCTCCGCCGATCACGGCCGCTCCCGGGCCTCTTTCCACCGGCCGCGACTCGCCGGTGAGCAACGCCTGGTCCACGGTGGTTCGGCCCTCGGTGATCTCGCCGTCGGTCGGAATCTTTTCTCCCGGCTTGACGAGCACGCGATCGCCGGCCCGCAGGTCGGCGACCGGAGCCTCCTCCACGGCGCCGTCCGCGCGCACGCGGTGCGCCTCGGCCGGGAGCAGGCGCACCAGCTCCTCGAGCGCCCGCGAGGCGCCGAGCACGGAGCGCATTTCGAGCCAGTGGCCGAGCAGCATGATGTCGATCAGCGTGGCGGTTTCCCAGAAGAAGACATCGCCGGGAAGGCCGAACACGACCAGCGTGCTGTAGGCGTAGGCGACGGTGATCGCGAGCGCGACGAGCGTCATCATGCCGGGGAGCTTCTTGCGCAGCTCATCCACGAGCCCCGTGAGGAACGGCCAGCCGCCATAGAAGTAGACGGCCGAGGCGAAGCCGAACCCGACGAAGCGATCCCCGGGGAACGCGAGCGCGCCGCGGAGACCGAGGAAGTGCTGGAGCATCTCGGACGTCGCGAGGACGGGGACCGTCAAGCCGAGCGAGACCCAGAAACGCCGCCGGAACTCCGCCACCATGTCCGCGTGTCCGGCGTGGTGCTGATGATGGGTGTGATCAGTCATTTCGACCCCGCTCGACCTGCCAGCTCCGCCACAGGAAGTACACGGCCGGAATCACCACCAGCGTGAGCAGCGTGGAGGTCACCATGCCGCCCACCATGGGCGCGGCGATGCGCTTCATCACGTCCGCGCCGGTGCCCCCTCCCCACAGAATCGGCGCCAGCCCCGCCATGATCGCCACCACCGTCATCAGCTTGGGCCGTAGCCGCTCGACGGCGCCTTCGTGCACCGCGGCGGCCACGTCCCGCGACCCGGTCATCCGACCCGAGGCACGCCGCTGGCGGTATGCT
>WNGE01031119.1_pt1 | contig 10988 bp, 8 predicted proteins | sample 5400651 | NCBI WGS metagenome assembly WNGE01 (sample SAMN13153370, study PRJNA577476) | soil metagenome | isolation source: 60 cm soil or saprolite under grassland replicate 2 | place: USA:California | collected 2016-06-15
CGGCGCTGTTGTTCGTGCGCTGGTCCGAGGCGGGAGATCGACCGATCGGCCACCTCGAGACGGACTACCTGTTCCGAGGCGCGACGCCCGCCGACGCGCTGGCCCCGCTTCTCGCCTTGACCCTGCAGGACGTGAAGCGGCATCTCGATGACTGCATTCAAAAACAGAGAATGGAGATGGGGGAAGAGGGCAGGGTGTGATCACCATCGGCGTCGTCCTCGCACGCACCGGCTCTACCTATCGGGTGCATACCGATGGTAGCGAAGTTGTCGCCACGCTCCGCGGCAAGCTCAAGCACCGGGACGACGACCGCGTGGTGGCGGGCGACGTGGTGGAGCTCGAGCTGCACGCCGAGGGGCGCGCCACCATCTCCGCCGTGCGGCCGCGCAGGAGCGTGCTGGCGCGCCGTGCCGCGGGTGAGCGGAGCCCCCGGGCGCAGCCGATCGCCGCCAATGTCGATCAGGTCGTGGTCGTCGCGTCGGCCCGGAGCCCGGAGCCGAGCCCCCGCATGCTCGATCGATTCCTGGTGATCTCGGCGGCGAACCGTATCCCCGCAGTCCTCGTTCTCAACAAGATCGACCTCGACCGGACCGCGCTCGACGCCCTGCGGCGGCGCTACGGGCCGGCGGGCTACCAGGTGCTCGGCACCTCCGTGAAGCAGCCGGAGGGCCTGGCGGCGCTGCGCGATCTTCTGCGCGGGCGGGAGTCGGTGCTCGCCGGTCAATCGGGCGTCGGGAAGTCCAGCCTCCTGAACGCGCTCCACCCGGGCTTGAACCTCCGCATCGGCGAGATCAGCGCGAAGTGGGACACGGGGAAGCACACCACCCGCGCCGCCCTCGTCGTGCCGGTGGCCACGGGGGGCTACGTCGTGGACACGCCGGGGTTGCGCGAGGTGGGCACGTGGGGGATCGATCCCGAGCGTTTGGGCGTCTACTTCGCCGAGTTCCAGCCCTTCCTCGACCAATGCCGCTTCGATAACTGCCGGCACCTCGCGGAGCCGGGCTGCGGGGTGCGGCAGGCAGCGGAACGAGGCGCGTTCGACCCCGATCGTCTCGTGTCCTACCAGCGCATCTACGAGGAACTCAGTGTGGCTTCCTGGTCCAGCGATCGGCGTCGCGGGAGGTGACCTTTCGCATCATCGCTGCGAACGCGTCGTCCAAGTCGATCCCCTGTGAGTTGGCGAGACAGATGACGACGAACAGGATGTCCGCGAGCTCCATCGCGAGCGAGCCCTCCGGCTCCTCCGCCTTCTTCGTTTTCTCCCCGAACCGGTGGTTCAGCTCCCGGGCCAGCTCTCCGACTTCCTCGGTGAGACGGGCGAGGTTTATCCTTCCTTATATTGGCCGATCCACCGATCGACCGTCTGCTGGGCTTCACGCAGGGACACGGGAGGCTCCGGGGAATCGTGAACGCCGAGCTGCCGCCGCTCGTCGCGCCGTTCCGCGGTGAGCGGTACGCCGCGAGGGAGTTGAGCGCCCTCATCGCGCCCCCGTACGACGTCATTTCCAGCGAGGACCGCACACGCTACGCGGCGCGGGATCCCCACAATATCGTGCATCTCGTCCTGCCGGAAGCGCCGTCGGGCGGGGGCGGGGACCGCTACGCGCAGGCTGCGACTCTGCTCGGGACGTGGCGGGAGGCGGGCGTCCTGCGACCCGATCCCGTGGAGTCGGTGTACATCGTCGCGCAGGACTACGCCGTACCGTCGGGCGATCGGCGGACGCGCATCGGGATGCTGGCCGCCGTGCGCGCCGAGCCGTTCGAAACGCGGCGCGTGCGGCCGCACGAGCAGACGCACTCGGCACCCAAGGCCGACCGGCTGGCCCTGCTGCGCGCCACTGCCGCGAACCTCGAATCGATCTTCCTGCTCGCCCCTGACCCTGATCGGCTGCTGTCGCAGGCCCTCGTGAAACGAGCCTCCGGCGTGCCGACGGCGCACGCGGAGCTCGACGGCGTCGCCATTCGCCTCTGGGTCGTGCCGGGCGAGCAGGCGGCGGAGCTCGCCCGGCTCGCGGGCCGGGCTCAGCTCTACATCGCCGACGGCCATCACCGCTACGAGACGGCGGTGGCGTATGCGCGGGAGCAGCCGGGCGCCGACCGCGTGCTCTCGTTCATCGTGTCGGCGGGCGATCCGGGCCTCACGATCCTCCCCACCCACCGCATCATCTTCGGCGCGGAGCGCGAGGCAACGAAGCTGGTCGCGGCCTGGCGGGAGTGGTTCCAGGTGGGGCGGGTGGCGCCGTGCATGGACCGGGTCGAGCGGCTGGCCGAGCTCGGGCGTGAGCGCACCGCGTGTATCGTGGCGTTCCCCGACGCCTATGACGTGACCCTGGTCCTGAAGAACGCCGCGGCGCTCGACAACGTCCCGGACCTCGGGAAAACGCCCGCGGTCCGCGCGCTGGACGTGGCCCGGATCGAATCGCTCGTCGTGCAGCGCATTCTCGGGGCGGGCACGGCGACGCCGTCGCTTGCCTACACGCCCGATCCCCACGCGGCCTTCGATGCGGTCCGGAACGGTCGGGCGGCCGCCGCGGTCCTCCTCAATCCTACGAAAGTGCAGGACGTGTTCGCCGTGGCGGATGCGGGAGACGTCATGCCACCCAAGTCGACGTACTTCGTCCCGAAGGTGCCGAGCGGGCTGGTCGTGCGGTCGGTCTAATCTATATTTTGTCTCCATGCCCCCCCCTCGATCCCGCGACCGCGTCCTGGGCAATCTCGAGTCCATCTACCGCGAGGCCTACGAGCGTGCGAAGGCCGCCAGCGACCAGGTGCGCATGGCGGATCTCGACGCCGCCTACCAGCGCGAGCAGCTGCTGCTCGAAGTGCTGCTCGACATCCGCGATGCCCTCGCGGCCCTTCCCGCGTCTGCCGAGCCCGGCTCCGGGAAGACCCCGGGATCCGACCCGATCACCGCGCTCGAGACGATCCACCGCATCACGAGACTTCGCTGAGGAACCGCATGCGCCGACGCCTGACTCTGGGACTCCTCTGCTTTGCCCTCGCCGCCTGCGCTCGGAAGGCGGACACCATCGTCTCCGGCGGAATGGTCTGGACCGGACTCTCGAGCGGGGCACCCCAGAGGGGCGCCGTCGCCCTCGCCGCCGGCAGGATTCTCGCGATCGGCGACAGCGCGCAGATCGGGCGCTATAGGGGCCCCAAGACCCGATCGGTTCAGGCCGACGGCGGGCTCGTCCTGCCCGGCTTCACCGACGGACACACCCACTTCATCGACGGCGGGTTCCAGCTCGCGTCGGTGGACTTGAGGAATGCCCCGACCCCCGGGGAATTCATCCGGCGGCTCAAGGATTACGCCAAGACCCTGAAGCCCGGTGAATGGATCATCGGCGGTGATTGGGACCACACGCTCTGGCCGGGCCAGCCGCTGCCGCGCCATGAATGGATCGATTCGGTTACGCCGAACAATCCGGTCTTCGTGAGTCGGCTGGACGGACACGAGGCGCTCGCCAACAGCGCGGCGCTACGGGCGGCCAGCGTCACCAAGCAGACGCCCACCCCCTCGGGCGGGGAGATCCTGCGGGACGCGAGGACAGGAGAGCCGACCGGCATCTTTAAGGACCGGGCGCTCGATCTCATCGGCCGCGCGCTCCCCGACCCGTCGCCCGCCCAGCGTGACTCGGCCCTCGCCCGCGCACTTGCGTACGCCGCGTCGCTGGGGGTCACCGCCACCGCCCACGTGGCCGCGTCGTGGGCCGATCTCGCGAGCTATCGCCGCCTTGAGCGGGCGGGCCGGCTCACGCTGCGGGCGGCGCTCTACCTCCCGCTCGATTCCTGGCGGGCAGTCGCCGAGACAGTGAGTCGTTCGAACCGCGGCGATGAGTGGGTGAAGATCGGCGGCGTCAAGGGCTTCATGGACGGCTCGGCGGGGTCTCGTACCGCGTACTTCTTCGAGCCCTATAGCGATTCGGCGGGCTACCATGGGCTGCTGCAGCACCCGGAGGGGGACATGCGCCGCTGGATCGGCGGCGCCGACTCGGCGGGACTGCAGGTCGCCGTCCACGCGATCGGTGACCGCGCCAACGCCATCCTGTTGTCGATCTACGACAGCGTGGCAAGGGCACACGGGCCGCGCGACCGGCGCTTCCGGGTCGAGCACGCCCAGCACCTGCGCCCCCAGGACATCCCCCTGTTCGGGAGGCTCGGTGTGATCGCCTCGGTGCAGCCTTATCACGCCATCGACGACGGTCGCTGGGTGGAGCAGCGCATCGGGCCGGTCCGCATTAAGACGACCTACCCCTTCCGCACGCTGCTCGAGACGGGCGGCAGGCTCGCGTTTGGGTCGGACTGGACGGTCGCGCCGCTCGACCCGATCCTCGGCGTGTACGCGGCGGTCACGCGCCGCACCCTCGACGGGAAAAACCCGGACGGGTGGGTGCCGGAGCAGAAACTCTCGGTGGGCGAGGCGCTGCGCGCGTACACGGCCGGCAACGCCTATGCGACGTTCGACGAAACGAAGCGCGGCACGCTCGTACCCGGCGCCGATGGCGATCTCGTGGTGCTGGACCGCAACCTCTTCACCGTGCCGCCGGATTCGCTCGATCAGGCACGCGTGCGTTACACGATCGTGGGCGGCCGGGTGGTCTACCGGCGCTAGTCGGAGTACGTGAGCCCCGACTCCTGAAGCGTGAGGGGCCGCGCTCCCTCGTGCTCGTGAAACACACTGATGGCAAAGTGATGCGCGTCGCGGATCATCTCGATCATCTTGGACGTACTCTCGACGGCCACCACGACCATAGGGGGGTCAAAAGAACCCTGGCTCACCCAGTTAGCGGTAATCCCGTGCTCATCGCCCTCCCGCTTCACAGTCAGCGCGTACAGGCCGTAAGTGAAATGTCGGAGGACCGTCTGTTTCGCGGCTGTGTTCATGGACAGGAAATATGGGCCGGCGGGCGCTTAGCACGCCAATTGCGGTGTGGCGTGGCTGCCGCAGATAGGAGACGCCCATGCTTCGTATCCCGGCTTTCCCCGCCTTCGAGGCGGGCCTCGCACTGGTGCTTTCCCTCCCAGCTTCGTTGCATGGGCGTGGCGCCGCCCGGCTGCCGGCCCAGCAGCCGGCGGCCCGGCAGCCGTCCGCCTACGAAGAGCTGCAGACGTTTTCGGCGGTGCTGAATCACATCCGCGTCAACTACGTGGATTCGGTGACCTATACCCAGCTGGTCCGCGCGGCCATCGACGGAGTCCTGCAGGCACTCGATCCCCACAGCCGTTTCGAGTCGCACGCCGACCGCGACAGGGCCGGGAAGGTCGAGCGCGGCGAGCTCGCCGTCACCGGCATGGTGCTCGAGGACGTGGACGGCGCCGCCAGCGTTCTGTCCGTCATGTCCAAGAGCCCCGCGGACAAGGCCGGGATCCAGCCGGGCGACCGGCTCACCCTCGTCAACGACACCACCGTTGCGGGCCTGGACGTGAGGGCGCTCGAGCTCCGGCTCGCCGGGGACAAGGGATCCAAGGTTCGCCTGCGGTTCGAACGCGGCCCGCGCCTGGAGCCCGACACGTTTTCGGTCACCCTCAAGCGCGAATACGCCAAGGTTCCATCGGTGTCGACCGTGCGCCTCGCCGACTCTGTGACGGGGTATGTGCGCCTCGATGGGTTCCGGGAAAAGGCGGCCTCGGAAGTGCACGACGCCCTCAAGCGGCTTCGCGGCCAGGGCGCCACCCAGTTCATCTTGGACCTCCGTCGTAATCCTGGCGGCGTGGTGTTCGCGGCGGTGGAGCTCGCGTCCGAGTTCTTCCCCAAGAACACGGTCGTGTTCAGGACGCGGGGCCGGAAGAAGGACGTCGATACGACGTTTGTGACCAAGCGCGACGGCGAGTTCAGCTCCGCGCCGCTGATCGTCTTGATCGATGGCGGCAGCGCGAGCGCCGCCGAGGCTCTGGCCGCTTCGCTCCAGGACCACGACCGCGCGCTGCTCCTGGGTCGCCGCAGCTTCGGTAAGGCGCTCATGCAGACGGCCTTCCTCACTCCGTCGGGCGACGTCGTATGGCTCACCGTCGGCCGCGTCATCACGCCCAGCGGCCGCTTCATCCAGCGGCGCTACCGCGGCCTGCGGTCCGAAGAGTACCGCGCCTTCGGCGGCGTCGCCGGCGCGGGGGAGGATACCGTCGAGACCTTCCGCACGGATAACGGCCGGACGATGCGCGGCGGCGGCGGCATCGCGCCCGACGTCGAACTCCCCCGGCCCGCCCCGGTGCCGGTCTGGTGGAGCGCGGCGGCGGACTCGGGGCTCGCCGACGCGCTGGCCGACAGCTTCGCTTTGACGTTGCCGGCCACGCCGGCTGCCCGCACGGCCTGGATGAATGCGCTCCGCGTCGCCGAGGTGCGTTGGGGGCCGGATGCGCGCGACGAATTCCTCGTGCGGAACGACCCCGATATCCGCGCCGCCGCGGATCACTTCCGCCGCCTGCGGGAGCTTTTGAGCGGGCCGAAGTAGACTATCTTTGTCCCATGGCGACGCGCGCTCAACCCCGCCCCCGGGCCGCCAAGTCCCTATCCAAGGCCGACCTGCTCGACATGTATCGGCTGATGCTCCTGTCGCGGCGCATCGACGACAAGGAGATCCAGCTCAAGCGGCAGAACAAGATCTTCTTCCAGATCTCGGGCGCAGGTCACGAGGCCGTGCTGGTCGCGGCGGGCAAGGCCCTCCGTCCCGCGTACGACTGGTTCTATCCCTACTATCGCGACCGCGCGCTCTGTCTGAGCCTCGGCATGACCCCCACCGAGATGCTGCTCTCGGCCGTTGGCGCGGCCGAGGACCCCAACTCGGGGGGCCGCCAGATGCCATCCCACTGGGGCCACAAGGCGCTCAACATCGTCAGTCAGTCGAGCCCCACCGGCACGCAGCTGCTCCAGGCCGTGGGCTGTGCGGAGGCGTGGCTCCGCTACGAGCGGATCGACGGAATCACCGAAAAACCGATCCAGGGCGACGAGCTCGTGTACGTCTCGGCGGGGGACGGCACGACGAGCGAAGGGGAGTTCTGGGAAGCGCTCAACACCGCCAGCAACCTGAGGCTGCCCGTGCTGTTCCTCATCGAGGACAACAAGTACGCGATCTCGGTGCCGGTGGAGGTGCAGACCGCGGGCGGCTCGGTGTCGAAGCTCGTCCGAAACTTCCCCGGCCTCCTCGTCGAGGAAGTGGACGGCTGCGATCCGGTCGTCTCCTACGACGTGCTGTTACGGGCCTCGGAGTACGTCCGCCAGCGCAAGGGTCCCGCCCTGGTGCACGCGCACGTGACCAGGCCCTACTCGCACTCCCTCTCGGACGACGAAGTGCTGTACAAGCCGCCCAAGGAGCGGGAAGAGGAGGCACGCCACGATTGCCTCACTCGGTTTCCGGAGCGGCTCATCGCCGACGGCGCGGCCACCGCAGGCGAGATCGAAGCCATCCAGCGCCAGGTGGATGAGGAAGTCGGCGTCGCCGCCGACATGGCGCTGGCGTCGCCCCAGCCTGAGCCGGAGACGGCCCTGTTGTACGTGTACTCGCCCGAGGTCGATCCCACGTCCGAGCAGTTCGATACGGAGGACGACCCGCACTTCGGGGGTGATCCCACCACGATGGTGGACCTGCTCAACGCCTGTCTCAAGGACGAAATGGCGCGCGATCCCCGCATCGTGGTGTTCGGCGAGGACGTGGCCGACGTCAGCCGCGAGCAGCACCTGGAGCACGTGAAGGGCAAGGGCGGTGTCTTCAAGGTCACGTGGGGGCTCCAGCGGCAGTTCGGGAGCGATCGGGTCTACAACTCACCGCTCGCTGAGGCGAACATCGTGGGCCGGGCCATCGGCCTCGGGACCCGCGGCCTGAAACCCGTCGTCGAGATTCAATTCTTCGACTACATCTGGCCCGCCTATCATCAGCTGCGCAACGAGCTTGCCACGCTGCGGTGGCGCTCCAGCAACGCCTTCTCGAGCCCGGTCGTGGTCCGCGTCACCTATGGGGGCTATCTGAAGGGCGGCTCGATCTACCATTCCCAGACGGGCGCCGTGGTGTTCACGGCCGTTCCAGGGCTCCGCGTGGTTTGCCCCAGCACCGCGCTCGACGCCAATGGGCTGTTGCGCACGGCGATCCGGTGTGACGACCCCGTGTTGTTCCTCGAGCACAAGCACCTCTATCGGCAGACGTACAATAAGGCGCCCAATCCCGGGCCGAACTTCATGATCCCGTTCGGCAAGGCGAAGGTGGTGCGAGCGGGCCGGGACCTCACGGTGGTGACCTACGGCGCCGTGGTGCAGCGCTCGCTGGTTGCCGCGAAAGAGCTCGAGGAGCGGGACGGCGTGAGCGTGGAAGTGATCGACCTGCGCAGCCTCTCGCCCGTGGACTGGGAGGCGATCACGGCGTCGGTGACCAAGACGAACAAGGTGCTCGTCGCCTACGAGGACGCGCAGTCGTGGGGCTACGGGGCCGAGATCGCGGCCCGCATCGCCGACGAGTGCTTCCCGTGGCTGGACGCACCCGTGAAGCGCGTGGCGTCGACCGACACCTTCGTCGGCTACGCCCCGAGGCTCGAAGACTTCATTCTGCCGCAGGTGGAGGATCTCGCGCGGGCGATGCGCGATTTGCATGCGTTCTAGCGCGGCTCGCGCCTACAGTCTTCTGTTCTTCTTGTCCGGAGCGACGGGGCTCGTATACGAGCTCCTCTGGGTCCGGGTTCTCTATCAGACGTTCGGCTCCACCATCCAGTCGGTGACGACGGTCGTGGCCGCCTACATGGGTGGCCTGGGTCTCGGCGCCTGGCTGCTCGGCCGCCGCGCGGATCGCCATCCTCGGCCCGCCGCGCTGTACGGCGTCCTCGAGGTCGCGATCGGTGTCTTCGGGTTGATCTCCCCCCTCGTGCTCGGGCTCGCGCACCGGCTCTACCTCGGCATCGCCGGGACGCTCCAGCTCGGTAGCGCCGTCAGCGTGGCGCTGCGTTTCGGGCTCGCCGCGCTGGTGCTGCTCGTCCCCACAACCCTCATGGGCGGCACGCTCCCGGTGCTCACCCGCGCCTTCATGGGCGCCGACCGCGGCGAGCTGAAGCGCTCTCTCGGCCTGCTCTACGGGCTCAACACCCTCGGCGCCGTGGCGGGGACGGCGCTGGCGGGCTTCCTCCTGATCGAGCTCGTTGGCATCCGGGCGAGTCTGTGGGGGACGGCGGCCGTGAATCTCGCGTTAGGCGTGGGCGCCATCGTCCTCGCCCGGCCGATGACCCCGCTGGCGGAGGAAACCCCCCCGGCCCCCCCGCACGGTGTGGAGGCGTCCGGGCTCGTGCCGCGGCGGCTCCGCTACCTCGCCTTCACGCTCCTCGCGCTCACCGCCTTCGCGTCGCTGCTCGACGAGATCGCGTGGACGCGTGTGATGGTTATGGTGGTCGGCGGCTCGACGTACGCGTTCACGTTGGTGCTGCTGGTCTTCCTGCTCGGGATCGGGCTGGGAAGCGGCTTCGTGGCCCGCCGTAGCGCGGTCCGGCCCGCCACCGCCGCCGCCGCGGCCCTAGCGCAGGGGATCACCGGCGCCGGCGCCGCGCTGCTCCTCCTGTTCTTCGCCGCCCTGCCGCTCTACGTCATCGCGGTCTTCGGGCACTTGGAGTTCGGCGCCGGCACCCGCCTGCTCCTGTTGGGCGTCGCGGTCGGTGCGGTCGTGTTCGTCCCAGCGGTCGGGATGGGTCTCAGCTTCCCGCTCCTGACCGACCTCGCCGCTCCGCGGGACGCCGCCCGTGCCGCCGATGTCGGAACGGCGTACGCGCTCAATACGCTCGGCAGCATCGCCGGAGCGGTCCTCACCGGCTTCGTCCTGGTCGTCGCGCTGGGCAGCGAAACGACGCTCCGTATCGGCCTCGTAATCAACGGCGTGGCGGCGCTCGCCCTGGCTGCGCTCGCCGCGCACGGGGTCGCCGAAGGCTCGGCGGAGCATCGCGCGCTGCGCCGCCGCGTGCTCGGTGCCGGGGCGCTCGCCAGCGTCGCGTTAGGGGTCGCGGTCGGCGCGCCGAGGTGGAGCACGCGCTTGATCGATCTGGGTCCGACCATCTACGCCCGGGAGCCCATGAACGCCGCGCGGCGTCAGGCCTTCCTCGCCCACCGCGGGTCGCGCCTGCTCGCGTTCCACGAGGGGCGCAACGCTACCGTGAGCGTGTGGGAGGGCCTGAGTGGACGCACGCTCCGCGTGAACGGCAAGGTGGACGCGTCCGATCACGGCGACATGAATACGCAGATCATGGTCGGGCTGGCGGCGGCTGCCGCGCGGCCGGACCCCGCTTCGGCGCTGGTCATCGGCTTCGGGAGCGGTGTGACCACCCGCGTGCTCGCCGACGTTCCGGGCATGCGGCGGGTGCGGGTGGTGGAGATCGAGCCTGCCGTCCTGCACGTGGGGCGGTACTTCGCCGCGGTGAACGACGAGGTGCTCACGCGCCCAGGCGTCTCGGCCGTGGTCGACGACGCCCGGAGTGCCCTGCAGCTCCGAGACGAGCGCTTCGACGTCATCGTATCGGAGCCCTCCAATCCGTGGGTCGCCGGCGTGGCGACCCTCTACACGCCGGAGTTCTTCCGGATCGTTCGCTCGCGCCTCACAGACGACGGGGTCTTTTGTCAGTGGCTCCAGGTCTACCAGCTCCCGCTGGACGTCGCGGCAGGGATCGTCCGCAACCTGCGCCAGGTGTTCCCCCACGTGGAGGTCTGGTTTTCCACCAACCTGGACCTCCAGATTCTGGCCTCCGGGCGGCCGTTTCGGTATGACCGCGCTTGGCTCCAGCGACTGTTCGATCCGACGACCGCTATTGGAGTCCTGAGCAGCGAGTGGCTCGGCATCGACTCCGTGGGTGATCACTTCGGGCGCCGACTGCTTGGCGAAGCCGGCGCGGCGCGACTGAGCGCACGAGGGACGCTCGTGCACCGAGATGACCGGCCCGAGCTCGAGTTCGTCGCCGCGCGCCGGTTCCTCGATCCGGTATGGGACCCGCACGTTTTCGACTCGTTGCTCACGATCGGGGTGCAGGCAGGCGAG
>WNGE01008452.1_pt1 | contig 10987 bp, 11 predicted proteins | sample 5400651 | NCBI WGS metagenome assembly WNGE01 (sample SAMN13153370, study PRJNA577476) | soil metagenome | isolation source: 60 cm soil or saprolite under grassland replicate 2 | place: USA:California | collected 2016-06-15
CCGATCGTCTGCGTGCCGAGCGCCAGCGGGAAGAACCCGGCCGCCACTCCCGCGGCGGAGCCATGGCTGGAGCCGCCCGGCGTGCGGTCGGAGTCGTGCGGGTTGCGGGTCGGGCCGGGCGCCGCATAGGCGAGCTCCGCCGTGTGGGTCTTGCCGAGCACCAGCGCCCCGGCCGCCCGCAGCGAGCGCACCGCCGCCGACTCGGAGCCGGCGAGCTCCTCGGCGGGCAGGGCCGACCCGCCGGCGGTGGGCAGCCCGTCCACCCGCAGCACGTCCTTGACGCCGACGAGGGCGCCGAACAGCCGCGGGCGGCCTGCCGGCTCGGGGTAGGCGGCGAGCAGCGCGTCCGCGGCCCGGTGGAGGCGGGCGCGGCGCCCCGGCTCCGGCAGCAGCGCGCGCAATGCCGGGTCGACCACTTCGATCCGGTCCAGCAGCACGTCGATGTGACCGTGCAGATCGAGGCGGCCAGCGCACAGCTCATTGACCGTGTCGACCAGCGACACGGGCGCGACGTACTGCATCGCATCCTCCCGGCGACCGGTGGGAGGCCACTTGAGCGCCCCCGCCCCCGGTCAAGGGAAGCATGTGCGCAGCCGCCCGGGAAGTCCCGAATTGTCTTGCTTGCCTCGCGGGTCGCCCGTTTCCGGGCGAGCTGGGGCGAACATGCGACAGAATGAGCCTTCGAGCCGCCCCGGTAGCCCGGGCGCCTGGCAGAGAGGGTGGTCAGGTGGCAGATCTTCTGAATGCGTGCGAGTACCTCGTCGACCGCCGCCTGGAGGCCGGCGAGGGCGGGCGGGTGGCGCTGGAGCAGGGCGGCACGCGGGTCACCTACGCGGAGCTCGCGGCGCGGGTGGGTCGGGTCGCGAACGCGCTGCGGGCGATCGGCGTGCGGCCGGAGGAGCGCGTGCCGCTGGTGATGCTCGACTGCGTCGAGCTGGTCTCCAGCTTCCTCGGGGCGCTGCGCGCAGGTGCGGTGCCCGTGCCGATGTCGACCATGCTCACCAGCGCGGAGCTTGCGTTCCAGTGCAACGACGCGCGCGCCCGCGTGGTGGTCGCCTCGGGCGCCCTCGGCCCGGTCATGAAGGACGTGGTGGCATCCTGCGCGGACCTCGAGGACCTGGTGGTCGCCGGTGACGGCGACTTCGAGGTCGCGGCCGCCGGGTCGGTCGGGCTGCACAGCTTCGGCCCGTGGACCCAGGACCAGCCGGCCGCGGCGCCGGCCTACGCCACCTGGCCGGACTCCCCCGCCTTCTGGCTGTACACGTCCGGCACGACCGGCAGGCCCAAGGCCGCCATGCACCGGCACGCGGACCTGCCCTACACCGCCGAGACCTATGGCCGGCAGGTGCTCGGCATCACCCCAGACGACCGCTGCTATTCGGTGGCCAGGCTGTTCTTTGCCTACGGGCTCGGCAACTCGCTGACCTTCCCGCTGTCGGTCGGCGCCTGCGCGGTACTCGACCCGGCCCGGCCGACGCCGCAGGGCGTGGCCGCGGCCGTGCGCGAGCACCGCCCGACGCTGTTCTTCGCCGTGCCGACCTTCTACGCGGCGCTGCTCGCCGCCGACCTGCCGCGCGACACCTTCGCGTCCGTGCGCCTGGCCGTGTCGGCCGGCGAGCCGCTGCCCGCCGGGCTGTACGACCGCTTCAAGGAGCGCTTCGGCGTCGACCTCCTCGACGGCCTCGGCACCACCGAGGCGCTGCACATCTTCATCTCCAACCGCCCCGGAGCCGTCCGCCCGGGCACCACCGGCTACGTCGTCCCCGGCTACCAGGTCAGGCTGGTCGACGACGACGGCAACCCGGTGCCCGCGGGTGAGACCGGTCACCTGCTCGTGTCGGGCGAGTCGGTGGCGACCGGCTACTGGTGCCGGACGGCCACCAGCCGGCGCACCTTCCTGGGCGAGTGGCTGCGCACCGGCGACGTCTACAGTTGCTCGGAGGACGGCGTGCTCACCTACGCCGGCCGCTCCGACGACATGATCAAGGCCGGCGGCATCTGGGTCTCCCCGGCCGAGGTGGAGGCCACCCTGGTCCAGCACCCTGACGTGCTGGAGGCTGCCGTTGTCGGCCGCCGCACCCCCGAGGGCCTGCAGGAGCCCACCGCCTACGTGGTCAGGCTGCCAGGCCGCAGCCCCACCCCCCAGGAGCTGGTCGAGTTCTGCCGCGGGCGGCTGGCCGCCTTCAAGCGGCCGCGGCAGGTGATCTTCCTGGACGACCTGCCCAAGACCGCCACCGGCAAGATCCAGCGGTACAAGCTCCGCGATGCCTGACCACGCCCGGCCATGACCGGCAAGGTCCTCACCATGCGTGAGGCGGTGGCGCGCCACGTGCCCGACGGCGCCCGGGTCGCCTGTGGCCTCGCGCTCGAGGCGGCCGTCCCCTTCGCCTTCGCCCACGAGCTCATCCGGCAGCGCCGGCGCGACCTGCACCTGGTCGGGCCGATCTCCGACGCGGTCTTCGACCAGCTCGTCGGCGCCGGCTGCGTGGCCGTGATCGAGGCGGCCTGGGTCGGCAACGTCACCACGGGCGCCGGCTACTGCTTCCGCCGCGCGGCCGAGCGGGGCCGGCCGCGCCCGCTCACCGTGCGGCAGCACTCCAACCTCACCATCTCGCTGGCGCTCCGGGCGGCCGCGTCGGGCGTGGGGTACCTGCCGACCCGCACCGCGCTGGGCTCGGACACCGCCGGCGACCACGACGGGTTCAGACCGGTCACCTGCCCCTTCAGCGGCCAGCGGCTGCTGGCCGTGCGGGCGCTGCGGCCCGACGTCGCGGTGGTGCACGTGCAGCGCGCCGACCGCCACGGCAACGCGCAGGCGTGGGGGAACCTCGGCATCTCCCCCGAGGCGGTCGGCGCCGCCACCAGGGTCGTCGTCGTGGCCGAGGAGCTGGTCGACACCGAGATGGTCCGCGCCCGTCCGGAGCTCACGCTCGTGCCCGGCGCGCTGGTCGCCGCGGTGGTGCACGAGCCGGGCGGCACCCACCCCGCGCCGCTGCAGGCGTTCCGCGCACACGACGCCGCGGCCTACCGCGACTACGCCGCCGCCAGCGCCACCGAGGAGGGCTTCCAGGCGTGGCTGGAGCGCTGGGTGCTCGGGGTCGACGGCCGCGCCGCCTACCTCGCCAGGCTCGGGGAGGGGCAGCGTGGCTGAGCCCACTGTGTCGAGGAGGGAGCTGATGGTCGCCTGCGCCGCCCGCGAGATCGGCGACGGCGACGTGGTGTTCGTGGGCATGCGGCTGCCGCTGCTGGCCTTCGCCCTGGCGGTGTCCACCCACGCGCCGGGCGCGGTCGGGGTGTTCGAGAACGGGGTGATGCGCGACACACCCCCACGCGGGCCGGTGGTGACCATGAGCGACCCGCCCAACCTGGACGGCGCGCTGTGGGCGGGTGCGCTGTCGGGTGCCATGGGGCTGCTGGCCGCAGGCCGCGTCGACCTCGGCTTCATCGGCGGTGCCCAGATCGACAGGCACGCCAACCTCAACACCACCCGCATCGGTCCCGCCGGCGCGCCCAAGGTGCAGCTCCCCGGCAGCGGCGGCGGCTGCGACATCGCCTCCGCCGCCCGCCGCCTGCTGGTCATCATGCCCCATGAGCCGAGGCGCTTCGTCGAGCGGGTCGACTACCGGACCAGCCCTGGCTACGGCGACGGCCCCGGCTGGCGCGAGCGGGTCGGGCTGCCCGCCTGCGAGTCGGTCACGCTGATCACCACGCGCGCGGTGCTGCGCGCCACCGAGGCCGCCGGCGCCTTCGAGCTGGTCTCGGTCCACCCCGGCGAGCGGGCCGTCCACGTGGTCGCCGCCACTCCATGGGACTGGCCCGCGGGCGGCGCCGGGCCCGCGGCCGCGGCGCCGTCCGTCCCCGTCCCCGTCACCGAGGCGCCGGGCCGGGAGGTCCTCGCGACCCTGCGCGCGCTCGACCCCGAGCGGGTCTGGACCGGCGACACCTGAAGGGACCGGTCACAGGCTGGCGATGAGCACTGCGATCAGGCCCGACAGGAAGATCCCGTCGAAGGTGCCGGCACCGCCGATGGAGGCGACCGGGGCGCCGAGCGCGCGGATGCGGGGAAGGTTGAGCAGGTCCGCGCCGATCAGCGTGCCGAGCACGCCGGCGACGTAGGCGAGCGCCGGCGCGAGCGGCTCGGAGATCACCAGAGCGGTGACCGCCGCGACGATCGGCGGGACCAGCCCTGGCAGGGCGATGCCCACGCCCCTGACCGGGCGGGCGAGCAGGAAGGAGACGGCGGCGACGACCGCGACGGCTGCCAGCGCCCGCCTGCCGAGGTGATCGTGCACGATCAGGTAGACCGCCAGCCCGGACGGGACCAGCGCCCCGCCCACGTTGACCGCGATCACCGTCTCCCGCCGCTCCCGAACCTCGGGCACGAGGTAGCGGATGCCGTAATAGCGCACCACCCGCGGGCTCACGGTCACCTCGCCGTGCAGGCGCGCGACCGGCAGGTTGACCACGCTCCCCACGAACGACAGGGCCAGCAGCGCGAGCAGCCAGTCCCGGCCGATGCCGATGCGCTCGTACGCGTACACCAGCGCGCCAACCTGCACCAGCCCTGCCAGCACCGCGAACAGCAGCACCAGCACGAGGAGGAAAGGCAGCGTCAGCGGCCAGAGCACTCCACGGCGTCGCATCTTCAAAGCGTAGCCGGGAAGCCCCGTTTGCGGGAGACCTGCTCGCCGGACCCGTTTGCCGGACCCGTTTGCCGGACCCGTTTGCGGGAGTAGCTCGCCAGACCCGCCTGCGCGGGAGCCGCTCGCCGGGCGCTCGGGCGTGACAGGCCGGCCAGCTCACCCGCGGTGGCGCAGCGGGTGGTTCTCCGGAACCTCGACGACACAGATGCGCACACCGTCCGGGTCGGCGACCCACATTTCGTCCAGTCCCCAGGGCATGCGCTCGGGCTCGCGGAGCACCCGCACGCCCCGCGCGGCCAGGTCGCGGCGAGCCTCGGTCAGGTCCCGCACCTGTAGCCACAGCGCGAGGCCGGGGCCGGGCGGCTCGTTCGAGCCCCGCGACAGCTCCAGGAACCCACCGCCGAGGAAGAAGACGGTGCCGCGCTCTGGGCCGGTGCCGAACTCGCGGTAGACCGCCAGGCCCAGGTCGTCGCGGTAGAACGCGCGGCTGCGCTCGAGGTCGGTCGGGTGCAGCAGCACCCGGCTGCTCAGAACCTCCATACCTCTCCTCTTACCCCGCCCCGCCGTTCTCGTCGCCCGCCGTTCTCGTCGCCCCCGCCGTTCTCGTCCTGGGCCCGGTCCCCGCCTGGTCCCTCGCCTGGTCCCTCGCCTGGTCCCTGCTTGACAGGCGCGCGGCCGGGCGCTCCCATTACGCCGTGGGTGGGACCGGAGTGCGCCGTGCCCTTGCAACGCTGCTCGGCCTGGCGCTGATGCTGCTGGCTGCCGGGTGCGGCGGCTCGGACCACGCCAAGGGTGCCACCGGCCAGGCCGCGGCCACCTCGTCCACCGCGTCCACCTCGTCCACGCCGGCGCCGTCCACGACTGCCGCCCCGGTCTCCATACCGTGCCTGCGCGGTGCCGGACCGGTCACACCGGTCCGCTTCACGACCAGCGCAGGCGCGAGCCTGGTCGGCGTCATGCTGGGCAGCGGCCGGACCGGCCTGGTGCTCGGCCACCAGGCCGGCAGCGACCTCTGCGAGTGGCTGCCGCACGCGCAGTCGCTCGCGCGCAAGGGGTACCGGGTACTAGCCATCGACTTCGAGGGCTCCGGCGACTCCCAGCCGGGCTCCGGGCCCGACGCCCGGCTGGACACCGATATCGTCGCCGCGGCCGAGCAGCTCCGCCAGCGCGGCGCCAGCAGGATCGTGCTGGTCGGCTCGTCGATGGGCGGGACCGCGGCGCTGTCCGCGGCGACCCGGGTCAGCCCGCCAGTCGCCGCGGTGGCGAGCCTCTCGGGACCGGCGGAGTACCAGGGGATCGACGCCAAGGCGGCGCTGCCGCGGCTGCGGGTGCCAGTGCTGTTCGCCGCGAGCGCGGACGACCAGCCGTTCGCCGACGACGCCCGCGCGATGTACCAGGCGGCGCCCGTGCGCGACAAGCACCTGCTGATCATCCCCGGAGGCGCCCACGGCACCTCCATGATCGAGTTCGGCGACGACGCCCCCAAGGTGCTTGCCGCCCTGGAGAAGTTCATCGCCGACCACACCGCCACCGGCTGACCACACACGGGCAACAGGGACCGGGCCAGGTCCGCGCACCAGCCGACGCCAGGAACCGCTCGGGGAGAGGCGCTCCATATGAGTAGCTTTCCTTAAGGGAGAGAGTTGCTCAAACTGGCGGTGATCACCCTATCCGTCGAGCGGACGGTGGAAGTTGGCCAAGATCTACGTTTCCTCGACCTACAACGACCTCCAGCAGCACCGAACGGAGGTCTGCCGGGTGCTCCGACGACTCAGGCACGACCTGGTCGCGATGGAGGACTACGTCGCCTGTGACGAGCGGCCGGTTGACAAGTGCCTCACCGACGTCGCGTGCAGTGACCTCTACGTGGGCGTCTTCGCGTTCCGTTACGGCTTCGTGGGCCGAAGAGGTCGACCGTGACGTCACGCATCGACGAACCCTTGCAGTACGAGCTCCTCGAACCAGTGGGTATCCTCCGAACCGAGGAGGGACTCTCGGATCTCGGCGTCATTGAAGAGCGGACCCCGCAACGCCTCGAACCTTGTGCAGTTCGTCTCCCCGTGTCGGCGCGTTACCACCAGGAGATCCACCATATCCTGGAATTCGCGCTTGACGTCGAGCATCTGCTGGCAGAAGAGCGGTGAATGGCTGGTGACGATGACTTGCCGCCCCTGCCTCAGGGCCATCGTGGTCAACAGCTTGGCGACCAGCTCCAGCCGCCGGGGATGCACTCCGTTCTCCGGCTCCTCGAACGCCACCAGGCTCCCGGGCCAGGGATTCGCGGCGATGGCACAGAGCGCAACCACTCGCAGGGTGCCTTCTGAGATCACCCGCGACGAGAACCAGGTTCCGTCCTGCCGTATCTGAATACCGAGAAGGCCACGCCTCTCGTCGAGGTCCACTTGAAGGTCCTCGACGGTCGGGACGATCGTTCGCAGCGCCCGCAGCACCGCAGCGAAATGCTTCGGCCTGCTCGACTTCAGCCTGTACAGAAAGGGCGCGAGCGACTCACCGAGCGGACCAATATCCAGAACCTCTGTCGGAGGCACATCCTGTCGCATGCTGACCCGCGGGTCCAGGTAATATGTCCGAAATCCGCTCAGCTCAGCACGTGTCTTCTCGATCCACCCGTACTCCTCGCCAGACCATCGTTTGTCGGAAAGCTGCGTGTGGTCGAGTCCCGGCTGCTCAATACGCGGATGAGCTGGCTTGCCCTTGCGCCGGACCCGAAGCTCCGACCCCACGGTGGAGATCGCCGGCGTACCTCGCGGCGTGCCCTCCTTGCTCAGGAGCACAAGCTCTTCCTCTTGGACGGAGGCACGCCCAGAGGAAGGGCTCACCTCGATGGCGACCGAGTAGCGGTATTTCTCACCTGCGCCGGCGATCAGGTCAACGCCAAGGTAGAAGGCCTTCTTCTCGGCACGAAGCAATTCGGGAAGCCCACCATGCGGCAGTGTCACCTGCTCGAACGGGTAACCGCGGACAGGATCGCTGAGGGCGTCGGCAACCGTCCGCTCGCTCGCGAGCCGTGAGAGCACTACCAGAGCGTCCAGGACGTTAGATTTGCCGACCGAGTTGGGACCGAACAGCACCGTCAGCCTTGGCAACGAGACATCGACGTCGACGAGCGACTTGTACCCCTTGGCCGTAAGGCGTGTGAGCATCCGAGGCTTGCTCCTGTCCGGTCACCTACGCGGTCGAAATCAGGCAAGACGAGCACGATCAGGGTAGCGCCAGCACATGATGGCGCATCTGCCCTGCTTGCGCAGAGCCATTTCCTCGTCGCCGCTTCCGCGCGGAGGGCGTCGCCGAAGGCACAGCATCACGAATGCCTCCTGTGCCGGTTCCTCGGCGACCGACCCAGTCCGCCGGTCTCTCGCCGGTCTCGTCGCGCCGGGTCGATGGGCGGCGCTCAACCGGAGGGCGGGCGCGGGGCGGTGGGGAGGTGGCCGAAGACGGCGCCGGCGCTGAACTGGTGGGCGAAGGGCCCGCCGGGGATGTCGATCACCCAGGCGTGGAGCATCGGCGGTGCCGGCCATGGCACCTGCCCGGGCGGGCAGGGGCCGCCGGGGGCGTGCAGGCCGGTGATCATTCCCTTGGCCGGGTCGGTCGAGCACAGGTTGTCGTGCGTGTGCCACTGGGTCAGGCAGCCGCCAACCGCCCTGCCCGGCTCCCCGGCCCGGTCCATCAGGTACACCGCGGCGACCAGCACCGGCCCGTGACGGGTGAAGGCATACATCAGCCCCTCCGGCCGGGTGGGGTCCAGCACGCGACCGTCGGTCACATAGGCGGGGTTGAAGTAGTGCCTGACCGCCTCGTTCCCGGGATGGTGCGGCGCGTACCCGGCCGCCAGCGCGTCCCGCAGGTCGGCGAAGCGCGCCAGCCCGCGCTTGGTGTCGGCGACCAGCCTGGCGGCCGCCGCCGACTGGGCCGCCGTGGGCTGGCAGACGCCGGTCGGGTGCTCGTGCCCGCCCGGCTGGTCGTGACCAGGGGCGTGGAGGTGAGCGGCGTCGTGCGCGTGTGCCGCCGACTCGGCGCTTGCGGCCCAGTTCAGCGCCGCCACCGACAGGCTGGTGGCAAGGACCGTGGCGAGCAGCAGCGCACGGCGGGTCAGGCGCGAGCGCCGCGGGTCGGTGGTGAGGCCCAATCGGGTCCAGGCAGCGCCGACCGTGCCGGCGGCCACGGTGACGATACCGAGGAACAGCAGGAGGTGCCCGGGGTTGGAGAGCGTGAACAGACCTTCCTGGTGCGCCAGCTCCGGGTTCCGCGCGTGCAGGGCCGCGTCCCAGATCAGCCCGGTCAGCAGCAGCGCGAGACCGGTCACACCCAGGCCGAGGAACCAGCCCAGACTTCGAAGGCCGCGGGCGGGTGACCGCTCGACTCGCTCGACCCGCCCTGCCACGTCAGACGGGACCAGCTTCTTGCTCATCTCACATCACCTCCACCAGGAAGACGCGGCAGAGATGGTGATTGGTTGCCTTGCGATGGCAACAATGTGGCAACAACGAAGGGCGGGGACGCGGGGGCCTGGTGGAGGGGGAACCGGGGGGCGGGGGCGCCCCGACCTGCTCGCCCGAGCTGCTCAGTCCCGTGGGGCGAGGCGGTCGGCCCAGGCCGCGCCGGCGCTGGCGACGCAGACGAGGGCGATCGCCGCGACCTCGCGGGAGCGCAGGGCCTCGCCGAGGACCACCAGCCCGGCGAGCGCTCCCACGGCGGGCTCGATGCTCATCAGCACGCCGAACACCCGCGCCGGCAGGCGGCGCAGCGCCTCGATCTCCAGCGAGTAGGGGATCGCGGCCGACAGCAGCCCGACCCCGGCCCCGGCGGCGAGCACGCGCCAGTCGCCGAGCGCGCCACCCGCCTGCGCAACCCCCACCGGCGCCACCAGCACAAAGCCGACGGCAGTCGCGAGGGCGAGACCGTCGGCACCGCTGAAGACGCGGCCCAGGCGCTGGCTCAGCAGGATGTACGCGGCCCAGCAGGCGGCCGCCACCCCGGCGAGGCCGAGCCCGACCGGGTCGAGCGCGCCGCCACCTCCGCGGGTGAGCAGCCCGACCCCTGCGGCGGCAAGAGCGACCCAGACGAGGTCGAGCAGCCGCCGCGAGCCGGCTACGGCCACCGCGAGCGGACCGGCGAACTCGATCGTGACCGCGACCCCGATGGGGATGCGGTCGATCGCCGAGTAGAACGTCGAGTTCATGGCGGCCAGCGCGACGCCGAACGCGAGCACCAGGACAAGCTGGCGGCGGCTGCCGCCGCGCAGGCGCGGGCGGGTCAGCGCCAGCAGCACCGCCGAACCGACGCCAAGGCGCAGGAACACCATGCCGACAGGCCCCGTGCGGTCGAACAGCGCCTTTGCCAGGGCCGAGCCGACCTGGACCGAGGCGATGGCGCCGAGCACCAGCGCCGGCGAGGGCACGCGCGGCAGCGCTCGGGCGCATCTGGCGGGCCCGGCGCGCGTGGGGCGCGTGGTGCGCGTGGTGGCCATGGGGCGACGGTAGCGCGGCGACGGCGGCGCTGCCGCGGAGCCCTCCAGCCCCCGCGGGCCGGTACCGATGTTCCTTCTGGAGCGACCTGGAGGCGACCGCCGCCTTCGGCCACCACCTGCGAGGAGGACCATGCGCGAGCCACCGCCGCCGATTCTGCGGCTCGCCCCGAGAAACGGCGCGGGCGTCGCCGCGCTGGCATTCGGTGTGACCGCTCTCGCCCTGGTGCTGACGTTCCTGCTGTTCCCTCTCGGCGGCCTGCTCGGCATCGTGGCCATGCTGCTCGGCGCCACCGGCATCGCCAGGGTCGCCCGGTGGCGGGCCTTCAACCGTGGCCAGGCCGTCGGCGGCCTGCTGTGTGGGGCGACCGCGCTGCTGCTGGCGGCAGTGCTCGCGCTCCGCCTCGACGGGCCCGTCTCCAAGCGCGCCGGCGAGCTGGCGCGCCTCGACCGGTGCCTGCTCACCGCCGGCCCGGTCAGCGCCATCGCCGACTGCGCCAGGGCCTTCACCCACCGCATCCAGACGGCCACGGCGCCCCGACCGCAGCTCCGCCACCCTCCAGGAGACCACCGCCGGCCCCGGTGAGGCAGAGCCGTCGCGGGTGGGCGGATGTATGGTGCTGGCGGTGAGCGTGTCTCGCCGGTTTGCCACAAGGCTCGAGACCATGAGGAGCGATGGGGCCGATGCTGGTCATTGACGCTGCCACGGTGCGGGAGCTGTTCGGAGTGGACGCGGCCATCGAGCAGATGCGCGAGGCGCTCGCGCGCTACAGCGACGCCACGGTGGTGCAGCCGCTGCGCCTGGTCGTACGGCCGCTGCAAGGGCCGGGACTGCTGGGCGCCATGCCGGCCTGGGCCG
>WNGE01010009.1_pt1 | contig 10986 bp, 10 predicted proteins | sample 5400651 | NCBI WGS metagenome assembly WNGE01 (sample SAMN13153370, study PRJNA577476) | soil metagenome | isolation source: 60 cm soil or saprolite under grassland replicate 2 | place: USA:California | collected 2016-06-15
GGATGGTTTTGATAAGATTTGCCATCTGGATACGTTCCTTTCTCTCCCCCACTGGTCGATCTGGCTTTCGGCCAGTGCGGTTCACGACGAAGCATACTGGCAGGTCAGTCCGCCTGTGCGTTGCTGTCCGATTGCTCCGTCTGGGGTGTGTGGAACTTGCTGGCCCAGTGGTCGATCTGCTTTCTGGCTTCCGCTTTCGTTACGCCATAGTGTTCCTGGATCTTGCCAGCCAGCACTTCGACATCACCTTTGACCTGCTCCACGTCGTTGTGCGTGAATTTGCCCCACTCGTGGCGTACGCTTCCACTCAACTGCTTCCAGTTGCCCTGAATCCTGTCCCGTAAAGAGTTATCTGTCACTTCTGGTTCTCCTTTGGTCTGCTTCGCATGTATATGCGAAGCAGATCTTTGTTACTATCTCCCTTCCCTGGATGGGTTGGGAAGTTACGTGCGGGTGTATTGATAAACGCTCCGCAATCTCCGTACCTCATGAAGAGCATATACGTAGAGCGTGAAGAAAAGCGTTGGCGGTGGCATAAAAATGTAAAGCCTCTTTTTTGTACCTTTGCTCGTTTCCCTGATCCCCCGTCTCGGGGACTGAGGAGCATCAATAAAGCCCATTTCCCTGTCTCTCACCCGCGTACCAGTTGCACAAAGGCGGCACGATCCAGTTGCTCACGCTCCAGGAGCGCATGAGCCAGCCTGTCGAGCTGATCGTAGTGCTCACTCAACACCGTCTTCGCCATCTGATAGCCCTCGCTGAGCAGGCGCTGTACCTCCAGATCGATCATTGTCGCCATGCTCGACCTGCTCCTTTCGCTGGCCGTAGCGTCCACTGGAGCAGATCGATGTTGAGGCGCAGGCGAATCGCCGCCGTTCAGCAGAAACCGCCCGGCTGCATCGGCGACGAGCGTGCGACTGTGCGCGGAAGGTGCATCGCCATGATGATAGCGTAGGTTCAGCCCACCGGCAGATCCCCCCGCACGGCCTTCGACGAACATCAAGCCGACATGCTCGCTCATGCCCCAGCGGGTGACCATGTTCCTGGCAAGGCTGGTCACCACCTGGAAATCGTTCTCCGCGCCGGTGGTCACGCGCTCAGGCCCAAAGGCCAGTTCTTCTGCCGCACGGCCTCCTAAGCCTACGGCCAGGCGAGCCATGAGCCTTTCACGGCTGTGGTTGTAGCGATCCTCCTCGGCCACGAACTGCGTCACTCCCAGCGTCTTTCCACGCGGCAGGATGGTGACGTGACTCACGCGGTCAGTCTCCGGAAGGTGGTGGGCCACCAGTGCATGACCCGCCTCGTGAAAGGCGATGACGCGCCGCTCCGTTTCGGAGAGAACGATAGGACGCTGCGGCCCGAGGAGCACCCGCGCCAGCGCTTCCTCGAAGCATGCGCTGGTAATGCACTCCAGGTCGTGACGGGCAGCACACAGCGCCGCCTCATTGACGAGATTGGCGAGGTCCGCGCCACTCATCCCGGTGGTCAGTCGTGCCAGGCCCTCCAGGCTCACCTCCTCGTGCAAGGGAGTGCGGCGCGTATGCACCTGGAGGATGGCCTGACGGCCCGTCCGGTCGGGCAGCGAGACGCTGATATGCCGGTCGAAACGGCCCGGACGCAGCAGGGCCGGGTCCAGGATATCGGCGCGGTTGGTGGCCGCCAGCACCACGATGGTCTGCCGTGCCGCGAAGCCGTCGAGTTCGACCAGGAGCTGGTTGAGCGTCTGGTCCCGCTCATCGCTGCCCCCGAGCCCGGGGGTGCGTTTGCGGCCTACAGCGTCCAGTTCATCCACGAAGATGACGCAGGGAGCGTTCTCCCGCCCCTTGAGAAACAGGTCGCGCACCCGCTTTGCCCCCACCCCGACGTACATTTCGACAAACTCCGAGGCGCTCACACTGAAGAACGACACCCCCGCTTCGCCGGCAACGGCTTTGGCGAGCAAGGTTTTGCCCGTCCCAGGAGGACCCACCAGCAGAGCGCCTCGCGGGATGCGTGCCCCCAGGCGCTCAAAGCGTTCGGGAGCGCGCAGGAACTGCACGAGTTCTTCAACTTCCCGGCGCACTTCGTCGATGCCCGCGACATCGGCGAAGGTGACCGAAGGTGGTTTCAGTTCTGGACGAACGGGAGAAGACGTGTCCTCATGGACAGACCTGCCCCTGGCAGAGGTGCCACCGCCGGGTGCCCCTGGCGCCTGGGAGGCTCCCCGTTCGGGTTCGGCACGCTTCCAGAACCGATTGATGTGCATATCATCGCCAATGGTGCCGGGGGAACGCACGCGCCTGTCAGGGAACAGCACCCGTACCAGCATCAACAGGAGGAAGAGGAAAGGAAGAGGCTTCCAGAGCAGCGAGAACCACGGGGGTAGGTGCGCTGAAGGCAGCATCTTGATCACAACATGCTTGCTCACGAGTAAAGGAATGAGCATCGCGTCGCCTCGCCCAGGCAAGCGGGTAAAGACGAGGTCTGCTGGAACAAGAGGAGGTGAAGCTGCCGAGGGAGGCAACCCGAAATTAGAAGCCTCTCTAGCGAGGACATCATACTCGGTGCCGAGATCCGCCCTTACATGCAGCGAAGACATCTTTGTCTGGGTGACCTGCCTCCTCTCCACTGGCCTGGCCAATAGCCCGACGATGTCTTGATCCTGCAGGCTCACTTCCAGGACATGGCCCGCTCTGACCTGCGCGAGGAACGTGCCGTAGTCAATGACCGTCGTGCCCGTCGGCGGCGCATTGAGATCGGGAGCGTGAAGCTGGTTGCAGATGCCAAAAAGCAGCAGCAACAGCGCGGTCAGCAAGACCCCCGTGAGCAGTAATTGTTTGTATCTTATGAAAGTTGTTCGGCCCCATTGTATGGCTCCCTTTTTTCTCTTCACACCCGGTCTCCTTCCTCTCTCGCCCATACACCTTCATGTGCCGGGTAGAGAGGGCTTGTTCAAGGATTGTCTCTCTTCGTCAAAGAAGCATTTCTGTTCTTTACTTGTATGATATGTCTTGAGAGTGAAAGAAAGCGTGTGTGAAACCGTAAAAAAGTGGAGCTTCTCTAACAGGGGATAGATGGTCAGGGGTGATGAGGCGAAAGCTGACCCGATCTGCAAGCAGCCAGCTCGTTCATCGCGCGATTCCACGCGTTTTGAAGCGCGAGTTTCTTTCTGTTGAGACGATCAACCTGTGGTTGCAATGCAGTTGGTTCATCCCCTCGACTTCAAGAGCATACAACTGAGCCTCGAGCCTGTCCAGGTCCTGTGCCAGTTTCTGGGCTGCTTCTACGAGAGGTTCGCATGTTGGTTGAGACATCTTTTTTTCTCCTTACTGGCCGTCTATCCCCGGGCTTGTCCCTTCAACAGGTATTCGGCCCGACTGGACTGCGGCAACAAGAGCGGCGTGATCTTGCCCGGTTTGGTCGGCGTACTTCTCGGCGAAGTCAGCAATGGCGCGCTCGAAGCTATCGCTTTTCCCCAGGTAGCCACTGATCTCCGCCGGGTCGCCCGAGCGCGCATGGGCACGGGCGAGGGTCCAACCACACAGCCGGCAATAGTCGATGAAACGCTGGGGGTTCAGACTCGCGATATTCACGGACAACTTCATGTCTCGCAGTTGGCGAATATAAAAGCCGATGGAGTCCGTTTCCGTCCACCCAAGGAAGAGATCACTGGCGGCCTGCATGATGCGCTGCCCGCTGACGACCCTTTGACCATGGTTGGAATAGGCGCTGGGGCCGAGGTGACGTTCGAGGACTGAAGCCTGGGCCTCCTTGACCTGGAGGAAGAGCGGGTCGCTGCTCTCGTTTCCCTGGAACAAGGCGACATAACAGCGCGTGCCCACGCTTCCCACACCGACAACCTTCTGGGCGACATCAATGAAGTGGTATTTGCGAAGAAGGAGGTGCCGATCCTCCTGGAGCGAAGCACTATATCCTGCCAGCAGGTTTCCTAGCCGCTGTTCGAGTTCGTCGTCATCAAGGCGCGTGATGAGTGGCGGATCGTCTTTGATGCGGTACTGCCCATCTCTTTCTTGAGTGAGCCTGGGAAAAGCTTCGACGTTTGAGTGCTGGCGGGACTCTTTCAGCTCTTTCTCGACGTAGGAACGGTCTGGGCGGCGAACGAAGCGGCGAACGCTCGTGGGGTCAAGGCGGGAATACCAGACATCGAGGTAGGACATGTCTGCGTACTCCCATATCCGCTCCCGGTATTCTCTGACACACCGTAATACGGCCTGCCTGTTTGTGTTGCCAGATAACCCATTCGTGCGCCCTGCAACGACAATGCTGGCAGCAAGCCGCTTGATATCCCACTCCCAGGGGCCGGGAAGCGTCTCATCAAAGTCATTCACATCGAAAACCTGATTCCGTTCCGGTGTAGCGTAGACGCCAAAGTTACTGAGATGAGCATCGCCGCAGACCTGGACTCCCAGACCTGTAACTGGAGTCGCGGCGAGGTCCTGGGCCATAACCACTGCCGCGCCGCGCAGAAAGCCAAAGGGAGAGGCGGCCATGCGACCGTAACGGATCGGCACGAGTTGCGCCTGCCGGGAAACGTTCTGTTCCTCCAGCAGGCTAATGGGGTCGGGTCGCTCAGAGGCCGGCGACCATTCCGCGTGGCTGGAGCGAGGCATCTCCTTACGCAGAGCCCTGCCAGCTGCACGGCGGTCAGCGACGGTACGAACAAACTCCTTCCCTGGTAAAGGGGTAGACGATGCACTCATCATTGCTCCTTTGGCACTTCACCTCACAGTTTATGCCAGCACGTTAGACATAGCTTTGTCAAAGCTTGCGAGGTTCGGTGTGCCAAGACCGGTTGTGAAGTCCCAGCCAGGCGTCGCTGGATAGTACCAGTTATTGCCGCTCGTGACGTCAAAGTAGGCATTTCCGCCAGCATTCTTGTCCGCGACTGCATAATAGAGCCGCGGTGAATACCCGAAGGTGCCCAGCCGCTGCATCGTGTCTTCATTCACCAGCGCCTGACCTGCTGCCCAGATGGGCGCGGCAGCGCTTGTTCCACCGACGGCTCCCCATGCTCCCTGGAAGTAGACAGCGAGGTTATCTGCGACCGCTGACACATCTGGCACTTGACGTTCGTTTTTCGAGTATTTATTAGTAACTCCGTTGGCATTTTGCCAGTCCGAGCGGTGAAACAGGCTGCTGTTGCCTCCACCGGTGCCCCAGCTATTTTTACACTTAAAAATGTTGGTAAAGTGCGACCACGCCACTTCATCTGCGCGGTTGCTATGACCATCGACGGACAGCGTTGTACCCCCGACAGCCACCGCCCACGGATCCGTGGCCGGATAGCTCACCGAGAGGTCCCCGAAGGTCTCGTCGGCATATGCCCCACAGTCGCCGCTGGCGACGAAGACCGTCATATGCTCCACCTGGGTTAGTTGTTGCAGGCTACTGTCGAGGGCGCGGACATCGTCGGATGTGAGATCGGCTTCGTCTATGCCCAGGCTGATGCTCACCACGCTCCCCGCATTGGCGTTGGCTGTATTATCATCAATGATGTGCTGCAGTTCATCATTCACCTGCGTCCAGGTATCATTGTCCGCGTTGCCATCGGTTTGGTACACCTTGATCGAGGAAGCCGGGGCAAGTCCTGCAGCCATTTGTATGTCCAGCGTCGATTCACCTTCCGCATTCGACGGGTGGCCATCGACGTTGACGAAGGAGAGATGTCCCTTGAAGCTTACACAGCCCAGATAGTTCTGAATATCATCCTGGTAGGAACCATCAATCTCCACGAGGTTGATAGTCATATTCTCACCATGCACGCCCCGCTGCCAGAGTTGGTTGTAACCATAGGCCCCGGCAACATCTCCTAACGTCAGCGTCTGGGAAGCTTGGCTACAATCGAGCGCTCCATTCCGGGATACCTGCGATGCCTCTCCTTTCGTCCTACCTGACTGCGAAGCAGTAGCCGCGAGCGAGCGGCGTTGGTAGGACGCATATGTGCCGAGTGGAGAGGTGATATGGAGGTCGTGCTTGGGGTGTAGGCTGTAGTTGTCCAACCCGGTAATGGCATCGATAGTTCTGGCGAAATCTGTCGGTACTTTGGGTGGAGTTGCAGGCGCGTAGAATGTCCGGCCCTTGTACTGGTGGATGACAAACTTTGTTTGCAGCAGCCGGGCAAGGGTTCCTGCCTTTGCTTGAAATGACACGTAGGTCCGTAACTTGCTCAGTCGCAGGTCTATCCCTTGGAAGAATCCTTTCATCTTTTGATAGAGGCCGTTGTCAATGCCCAGGCCCTGCGGCTTGGAGGGCTGTCCCGGTTGGGGTCGCTGTTGATCGGCCTGGTGAAGCAGCCGCGGATCAATTTTGAAAGTGATGCCGATGTGCAACTCGGTAGAGTCGGGCAAATTGCCCTTCACGGGCGATTGCAGCGCCGCAGCCGGGATACCTAGATTGAGCGACGTATACAGGGGCTCGGCTTGATTACAACTGACCAGTGAGACGAGCGAGAAGAGCAGTGTGAGGAAGAGCGCAGATAGATGAACTACCTTAGCGCGATAAGCTTTCCACAATGATTTCATAGCAACACCTTCAGAACTTTCTCTGGGATACAACCCAGTACTTCATCAAACTGTGAAGTGCTTCTGCGTACGCTGATCGCAATTCAATGAATGAGACCAAGGCGGGTTCCGGATCAGCAAGACAGAACCCGGCCGACTTCAGTCGTGTGTATGCAGCCTCAAAGCTTCTTCTTGAAGTCTCGGCTTGTGTCCGCGCCGGCGAGATTTGGAAGTAGTCTTTGAGGTCATTAACCAGTTCGCAACCACTCTGGTACAAGAGGTGTGCAGGACCCGCCGGTCCATCTTCGATACAGCTGATGATCAGTATCGCCGCATCGAGGAGGGCACCAAGCGCGCTGACCCAGGACTCATCGGGACGCGCTGAGCGAAAGTAGGGAAGCACAGGGTATGAAAGAGAGCTTATCATTACCTCGGTTGACCATTCTTCCCATGCTGTCAAAAAGCCGGGCAGTTCCGCCAATATCTTCAAGCGAGCATAAGTCTCCAGTAAAGTCACTCCTGAAGGGGGTGACCCGGCACGATTGCGCAGCATCGTTACCAGCACCTCACGGTGCCCGAGCGAGCTATAGAGAGAAAAGAACATACTAATAACGCCGCTCACGATGGCGAGTCCCGATGCACCAGCGCAGAGCGCCAGGACGCGCGAGATTCCTCCGGTGGCAACGATATCGCCAAAACCGAGGGTCAGCAGCGATGTCCCGGCAAAGTACAGGCTGGTTCCCAGGTCGTTCAGCCGGGGATGAAGCTCGCTCTGAAGGGCCAGGAAGAGCAGTCCATAGCCGAAAATGAGAGCCAATCCCCAGGAAAGCAACAGGATGATGACTGTCAATGGTGCATATGTGCCTAAAAAAGCCGCGCGGTGTTTTGGTGAGGAGAAGCGGAGCGCGACCCATTTCCACAGAGGCCACATCCCATTAAGCAGGAGGGGAGCCAGGCGAAGCGATCTTCGCGTGGGACGCGGAACCACCACCGATTGGAAAACATCAGCAAGGGTTAAGACAACAATGATGCTGCCAAGCAGGAGTTCAATGGTCTGCATTCTCTCTATCTCCTACCTCTAGCTTCCAAAACATCGCGGTGAATGTGATGAAGCTTCTGCTCGATATCGTGAATTTGTTCGGCCATCGTACTCATTTCCATTTCCGCTTTGACATTCACCTGGTAGTCCAGGTCCGCCTTGATGCGGTCTTTGGCAGCCTGCCGGTTCTGGCTGATGAGGACAAAAATGGAAAAGCTTCTCTCCCTCATGATTGCGCGAAGCTCCCTGCGCTCTTCGTCATCCATTGCCGAGAAGAGCGGTATCTCTGCAAGAAGTTGTGCTGTATCGGTACTCATACGATCAACCCATCCTCTCTCTTCTTTATTCTCTGTTGAGTATGAATGCGGCTTCATAGAGCAGTAATACTCGTCTTGAGAATACTGATCGCACGTGAAGAAATGCGTTTGCCGGAGCGTAAAAAAGCCCTTGCTGGACTTCAATGGAGCAGGGTACAGATACTTCGAAAGCACCCTGAGCTTTTTTACGCTTCCAACCACGCTTTTTGTTACGCTCTGCGAATACTATTGAATCATCGTTATGTATTGCTCTATTGGCCTCTTCAATAACGTGCATGTCGCCCCTGGGTGACTTGGAGCAATACGCCCCGTTCTGCTTTTACCTTTGCAAACAAGAAAGCGAGTTGTACATGCTGAATATGCGTGAACAAACAAATGTCCTGTTCAAGAGACTCTCCAGGTTGTCTCTCCTACGCCTGGTGTGGAAATTCATCCTCGGGTTATTGACATTGCAGATCCTGACCGCGGCAGTCCTCCTTGTCATTGCCGCGTTGGGAAAACGGCGCAAACACGAGGTGAGCTTTCCCCACGACCCCTTCGAGGAAGTGCAGGTTGGCGAGAATGTCCTCCGACTGTATGCCTACGGTCGAGATCTGTATGATGCGATGTTAGAGGCCATCGATGCTGCACAAGAGAGCATTTATCTAGAAACCTACATCTGGAAAGATGATGCTGTTGGCCAGGAATTTCGAATGCACCTGGCTCGGAAAGCGGCAGAAGGTGTTGCGGTCTATGTCATCTTCGATCGTTTCGGCAATCTCGTGGTTCCACGAGCCTTCAAATCGTCTTTTGCCCCTCCGATTCATGTGCTCGAATACAGTGCCATCCGCCATCCGTGGCATCTGCTTGATCCTCGTCGCTACGCGCTCGACCACCGCAAGCTGCTCATCGTGGACGGCACGACGAGCTTTATCGGGGGCTACAATATCGGATCGACCTACGCAACGGAGTGGCGCGATACACACCTGGGCCTGCGTGGCCCCGTGGCTGCGGAACTCGCTATGTCCTTCATTGCTTTCTGGAATCGCTTCTGCCCAGCACATGAGCGGATTACACATCGGTATCACCGCAGCGTCGACTCGCGTATCGTCGCCGGCCAGAATGAGGCCATGCGGCTGTCTTTCCCCATTCGCGATCTCTACATCGCTGCAATCGATCAGGCAGAGCAGTTCATCTTCCTCACGACCGCCTACTTCGTGCCCGACCGGATGCTCCTCGAGGCCCTGCAGGCCGCTGCCAGGCGCGGCGTCGATGTGCGCGTGCTTATCCCGTGGGTCTCCAACCATGTGCTGGCGGACTGGGTTGCGCATAGTTACTTTACCGATTGCCTGCAGGGCGGTGTGCGCATCTTCGGCTACCGCTATACCATGCTGCATGCGAAGACATGCACCATCGACGGGCAGTGGTCGACGGTCGGAACATGCAATCTCGATCGCTTGAGCCTGGTTGGGAACTATGAAATCAATGTCGCGGTCTACAGCGCTGAGTTTGCCCAACACATGTCCGCGCTCTTCGCAGAAGATACTGCCGAGAAGTTTGAACTGACCATGGAGCAGTGGAAGCGCCGACCGTGGTATAACAAAGTGAGTGAGCGCATCCTAGCTCCCCTACGTTTCATGATGTGAGGTGCTGCGTGGCTAGAGCCGTACAAGAGCAAGCGCTCACGGAGGACCGCTATGACAACCAATCAGCAAGTAGTTCCATCCGAATGGGCGCCACTGCACATCGCTGCTTTCCGCGCGATCTGGTTCGCGTCCCTGGCGGCAAATGTCGGGACGTGGTTCCAAAATGTGGGGGGCGTGTGGCTCATGACGAGGTTCACTGCGTCTCCCCTCTTGATCGCGCTGATGCAGACAGCAACGACGCTGCCCGTTTTTCTTGTGGGCTTCCCCGCAGGGGCGCTCGCCGATATTGTGAACCGCCGTCGGCTGTTGCTCGCCACCCAGGGCCTGATCCTGGCCGCCGCCGCTGCGTTGAGCATCCTGACATTTGCCGGGCTCATGAACGCGCCGCTGCTGCTCGGCTTTACCTTCGTGCGGTGGGCCCGGCATTAGCAGGCCTCATTATCGCGGTGTCGGGGCCGGCCGCTGTGTTCCTCCTCAACGCCATCGCCTTCCTGTACGTGGTCGTCGTGCTCTCTCGCTGGCACCCCGCGCCCCACAGAGCGGTCCTGCCCGCCGAACGCCTGGTCGGCGCTATGAGGACGGGAGTGCGCTTTGTGCAGAACTCACCGGAGATGCAGACAGTGCTCATACGCACTTTCTTCTTTATCTTTTTCATCAGCGGGCTGTGGGCATTGCTGCCAGTGATAGTCAGGCAGGATCTGCGCCTTGGTGCGCCTGGATACGGGCTGCTGCTCGGCTGCATCGGCGTGGGCGCTGTGGTGGGCGCGGCTGTGTTGCCGCAGATTCTACGCAAGATTCCCGTGGTCGATAGGCAGGTGATCATCTCTACCGTTGCGATGGCGCTGGTGATGATCGCGTTCAGTTATCTTCGCAACCTGCTCATACTCTGCCTGATCGCAACGATCGGTGGGATAGCCTGGATTATGCTGGTGTCCTCCTTCAACGTTGCCGCGCAAGAGGCCTCGCCTACCTGGGTGCGCGCGCGGGCGCTGGGTGCCTACCTGGTTGTCTACCAGGGCGGGACTGCTATCGGTAGCCTGGTATGGGGAATGGTTGCGGATCGCCTGGGAGATCCCCTGGCGATGGTGCTGGCGGCTCTTGGAGCCGTATTGGGACTTGCCGCGGGGCTGCGCTGGCATTTAGCGGACAGCGAAAAACAGGATCTGAGACCCTGGCATGTCTCTGTACCCAGATTGCTCATCGAACCCCGCCTGCAAGAAGGTCCCGTCATAGTGCAGATCGAATACTGCGTCGATCCGCACCGGGCCGAGGACTTTCTCCGCGCCATGCACGAGGTCCGCCGCATGCGCGAAAGAGACGGGGCCTTCGGCTGGTTCCTGGCGCGTGATCCATCTGATGCCCAGCGCCATATCGAGGCGTTTATGGCCGAGTCGTGGGTGGACTATCTGCGCCAGCTCGAGCGTATGACCAACGCCGATCATGCTACCGAGGACCATGCCCGCTCCTTTCACCTGGGCAGCGTGTCCCCACCCGTCACCACTCTT
>WNGE01008456.1_pt1 | contig 10984 bp, 11 predicted proteins | sample 5400651 | NCBI WGS metagenome assembly WNGE01 (sample SAMN13153370, study PRJNA577476) | soil metagenome | isolation source: 60 cm soil or saprolite under grassland replicate 2 | place: USA:California | collected 2016-06-15
GTTCGGGTCCGCGGCCACCGGCACGGTCAGACCCAGCAGCAGCGCGACGGCGGGCAGGGCCGCGGCCAGGATGCGTCGCATGGGACCTCCTGTCATACGGTCAGCGGTGGAACAGGGCGGCCCGCTGCGGCTCGTACCGAAACGCCCGAGCCGCCGGCTTCCACCGGAACGGCACGTACACCCCGGACACGTACTGCCCGCCATCGAGGCGGGTCTTCTGCTCCGCCGACAACCCAACCCGCCCGGCCGGTGTGCTGATCGGGTAGGTGGCGGTGTAGCCCGTGGTGCCGCCCAGCCCCTCCGACGCAACCTGGTTCGGGTTGACGTATGCGGCGGCGGCGGCCTCCACCGCGACCGCCTTGACCACGTTCGGGACGGTCGCCCAGCCATGCGAGTAGGTCACCGACACGACCGCCCCGTACGGGAACGGCCAGTACCCGGCGTCCTGCAACTGGGTTGCCGAGGCGCTGACCCGGCGCAGCACCCCGGACGGTGTCCACGAGTACTGCGCCGCCGTCAACGCCTGCCCCGCCACCGACACGGCGCTCACTGCGGTCACGGGAAGCTGCGGCAGCAGCAGCGTCGGATCCCCGCCGCCGACCAGGCTCACCGTCTCCCCGGCCACCGCGTCGACCTGTTGCCCCAGTTCGGAGCGGACCGCGTCGGAGGCGAGGTCGATGAGCAGGTCGGCGGTGGAGTTATCCACATCGGACTGCAGCAGCGACGCCAACTCGGCGCGGGTGAAGAAGCCGGCCATCAGATCCGGACGCAGCCCTGCACGGCGCCGGAGACGACCTCGACGAACACGCCGATGGCGAAGAACACCCCATTGCCGGGGTTGTCGACGAAGTTGCCGTTCGCCGGGAAGGAGGCCGCGGCGATCAGCGTGCCGGCCGCGGACGTGTTGTCCCAGATCCGCACCACCGCCGCCGCGCCAGCGGTCTCCCGGATCGACGCACCCTGGTACACGCCGGGCCCAGTGACGAGCTGCTGGGTGCCGGAGGCCGGGACGTTGACGGCGCGGGCGGCGGCGGGCATCGGCTCAGTTGCCCTGGACGTAGACCACGACGGTTCCGGCCGGCATCGCCAGGCCGGTACCCGAGACGAGCTTCTCCACGCTCACGTGCTCGCCAGCGGCGACTGCGAGATCGGTCGCGGTCCCGGACAGGGTCATGCTCTCCGGGGCGAACGCCACCGAGTTCGTCGCCGCGTAGGAGCGGGTGGCCGGGTTGGCGGTGCCGGCGCCAGCCGCACCGCGGTTGCGAACGGTGAGGGTGAAGAAGTTGGTGCCGTTTGCGGTGATCGCAGCCTTCGGTACCCACACGACCTGGACGATCTTGTGCTTCCACGGCAGCACATATCCGGTGAACTCGTCCGGGGTGGCGGCGGTGGCCTGCCCGTCCACCGAGACCGGGATCGGGAAAGTACCGCGAAGCTCCTTGAACTGCATGGTCTGTTCTCCTTGATCTGGGGATCGCGGGGCCGCACCCGGAAGGCCGGCCAGGAGGATGGGAGCCAGCGGGTCAGGTGTTGCCGCGCTGGAAGCCGCGGTAGTCCAGCACCGCGCCCGAGTAGATGTGCCGGATCTTGTAGCTGATCTTGTCGGCGTTGAACACGGTCCCGAAGTTCGGGTCGGACTGGGTGAACAACGAAGGTGTGTCCTGGCCCTGGTAGAAGCCGATCTCGATGGTGGGGCACATCGAGGTGTCCGCGGACACGAGCCAGCCAGTGGTCGACGGCCAGTAGTCGACCACGACGAGCTGGGTGCCCTGGTGCAGGTTCGGGATGTTCGACGCGGCGCCGACCGGCGCCCCCGACGGCAGGGCGACCGCGGAGGTGACCAGCTCCCAGGCCAGCTCCTCCAGCGTGTTGACCACGACCAGGGTCCGGGGGATGAACCCGAGGACGTCGGCGGTGTCGCCGTAGGCCGCCTGCGAACGCATCTTCTGCCGGATCGTGGACAGCGCGGAGCCGGCCAGCGCCGAGGTGGCGGTGTTCGCGTGCCCGGCCGCGTACAGCGCCACCCCGTCGTAGACCAACGGGTTGGACGCCGGGGACCCGGTTGCTGCGGTGCCCGGGTTGAGGATGTCCCAGACGAAGCGGTACAGGGTCTGCGCGGCGGCCAGCCCGAGCTTCACCGGGATCCTGGAGATCGCCCGCACGTCGTCGTTGGCGATCATCTCCAGGGTGATGTCCTCGGTGCCGCCCTTCTTCGTGATCGTGTAGGTGACTTCCTCGTTCGGCGGGCTGGTCAGCGGCTGGTAGGGGGCGCCCTGGTTGACGACGGGCAGGGTGCCGTAGCCGCCGATCCGGTCGATCTTCTGCTGCCGGAAGTCGTTCACCGGCACGATCGAGGAGGTGACCTGCCGCCACGTCTGCAGGTTCGGCTGCTGGTACTCGGCCACCAGCCGGCGGGTGATCGAGTCACCCAGTACCAGGTTCCACGAGGTGGAGTCCATCGACTCCAGGCCGCGCATGCTGGAGTCGAAACCCTGCCCGAACGACTCTTGGAGGATCTTGCGATTCCAGTCGACGGCGAACAGGTCGTCGCCGGGGCGGACCCCGGTGAAGTCGGCGTACGCCTGCTTGAACGAGTGGTAGCCCTTGCCGTAGTCGCGGGAGAAGAACGCGTCCAGCGCCTCCTTCTTCCGGTCGAAGTTCTCCTTCGTGACCTTGATCCCGGCGCTGGGGGCGAGGTTGACCCGCTCCAGCACACCCAGCGACGCCTTGATCGCGACGATGTGCGCGTCGACATCGGCCTCGGTGATCCGGTCCGGCAGCGCCTTGTACACCGCCTCGAAGGTGGGGGACGGCAGGCCCGCGTCGGTGATCTTCTGCTCGACCATGAGTCGGCCGTAGAAGGAGTCCTTGCGGGCAACCACCGGGCCGGCGGTGCCGGAGTCGGGGCGGCCGGTCATTGACCCGGCCAGGCCGGTGGCCTCCGCGAGCTGCGCCGGGGAGGCGGAGCGCAGCAGCGCCAGCGCCTGCTCGACCGTCACGTACTGGCCGGACGCGAACGGGTGGGTGCTCGGCGGGGTCTGGGTGCCGGCTGCGGCGTCCGCCGCGGTGGTGGGTGTGGTCACGGTCCCTTCCTTCGTGGGCGCGGGCGGTGTGGTGTCGTCGGCCGGCTCGCCGTCATCGTCGGTGCCGCCTGCGACCATGCGGACCGCCTTCCCGCCGGCGGCGGGGTCAGCGACGATGTCCGCGGAGTTGACCTTCGTGATGGCGGTGGCCTCCTGCAGACGGCGTCCGCCGTCGAGAAGCGGCCGGTAGGTGGCCATCACGTCGTGGGAGATGCCGACCAGCGGGCCCATCCCCTGCTGCTGCGCGGCCAGGGTCGCGTCCAGCGCCTCAGCGGCGTGCTGGGCGCCGGGCAGCAGGTGCAGGTCCGCGTGGATGCCCGCCTCGACGGCCTCCACATCCCGGTAGTAGCCGACCAGCCCGGTGATCGTGGACGAGCGGAGCTCGGAGTCGTCGCGGTGGTGGTCGTACGCCTTCGCGCCCTCGTACAACGGCACCGCGGAGCGCATCACGGACTCGGGGTAGCGGCGGCCGTTGCGGGAGTCGCCGTAGGCGATCACCTGGACGCGGAAGACCCGGCCGCCGGCCTCGTCGTTGCCCTTCGCCTCGATGACACGGCCGACGATCCGGTCATGCTGCTCGGCGCCGTCCTCGGGCTCGGCCGACTCGGTGATGCTCACGTCGAGCTTCTTCGCCGCCGCCTTGATCTTCGCCTTGACCTTCGCCAGGTCGCCGGAGGAGTACTTGGCCGCGTTCTTCGCCTGGTTGACGTAGGACCAGGCGGCGCGGACGTGCTCGGCGGTGTCGACCGGGTACCGCTTCTTCCCGTCGGACTGGTAGCCGGGGTCGGCGTAGGCGACGTCGCCGTAGGGCTTACTCGCGTCCGCCTCGGCCGTGGCCGCCTCGCGGGTCGCCTCGGCGGCCGGTTCCTCGGTGGGGACGTAGGTGACCTGCCGGACCACCGCGGACGGCTCCCCGAGGGTCACGTTCACCCCGTCGACCGTGTAGGACCGCTGGTACAGGTCGTCGTCCCAGTCGACGGTGTACACCACAGCGGAGTCGGTGAAGTCGACCACGTTGCAGTACACGTTGCGCTGCTGCGCGCCCTCCAGGTCGTCCTCCAGCGCGTCGCACAGCAGCTCGCGGAGGTCCACCGCGGACAGTTGGCCGTTGATCGCCTCGGTGGAGCCGGCCAGCGCGTCGATCTCCGACAGGCCGGCGACGTGCTGCGCCACGTACTGCCCGGTCGGCTTCCACACCTCGCCGTCGCGGGCGTACACCTTCACCCGCGCCGCCGGCTCGGCCTGCGTGCCGACGAGCTTCGATGGGACGGCGGGGACGGTGCCCCGGGAGTGCACCGAGGCCACCCTGCCGCGCTGCACACCACCGGCGCCCGCCCACGACACCCACGACCCGGCCTTCACCGCGGTCGTAGTCGCCTCGGTCGCCCTCACGGGCTTGTCCACTGTGAACACTGCTCCACACTCCGGGCAGGTGATGGGGTCGTGCACGGACATCCACGCCCCAGCCGAGTAGAAACCGGCCGTCGCGGCCCGCTGGACGCACTCAGCGCAGGCCGGGTCGAACCCGTGCGCGTGCGCCGGGCCCTGGGTCGGACGGGTCACGGGCTGGCGAGCTTCGACAACTGCTCGACCAGCCCGGCGCGCTGCTCACCCTCCGGCCGCTTACGCTCCTCGGCCAGCGCGCGGGCGGCGCGGGCCTGGTCGCGGTTGACCCACGCCAGCACCTTCCCGGCAGCGCCCTCCGGCACCGGCTCCGCGTCCGGCTCCGGGGCCTCGACAGCCCCTCGCGTCTCCTCTTCGGCCCTCTCCTCCGCCTTGCTCGACGGGGCCGGGACGTACACCGGGTAGGCGGTGTCCGGCGGGTAGTTCGCGTAGTAGGAGACCGTCTCCTCGCCGAGGTGGTAGACCACCCCGTCGTGGGTGGTCGCCAGATGCCCATCCTTCGCCGGGGCCGGCCGGGTCTCGATGACCTCGTGCGCGGGCACGGCCAGCCGCGCCGCCGCGTCCTCAGCGGACAGGTCGCTCTTGCTCTTGAGCTGCTCCTTGCGCCTCGGGAACGGTCGGCGGATGCTGGACAAGCCCTAAAAATGGGAGGGCGGTCCCTTGGTGCGAGGGGCTCGTCCCGTAGCTCAGCGGATAGAGCGCCGTCCAGGCGCCGACGGGCCGCACTACTCGTCGGCCGGGGAGACGGAGGTCGCCGGTTCGAGTCCGGCCGGGACACTTAGGCGGGACGGACGGCCCGTAGCTTCGCGTCGTCCACGGCGCCGGCCACGTCATCCGGGTTCGCCTCCGGCGAGTCCAGGTCCGCCGAGTAGGGGACGCCGACGTAGTCTTCCCAGCCCTTGCGGGCCGCGACCCGGGCCGCCTCCGGCGACATGACCCCGACCTCGACGAGCTGCTTCAGCCCGGTGGACAGGTTCAGCAGCACCTGCGCGGTGACCTGCGCGTCGGCGATGGCCACCTCCGGGCCGGTCACCGTCACCGACTGGGAGGCCGGGGTTTCGATTTCGGTGCCGGTCTTCGGGTCCGTCGCGGTGACCGTCGCCGACAGCCGGCCCGCGGCCACCGCCCGGTCCACGGCGAAGCGGACCAGCTCGGTCTGGTACCCGAGCCAGGTGGTCTGCAGCCCGGCGACCCGGCGGCGGACCGGCTCGGCCATCGTCAGCCCGGTCGCCCGGTTCGCGTCCTCCGGCTCAGCCAGCCAATGCTTCGCCAGCCCCGACCCGCCCGCCACCGCCGTCAGCACACCCTGCGCGGCGTCCAGATCCTCGAACGCGCCGGAGGAGACGGACTTCGGCTCCCACTTCACGGTGTCGTTATGCACCTCGACGGTGCCGGACTTCGGCACCCACGTCCCGCCGCGGGCGGCGATGTAGTTGTCGATGTCCGGCTGCTTCGCCCCGGTCAGGGTCACATCCCAGACCAGGTACCGGGCGAGCGCGGTCCGGTCGATCAGGTTGGACAGCACCGTGTCGTAGGAGTCCAGCCAGTCCAGGACCGGGGTGAGGAACGGCATCGACCGGGTGTCGGTGAGCAGCGTCTTCCACGGCGTCCAGAACATGGCCTCGCCGTCCCGTAGCCCGGTCGCGTCGTCCATCGCGGCGACCGTGAACTCCCGGTCCGACCCCTCCTCGCCGCCCCACCGGAACAGCACCTTCTCCGGCCACAGCGCGTTCCCGGAGCGGAGCGTCACGTCGGTGATCCAGCCGGGGTCGGTCGGGGAGAACCGCACCGCACCCGAACTCGGGCCCTGCATCAGCTCCAGAAACGTTTCCCCGAGCAGCATCTGGTCCCGCAGGAACAGATCCTGCCGGCGGGGCAGGATGTAGTTCGCCGGGTCAGTCCAGAACTCGTTCACGACCTGCTGCACGTCCGGGTTGGTGACCTGGCACGACACCCCGGAGTCCCCGACGGCGAACGCCGTGTTGCCCGTGAAATACGACGTCCCGTCTCGCCGGGCGAACCATGTGCCGTTGGCCGTCCGGGGGCACCACACGATGCCGTCGTGCTCGATGGTCTCCCGTACAGCCGACTTCGAGCCGACCCGCCTAGCCACTTCCGTCGCCCGGACTACGGCTGTGCCGGTCTTCTTGTGGACTGAGACAGTATGATGGCCGTCATTCGAGCGTGTGACGATGGAGGACGCGATCCCGGCCAGAATCAGCGCGAATTGAAATGCCTCGGACCGGCGCAGGTCCTTCTGCGCGAAATGGCAGCCCCTCTTCCTCTCGGCTGGCCAGAGCCCCAGCGAGTCGCCATCCGCCATCAGCGACACGTCGATGAACAGGCGGAGCTGGGCCAGCGTCAGGTCACGCAACCAAGTCGAACTCGGCACCTTGTCCGGCGCAGCCAGCAGAACCGGCTCAGCGGCCTCCCTGGAGAGTTTGAAACGAGCATTGTCGCCGTGCTCGACCCGCAGCCAGCGCGGCTGAAGATGCTGGGCTGTTCCACGGCGCAGACTGGCGGACGGCGGCCCGTAGAGTCTGCGCAGCACTGCGTCGATACGCGCGACAAGATCGGGGTTGGCGACGAGTGACTGCGTGAGAATCAGCGCGCCCGAGTCACGGATGTGACCCTCCGTGTAAGTCCAGGCGACCAGTTCCACGAAGTCGTCGGCCCACTTTGCCTCGCATGGCGCGTCGGCCGGGGGTGCGGCGCGGATCAGCCAGTCCGCGGCCTCCAGCGTGTCGCTGGTACGCCATCCCCTGGTCTCGGTGTGCCCGTTCCAGCCGTTGCCCTGCCACTTGCGGCGCCGAGTTAGCACGGGCCAGCGATGGTCCCCTGTGGACAGCGAGGAATGGTCGCGGGTTCGCAGCCGGACGAGTTGGCGCCGCTCGGCGGGAAATACATGCATCGACAGCACGGGCTGCCACTCCGACATGCCGGTCTCGTGGTTGAGCGTCAGCACGTCAGTTCCCGGCTGCACCTCGTTGTATCGGCGCCAGCCGGCCGTTGTCAGGATTTCGGTTTCCGCGTCGACGCAGTAAGTATCGACGATCGCCCGCGCCATCGGGTTGCTGCGCCAGGCGGTGACCGAGTAGGCGCGGGCCTTCTCCCGGGTCCAGTACGGCACCGACCGGCCGCCACCCCGGGACCGGCCCAGCACCCGCCACGGCCCGTCGCCGTCCAGCGGGTCCAGCCCGCCCCAGGTGGGGCCGCCGGAGCCGGTGGCGATGACCTGGTCCAGGGTCGCCTCGGTGGACCGGACCGCGCGGTCCGGGAACAGCCAGGAGCGCACGTCAGGACGCCTGCGCGGGCAGCGAGTGCCGCAGCACGTCACCGGCCGGGGTGACCAGGTAGGCGGCCCCGTCCGCGGTGCGGGCCACGTGGCCGTGTTCGGTCTGCCGGACGTCGGTGACCTCGTGCACCGGGACGCCGAGCCGTTCGGCGACCTGCACGTGGCTGCGGGTCGGCACAGCGGGCTTGACCTGCGCCGGTCCGGCGTTGACGTGCGCGACGTAGGCCAGCCCGACCGCCTCCAGGCTGCCGGCCAGCACCGCCACCCACCCGTTGCCGGTGATCCCGCCCAGCGCGAGCGCGAACCCGGTGACCCCGGCGAGGCCGAGCAGGTTCGACAGCAGTTGGCCACCGAAGGTGAACGGCAGCCGGACGCGGAACTCCACCCGGACCCTCCTCAGATCGTCAGCCGGGACCGGGGGCGCCAGAAGTCGCTGTCCGACTCCGCAGCTCGGCCGGACGCCGGCGGTGGCGGAACGGCCATCAGGCCGTCCTCAATCGCCTGGCCGCGGGCCTCCACCGCGAGCACCGCAGCGACCGCTCCGTCTATCCACATCCCGTCACCGCGTTTCGCCAGCTTCAGGTAATGGGTGGCGATCGTCTCGTCCTCGCCGGCCCGTGGCTTCTTCCGTGACCCTTTGACCACGACCGCGTTCTTCGCGTGCCGGGCCAGTAGGTCGTTGCCGTCGTGGGTGACCTCCCGCCGGCCGAACGCGGTGGAGAACCGCTCGACCGCCTTGTCCATCCGGGCCTCGACGTTGGTCGGGAACTCGACCACCTGCGGCGGCTCCTTACCAACCCCGGACAAGTCCGCCGACCAGGCGTCCAGGTAGTCCTGCCACCGCCACGGGTCCGCGTACAGGTAGGTCACCCGGTAGGCGTCGAACACATCCCGGACCACCCGGTCCACCTCGGCCGAAGGCACCCGCCAGTCCTCGTCGGCCAGCGCCGGCCGCTCCCAGATCCGTACCGTTACCAGATGACAGTCCGCCAGCCGGCAGGCCACCAGCGCGGTCGCGTCCCGGTTCTTCGACCCGTCGAAGCCCAGCGCGATCAGGTCACCGGGATTTAGCCCGTCTTCCGGGCCGGCCTGCATATCCCATTGCTCCGGCTGCACGAACACGTGCTCGCCGACCACGATCTCGTTCAGGAAGAACCGGCGCCGGTCCGCCTCGGTGTGCCGGGGCGAGCGGACCTCGTGCATGATCCGGCCGCGGAGGTTCACCCACCCGCCGTGCTCCCGGGCCGAGTCCCCGTACTGCCGGAGCAACTCCCGGTAGACGGCCTCGTCGTCGGTCAGGTCATCGACCCGCCGCGGCTCCACCGTGTTCACGTAGATGCGGGGATCCCCGGAGTCGGCGGTCACCTGCGCCTCGGAGCCCTCCGTCGGGTCCCAGGCGTTGGTTAGCTCCAGCCACCGGCCGTCCATCCCGGCCACGTTCCGTTTCACCGCGCCGCACACCCGCCGATAGCCGCCCTGCAGCGTGAACAGGTGCGACTCGGTGATCGTCAGAAACGTCAGCGGGGCGCCCAGACGGGCCTTCGCCGACGTCGTGACCGGCTCGATCCGCCCACCCGAGGGCAGCACCACCCGGGTCTCCCCGGCGTCAATGCCGGGCAGGTCGGCCAGCGGCCCGCGGCGGATCATCTCCAGGATCGGCCGGTAGGTGTTGTCGGTCTGGTCCTCCGACGTGCCCAGGCAGACGATCAGCGGCGTCGGATAGGGGCTGCCCACCGGCTCCCCGTCGACGTTCCAGCCGTCGAACCGGGTCGGGCCCAGCGCCTCGGCCAGGATGATCGCCGCGCCGAACGGGTCCTTCCCCCACTTCTGCGACCGGCGTAGCTGCCCGCCGAAGTAGGCCAGCGCCTCCAACGCCGGCCACCGCGCGGCATGCTCGTGCAGCCGGTAGAAGTGCAGCAGGAACCGCCACTGCTCATCGGTCAGCTGGAACGGCTCCCCCAGCCGGTAGCCGTCCGGGACCACGCAGTGTGCCTCGATCCACTCCCCGACGTCGTAGCCGAGGGTCGGGAAGGCGTGGTCGTCGTCGGGGCCGCGCCACGGCATGACGCCTCCTGCGACTTGCACACCATGTGCGCGGAAGTGTTAGACAGTACGGCAGCCGGTGCGTAGTGTCATACACATGGAGCCCATTCAAGAGCAGACCATCGACAACATCGACGAAGCCTTGGCGGCTGTTCGTGCCGCCCACACCCTCGGACTCGGCTGGACCCTCGCCAACGAAGACATCGTTGAGCCCCGTTCTACCGCAGACCCCGACGGCATGATCGAGACCGCTACGGAGGTGTGGGTACTCAGGGTGTACGCCGGCATCCCGGAGAGGCGAGACGAGGATGCCCAAGATGTTGCTGCCGTCCTCGCTACCGCGCGAGACCGCAAGAGCTGATGCCTCGACCCCGCCCCCGCCGCCCCCTTGTCGCGATCCGGCTCAGCGACGAGGGCATCGCCCACATTGACCAGCGAGCCGAGAAGCAGGGCGTCAACCGGTCAGAGATGGTCCGGCGGATGCTTGCCTACGCTGCCCAGCACATGCCCCCCGCGTGGACCGCGCATCGTCCGTCTTAGACGGCTTTGATCCGGCTCCGCGCGTCCGACGAACCCCGCGCCTCGGTCACCTCATCCGAAGCGACCTCCCACAGCAGCATCCGCATCGCCTTCGGCGTCAGCCCCAGCCGGTCCTCCAGGTTGCGGGCCTCCACCAGCACCGCCGCCATCGCGTCCCGGCGCTCAGCGGCCACCATCAGCCGGCAGTACCGGCCCACCGTCCGGGTCCAGCCCAGCCGCTCCCACGCCACCGCCTGCGGCGTCCGCCACAACTGCGCCCACGCCTTCCGCTCAGCCGCCGTCGCACGACCGGGAAGGGGCCAGACCGGGATCTCGCCCCTCCGGCCCTCGACCGGTAGCCTGACGGGACCGACGCGTGCATGCCGACGTGCAGGGTCGACCTTCGGAGCTGGCCCAGGCACAGCGCCACCCCCTAGATGATCTTGGTCTAGTCGAACATGCACGCATCGCGGGGAGGGTAGAACGGGGGTGGCAGCGCATACCGGACAGAAAACGCAACCCGCCCCATACCACCCTAGCCGTTGAGCGCAGCAGCCTGTCGCGCCGAGTTGCACGGCCTGCACCGCACGACCAGCGGCCCCGTCTCGCCGCCGTGTGCGCGTGGTACGACGTGGTCTGC
>WNGE01008903.1_pt1 | contig 10984 bp, 13 predicted proteins | sample 5400651 | NCBI WGS metagenome assembly WNGE01 (sample SAMN13153370, study PRJNA577476) | soil metagenome | isolation source: 60 cm soil or saprolite under grassland replicate 2 | place: USA:California | collected 2016-06-15
GGTGTGAACGCTGGATTCCGGGGCATGGGGGCAGGGGAAGATGGTATCTTTGGAGTCGGCGTGCGCACGGATCCCGGTCGTATACAGGAGGGTTCCTCGGCGCTGATTCAGAGAATGACCGCTACCCGTTCCCGAAAAAACTTCCTGTTGTATGATACAACCCGACGGCTCGTTTCTTGGAGTCTTGAGTGCGGTAACCCAATTCTCTTCCGAAACGGGCCGTCCTTTATGCAGACACGCCGGACGACGCGATCAGCTACCTCCTCCGTGAATAACCCTCAAGCGTCCCAAGATCGCGAATGTTGGCAAACCCGCAGGTCAGAGGGCTAGTTGGCGGAGGGGCGCCTGGGGATCGAACCCAGACCCCGCGGATTAGAAGCGAGTGCGGGCTAACTGGCCGACCCGAGGTGTACCGTGCCAATACTCATGTTGCGGGGCTGACCTCGGGTTCATGTGCGGGTCAGGCCGCTCGCTGGTACTCGCTGATCAGGCCGGAGAGGATCTTGCGGCGGCGGATCGGGCCGTCGGTCGGGACCACCGCTGCCGGGTCGTGGTTGGGCGGGCGTTGGGCCAAGCCCTGGTGGAGTCGGTGGGCGTTGAAGTGCTGGGCGTACTCGGCGAGGACCGTCCCAGTGTGCCGTTCGCCGTAGAACAGCAGTCGGTCGGTGCACTCCGCCCGGACGCCGCGCACGAACCTTTCCGCGTAGCAGTTCGCCTGCGGCGTGCGCGGTGGGATCTTGACGATGTCGACGCGTTCGGCGGCGAAGACGGCGTCGAACGCGCCGGTGAAGTTCGCGTCGCGATCGCGGATCAGGAACCGGAACGAGCCGATCCGCTCCCGACGTCCTGAACCAGGTTGCGGGCCTGCTGCGCCGTCCACTGGCCGGTCGGGTGCTCAGTGACGCCCAGGACGTGCACGCAAGTACAGCGTGTACGGTGCCAATACTCGTGTTGCGGGCTGACCAGCAGTTTCATGTGCGAGTCAAGCCGCTCGCTGGTACTCGTTGATTAGGCCGAAGAGGATCTTGCGGCGTCGGACTGGCCCGTCGATCGGGACCACCGCTGCCGGGTCGTGGTTGGGCGGGTGTTGGTCCAAGCCCTGGTGCGGCCGGTGGGTGTTGAAGTGTCCGGCGTACTCGGCGAGCACCGTCATGGTGTGCCGTTCATCGTAGAGCAGTAGCCGGTCGGTGCACTCCGCGCGGATGCTGCGCACGAATCTCTCCGCGTAGCAGTTCGCCCGGGGCGTCTGCGGCGGGATCTTGACGATGTGGACGCCTTCGGAGGCGAATACGGCGTCGAAAGCCACCGTGAACTTCGCGTCGCGGTCGCGGATCAGGAACCGGAACGAGCTGATCCGCTCCCCCACGTCCTGGAGTAGGTTGCGGGCCTGCCGCACGGTCCACTGAGCGGTCGGGTTCGCGGTGACGCCCAGGATGTGCACCCGCCGGGTCGCGACCTCCATCACGAATTGGACATACAGCCGGCGCAGGGCGATGGTCTCGACGCAGAAGAAGTCGGTGGCCAGCAATCCGGCGGCCTGGACACGGAGGAAGGTCCGCCAGGTCTGGTCGCGGCGGCGGGGCGCCGGGCCGACTCGGGCTCTGGCCAGGATGCGGCGGATGGTGCCGGCGCCGACCCGGTGACCGAGCCGGAGCAATTCGCCCTGGATCCGGCGATGCCCCCAGGACTTGTTCCTCCCGGGCCAACCGAATCACCAGGTCGCGGACCTCAGCGTCGATCGGCGGGCGACCCGGCCGGTTGCGATACGTCCACCTCCGGCGGACCAGCCGGCGGTGCCAGGCCAGCAGGGTCGCCGGGGTCACGATCCGGTGCGCCCGCAGCTCGCGGGGCAGCAGCCGGGCCAGCGCGGACAGCACCGCGCGATCCGGCCACGACAGCCGCGGCCGGCCGACCTGCCGGCGCAGCACGGCCACCTCATGCCGCAGCATCACGATCTCGATGTTCTTCGCAGCGTCGGTCCGGGGCAGCAACGCCAGCCAGCCGACAACCCGCACCAGGCCCAGGTACAGCATCCGCACCGCCACAGCCCCGGGGCCTGGACGAGCGCGGTGCGGGCGTGCGTGCTCGTCGTTGACGTCGGTGTGGTGCACAACGACGTACAGCCGGCCTCAACCTCGTTCGTCGCCTACGCCACCCCGCGCGCCTGGTCTTGATCGCGCGCACTCATCCGCCGCCGACCGCCCGCCGGCGGTTCGTGACAGCACCACAGCTGTTGGAATGGTTGACGCCGCGCACACATTCGTGAACGCGGTCAACGATGCGATGCGGCATCCACCCGGGGACTTCGACCTCTGGGACCACCTTTCCTCGGGTCGCGCTGCCCTTCTCGGTGCCGCCCGAGACGAGTTGGGAGCACGAACAGTTACATAGCACACGCTCGGCGTGGGCAGTCCGGACCGAGCGTGGCCCAGCCCGCGAGTATTGGCCAGCTTGTTGACCGGCGCCGACTCGGCCCAAGCGCCGTGCCAGCTTGGCCGCTGATCGTCGTGCTCACCGGCGGCCGGCTGCTCGCCCCGCTGCGCGGAAGCTGATCAACAAGCCGTGGTCCCGGGCATCATGCTGCCCGCCGAGCAGCGACACGACGAGCGGCGCGCCGACAACCCGAACACGAGCGCGACACCATGAGCACGACCCGGCCGTCCGGTCCGCGCACCGACGGCGGGACGGTCCAGCTGGCCGCGGACTGGCACGACCGGCACCGGCCCGGCGTCGTCCGCCGCATCCGCGACTACGCCGGCACCTGCTCGCTGGAAACCCACCTCACCGGCACTGAGCGGGCTGCGTCGACTCCCGTGCCGGTGACCTACGCAGCCGCCGCGATCGCCGGCTGGTGGACCCTGAACCGCGACCGGCCGCCGCCGGCGCCGACCGCCGAGCAGCTGGCCCGCTGCGCCGGCCTGCGCCGGCAGAGCCGACCGCGAGGCCGGCAATGACCCGGCACGGCGCCGACCAGGCCGGCCGGACGCCGGTGTGGGTGGCTGGGCTGCTGGTCGCGGCGGGTGCCGGGGTGGCCACCGCGCACGGCCTGTACGAGGTCGCGATCGCCGCCCGGGTCCCGGCCGGGATCGCCTGGCTCTACCCGCTGATCACCGACGGGCTGGCCCTGGTCGCCTACGCCGCCACCGCCCGCCTGGCAGACGCCGGCCGCCGCTACGCCTGGACCGTGGTCGTGCTCGCCGCCGGCCTGTCCGGGCTCGCCCAGGCCGCCTACCTCGCCGGCGGCATCGGCGCCGCCCCCACCCTGCTCCGGTTCGGAGTCGGCGCCTGGCCCGCGATCGCCGCCGCGATCGTCGCCCACCTGGTCCACCTGCTCGCCACCCCGAACCGATCCCCGGCCGGGTTGACAGCGACGAGTCAACCCGGCGGCCCCCGACCCGCCGTCCAACCCAGCGTGTCCAACCGTTGAACACCCGGCCGCTACCCGTCCAACCCCGCCGTCCAACCTGGACAGCACACAGTTGGACAGCGCGTCCAAACCGTCCAACCCACCTGTACAGCATGCGTCCAACATGAACGCGTCGGACGGCGCCGCGGAGCCGCAGCCGATCTCCTCGCGGCCGTTGGACAGCCCTGTCCAACCCGTTGAACAGCCCGTTGTACAGCCCAGCCAGGCGCCAGGCTCGGCCGGCAGCCCGGCGCCGCGGGTTCGGGCCCGGGCGGCCGCGCGCAACCACCAGGCCCGGTATGGCCGGCTGCCCACCGTCTCCGAGCTCGCCCAGCTCGCCCAGGTCGCCCGAGGCACCGCCGCCACCGTGCTCAAGGATCTCCGCAACCAACGCCCAGCCCTGCAGATCGTCCGCACCACACCCGAAACGAGCACCGACCAATGAACCCCAAGAGCAGCAGGAGTCCTACCGAGGACACCCACCCCACCGAGAAACCACCCCCCACTGACGAGTCCCGTACGACTCACCTTCCACAGCAGTCCCACGACTCAGCTAACAAGATCAAAGCGAGTACACGCCTAGGCATCACGATCCGATGGGCCGTTCGGGTGACCCGTGCAGGACGAACAAACCGTCCTAAAGCGACTCGCGCAAAGGCAGCTGGAAGCGGGGCGGCTCAAGGCCGCGCGGCCAAGAACCCAGCAGGTCCGCCGCTGCGCGGCGGGCTGTTCTCGTCCGGTCCCGGAGCTTGGCACCGCCGCCCTCACCGTCAAGGGCGCCCTTCGGGCGTCGCAGGCGACCGGGCTTCGCCCGGCCCTTGACGGCGAGCCTCCGCGGCGGCGCACGGCGCCGGACAGGGCGGCGGCAACGGCACCGCCGCCCGCCTGCCGGGACCGGAGCAGGTGGGCGCAGTCGAGTGTGGATGGAGCGTGCGAGATGAGCAGTGAGGCGACCAGGGCGTGGCTGGCCGGGGCGGTCGGCCGGTTGGACGGGCCGGTGTCCGAGGACCGGGTCGAGGACGTACAACGGCGGGTTGTACAACTGGCGTCCAACGTACAAATGGCGTCCAACTTGGACGGCCGGCCGGTGGTGTGGTTGGACTGCCCGGCCTGCGGGTTGGACGGCGGCCCGTACAACCTGGACCAGGCCGGGCAGCTGGCCGGTGTCCACGACGACCTGCACCACCGCGGCCAGCCCACTGCGCTCATCCTCGGGGGTGCCCAGTGATGGGCGAGGGTGGACGGTCGGAGCTGGAGGCGACGCACACCGCGGCGGGGCTGGATCTGGACTACGACCGGGAGTACGCCAGCGACGGGGTCAGCCGGTACGGGGCCTACCTGCGGGACCGGGCGTCCTGGTGGGCCGGCGACGACCCGGAGTCCGACCCGGAATACGTGGCGGTGCGGTCGACGGCGCGGTGCTGGGAGATCGGCAGCGGGCCGATCATGGGCCCGCCGCTGGTGGTGCTGCACCCGCGGATTCTCACCGCGACGGCCGCGGCGGACGAGTACGACGGCCGGCAGCTGGTGCGGACGGTCCGGCTGGTGGTCGGGCTGTCGGACGGGCTGCGTCGGGTGCTGGGCTATCAGTGGCGCAGCTGGCAGCACGACGAGTACGGCCCGTCCGGGCCGACGTGGAGCGAGCCGTACGAGCCGTCCGGTGGTCCGTTGCGGGTGGCGCTGCCGACGCTGACCTTGTCGTGGCCGGTGCCGGCGGCCCGGCTGCCGCTGCCCGGCGGGGGGCTGCCCGACGTCGATGACGCGATCGAGGCGGTGGCCGCCGTCGCGGACGTGTTGAACGGGGAGCTGCGGCCGGTGCTGGCGTACCTGGCGGGCGAGCGGTGAGCGGGCTAGCGGGACGTCGGGTTCGGGTGCTGATCACCGGTTCGCGGTCCTGGGCTGACAGCGCCGTGGTGGAGGGGGTGCTGGAGCGGCTGCTCGCCGAGCACGGCGACCGCCTGGTGCTGGTGCACGGAGCGTGCCACTGGGGTGCGGATGTGCTGGCCGACCGGTGGGCGCGCCGGCGCGGGGTGGCGGTGGAGCGGTGGCCGGCGGACTGGGCCCGGCTGGGTCGGCGGGCCGGCATGCTGCGGAACGCAGGCATGGTGGCCAGCCGGCCCGACCGGTGTGTGGCGTTCATCCGCGACCGGTCACCCGGGGCCAGCCACTGTGCCGCCATCGCGGCGGCCGCCGGCATTCCCACCATCCGCTACCAGCAGGCGAGCGGGAACGGGGCTGGGACCGGCCGTGGCGCGGAGCCGGTCCGGTGACTGCGGCGGCCGCTTCGGACGCCGTCGGGCGGGACGGGCGGGCGATGGCTGAGGCGGCGCGGGCTGCGGCTCGGGCGGTGCGGGTCGGGCCGGCCGGGGTGCGGGTGCGGATGCCGGCGCTCGGCTCGGTGCGGCACGGTACGCCGGCGGCGGCGGTGCAGGGCTGCCCGTGCCGGCGCTGCGAGCAGCTGCGCGACCGGCTGCTGGGATCGGCTGTCCCCGGCGGACCGCAGCGACGGTCGGACGCCGGCCGCCACGGGAGGTGACGCGCGGCCGGTCCAGCCATGGCGAAGGAGCTCCGCGGCGGGCGCGCCGGCTCGGGTGGTCGAGGTGGACCCGGTGGCGGTGGACCGGGCCTGCGCCGGCGAGCTGCCGGCCGGCCGGCTGACGGTGTCCGAGCGCACGGCCGCGGTGTCCCGGCTGACCCGATCCGGGTTGAGCGCCCGGCAGGTCAGCGCCCGGATGGGGGTCAGCCCGCGGACGGTGGTGCGGGCCCGGCGCCGAGCCGAGCAGCCCGGCGATCTGTCGACTGTCGAGGCGGTGGCCCGGCTGCTGGTGGGGCCGGCCGGCAACGGCCGGGAGGCATGGCGGGATGAGGCGTTGTGCCGGGAGGTCGACGCCGAGTTGTTCTTCCCGGAGCGGGGCGGGTCGGTGCGGGAGGCCAAGCGGGTGTGCGCCAGCTGCCCGGTGCGGGCCGAGTGCCTGGACTGGGCGATCACCCACGACCAGCGGTACGGGGTGTGGGGCGGGCTGACACCGAACGAACGGATGCAGCTGCACCGGCACCGGGGCCGGACGGAGCGTGCGGGATGAGCCTGACAGTGGTGGGTGATGCCGTGGAATCACCGCAGTTGGTACTGGCGCCGGTCGACCAGCTGGCGGCGCATCCGGACAACCCGCGGCGCAGCCTCGGAGATCTACGTGAGCTGGTCGCGTCGGTGCGGGCGCACGGGGTGCTGGAGCCGCTGATCGTGGTCCCGGGCGACGCGTTCAACGCCGCGACAGCAGCCCAGCCGGTCGCCGTCCGCGCACCGGCGGGGGGTGCGGTGGGTGATCGCGGCCGGGCATCGCCGGCACGCCGCCGCGGTCAAGGCCGGGTTGCGGCGGTGCCGGTGCTGCCCCGCCCGGACCTGGCCGATCCGGCGGCCGCGTTGGAGGTGATGCTGGTCGAGAGCGTGCAGCGGTCGGCGTTGACGCCCGTGGAGGAGGCGCGGGCGTTCGCCCGGCTGCGGGAAGCCGGCCGGTCGCAGCGGGAGATCGCGGCCCGGTTGGGCTGCGCCCAGTCGCAGGTGTCCAAACGGCTGGCCCTGCTCGACCTCCCCGAGCCGGCACTGGTGGCGGTCGACGCGGGCCGGTTGCCGCGGGCCGATGCCGCCGAGATCCTGCGGCTGCGGACCTACCCGCAGGACATGGCGGAGATGGTCGAGGAGTTGCTGCGCGACGGCAGGCCGGAGTGGACCGGCGAGCGGCTGCGGGCGGTGGTCGACGGCGAATTGCAGGGCATTGAGGGGCGAGAGAACACCCGGCGGCTGCTCGGGGAGGCCGAGGCCGACCGGGCCGGGTCGATCGAGCCGCACGACTGGTCGGACGGTGACGACGGTGACGGGCCGGACGAGGTGAGCGGCGGCGGGGTCACCGTCCGCCGGGTCGACCCAGGCCAGCCGACAGCCACCGCGCCGGATGCCGTGGCGGCCGCGGCGATGGAGCAGGCGCGGCGGGAGGCGGCGGCCGACCGGGAGCGGGGGGACGCCGCCGAGCTGGCCCGGGACGAGGTGTGCCAGAAGCTGGTGGCCGCCTTCGCCGCCGACCCGACGTCAGCGCTGCTGTTCCTGGCCGGGCACGTGCTCACCGACGCCAGCGGCGACGAGTACTCCTACGCCGACACCGGCCGGGTGGAGGGCTGGCTGACGGTCGGCGAGCTGGCCGTGTTCGGTGAGGACGACGAGCCGGAGATGTTCGGCTGGCTGGACCGCACCGCCGATGAGGCCACCCGGCTGCTGGTCGCCGGCGCCCTGGCGCTGGCCGCGGCCGAACGCCGGCTGGCCCAGCATGCCGCCTACGGCGGCTGGGATGTGCACGACCTGGCCCACCTGGACCGGCTGGTCGCCGCCGGCTACGCCCTGTCCGATTGGGAGCAGCACCACGCCGACCAGGTGCTCGCTACGTGCACGGCCACCGACGTCTGTGGCCATCCGTACGGGCACCCGGGCGACTGCGACCAGGTCGTCGAGGCCGGTTCGGCCGGTGCGGAGCCGGCCTGATGGGCGGGCGTCGGTGCTGACCATCTCCTCCGGGCATTCGGCGGAGTACCTGACCGCGGCGGTAGCGGCCGGCCGGGAGAACTACTACACCGGCGCGGTCGCCGCCGGCGAACCACCAGGCCGCTGGTACGGCGCCGGCGCCGAAGCGCTCGGCCTGACCGGTTTGGTGAGCACGCAGGACATGACCGCGCTGTACGAGCGGTACCTCGACCCCCGCGACCCCGCCTTCCGCGACCCGTCCCGGTGGGACGGCGCGGCCACGTTGGGGCACACCGGCCGCCGGTACGCCACCGAGGAGGAGATCTACACCGCGGCCCTGGAAGCCGAACCGGCGGCAGGTCCGGAACGCCGAGCCGAACTGTGGGTCGAGGCGGGCAAACGCGCCCGCCGCAACGTCTCCTTTCTGGACGCCACGTTCTCAGTGCAGAAGTCCGTCACCGTGCTGCACACGGCCTTCGAGGCGCAGGAGGTCGCCGCCCAGCAGGCCGGCGACGCGGCGGCCGCGGCGGCGTGGGCGGCGCACCGCGAAGCCGTCGAGGCGGCCATCTGGGCCGGCAACCAGGCGGCCCTGAACTACCTCGCCGGACACGCCGGCTACTCCCGTATCGGCCACCACGGCGGCGCCGCTGGCCGGTTCATCGACGCGCACGACTGGACGATCGCGTCGTTCTTCCAGCACGACTCCCGCGACCACGACCCGCAGCTGCACATCCACAACGCGGTCCTCAACCGCGTCCAGGGCAGCGACGGGGTGTGGCGGACCCTGGACTCCCGCGCGATCCACCGAGTCCGGCCCGCCGCCTCCGCGGTCGGCGAGCGCACCATGGAGGAGCACCTGACCGCCTCGCTCGGCGTCCGGTTCGCCACCCGGCCGGACGGCAAGGCCCGGGAGATCCTCGGCGTGCCACCCGAGGTGATGGACCTGTTCTCCTCCCGACGGCGGGCGATCACCGCGAAGACCGCCGAACTCGTCCGGGCGTTCGAGAACCGGTTCGGCCGGGCCTCGAACTCGCTGGAACTCGACCGGCTGCAGCGGCAGGCCGCCTTCGCTACGCGCCCGGCCAAGTCGCACCAGGGGGAGACGGTCGAGGCCCGGCTGGAGCGCTGGGACGCCGAACTGCGGGCCGAGGTCGCCGGCGGCCTGGCGGGCGTCGCCGCCGACGTGCTCGCCCTTGCCGGGCAGGGCCCGCCGGCGCAGCCGTGGTCGCCGGCGGAGGTGGTCGAGACCGCGCTGGCCGACGTCCAGTCGACCAAGGCGGCCTGGACCGCGGCGGATCTGACCCGGGCGGTCTCCGACGCCCTGCCCGACCACCTCGGCCATCTGAGCGGCCCGCAGATCGCTGCGTTGTTGGACGGGCTGAACGCGCAGGCGCTGGAACTGGCGGTGCCGCTGGACGCGGACCGGCCCGGCGAGTGGGTTTTGCCGGCGGAGCTGACGCTGGCCGACGGCCGGTCGGCGTACGAGCCGCCGGGTGGTCGGCTGTACGCCACCCCCGGCCATGTGCACACCGAGCGGACGCTGCTCGCCTCCACCAGCCGCCGCGGCCTGCCCGCCCTCGATAGTGGCTCGGCGGCGGGATTCGTCGCCTCGCTGGCCGAGGCGGGGATCGAGCTGGGTGCGGACCAGGCCGCTGCCGTCCGCGGCGTGCTCACCTCCGGCGCCGAGGTCGAAGCGCTGGTCGGCCCGGCAGGCACCGGCAAGTCGTTCACCGTGGGTGTGATCGCGAAGGCGTGGCAGGACCCGTCACTTTGGGACGGCGAACAGCGCTCGATGGTCGGCCTGGCCACCAGCCAGATCGCCAGCGAGATCCTCGACGGCGAGGGCCTCCAGCCCAGGAACGTGGCGCGCTGGCTGGCCACCCAGCAGCGGCTTGCAGATGGCCGGCCTGACGCCGACGACCTCCGCTGGCGGTTGGCCGCCGGGGACCTGGTCGTGGTCGATGAGTCCGCGATGACCACGACCGGGGACCTGGCCGCCATCCACGACCGGGGACCTGGCCGCCATCCACGCCCGGGTCGGCGCGGCCGGGGCGAAGCTGCTGCTGGCCGGCGACCACCGGCAGCTGGCCGCGGTCGGCGCCGGTGGCGGCATGGATCTGGTCGCTGCGGCTGGGCCGAGCTATGAACTGGCCGAGGCCCGCCGGTCCGCCGCGGCGTGGGAGCGGGAGGCGTCGTTGCAGTTGCGCGAGGCTGATCAGACCGCGCCGTTCGCCTACCACCGGCACGGGCGGCTGGTCGACGCCGGCACTGTCGAGCAGGCCGAACGGTCGGCCGCCCGGGCGTGGCTGGCCGACACCCTCGCCGGCAAACAGTCGCAGCTGGTCGTCGACAGCAACGAGCAGGCCGCCCGGATCTCCGCGCAGCTGCGAGCCGAGCTCGTCCGGCTCGGCCGGGTGGCCGAGCAGGGGGTGCCGCTTCGGCTGCAGGGCACCTACGCCGGCGTCGGCGACCTCGTCCAAGCCCGCCGCAATGGGTGGGAGCTGGCCGGCGTGGAGGGGAACCGGCGCGGGCCGATCAACCGGGAGACCTACCGCGTCATCGAGACCCGCGACGACGGCGGCCTTCTCGTCGCGCCCATCCTCGGCCGCACCGGCGGCGGCGAGCAGCTCGGCCAGCCGATGACACTGCCCGGCGACTACGTCTCCGAGCACGTCGCGCTCGGATACGCCTCCACCGCTCACGCCGCCCAGGGCACGCGCCGGCCGGAGCCACCCGCGAGGCCGTCCACCGCTCACCGGCCGCCGTCCTCGCCGGCGTGCTCGAGACGGCCCATCCGCAGCCGTCCGCGCTCGCCGCGGCGGTGGAGAGCGGCCGCGACGCCGACTCGGTGCGGACCGCGGCCGAGCTGCTCGCCGACGGCGCCGAGCTGGCCACCGCAGGTAGAGCCGCGCGGTGGCTGGACCAGTTAGTCGCCGCCGGCCACCTCAGCGTCGACCAGCGGGTCGCGCTGGCCGCCGAGGACGGCGGCGCCACCCTCACCCGAGTGCTGCGGCGCGCCGAACTGGCCGGCCACGACCCGCAGCAGGTCCTCGCGCGCGCCGTCGCTA
>WNGE01010180.1_pt1 | contig 10983 bp, 4 predicted proteins | sample 5400651 | NCBI WGS metagenome assembly WNGE01 (sample SAMN13153370, study PRJNA577476) | soil metagenome | isolation source: 60 cm soil or saprolite under grassland replicate 2 | place: USA:California | collected 2016-06-15
TTTTTTCAGATCAATAAAAATTACCTGGTCAGGCTTTATGCCAAATGTTTTTAGTGCAGGAGGAAACAGCGTCCTTGATGCGCTTATCCAGATACAAGCACCACCAAATTGCATTAGCCTGCTAAGTAAACCTGCAACAAAACCATTCGTAGCCGCTGCATCCTCTGTTGTCGCACTCAAAAATTCATGCATAAACCCCACTGGAAAAGTTGCATTTGGAAAAGACAGTTCTATTGGCTTAAAACCGATGCCTATATTGGAATCTGTTGAAAGTGCTTTTAACCCCTGTAGGGGAAGAATGTCTTTTTGTAATTGAGCGATGATATCTGGTTTTTTACAGACATGGATTTGCCCTTCTACATAAGATTGTTGTGTTTTCATTTGTACTTACTTTTTCCCACTGCAAAGTTTACTAATATTTTTAGTAAATAAAAAACGAAAAATTTTTAGCTGTTGATTATCAAGTAAAAACTGGCCTGCTTGCTGTTGTGCTTATGAAAATGAAACGACTATGGAATTGTCCACTTTTTTTGATTAGTAAAGGCTGGGAAGCCAACGAGGAGTTAGCCATTAAAATACACAAAGGAGAAGAGCATTTGCCGCTTAACTGAATATTGCCAAGGTGATGCTCCTTACTTAGCAACATTGGAGAATGGCAAAGAACTACTATTAGTAACACATAGTTTACATCCCGATAAAGAGACGATAAATTGGTTATCTGTAGACATAAATAATTTGGAGCTTGCAAATCTTATAGGAGAAGGAATTGAAAGATGCGATAAATAAACAATACCTCATAGCACATTCCCTTTTTTACTTTATCGCTGTTTATAAAATGTTAGAGGTCTTTAATAATAGCGGCATAAGGAAAATTTTTGTTTGATCTGTGAAGTAAATTTTCATTAGGCAAATTAATAATTAAATCTCGTCTAAGTTTGCGTATTCTAAGTTGTAAATCTGATACATTAAAGCGCGTAGAATTCGAATTTCGATTTCATACATCGAGAAGTGTTACAAAAAAATCGTCCCTCTTTAAAAAATAGGAAATTTTCCTATTGATTCTCCTACTCTTAAAATGTATGTTCGCATTCTCAATTGAATTCATCCTGCAGTTAATATTAGGAAGAACCAATTCAATAACTTCTAAACCAAAACTAAAACATGAAATCCAATTACAGAGTTTTTCCAAAATTCAAATCGGTCAGTTACTTTATTGAAATCAGTTTTAAAAAAGAAGGAAACAGTACTCCGGTATTTGTATTTATTATCAAATAAGTATTTTCTGATAATTCTATTTGACATTCTGTTTTACAAGATTTTATAATTAAAAATATCTTATGAGAAAATTTTTTACGCTTGCTTTAAGCACATGGCTTGCATGTTCATCTTTTGCTCAAACCAAAATTCAGGTTAAAAGTGATACCGTTAAAATTACTAATGGTGAATTGGCGATTAATAATGCTTCAAAAAGCATTCAAGGATTTTTATACAATACCGGAAACGGCACTACTTCCTTTAAAAGAGGCGCCATAAAGCTGGACGATACCACCTACATAATTGGTGCAGATACTTTGCATATTCCAAAAAATGAAAACTCGTTAAACAATAGCCTTAATTCGGGACATCTGTTTGTAGGAAATAACTCAAATATAGCGGCTGATGTTGCCATGTCCGGGGATGTTACTATAAACAACACAGGAGTAACTTCAATAGGCAGCAATAAGGTTACAGATGGAATGCTACGACAGTCGCTGGGGCTCTCTGTAATGGGTAGATCAGCTAATTCAACTGGTAATGTAGCAGATATTACCGGAACAGATGGTCAGGTATTAAGGGTTGCAGGGACAACGCTTGGTTTTGGAACTCTTGATAATTCAAGTTTAACGAATTCATCTATTAACGTAGCGACAGGCACGAGCGGAACTGATTTTAATATAAGCGGATCACCTGTTTCATTAGGCGGCACAGTGACATTGAATATTCCGGATGCTGGTTCAGGGGTAAGAGGTTTGATGAATACAGGAGTACAAACCATTAACGGTAATAAAACATTTAGTGGTATTTTCTTGTGCTCAAGTGGTGGCGGGTTTAATACCGGTTCAAGAATTTTCAGAACAACGGATGGAGGTTCTAATATAACCTCCACTTTCATGGTAGATATTGATGCATCAAGCTCAACAGCCGGATCACAGGGAGTTAGCTTTGAAACGGCAACGGGTTTTGCATTTACAGCGGCAAACGGAACGAGAAGGATAGCCAGAGCGGCATTAAAACTTGTAAATCTCAATAATACAGCAGGCAGTGAAACAGGTGATCTGGCTTTTTATACTAAACCTTCGGGCGGTGCAATCGCAGAGGCAGGAAGATTTACGGCAGGCGCTAATTTTTTGATTGGTTCCACAAGCGATAATGGTTCACGTTTGCAGGTGAATGGAAGCATATCTCTTGCATATGTTGCTAAAACAGCCGCATACACGTTAACAGCAAGTGATTATATTGTTGATGCGACCAGCGGAACATTTACCCTAACACTTCCAACAGCAGTAGGAATTACGGGAAGAACTTATACCATAAAAAATAGCGGGACCGGGACCACCACTATTGCTACAACTTCCTCACAGACCATTGATGGCGCTAACACGAAGACGTTGAGCACACTATATTCTGGCTATCAACTTATCAGTGACGGAAGTAACTGGAAGGTAATAGCTTCATTTTAATCTTCATGAAGAGATAAAAGCAACAATTTAAATACATCCTTGGAGATGTCCTTCGACAGAAAATAAAAGAAAAAGAGAAAATAATCGATTCTAAAATGTGGATTGATTTAACACTTATAGTAAGCCTGTAAACCTTTAAGACAATATGAAAAAAATAAATGCAGCATTCATTTGCTTATTCATGTATTCTTTTGCCCTTGCACAAACTCATGTGGAAGTAAAAACCGATTCTGTTAAAGTGGTTAATGGTGAATTGATAATAGAAAACGCAACTAAAAGTGTAAAAGGATATTTATATAATACAGGAAACGGGGTGACAACTTTCAAAAGTGGAACGATAAAATTAGACGATACCACTTATCTAATAGGAGCAGATACTTTACATCTTTCAAAAGGACAATCGTACGGTTCAGATTCATTATTAACAGGTATTTTTTATGTCGCTAAAGAATATATTGGCGTAGCGAGAACTCTTGTAAATGGGACGGGCCTCTCAAGTATAAGTTCGTCTAATAGTTCTTATATACAACAGCTAAACCTCGCCAAAATGGGCAGTTATGCTCATCCATTTCCAGATCCCTATTCAGCCAGAAATGCTGCACTTGATTTAGTAGCAGCCGGAAATATCACATCAGCGACCATTGTTGTATTAGATAATCAGCAGTGGACAGTCGGCTCAAATGACAGTACAAAAAATGGTAATGCAGCCGGCGTATCAACTACAAACACACCTGCAGATATTTGCTTTTCTTCAACAAATGCTTCAACCAGCATTGCCTCATTAGCAGCTAATAACGTACAATCCAGATTTGGAACCAACGCTGGTTTTATCTATATTAATAAAACTTACAACATTCCCTTAGTATATGTAGTAGATCCAACAGATATTCTGTTTGAATCTCGTATAGACGGCAAGGGCTATTTCAAACAGTTGTATGGACAGGCAAATGGGTTTGTCGCTTCAATGGTTAAGATTGATAATGCAAGAGCTACAATGTCATTAGAAGCTGATGAGCTATGGCTGCAGCAATGGCAAGGATTCTATCTTGTAAATCACAAAAACATTAGCATTAAAACAAAGAAAATGATTGCTGCGGATGGCAATTTATTTTCCCTACAAGGTAGTAATAGAGAGGGTGATGGCAAACCGAGTTCTATTTATGTTGATGTTGATGTGATGTATTTTGGAAATTCCACATTTCCTGTTTCCGGTCCTATAGATTATTGGTATATGATTTATCATGGCGACGCCAGTGCTAATTGGGGTTCGACACGACATAAACTTATAAATATCAACATTGGTACATTAAATTTTATTGCATCAAACTCTTATGCTTTTTTTCGTATGGATGGTAATAACAATCCTATTCCCGCTGCCAACTTTAATAATATTACCTGTAACGTGAATGTTAACACATTTCGCGCTACTTATAGCGGAGCAGGTAGTGGAGATCAGGGCCTTGGAAGTGGTATAGTTGGGTTCGTTGGAACTAATGGCATCGTCAGTCAATGTCATTGGAATTTTAATATTAATCATTACGAAGGGGCTTTAAAACTACTTGGTCCTATAGGGCTCAATCAGAATGCAAGTAATGCAAATCACACGGTGATGCTTAATGTAGGAGATGCATTCAGAAAAGGGTATAGCGGAGGAACGAATGGACTAATTTATTTGGGTAGCGCTTTTTCAGGTTCGGGCAAAAAACCTATTGTATATATCAATATGTTAAGAGCGGAAGACGGGGTAAGCGAATGCATCTCAATGGGTAGTAACGTGAACAATAGTTATTATGTGATATCTGGCACATATATAAGCAGCAGTCCCAGTAGCACCGTAGAAGGAATCAGCAATGGGGTTGACTACAACACAGTACTGTTTAGGAATTGCACGTTTGCTAATAAGACAACTGGCGCTTCAGTCATTACTACGTCAACTCCACCAGCAACCTTATATATGAGCAATGTTATTGTCTCTGATGCCTTGCCCTCAAACATAACAGTTGTAGGGGAAAGCCCTCGTACAATGGCAATTTTAAAAACAATACCATAATGAAAATATTCCAAATCTAACAGGAGGTAGCACTACATCCTTTAGATAGAGATTTTAAAAAACTGAGCAATGACAAATAGTCATTCAAATATAAGTTACTCAATAACTCCATTATTACTGTGGAAACTACTGCTAGTGAAGTTTTGATTTTTTGTATGGAGTTGAGGAAAATTTGGTGTGCAGAAACTAATGGTTATTAATACTGTCTTTTTAATGAAAATCTTCTTCTTCATATTATTTAATTGTTTCCTGTTGAACGGCACAAACTTGTACTCTCAACCAGAAGAAAAAATTATTACCTCAAAAGATTTTTCCTACAATCATCCTTCAAACGATTCAATTCCTGCTAATCCTGCCAACAAAAAATTGAAGTACTATCAATATTGCTTTGATAGTTCGCATGGTCGAGTGTTGTATCTGTTTATTAGAGATAGGGGATCAATTGAAGGAATTGCAATAAGAAAATACCCATCTCAGAATGTAGCACTAAATTCACCTAAAACTCCTAATAGCCCATTTTTAAAAATTCATGGCAATATTCTCTATGATGTAAATTATTACTCCAATATTGATACACCATACAATCAAAAAGATGTTTACCAGCACACCGTGCAGGTATATCTTGATATTACTGTAAAGAACCATTATCCGATAAGGCTTTATTTCACCACCAGGTTTAGTAATTCTTTATTATTTAAAAACTTTACAGATGTAAATCTGCTTTACGCAAGTAATCTTTTTACCCAGGGCATCGAAGAGCAGCTAAAGAAAAAGATGCTTGCATCAATGGGATCATTGCCTAAACTCGATTCTCTTAAAAATCTGTTGGATAGCAAATACAAAGAATTTGCAGTTTTGCAAGCCTGGCAAAATAATCCCGGTACGTTGCAGAAGATGGTTGAAGCAAGAGAACGTGCATTTTTTAAGGAACAAAAAACTTCAATCAATGATTCCGTTAAAAATGGTTTGCCTTCAATTGCCAAACCGGGTGATGATAATTTTCAATCGAAGAATTTGCAGAAGCTAATAATAGGAGAGCTATCTGATTCAACAGGATTATTAAGTTTCGATTCCTCTCTGCAGAGCAGGAAAGATTCTTTGTTCAATAAGTATGAAGCTAACCGCAAACGTGCTGATTCTTTGAGAGAAGCAATAACTGCACTTGAAAAAAAATATAGTGAGTTGCAGGAACAGTTAACCAACATTTCCGGTATCACCGCAAAAGAAATTGATGCAATTAAAAATCCCCGTGAACTGGAGTCAAAAATGAGCCAGTTAAATATAGCTGATTCCTCTATGCCTAAAGGATACAAAAAATTAATGGCATTAAGAACAGTCAGTGTCGGAAGAAACATTATCAATTATTCCGAATTATCAGTAAAAAATATAAGTGTTACAGGACTGCAGGTAGAGTATAATCCTTCTTATTATGTTGCTTTTGCAGCAGGAACAGTAGACTATAGGTTCCGGGATTTTATTGTGCAAAATTATAATCAGCCAAAACAGTATGTAGGTGTTGTAAGAGTTGGCACCGGCATGAAAGATGGTAATAATATTATTCTTACTTACTATGCCGGAAGAAAACAGTTATACAATTCATTTACCGATACGTTAAATCAAAATGCAGGTATACGTTCCCCTTATATTATGGGCTTTACACTAGAGGGCAATTACAAAATTGGCAACAATAACGTACTTACCGCAGAGGTGGCAAAATCTTCTGTACCGTATTATGCAGTAAGTAACAAACCAGAGAATCTATTCTCCGGTACAGTAAGAATGAAGGATCGTTCTAATGAAGCATATTCATTAAGGATTGCGTCTTTTATTCCCGCTACCAAAACAACTATTAACGGATATTATAAACGCTTTGGCATTAATTTTCAATCGTACAGCATATTTACCAATGGATCTGCACAAAGTGCTTTAAATATCAGGGTAGATCAGCCCTTTTTTAAAAGAACGCTTGATATAGTTGCTTCCATCAGTTCAAATGATTTTACTAACCCATATATACCCCAGGGATATAAAAGTTCGACTGTTTTTAAAAGTGTGCAGGCTACTTTAAGAAAAAAGAACTGGCCGGTTATTTCATTGGGTTACTTCCCCAGTGCTCAGTTAACCAAATTAAACGATGATCAATACATACAAAACTTGTTTTATACGCTGATGGGGAGTATCAATCACTTTTACCATCTACACAGCACTATGTACAGCACAACATTGCTATATACTCAATTTTATAATAATCCCGGTGACAGCAGTTTTGTTTATTTCAATACAAAAAATCTGATGCTTAGTCAAAGTATTTTTCTACGAAAATTCACTTTACAGTTTAATAGTTCAGAGGCAATAAACAGTTACTATCGGTTGTATGAGGCAGGGGGTAATATCCAATATAAATGGAATAAGTGGCTTGATCTGGGTGGTGGCGTCAAATACAACATGCAAACAGAGTATAATATTCGCCAGATTGGTTATTCCGCTAATGTAACGATTAGAGTGCCTTTGCTTGGTGAGTTCAGGTTAATGGCAGATAAAGGCTTTATTCCGGGACCAGACAGGCAATTGGTCACTAATAACGTTGGGAGGTTCACTTATTTCAAGACATTCTAAATGAATTCTATGATTAAAAAATTATTTGTTCTCATTCTTTATGCATTGTTTGTGGTTATTGCAAAAGCCCAGATAAATATGACGCTTCAAGCACCTCCTACAGGTGTACTGCTGAAGAATCAGTTATGGAATATGCTATTGGTATCGTCATCAAACAACAACACACTTGTAAGAGTAAATCTTAGTTTACAGGATGCTCAAAATAATCAGGTGGTGCTTACTGCTTCTGCAAGAACCATAATCCTTGCAAAAGGAGCAACGCAATTACAGGCGAATGATTTTGCACCCATACAATACAACTATTATTCCCCTGTCTTCAATGGCGACAGGGATCCAAATGGTATGCTGCCTGTGGGTAATTATTTAGCATGTTATACTGTTATAGGTGATCATAATATAACGCTTAATGAAAATTGCATTTCCATCAATGTAGAGCCACTTAGTCCGCCACTGTTGAATACGCCTGCTAGCGAAAGTGAGCTGCAAACAACTTATCCGCAGTTTACCTGGTTGCCCCCAACGCCACAAAATATCTTCAGTGACTTGAACTATAATTTAATATTGGTAGAAGTGTTACCGGGTCAGGCCAGTACTGAGGCTATTCAGAATAATATACCGGTTTATAATGTCCAACGTGTGAAAGATCCCTTTTATAATTATCCAGCGTCCGGCAAACAATTAGATACAGCCAAACTATACGCGTGGAGGATTGCTGCCAGGAACAATTATAATGTAGCTGCTCTCAGTGATGTGTGGACATTTAAAATAAAACCGCAAAAACAAGACTCTATACCTGCAATAAACAGTAATTACATTTTGCTCAAAAGCAACGGGGAACCATCGGGGACTTACATTATCGAAAATAACAACATAAGCATAAAATATTACTCGTTTGACAAAGATCATGAAACTGAAGTACGTTTTTTAAGTGCAGATGGGAAAATTATAAAGACAATAAAGCAGAGGATAGTTTATGGAGACAATTATTTAACGTATACGCTGAACAGATCGTTTCAGAAACAAGAGATATATTTTTTTGAGATCAAGGATAAACAAAATAATAAATACACGGCTTCTTTCAGAATAAAATAAGAGGAACTATTATTCAACCAGACTCTTTATGATAAACCAATTAAACCAATATCCAAAGGGCATCGCCTGCTTCTTTTTTACCATTTTTTATTTGTCCATGGTAATACCTTCTTATGCAGGAGGAGGTGAACCAACCGGCAGGGATAATGCCAGTATTTTAACTGTCTTATTGAAAAATAAAAAGATAAATAATAGTTTGATTGCAAATAAACGGTTCAATCAAAAGGAGAGCATTAGTGCGTCACCTAAAATATTCATTCCTCAATCAAACAAATTTATTGGTGGTCCGAGCCAGCCCGAGATGTCATCCTTTAAATCTGTTGGCGTGGATGATATGGTGAATCTTTTCACCGGAGACTTTAACTATAACATACCCTTGCTTGATGTGGGTGGTTACCCTGTAAACATATTTTACGGTGGCAGCCCCTCATTGGAGCAGGAAGCAAGTTGGGTTGGACTAGGATGGAATATAAACCCAGGAAATATCAACCGTAATATGCGTGGCGTTCCTGACGACTTTAACGGAGAGGATACATTGATCGAACAGCAGCAGATGAAGCCAAACAAAACCTGGGGTGCAAGGTTGGGACCAGACTTTGAACTTGGTGGAGCTAAAGCGCAACAAAAATTGGTCAATTTTTCATTGGGTGGTGAACTGGGAATTTCCGTTAACAATTATCTCGGACCAGCTCTCGATCTTACTGTAAAGGGCGGAGCAAATTTTAATTTAGGAAAAGCAGTTATGTCAGAAAAAAGTGCTACAGATACAGTGCAGAGGTTTTTAGGTTTTCCCTTCAAACTAGGTGCCTCTATGAACGGCAATTTAAGTTCAAGAGGTGGTTTAACGCTTTCGCCTTCCGTATCTTTAACTGCAAACTCTTTTAAGCAAAACCGCTCTGCAAATTTCGGGTTGAGTTTGGGTACAAGTTATAATTCCCGATCAGGTATAAAGGAATTACAGATTAGTGAACAAATGAGTTTCAATAAATGGAGAGCTGCAGATGATAAGTTTCTTCGCAACAAGGAACATCAACAAGGCAGTTCTATTGGAGAAAACATACTTTCTTCTTCGATAAGTTTTACAAAACCTTCTTATCTGCCAATTATCCGCATGCCTCTCACTAACACCGCTTTCTCAGGACACTTTCAATTAGGAGGCGGCATATTTGGTGGTTACGCGTCTGTTGAAGGGGAGGTATATTTTCAGCAAGCTCAAATAGAACCTAGTAATACAACTCAATACAAACCATTGGTGGGTTATATGTATTACCAAAAGGCAGTTGATAATCCAAATGCCGTAATGGATTTAAGACTAAACGATAAAGAGGTAACCGACAAAACGCCTATAATTTCTGCACCGCAATTTGATTATGATGTTTTTTCTATTCAGGGTGAAGGCACCGGGGGGACCGTCAGGTTATATCGTGATGACCCCGGATATGTAAGAGATAATGCCACCAGTTCACAGGATAAAAGTTTAAGTGTCGGTGTTGATATTGGTCCGCCTGGTCACTATGGCGGCAACTTTAATACAATAAAAACACCTTCTTTCATCGGTGAATGGGGGACTGGAAATAAACTCCGGACCGCCATGAGATTTTCAAATGCATCGGGACTAAATGAGAATGTTTATTTCCGCAATCCGGGTGAGAGCAGTGTATTGAATGAAAATGAATTTTCGAAAATCGGTGGTACTGACCTTGTTAGATTTCAACTGGGTGGAACAAACTCGGACCCTACGATTGAGCCCGTTTTGCAGAGATTTTCTAAAGATGGATATAATATTGGCACTATAAATATTGCCACTGCTCCCGGTTCAAAAGAACGCAAAAAAAGAACACAGGTTATTAGTTTTTTAACCGCGGGTGAAGCTTCTAAAGTTGGTCTTGATAAAACTATAAATAGTTACAATTTAGAGTCCGTAATCGACAATAACAACCACTTGATGTACAGGGCAAGTTTAAAAAGTGGGTCTAATGATTTAAATTATACTCCTATTCAGAGAACGAGCGGCGAAAGAAAACGACACCACATCTCCCAAATAAACGTAACAGAAGCTGACGGTAAAAGATATATTTATGGCATCCCGGTTTATAATATAATCCAGCAGGATTTTACTTTTTCTGTTAAAGATGACAATATAGATGCAGATAAAGTAACGATTTCAAATCCCAGTTGGATGACAACTGGTTCCCCTTTTATACATAGCGGGTTGGGTGAACCGGATGGATATGTTCAAATCACTCAAACTCCTGCCTACGCCCACTCTTTTCTGCTTTCAGGATTGCTTTCCCCTGATTATGTTGATGCGACAGGTGACGGTATAACAGATGATGATTTGGGCAATGCAGTGAAATTTGACTATACGCTTATCAATCAACCCCACAAATGGCGGACACCGTTAAGCCCTGGAAACGAAGCTAATCTTAATCCAGGCAATCGTTCAGAAACAAAAGATGACAAAGGTATTGTTTCTTATGGCGAAAGAGAATCCTGGTATTTACA
>WNGE01008457.1_pt1 | contig 10982 bp, 8 predicted proteins | sample 5400651 | NCBI WGS metagenome assembly WNGE01 (sample SAMN13153370, study PRJNA577476) | soil metagenome | isolation source: 60 cm soil or saprolite under grassland replicate 2 | place: USA:California | collected 2016-06-15
CTTCACGCAGATCACCGGCGATCTCGCCGAGCAGCCGCTCGACGCCGTAGACCTGCACCTGCTCCAAGGTCTGCCGGTCGATCCCAGCAGCACCCCGATTGGCCCGGACTCGTCGCCACGCCTCCACCAGGACGTCACCCCGGTAGACCCGATCGAACAGGGCGTGGAAACGCCGCTCCGGAGACTGCTTGGCCGCAGCCCATAGCTTGCGTTGCAGTCGTCGCACGTTCTCGATCCGAGGACTCGGATCGGGGTAGTTGGACCGGGCTGCCCCGGTCATGCCCTGGCGCTTACCCGCTTCGCCAGCGAGACCAAAGTCGGAGCCCTTCCCCACCCGCGGCTGGCCGCCACGCGCCGGTACTACGACCCCGTCGGACTCCCGCTGCTCTCCCTCGGACTTCACCATCGGCTTATACCTCGGGTCTTCGCCACACGTTGGCCGAGCAGACGGGCCTCTCCTGTTCCGCGCCGAACTGTCACCGCGTGCCGCTCCCCATACCCCGGAAGAACCCGCCAGGCTGACCCCGGAACAGGGCCTGGCGGACCTGGCCTTCGCCGTGACATGAGCGGCTCGGCTTCTTCGTTGTATATGTGTCGAGGCTGCAGAACTCCCGCCCTTCGGCAGCACGGCCCGCGATCTTGCTCCCTCCAAAGAGGCTCTTGACACCCCGCTCAACCCGCCACCTCTCAACGACGAGTCGGGGTCTGCTACCGGGCGCTCCGGTGCCTACCCGGACAGGACTCACACCTGCAAGCTCGACGCAGCTTCCAGGACGCACCACGGCGGCAAGGTAGCGGACGACACCGATAGATCCGACGCGATATTCCGGCCGCTCTCAGGATTTCCCGGACAGCGAACACCTGGCAGGCGCCGCCGGTGGCACGTAGCGTCGATCGGGTGACTGCCCCCACCATCGCCACCCTGGGCGAGCTGCGCTCGTCCGGGCACGTCCATCGAAGCGTCAAGACCGAGATCCGCGCCAACCTCATCACCCGGCTCGCGGCAGGCGAGCCGTCCCTGCCCGGCATCGTCGGTTTCGACGGCACCGTCACGCCGGAGGTCGAGCGCGCCCTGCTCGCCGGCCACGACCTGGTGCTGCTCGGCGAGCGTGGCCAGGGCAAGACCCGCCTCATCCGCACCCTGATCGGGCTGCTCGACGAGTGGACTCCCGTGATCGCCGGCTGCGAGATCAACGATCACCCGTACGGCCCGGTATGTTCGCGCTGCGTCGCCCTGGTGGCCGCCGACGGCGAGCTTACCCCTGTCGCCTGGAAGCACCGTACCGAGCGGTACGGTGAGAAGCTGGCCACCCCCGACACGTCCGTCGGCGACCTGATCGGCGACATCGACCCGATCAAGGTGGCCGAGGGGCGCACCCTCGGCGACCCCGACACCGTCCACTATGGACTCGTGCCGCGCACCAACCGCGGCATCTTCGCGGTGAACGAGCTGCCCGACCTGGCCGAGCGGATCCAGGTCGCGTTGCTGAACGTCCTGGAGGAGCGCGACATCCAGGTGCGCGGCTACCAGCTGCGGCTGCCGCTGGACGTGCTGCTCGTCGCGAGCGCCAACCCCGAGGACTACACGAACCGGGGCCGCATCATCACGCCGCTGAAGGACCGGTTCGGGGCCGAGGTCCGTACGCACTATCCCCTCTCGCTGGAGGACGAGCTCGCGATGGTGGCCCAGGAGGCCGCCGTGCTCTGGGACGACTCACCGCACGCCGCGCCGCTCGTGCCGTCCCATCTGCTCGACGTGGTCGGTCGCTTCGCCCGCGCGGTGCGCGACGCACCGCAGGTCGACCAGCGGTCCGGCGTCTCGGCCCGGTTCGCGATCGCGGCTGTCGAGACGATAGCCGCCTCAGCCGTGCGGCGCGCGGCGATCACCGGCGAGGCGGCCGCCGTGTCCCGGGTGGCCGACCTGCCGTCGATCGTCCCGGCGTCATTGGGCAAGGTCGAGTTCGACGACGCGGACGAGGGGCGCGAGTTCGAGGTGCTCGAACATCTGCTGCGCCGGGCCGTCGCCGAGACGTCGCGGGCGCGGCTGGCCGGCCTCGATCTACGTCCCCTGCAGGAGAAGTTCGACGGCGGGCTTCTCGTCGAGTCCGGCGACACCGTGTCGGCGGACCGGCTGCTGAGCCAGATCGGCTCGGTGCCCGGCCTCTCCGAGCTGCTCGACCGGTTGGAGCCGGACGGGGTGGGCGAGGGACCGGCGGCGGTCGGCGTGGCGGCAGCCGTCGTCGAGTTCGCGCTGGAGGGTCTGTACCTGAACAAGCGCCTGGCGAAGGAGAGCAGTGGCAACCGCACCGTGTACGGCGCCTGATCTCGCGATGAGCGCTCGCGCGAAGAGCCGCCTCGCCCGCGCCGCCAGGCGCGTGGGCGCCGAGTGGGCCGGCCTTGTGCCGGCGCGCGAGGTGCCTCTGCGGGGCGGAGTGTGATGGCTAAGGCCCGGTACGGGGCCTACCACGGCGGGCCGGATCCGCTGGAGGCACCGTACGACATCCGCCGGGCGATCGACGAGATCGGCGACGACGTGCTGGCCGGCATGTCCCCGCGGGCTGCGCTGAACCGGCTGCTGCGCCGAGGCGCCAGCGGCCGCAACGGCCTGGACTCGCTGCGCCGCCAGGCCCGCGACCGGGCCCGCGAGCTGCGGCGCAGCGGGCAGCTCGACGGCACCTTGCAGCAGGTACGCGAGCTGCTCGACCAGGCGATCGAGGCCGAGCGCCGGGCGCTGTTCCCCGATCCGGACGACAGTGCCCGGCTGGCCGAGGCGGAGCTCGACGCCCTGCCTCGAGATACGGCTCGGGCCGTGCTCCAGCTGGCCGATTACCAGTGGCGCTCGCCCGAGGCCCGGGACAAGTACCAGCAGATCCAGGACCTGCTGCGGTCCGAGGTGCTCGACGCCCAGTTCGCCGGCATGCGGGACGCGCTGGCCAACGCGACGCCGCAGGACCTCGCGCGCATCCGCGAGATGATGAGTGCGCTGAACGACATGCTCGACGCCGACGCCCGAGGCGAGCACACCCCTGAGCAGTTCGCCCAGTTCATGGCGCAGTACGGCGACTTCTTCCCGGAGAACCCGCAGAACCTGGCCGAGCTGATCGACTCGCTGGCCCGACGGGCCGCCGCCGCGCAGCGGCTGATGGACTCCCTCACGCCCGAGCAGCGGGCCGAGCTGGGCGGGCTGATGGCTCAGGCGATGAGCGACGCGGGCCTGGCCGAACAGATGGCCCGGCTGCAGAGCGGGCTGCGGGCGGCCCGTCCGGACCTGCAGTGGGGCGGCGCCGAGCGCATGGACGGTTCCGACCCGATGGGCTACTCCGACGCCACGTCGGCGCTGGCCGAGATCGCCGAGCTGGACGACCTGGCCGAGCTGACCCTGCAGGACTACCCCGGCGCCAGCCTCGACGACATCGACGAGGAACTGGTGCAGCGCGCCCTGGGCCGCCAGGCCGTCGACGACCTCGACCAGCTGCGCCGCATCGAGCGCGAGCTGCAGCGGCAGGGCTACCTCGAACGCGGCGGCGACGGGCTGCAGCTCACGCCCCGGGCGCTGCGCCGTCTCGGGGCGTCCGCGCTGCGCCGCGTCTTCGCGACGCTGGAGAGCGGCCGCCGCGGCGACCACGACGTGCGCGACGCCGGCGCCGCGGGTGAGGTCACCGGCGCCACCCGCGAGTGGCGCTTCGGCGACGAGCAGCCGATCAACGTCGTCCGTACCGTACGGAACGCTGTGCAACGTGGGCACCCCATCCGGTTGCAGCCCGACGACTTCGAGGTGGACGAGACCGAGCGGCGCAGCTCGGCGGCGGTGGCCCTGCTCGTGGACATGTCGTACTCGATGGAGCTGCGCGGCACCTGGGGCGAGGCGAAAACCACGGCGCTGGCCCTGCACTCGCTGGTCAGCACCAAGTACCCGCAGGACTCCATCGAGATCATCGGCTTCTCCGACTACGCCCGGGTGATGACGCCCCGGGCGCTGGTCGACCACGACTGGGACCGGGTGCAGGGCACCAACCTGCAGCACGCGCTGATGCTCGCCCGGCGCCATCTCGACAAGCACCGCGACGCCGAGCCGGTCATCCTGGTGATCACCGACGGCGAGCCCACCGCCCACCTGGCCTCCGACGGCTTCGCCGACTTCGCCTGGCCGCCGACCCGCGAGACCATCGCCGCCACGCTGGCCGAGGCCGAGCGGTGCACCCGCCGCGGCGCCACGATCAACGTCTTCATGCTGGACGACGAGCCGCGGCTGGTGTCGTTCATGCACGAGCTGGGCCGGCGCAACGGCGGGCGGGTGCTCCTGCCCAACCGCGGATCGCTCGGCGAGTACGTGGTGTCCGACTACCTGCGCTCACGCCGCGGGCGGCGCCGCCGGGCCAGCTGACTGACCTATCCCGCCGGATTCGGCTCTGCGGGTGCCCCGTCGGTGACCGATCGTGCAACCCTCGGCCGCCTCACGTGGCCAGAAGTTGCACGATCGCAGAAGTACCCGTCGGGCGGGCGGGCGCTCATGGTTAATCTCCCGGACGGTGAGGGTCGAGGTCGTCGACGGAGCGCGCACCCGCGAGCTGCGGCGTGCGGTCCTGCGTCCGCATCTGAGCCTGGACGACGTGCTGCCCGGCGACGAGCTGCCTGACGCCGTCCACATTGCCGCGCTGGACGGCAGCGAAGTGATCGGCACCTGCTTCATCTATCCCGAGCCGTGCCCGTGGCAGTCGGACCAGCCCGGCTGGCGACTGCGGCAGATGGCCACTGCACCGGCTCGGCAGGGCACCGGCGTGGGCTCGGCCGTTCTTGCCGGAGTCGTCGACTACATCGCCGAACGCGGCGGCGGGGTGTTGTGGCTGCACGCCCGCGAGGTGGCGGTGCCGTTCTACGTCCGGCACGGGCTCGTGTTGCACGGCGAACCGTTCGTCGAGAACGACATCCCGCACCGGGAGATGTGGCAGCACCTCCCGGCTGGTTCCTGACGGCGCTAGAGGCCCCGGAGGCGGCGCGGGCCGGTGTCGGCGCGGGCGGTGGCCGGCGCCACCCGGATCCGGGCCGCGTTGACGTGGACGCCGATGGGCGTGGCCCGAGCGATGAGCGAGCACTCGGCCACCTCGGGCAGGTCGTCGGCCAGCGCGGACAGCCGCAGCACCACGTCTTCGAGCGCGGACAGGTCGGCGGGCTCGGCCCCGCCGTAACCGGCGAGCAGCGGGAACGCCTTGGGTGCGCGGATGAGCGCGGCCGCGTCGATGTCGGTCAGCGGCACCGTTGCGTAGGCGCGGTCGCCGAGCAGTTCGGTCGCCACGCCGCCGACGCCGAACGACACGAGCGCGCGCGCAGCCGAAACGTCGGCGTCGAAGACGGGCACCTCGCCGGTCGGACGGCTTCGCCACTGGGCGTACCGCACCACGCCGGCCAGCGCCCGCACGGCCGGTTCCGGCGTCGGGTAGGACGGCACCGAGCCACGGGCCGGCGCATACGGTCCGGGCTTGGCCAGCGCCGACGGGATGCCCTCGAAGCCGAGGAACGTCGACAGCACCGGCTTGCCACCGCCGGCCGCCGCACCGTGAAGTGCCAGGGCGTACTCGTCGGCCGGGATGTGCTGCAGCGGCGGCACGAACACGGCGACGACGGCGTCCGCATCGTCCGCGCGAACCGCGGAGAGCACCGCCGCCTCGAAGGCATCCGGCGTGGCGTCGGCGCCCACGTCGTTGAGCCGCGAAAGCGGCAGCTGGGCGGACGCGCAGGCGTCCGCGACAAGCACCGCCACCGCCGTCGAGTTGCTGACCACCGCGACTCGGTCGCCGGCCGGCAGCGGCTGCGTGGTGAGCAGCAGCGCGACCTCGAGCAGGTCGCCGAGCGTGTCGACGCGGATGACGCCTGACGCCTCGAACAGGGTCGCCACGGTGAGCTCGGGCAGCTCCACGGCCGTGCTCGCCGGGCCGGCCGACACCAGGCCGCGCCCGCTCTTGACGGCGACGATCGGCTTGCGGCGTCCCAGCCGGCGGGCCAGCCGGGCGAACTTGCGCGGGTTGCCGAAGCTCTCCAGGTACAGCAGGACGACGTCGGTGGCTTCGTCGGTTTCCCAGAACTGCAACAGGTCATTGCCCGACACGTCGGCTCGATTGCCGGCCGAGACGAACGTCGACACGCCCAGCCCCCGCCGCGCGGCCTCGCCCAGCACCGCGATGCCCAGCGCACCGGACTGGCAGAAGAACCCGGCCCGCCCGGGCAACGGCGGCACCACGGCGAGCGACGCGTTGAGCCGCGTGGCCGGATCGGTGTTGATCACGCCCAGGCAGTTCGGGCCGACCACCCGCATGCCGTGCTGGCGGGCGGCCGCGACGAGCGAGCGCTGGGCCTCGCGTCCGGCCGCGCTGCCGCCCTCCGCGTAGCCGCCGCTGATCACGACGAGCGCGTGGACGCCCTTCGCGGCGCACTGTTCGACGACGGGCGGCACGGCGTCCGCCGGAACGCAGATCACGGCCAGGTCGATCGGATCCGGGACGTCGAGCACCGACGGGTAGGCGCGGACGCCGGAGACGTGCCGGGCGTGCTCGTTCACCGGGTAGAGCGTGCCCTCCAGGCCCATCCGCAGCAGGTTGCGGAAGACGACGTTGCCGATCTTGCCCTCGTCGCTGCTCGCGCCGACGACGGCCACCGATCCCGCGAAGAGCAGCCGGCGGATCGACTTCGCCTCGGCGTGCTGCTCGCGCTCACGGGTGACCTCCTCGGTCAGCGCCGTCTCGTCGATGTCGAACTCGAGCGTGACCTCGCCGTACTCGACGTGCCGCGTCGTCTGGTAGCCCGCCTCGCGGAACACCCGGATCATCGCGTCGTTCTCGGCGAGCACCAGCGCAGTGAACCGGGCGATACCGCTCTCGCGGGCGGCGGCCGCCAGGTGCTCGAGCAGCACCGAGCCGATGCCTCGGCCCTGGTGGGCGTCGGCGACGACGAAGGCCACTTCGGCCTCGCTGGGTAGCTTGGATGAGGCCTCGGCCGAAGACGGGCCAGGTGCAGTGCGCTCGTAGCGTCCGACGGCGATGATCTCGTCGCCCAGCCAGGCGACGAGCGCGACCCGGTCGTGGTGGTCGACATGGGTGAACCGGTACAGGTCGCGTTCCGGGATGCGCGAGTACGCCGAGAAGTAGCGCAGGTAGCGGGTGCGGGCGGACAACCCGGCGTGGAACTTGACGAGCGCGTCCGCGTCGGACGGCTCGATCGGGCGCAGGTGCACGGTGCCGCCGTCCGCGACGACGACGTCGGCCTCCCAGTGCGGCGGGTACGTCATCGCGTCCCCCGTCGAATCGCGCAACATCTGGCAGCCTGAGACTGCCAGATGTTGCGCGATCCGGGACGGGCGTCAGTCACGGGGGTCATCGGGGTCGAGGCCGAGCAGCGGGAACGCGGCGTGGCGGGTGGCGCCCACGGCGCGGTCCAGCCACGACTCGCCGCCCGGCTGCCACGGCGTGACCACCAGCTCGTCGGTCCGCTCGCCCATTCGCTCGGGCGGACGCCCGCCCAGGTTGCGCACGTGCGCCGTCCAGCCGGGCGGAATGGGGGTGTTCGGGTCGACGCGCCGGCCCGACGCCTCGGCGATCAGATGCGTCCAGGTGCGCGGCACGCAACGCACGAGGCCATAGCCCCCGCCGCCGAAGGCCAGCCACTTCCCGCCGGAGACCTCATGCGCCAGCGCGTGCAACTCGCCGACCGCCGTGCGCTGGCCGTCAATGGTCAGCTCCAGGTTGGCGAGCGGGTCGTCGCGATGCGTGTCGCAGCCGCACTGGGTGACCAGTACGTCGGGACGGAACGCCCGCACCGCGCCCGGCACCACCGCCCGGAACGCGCGCAGCCAGCCCGCGTCGTCGGTGCCGGGCGGCAGGGCGACGTTGAGTGCGGTGCCCTCGGCGTCGCCGCGTCCGATCTCGGACGGCAGGCCGGTGCCGGGGAAGAGGGTCCGCGGGTCCTGGTGCAGGCTGATCGTCAGTACCCGCGGGTCGTCGTAGAACGCCGCCTGCACGCCGTCGCCGTGGTGCACGTCGATGTCGATGTAGGCGACGCGGTGCGCGCCGCGCGCCAACAGTTCGCGAATGGCCAGCACGGCATCGTTGAAGATGCAGAACCCGGAGGCGCGATCGCGCATGGCGTGGTGCAGTCCGCCGGCGATGTTCACCGCGTGCTCGGTCGTACCGCCGTCCCATACGAGCCGCGCCGCCAGCGCCGACCCCCCGGCCACCAGCGCCGACGCCTCGTACATGCCGGGGAAGATCGGGTCGTCGCTCGTACCCAGCCCGTAACCCTCGAACGTCGAGTCCGTGGACGCACGCCGGACGGCATCGAGATAGTCGACGTCGTGCACGGTCAGCAACTGCGCCTCGTCGGCCGGCACCGGTGCGACGACGCCGACCGCGTCGAGCACGCCTAGCTCGCGGGCCAGCCGGATCGTCAGGTCGAGCCGGATCGGGTTGAGGGGGTGGTCGCCGAAGTCGTAGGCGAGGTAGCCCTCGTCCCACACGACCGCCGCCGCGCATCCCATACCGGGAACGCTAGCCCGGATGGAGGTAGCGCTCGACCAGCACGTCGTGGATCGTCACGCCGTAGCCGGCGAGCCGATCGGCGATGTCCTGCGCGTCCAGGCCGTCGGCCCAATACCGCTGGATGGCGGACCGCACGTTCACCGGCGCCCGGCCGAGCTGGTCGTACGTGCCCACTGCGTCGCTCACAGCCGCGCGCGGGCCTGCCCTGCCGGCGACCACCTCGTTGGGGCCACGAACCAGTTCATGACTGCCCGAGTGGCGCGACCGCTGAGGCTGCCGCGCCGAGAGGCGATGCCGTGCCACGAGGGCTCCTAGGGTGAGGCCGGCATCTTGTTTGGCCGGCCAGAGCCCGGTTCTGGGGGACCGGTACTGCCGAATCGTAGGGACGGGAAAGTGCGCCTAGCCTTTCCCCGGTGCGTCCCCTTGTCAAGGCGGTGCCGGGCAGCGCGGGCGCGGCGGCAGCGCGGCACGGCGGCGCGGCGGCGCGGCGGGGGTGCGGCGGGTGCGGCGGCATGACCGACTTTGACCCCCGAACCGTCGCTGATCAGTCCGCGGAACAACCGTTCCGGGGTCAAAGTCGGAGGGTGGAACTGTGACCGAGATCTGCGAGGTCGTCATCACCGGTCCGGACGCGGAGTGGCTGGCCGCGTTCACGCGCGCGCTCGTCGCCGATCGGCTCGTCGCGTGCGGGCAGAACATCGCGCGGGTGCGCTCCGTCTACCGATGGGAGGGCGCCATCGAGGACACCGCCGAGGCCCGGGTGGCGCTGCACACCCGCCGGGAGCTCGTCCCCGCGATAGTCGCCCGCGCCGACCGCGACCATCCCTACGACGTGCCGTGCGTGATCGCGCTACCGGTCATCGAGGCGGCGCCCGCCTACGCCGCCTGGGTGCTCGCCCAGACAGCGCCGGCGTGACGTTCCTGCGAGTATGGCCGGGTGCTGCGACCTGCCTATCCGATTCTGACCAAGCGCCTGCTGCTGCGCCCACTGCGGGCCGACGACGCCGACGCGCTGTACGTGTACCGGAGCCGCGAGGACGTCTGTCGGTTCCTGCTCCACCCGCCCCAGACTCGTGAGCAGGTGGCCATGCGGGTGGAGAACAGCCGGTCCGAGCTGACCGACGAGGGGCAGGTACTCAGCCTGGCTGTGGTCGAGCGCGAGACCGGCACCCTCGTAGGTGACGTCGTGCTCATCTGGCACAGCCGCGAGCACCGCAGCGGCGAGATCGGCTACGTGCTCGATCCGGAGTACGCCGGTAACGGATACGCCACCGAGGCCGGCGCGGCGCTGCTGCGGCTCGGCTTCGACGAGCTCGGCCTGCACCGCATCGTCGGACGCCTCGACGCCCGCAACCGGGCGTCCGCCCGCGTGCTGGAGAAGCTCGGCCTGCGCCGCGAGGCTCACTTCGTGGAGAACGAGTTCATCAAGGGCGAGTGGACCGACGAGCTAATCTATGCCGCCCTGGCGAGCGAGTGGCACGACCCGACGTGAGCGCGGTGCCGCTTGCGTCGGAAGTGCGCTCCAGCTCGTAGGTTGAACGTATGACCACAGCTCAGCACAAGATCGGGACCGGCTTCGGGGCGCAGAGCACGGCCGACGACGTCCTGCGCGGAATCGACCTGCCCGGCAAGCTCGCCCTCGTCACCGGCGGCTACTCCGGCATCGGCCTGGAGACCACCCGTGCGCTTGTGCGCGCCGGCGCCCACGTCGTTGTCCCGGCGCGGCGGCCCGCGGCCGCGAAGAAGGTACTCGGCGCTGGCGTTGAGGTCGACGAGCTCGACCTGGGTGATCTCGACAGCGTGCGGGCGTTCGCCGAGCGGTTCCTGGCCTCGGGACGCACCATCGACATCGTCGTCAACAGTGCCGGCATCATGGCGTGCCCGGAGACCCGGGTCGGTCCGGGCTGGGAGGCGCAGTTCGCGACCAACCACCTCGGGCACTACGCGCTGGTCAACCGTCTCTGGCCGGCGATCGCGCCCGGCGGCGCACGCGTCGTGTCGGTGTCGTCGGCCGGGCATCGCCGTTCGGCGATCCGCTGGGACGACGTGATGTTCGAGCACGGCTACGACAAGTGGGCTGCCTACGGGCAGGCCAAGACGGCCAACGTGCTGTTCGCCGTGCGGCTCGACACACTGGCCCGCGACGCCGGAGTGCGCGCGTTCGCCTTGCATCCGGGGGGCATCCTCACCCCGCTGCAGCGGCACCTGCCGCGCGAGGAGATGGTGGCAGCCGGTTGGTTCGACGAGAACGGCAACCCGAACCCGGACATCGGCATCAAGACGCCCGAGCAGGGCGCGGCGACGCAGACCTGGGCCGCGACGTCTCCGCAACTCGACGGGCTCGGCGGCGTCTACTGCGAGGACTGCGACATCGCCGAGATCGCCCCCGAAGGCACCGAGTTCCGCGGTGGAGTGTGCAACTATGCTGTAGATCCGGAACAGGCAGCCCGCCTGTGG
>WNGE01008458.1_pt1 | contig 10982 bp, 7 predicted proteins | sample 5400651 | NCBI WGS metagenome assembly WNGE01 (sample SAMN13153370, study PRJNA577476) | soil metagenome | isolation source: 60 cm soil or saprolite under grassland replicate 2 | place: USA:California | collected 2016-06-15
CGGTCTGCACGACGTTGTTTTCAAGAATGGTCGCATCACGCAGACCAAACTTCGAAAATATTCGAAAGATCGTGATGGAGATGACCGCGACAGGAATCGAAGCACTAACAGTCAACCCAACTTTGAGCACGAGGTAAAGAGAGGATGCCCCGAAAACCATTCCCAGCAGCGTCCCTATGATCAGCGGCAGAGGCGTGAGTTCCCGCAACCGCACTCCGGCTGGAATGTACGGACGAAATGTTTCCAGGTAAGGATTGTCAGGCTTGAATCCGATTCTGTCCGGGTACTCGTTCGCAGGAATGCTTTCAGAAGACATCCGTGTTTTCCTCCAACAAAAGTGCTAAAACGGGGAGTGCGTAGGGGTTAGTTCGCCCGCTACTTTACACGGGCCACGCGCGCTTGGGCAAGCTCGGTAGCCCATAAGCTGCAGGGCTCTCGCGCTCTGAAACTCAACGAGCGGACGCGAGTTGGCTCCGACGAAATCTGAGAGTTTCAACATGAAGACCGGGGACTGCGGGAACATTGCCCGCCACTGCGGCCAGGCGCTCGACCTTGCTCAGAAAGCTTTTTCGCCTTTCGCTCATTGCGAGCAAGGGCTTCTGTGGTCTCAAGTATAACGTTCAACCTTGAGCCGGTTTTCGATTACACTTTCAGCCGTCCTGCCAGTCATTTTGAGAAGCATTCAAAACAACTTATGCGAGCAAGAATCTTTGTCCTGTTTCTGACCACTGCGATTCTTTTTGAACTGAGTCCCATTGGACGCATTGGCGTGCATTCGATGGCTCCCACAAGCAGTGCGACATCATGTCCGGACGCTATTCCCACGCCCAAAGACATGCTGGGCTTCGTTCCCGGCGAAGATCGCAAGCTCGCAAGCTGGAATCAGGTGATTGAATACTTCACCGCCCTGGCAAAAGCCAGTGAGCGCGTAAACTTTGAGACGCTCGGCAACTCGACTATGGGCAAGCCGTTTGTGATGGCGACAATCAGCGCGCCAGAAAATCTGGCGCGGCTTAGTGAATACAAGAAGATCCAGGAGCTGCTTGCTGATCCGCGCAAGCTCGGTCCAACAGGCGTCCGCGACCGCAAAGCGACGGAATTGATCAAACGCGGCAAGACGATCGTACTTATCACCTGCGGTATTCATTCGACCGAAGTCGGCTCGTATCTCTCAAGTATGCTCATCGCCCATCGACTGGCCGCGTCGAATGATCCTGAGATACAGCGGATGCTCCGCGACACGATCATCCTGCTGGTGCCGTCCTTGAACCCTGATGGTGTGGATATCGTCAAGAACTGGTACGACAAGACTCTCGGCACGCCTTATGAAGGAACCGATCCGCCTGAGCTCTATCATAAATACACGGGCCACGATAACAATCGCGACTGGTACGCCTTTACTCAGGTTGAAACTCAAATCACTGTAGACAAGATTCATAACGTCTGGCATCCGCAGATTGTCCACGACATCCACCAGCAAGGCGAGTTCGGCTCTCGCCTGTTTCTGCCGCCTTACATGCAGCCGGTCGAGCCAAACGTGCCTAAGCAGATCGTCGCGGGCTACACGGAACTCGGCGACTTCATGGCTCGCGAGATGCGCGCGCAGGGTTTCAAGGGCATCACTACAGATTCGAGTTACGACGCCTGGTCGCCGGCACGCGCCTACTCGCACTACCACGGCGGCGTACGGATTCTTTCCGAAACGGCCTCCTGCAAAATAGCGACTCCAATCACCGTTAAGTTTGCCGAGTTAAAAAAGGGCGAAGGCTACGATCCAAAAAAGGAATCGGCTAACTTTGGGCCAGTTTGGCGTGGCAGCGAATGGCATCTGCGCGACATCACCAATTACATGACGAGCGCGGCGTTTCTGTTGCTGCGCCACGCTTCCGAGAATCGTCAGGAGTGGTTGGGCAGGTTTTATGAGATCGGAAAGGAGGCGGTGCGGCCTGAGAAGAGTGGAGCGCAGCGGGGATTTGTAGTTTCGCTGCACGGTGATGATCTTCATTCCCTTTCCACCTTCTCTGAAATCACTCGTCAAACAAAACTAACGAAAGGTGCCGAGAGGATTGATCGAGTTGCTACCGCCCGACTGCTAGGAATACTAATTAGGGCCGGACTGGAGATTTATCGTGTAGAGTCACTCCGTCACGGTAATGCGGGCGTCCATAAGGGTGATTATTTCATTCCACTCGCACAGCCGTATGGAGCTTTTTCGAAAGTTCTTCTTCGACCTCAGGAATATCCGAATCTGCGAGGCGAAGGTGGCCACCCTATTAGTCCTTATGATGTCACGGCTCATACACTTCCACTTTTGATGGCGGTCGAGGTTCATGAGGTTACAGACAATCACCTTATTGGCCAAGTGAAGAGGATAAGCGCCCCTATTACAGTAAGGCTAGGTGTCGACACACCTCTTCCTACGACACGTATGTCAAGATTAGGCGTTTACAAATCTCACGTTCCCTCCATGGACGAAGGATGGACGCACTGGGTTCTTGCGAGCCAGTCCATAATCACATCCGGCGACTGGGCACTCCGGGATGGCGAGATCAAAAAGGGAAGTCTCAATGCGAAGTATCAAACGATCATCCTCCCCGACCAGCCGCCTAAAGATATTCTAGACGGCTACCGGCCCGGCACAATGCCGCCCGAATACACCGGTGGCCTAGGACAGGCAGGCGTTAAGGCGCTGCGTGAATTTGTCGAACAAGGCGGCACGCTCGTTTGTTTGAATCGCGCTTCCACTTTTGCCATTGAACAATTCAAACTACCCGTGCGCGACATTGTTGCCGATGTGCCTGAAAAGGATTTCTTTGTGCCCGGTTCGATTCTGCGTATTGAACTTGATACGACCAGCCCCATCGCTCAGGGAATGTCGAAGGAAACGATCGCCTGGGTTGAAGATTCGCCAATATTCGAAGTGGTCAGAACCGGGAGTGGTAGCGACCGGGTTGATGTTCCGGAGTCGAATGTCCGTGTGATCGCTCGCTATCCATCGGACAAGAATCCGCTCCTGTCCGGCTGGTTGTTGGGTGGCAATCGGATCAAAGGCAAGGCGGCGCTAGTCGAAGTCACATTGGGAAAAGGGCGCATAATTCTTTTTGGCTTTCGTCCCCAATATCGCGGTCAGTCGCTGGCAACCTATCCGCTCTTCTTCAACGCGATAAGCGGCAGGTAGATTCGACACAAGTATGGAAAGTTAGAATCCGATTTCCGGTTAGTGTCGCAATTTGCCCGTTCTGTGGCATTAGCTGAAGCCACGGTGCTAATGAGAAAGACCCCAGCGGGCAAATTGCGATGCTACCAATTTCCGAAACCTCTTGATCGTTTAAAACGTATAACCAGGAAGACGACAAGCGGTTTGCTGGGGGATATATAGAGCGCCGCTGTCGTGGCCAAAATGGTCACCTTTCTCATTACTTCCTTTTTTATCCTGGCTTTCTTAGCTATTGCGATTTATTTCTGGCAGAAGCCGGCTTCCGCAATCGAGGCAGAAGCTCTCCGGCCGCCGCCTGGGCGCGGTTTATTTATTGATGACACGCCAGATGGCCAAGCCAGGGCTGAGCCCGATTTTGAAGCGGCGGAAGAAGCGGTACAACAACGCGCCGAATTATTGCAACGGGCGAAGGCCGGTGAGAAATCAACGCTCCTTGAAGCTCGCGAAATGGATGCTGAGCTTTACGAAGAAGCCCTGGATCTTCTCGTTGCTCAGGCCGATTCTGATTCCAAGTTGCTTACCGTTATTTCATATGTCGCCCGGCACGACTTGCGTGTTAACGATAAACTCGCGGAAAGAGTAATAGATGCCTATAAAAATGCTCCGGACAGAAGCGCAACGGCAAAGATGCTGCACGTTGCTGCGCTCTCTGATAATGCTGCGGTTTATCAGAGAGCAGTAGAAACCGCGCTAACATTTTGGCGCGAGGGGCGTCTGTCAGAGATCTCCGCCCAGGAGTTGCGCTCTATACTCGAAGGTGAATTCTGGATATTATCTTCGCCCACAAGAAGCTCAGGCGCAGGTTTTCTTTTAAAACGAACTCTCGCAAATGCGCGCCGCGTATTGGACGCGGCCCATAATGATTAATCCGACTCAACTCCCAACCCTATCTAACTGAAAGAGGCAAGACCCATGGAAAAGTTTGACGTTGTTTCAGTGCTGCCCGTGCTGCTCGTAGCGCTTGTTCTACTAATCGTGCTGCTTATTATTCTCAGACGAATTTTGGTCAACGTTGACGCGCGGGAGATTGCGATCAAGGAGCGTCGTTATTTTGGCGCGAAGATGCCGCCGGGAAGAGTGGTGGCCACCGAAGGCGAAGTAGGAATCCAGGCAGACGTGCTCAAGCCGGGCTTGCATCTAATCAAGTATCCCTTCGAGCGTGTGGTCAGGAAGGTCCCACTCATCGAGATTGGCGCTGATGAAATCGGTATCGTCGAAGCCGTTGATGGCGAACCCATGCCGCCGGGAAGGATCTTTGCCCTCGATCGCGCTCAGAACGCGCATAACAACTTCCAGGACCCGATCGCCTTCATCAAGCAAGGTGGCGTGAAAGGAATTCAACTAAGAACATTGCCGCCCGGCTTATGGCCAATCCACCCGTATCTCTTTCGCGTCTCTGTGGGTAAGACTACGGTAGTACCACAGGGCAAGGTTGGCATAGTAATCGCCGCTGATGGTGCAAATCTCGATCCCGGACGTCTGCTCGGCAAGGCCATAGAAAGTCATCTCAGCTTTCAAAACGCAGAGCTCTTCGTGGCTTCCGGAGGGCAGCGGGGTCCGCAAGTCGACATCCTCACGCCCGGCACCTATCGCATCCTGACGCAGTCTGTGCCGCTTGAAGGCGGCTCGGAAGTCAAACCCGGTTTGTTCACTATCAGGCTTTTCGACGCGACGATGATTAGCGAAAACCAGATTGGCCTGGTCGAAGCCCTGGATGGCTCACCGTTGAACCCTGGCGATTACGTCGCCGAATCGATTCCCGGCCACGACAATTTCCAGGACGGCCATGAGTTCATCGACAGTAGGGGCCAGCGCGGTCCACAGAAAGATATTCTGCTGCCCGGCACTTATTACGTCAATCCGCTGCTGTTCAAGGTAATTCCCGAATCCGCAAAAGAGATTAAGCCCGGCGAGGTCGCGGTGATCGTCTCGAATACCGGCAAGGATCCTTCGGACGATATTCGCCGGCAAATGGCCGCGAAGGTGCGAGAGCGCATGGAGCGCGAGGAAAAGGAACAGGCCGCGCAATCAGCGTCACACCTGGACGCCGCCGACGCGGAAGAAATCAAGAGTGAGTTACTGAGCGGCGATCCGGCCGATCGGCGGCTCGACGAGGGCGCGCACGAAGCCTACGTGGTACCTGAAGGCTATCGCGGCATACAGGAAACCGTCGTTGGCCCAGGCCGCTACTATGTCAACACGCTGGCCATCACGCCGATTGTTATCCCGACCACCAACCAGACAGTTGAATGGACGTCGGGCGAAGTCGTCAACACTTTCAATCCTTTTGAGGTGATCTCGAAAGACGGTTTCACGATGCAGTTGGAAGTGCGCGTGGTCTTTCGCGTGAAGCCTGAAGACGCACCTTTTATGGTAGCGAAGATTGGCGGCATCGAGCGGCTGATTCAAAACGTGATGCATCCACTGATCGATTCTATCTTTCGCAACCAGGCTTCCGAATCCTCGGCTATGGCCTATTTGCAAAACCGTCATGAGGAACAGGAACGTGCTGAAGCTCGCGTGCGGGCACACTTGCTGAAGTATCACGTCGATGTAGTCAACGTGCTGATCTGCCACATTCATCTGCCGGAAGAGCTGATGAAGACGCAGACTGAGAAGATTCTTGCCGAGCAGCGCCAGAACATGTACAACGCTCAGCGGGAAGCGGAAGACAAGCGTATTCAGTTGGAAAGAACGAAATCACAGGCCGACAACCAGAAAGACTTGATGGGAGCAACGGTGGGCGTTGAAATCGCCGGCAAACGCGCCGAACAGCGTAAGGCCGAAGGTGAAGGTGAGGCCCACTACATCCTGCAAACCGGTAAAGCTGAAGCCGAGAAGGTCCGCCTGATGGGTGAGGCTCAAGGCGTCGCCTATCACGAACAGGTCAACGCGCTGGGCGCCCAGGGTGTGGCCCTGGTTGAAGTGCTGAAGGTCATCGGCGAGAAAGGCGTACGCATCACGCCGGACATTATGGCTTCGGGTGGTGCGGGCGCGGGCGATGGCGGTGGTGGCATCGGCACGTTGTTGCTCCTAAATCTCTTCCGCAACCAAATGAATCTGCCTTCCTCGAATGGTGAGAAGGTGCGAGAAGGTAAAGGATAGATCAACAGCAGAAGAATCAGCCGCGGATTTGCGCCGAAAAACGCGGATCAGCTTTTCGATTACTGATCCGCGTTTATTCCCGTAAATCCGCGGCTTGATGATTTCATTAACCCAGATACATCTGCGCAGCCATCTTCGTAAGTTTCCAGACTCGCGACCACTCAATACCGCCGTTTCCATTCTCCCGGCCAATCAGTTTGTCGAAGATTAGTTTGCGAAACATTTTGCCCTCGCGTCGCAACATAAACTCTTTCGCGTAAGGCTTCGCGGTTTCGAAGAAGCTGAATTCCGGATCGGTGACAATACCAATGCCTTCGAGGGTCATTAGAGCGCGCATAATGTAGGTGAAATTTGCGGGCAGACGGAAGGGATACTCATAGATGACTTCGGCCAGGTCGTAGGTCAACTCTTTAAACTTGACCTCACCAAGCTTGAGATTGAGGTAGACCTTGAAAAGTCTTTCAACTACGGGTCGCACTGTTTCGGGATCAACCCCCGGCTTAAGGAAGTTGAGGTTAATGATGTCCTGGCCCAGGCCGTGAACGTCGCGTGCAACTACATGAAAGAACGCGTTAATCATCTGCGACTGCAACTTTGGAGTAATGCGACCAACCATCCCGAAGTCGAAAAACGCAAGGTGACCGGAATCCATAACCAGCAGATTTCCCGGGTGCGGGTCGGCGTGGAAAAAACCGTCTTCCAATAACTGCTTCAAATAGGTGCGAACCAGCAAGCGGTTGACTTTGACAGCCGAAAGGCGCCGTGCGCGTAGACCTTCAACGTCTATGACCTTCGTGCCGCGGATGAATTCAAGCGTCAATACGCGACGGCTCGTGTGTGTCCAGTAAATTTTCGGCACACGAACCACTCGCCAGGTGCGGAAGTTGTCGCGGAAGCGGTCCGCGTTCCGTCCTTCCTTAACGTAGTCCATCTCTTCAAAGACAGTGCTGTGAAACTCCCGGAGCATTCCTTCCCAGTCGGCGTTTTCATTCGCTTTTGGGAAGAAGCGGTTAGTGAGTTTCACCAGTCTATAAAGAATCGCGATGTCGAAACTGATGATCCGTTCGAGATCAGGCCGCTGAACCTTAACAGCGACTTCTTCGCCTGATGACAAACGCGCGCGGTAAACCTGGCCCAACGAGGCCGAAGCAATAGGTTCGCTATCAATCTCCGCATAACACTGCTGCAAACCGCGGCCAAGTTCGACCTCGATGCGCGCAAAGGCTTCGGCAGTGGGGAAGGCCGGCACCTGATCTTGTAGCGTTGACAATTCTTTCACATAAGCAAGCGGCAATAGATCCGCCCGGGTGCCAAGCGCCTGACCGATCTTGATGAATGTCGGACCAAGATCGATCAAACTCTTACTCAACCAAGTTGCCTGTTTCGCAAGACGCGCGGCTTTTTTGTCCGACCCTTCGCCGCCGCGAAATACAATCAAGCGCAGGAGCCGAATCAACTTGTCCAAAGCGACCAGCAGGAAGTGGCGAGAGCGTCCGCGCAATCGTGCGTTTAAAGCGCCCGCTTTCGCTTCGTCACGGAGTCGCTCAATCATTCGGCGGTTGAAATCGGCGCGAATGTCGTAAGTGTCGAGAAAGAGGTAAAGCGAAAACAATCCGAGTATTCGAGCCACCTGGGTGAGTCGTAACCAGCCACGCAGCCCACGACCCTTGAGTATCTCGGCCACCATTTCGTCACTCAGCGGCTCGGGACCAGGAGTGCTTTTGACCGAAGAAGAACTGCCGGCACTGTGATTGATCGCAGGATTGCCCGCGACGATCACCTTGCCATTGCCGTCACGCGTAATCTCCGCTAACGGGACTAGTGCTAGATCCTTATTCATAAAAATTGATAACCCTCAAACCAGGGAGAGCATGTGTCTCGTGCCGCCTCGTGTAAAATAACTCCGCGCGCGTTTCGCATCTTCCTCAATCTGCGCCCGCAACTCTTCAATCGAACCAAACTTACGCTCATCGCGCAAGCGGTGGAGAAATCGAACGCGCACCACATCCCCGTAAAGATCACCCGCCCAATCCATTACGAAAGTCTCGACTGAAGGTTCCGAATCGGCTTCAAAAGTCGGCCGGACGCCCACATTGGTTAGGCTGCGGCGCCATTGCCCGTCGATCAGTGTACCGGTCACATAGACGCCATTCTTGGGTATGACGCGATTCCGCGGGTGCAAGTTGGCTGTAGGAAAGCCTAGGCGGGCGCCGCGCTCAGCCCCTCGTTCAACGCGGCCTTCTACTCCATAAGGACGGCCAAGCAGCCGACGCGCCAGATTTACTTTGCCCTCTGCCAACAGTCCCCTTACCTTGCTGGAACTGACGCGCTGACTGCGAAACTGAACCTCCGGAACTTCATCCGCAAAGAACCCCAAGTCCTGGCTAACGCGCCTCAGCAATTCAATGTTGCCTTCGCGATTATGACCAAAAGCGAAGCCGCGGCCGAGGTAAACTTCTTTCGCGTGGAGGCGATCCTTGACGACATCGCGAAGAAAATCTCCGGCCCGCGTTTGGGAGAATTCCTCGTCGAAACGAATGACGATTGTTTGCTCGATACCAAGGACACCAAACCCTTCAACTTTTTGATCGAGCGTTTGCAAGAGTGGCGGCGCCGATTCGGGATGCAGAACGGCGCGCGGATGCGGATCGAAAGTTATGACGGTCGGGACAGCACCAGTTTCACGCGCCCTTTCTACCACCGTGTGCATAATCAACTGGTGGCCAAGATGCAGCCCGTCAAACACACCGAGCGTCAGCACCGTCGGTCGTTGGATTTCGGCGTTGTCGGTTCCGTGGAATAATCTCATGCAGTTTAGAGTTCAGCCTTTAGGTTGTCGGGCTGAGGAACTACCCAAGCTAAAGCTTGAACTCTCAACTTCGGGCTCGGTCTCCATCGATTCATCACTCATCGGTTACAACCAATCCGTCATAAGCCCACTCTACTCCCTCGGGCAGCCGCGCTGAATCGCGCGCGTGCTTTACGTCATGCGCGATGTGCGTAAGAAAGGCGCGGCGCGGCTTTATCTTTTCGACGTACTCCAAGGCTCTATCGACCCAGAGATGCGTGGGATGTTCCTTGAAACGCAGGCAGTCAAGCACAAGGACGTCGAGACCGAGCATCTGCCCCATTGTTGGCGGCGGAATCTCGCTAAGGTCGGTTGCATAGGCAAAGTCGTTTAAGCGGTAAGCCATTACCGGAAGTCGCCCGTGAATTACTTCCAATGGCGTAATCAATAAATCTTTGCCCAAACAGAACTGTGCGCCGGGCACAACCGTGTGAGGAATCACTTGCGGCAGGCCACCGCCAAAGTGTGAAGGCTCGAAGATGTACCTAAAGATGCGTCGGATATCGATCCAGGCGCGCTCGTTGGCATAAAGACCCAACGCACCATAGCGAAAGTTCAGCGGGCGAATATCGTCGAGACCAAAGATGTGGTCGGCGTGGCAATGCGTGATTAGGACCGCATCGAGATGCTTCAGGCCATAGCGCAGCGCCTGCTGGCGAAAGTCGGACGAGGTATCGATCAAGACAGACTTGCCGGCATGTTCAATGAGAATGGAAACTCGCAGACGTTTATCGCGCGGATCGTCTGAGGTGCACGTCTCGCATTCGCAGCCAATGGAAGGGACGCCCGTGGATGTTCCCGTGCCAAGAAACGTAAGCTTCATCTGGTGAATCGTAAATCGTGAATCGTAAATAGTGAAGCTCGCCTCGGAACAACATCGACACGAACATGGCAATCAGGCGTCAGCTATTCACGATTTACGATTTACGATTTACGATTTAGCCACCAGTGATATCGCGACTTGTGTAGCTGCGGGCCTTCGGCGCTGCGTTGGTTAGCGAAACATATTGCATACGCAGGTCAGCGAGTAGCCCTTCGAGAATCTCTTGTTCCTGCGGCAGAAGGTTGCCGCGCGTCTTTTGTTGCAGCATTCCCAGCACATCGATCCAGTGTTTGCCCAGTTCCAAATCGACCTCGCGTTTACGGGTTACCGGGTGCTCCATCATGCCCAGCGAAGAAGCAGCATTTGAAGCGATCGACATCATGAAACTGGCGAAGCTTGCGGGGTCGTCCGCTCCGGGTAATTCAGTTCCCGCGTCCGATTCCGCAGCCTGCGGCGCGGCCTCTTCCCTTCTTTCAGTTGGCGTTGGTTGATTTTGTGGTTCGCGACCCGGTGCTGCTGCAGTTTGAGTGCTCGAGCTTTGAGTCACAACGGACGGCTCAACCGTTGCGGTTGCCGGTGCGGCGCTTGCCAGGGGCGCCTCCGGTTTTGCTTCGGGTCTCTCATCCTCAGGCACCTCGCGCGGCGTGCCATCCGGATTGAAGAGACGTCGATCCGTCACTTTATAACTGGTTTGTTCCTCACTCATCTTTGCTGCCCACTTTCATTACTATTCGCCGTCTATCCATTAGCCAGACAGGTGAGGACAACCCACTTGTCCGCGCTTCATTACAGTTTGTGATTTATACGATGGTAGCATCCGCCTTGTAGGCTCGCAAGACAGCGGTCTAATCGGATCGCGGTAGGACTGCCAGTTACCCGACAGCCCCCGCACAGATCCCGGCGTGCAGTTTTCCCGCACCGGGCTCTTCGGTGATACTCGCCTCCGCAGGAAGGCCTACCGATAGACAGGTGTGGCCCGCGCAGCGATA
>WNGE01008459.1_pt1 | contig 10981 bp, 7 predicted proteins | sample 5400651 | NCBI WGS metagenome assembly WNGE01 (sample SAMN13153370, study PRJNA577476) | soil metagenome | isolation source: 60 cm soil or saprolite under grassland replicate 2 | place: USA:California | collected 2016-06-15
CCTGTCTTGTATTTAAAAGTGGGCTGTACACCTGTGGCACGCAAAGCGGCGATGAATGCACGAGCCAGCGGAATAGTGCGCGTTGTCTGGAATGCAATCTCCTCCCCCGAAAAGCTGAGTTGGATAGTATCTTCGCCGGCCCAGCGTTCCAGTAGCGCTCGTAGCCCTGCAATATCGTAGTTGGGCGGCAGACGGTAGCCGATCATAAGCCGGGTCCGATCCTCCAGACCATCTTGCTCACTGTTAATTGTGCGCAGCGATGGCTGCAGAGCTGCGAAAGCTGACTTAGGAGCAAATTGCTCGTTCCATTCCTCAGCATGGCGACGGGCGCATTCCCAGAAAGCCGTTGCTACCTCACTACTGCTCTGTAAAGGGCCCGCACTATGACTCGACGAACGCGTCACTGTACATTCCACTAGCAGACGACCCTTGTAACCAATTGTCACGGCATCGCTGCCACTCGGTTCGCCGATAATGCAGGCGGAAGGTCGATAGCGTTCCACCACAGCACGTGCTCCGCGCGAGGTTGCAGATTCCTCCTCGACTGCTCCAATGACGACCACAGGACGCCGCAACGAGTTGCGTAAACGGGCCGTGGCACAGATAAACGCTGCCAGCGGTCCTTTAGCATCAACTGCGCCACGTCCATACAGCAAGCCATCCTCGATCCTGACCGGAAGCTCTCCGCGCACCGTATCCATATGCCCCAACAAAACAATCGGCCCCTGATCAGCGTCTATTCGCTCATGCGTGCTTGCAACAAAATTTCCGGCCTCATCAACATAGGCATGCAATCCCATCTGTCGCGCCTGCTCGACCAGGAAACGAGCCAGCATCCTCTCCTCACCCGAATAACTGGGAATGCGCAACATATTATAAAGAAATGCAACCTCCGCTCCTGGATCATCTGTACCAATGCCCGTAGGGACCCCGTTTACGGCGTCCGGCGATTCATCGCCCTGTAGCCTGTCGATGCCCTTGTTTGCCGAGTTGGGCCCATTACGCGGCGATGAATCGCCGGACGCGATAAATCGGGTCCCTACGGCATGGTTGCGCGGCGTAGTCAAAACCTCTTCCAGTACCGCCAGCACACGCTCCACCTGTTCCTCCGTTATGACAAGAGGAGGCAGCAGACGAAGCACGTTGGGTCCTGCTGGAAGCGCAAGTATGCCACGCTCACACAATGTTTCGAGATACGGCTGCACACGCTGCTTCAGTTCGATGCCAATTAAGAGGCCGCTTCCACGTATCTCGCGCACAATCGGCAACCGTAACGCACTCAGACGCCCGGTGATATAAGCACCCAGCCTGGCAGCACGCTCTGGGAGAGCTTCGCGCTCGACAATATCAAGCGTTGCAAGCGCTGCGGCGCAGGCTAACGGATTGCCGCCAAACGTGGTACCATGAACGCCTTTAGAAATGCGCCCGCTCTCCATAACACGTGGTCCCAGGCAGATCGCGCCCATCGGGACACCGCCTGCCAGCGATTTTGCAAGGCAGAGGATATCGGGCCGCACATTATAATGGCTACAGGCGAAGAGTTGTCCCGTACGTCCAAATCCCGTCTGTACCTCGTCAATGATGAGTAATGCACCACGTTCGCGGCACAACCTGGCTAAGCCCCACACATATTCTTCAGTAGCAACATGCACACCACCCTCGCCCTGCACCAGTTCGATAATCACAGCCGCCGTCTCTTCATTGATCGCTGTATCGGCGGCTGCGAGATCGTTGTAGCGCATATGGCTGACGCCAGGGACCAGCGGAGCAAAGGGTTCGCGATAATGCGGCTCCCAGGTTGCTGAGAGTGCGCCCATGCTGCGACCATGAAAACCACGTAAGGTGGCTATAATACCTGTGCGTCCGGTGGCCAGGCGCACAAATTTGAACGCACCCTCAACCGCTTCAGTACCACTGTTACATAGAAAGATATGTTCAAGTCCTTCTGGAGTAAGCTGTACAAGTCGCTCAAGCAGGCGAGCACGCACATCGTTGTAGACGATTTCGGGACAGGTAATCAAGCGCTGAGCCTGTTCTGCCAGGGCATAAGCGATCTCAACTCGTCCGTGTCCGATATTCGCGACACCGTGTCCCGCCATACAGTCGATGTATTCGCGCCCCTCGGCATCCCACAACGAAGCACCACTACCGCGTACAATGACGACAGGGCGCTTGCTGTAAACACCGCTGGTATAGGCGTTTTCCAGGTCCATAGTCGCGGTCATTGTTGTAGTCATACTCAATTCCTTCCTGCTATTGCATGGACAGGCGCTTCAATGGTTGTTCCCTCGCCATCCAGCACAGCCTGTAATGAGGTACTGCCGATACAGACGCGCTGAACGCCTCCTTGCAGAGCCTCCTGCGCTCCCAGCAATTTCTTACGCATGCGTCCCTGCGCATAATGCATATATTCCTCAAGGCGATGAGCAGAAAAGCTGCGAATAAGTGTGCTGGCATCTGCCCGATCAGCTAACAGGCCACGCACGTTTGTCATAATAACGAGCGAGTCAGCATGCAGCGAGGCGGCGATAGCAGCAGCGGCACGATCACCATCGACATTCAGACGATCTCCTTCATAACTCAAGGCCAGAGGAGCAATGACAGGTGTAAAACCAGTCGCCAGCAGTTGCTGGAGTAACGAACTATTCACCTGCTCAATCTGCCCGGTATAGTCGTCGCGCAAGATCTGCACACGTCCACCGGGAAGTTGTGAGCGCACCACAGCTTTGCGCCTGGCAATAAGCAACCGCCCATCGACACCAGCCAGACCCAGCGCATTTACACCATGCTGTTGCAAAAGTGCCACCAGTTCCGTATTGATCTGTCCAGCGACGGCCATAGCATAGATACACAGGGTCTCGGCATCGGTGTAGCGACTGGTCATTCCGCTGGGCGAAGTGATTATACGCGCCTCGTGCCCCAGTTGCTGCGAGAGTGTATTGGTGAGGTCAGATCCACCATGCACCAGGACCACGTGCTGCCCATCAGCAACGTAGCGAGCGACATCAGAGACAATATTCGACGTGGCAACGCCAGAGGCACCACCAATTTTTACGACAACAAGCTTCATAATGAGCTCCATTCTGTGCACTCTTTGCGTACAACTACACGGGATGCAGACCAGGGAAGGTCAGTCCTGAGCTTTCGTCCCAACCACACATACTATTGAGTGCCTGCACCGCATTTCCTGCCGCGCCCTTCATAAGATTGTCCAGCGCCGCGATAACGACTACGCGCTGCTGCTCAGGCTCGTATTCGAAACCGACATCACAATAGTTGCTGCCAGCCAGAATCTTTGGTTCGGGATAGCGATAGACGCCAGTACGCTCTTTGACCAGGCGGATAAAGGGTTCGCGCTGGTAGGCCTCGCGGTAGATACGCCACAGCGCCCGCTCGTCCAACAACTCATTGACGAACACATGCGCCGTGACCAGGACGCCGCGCACCAGTTCGACGGAAGTGGCGGAAAACGCGACGATCTGGTCCAGTTTCCCACCCGCTTCTACACCTGAGACGCGTCCAAGCTCCTGCAACAGTTCGGCAGTGTGACGATGTCCGGTGGGTTGGAATGAGCGCACGGCACCGCTCCGATCTGGATGATGGCTGCTTGCTCCCGGCATCGCTCCGGTAGCCGAAGAACCAACCTTGGCATCAACTACCAGCGGGATATTCTTGTTGACCACACCTGCGCGATACAGAGGCGCCAATCCCAGGATAGCGGCGGTCGCCATACAGCCGGTTCCACTTACCAGTGTGGCTTCAGGTAGTTCGGCGCGATGCAGTTCAGGCAGCCCGTAGACCGCTTCCGGCAAGAGTTCAGGTGAACTATGTGTCTCTCCATACCAATCTTCGTAGAGTTCAGGTGAGCGCAATCTGAAATCCGCCGCCAGATCGATGACGCGTGGTGCAAGACTGCGATAACGCTCAATGGCTTTGACAGAGGCACCATGCGGCAAGCAAAGGAACAGAATGTCGCATGATGTCAGATCGTCGGGATGACAAAAACGGATACCTGTCAGCTTACGCAGATTTGGATGCGCGCTAGAGAGATAATGTCCGGGCTGGCTGCTGGATGCCACCTGCGTCAACTCGACCTCCGGATGGAAGAGCAGGAGCCGCGCCAGTTCGCCTCCGGTATAGCCTGAACCGCCAACAATTGCTACACGTAATCGACTCATTGCCGCACCTCTTCTCGCACGTTACTCAGCACGTAATCGAGCATTACATTGGGAATATCGACGCCCGTTGGTGCGATGCTATTACGAAATTCCATTGTGGCATTGATCTCATTGACCAGCAAACCCTGCTCTGGATCTTCTAGCAAGTCGATGGCCAGAATACCACCGCCAACCGCCTGGGCAGCACGTATACAGAGCTGATCCAGTTCGGGTGTGACCGGGCAATTGCTGGCAACTGCACCGCGAGCTGTATTGGTTACCCAGTGCTCACTGGTACGATAGATAGCGCAGACGGTACGATCTCCGATCACAAATGCGCGAATGTCGCGTTGTGGCTTGCTAATATACTGTTGGATATAGTGAATATGATGTTGATAAGAACCCAACGTCTCCTGATGTTCAAGTACTGCTTCAGCGGCATCGCGATCATTTACGCGTGCCAGCAGGCGACCCCAGGAGCCGGTTACCGGTTTGAGCACGGCTGGATAGCCTAGCGTCTCGATGCCCTGGACCGCGGTCTCAGCGGCAAATGCCAGCATGGTACGCGGTACCGGAACATGTGCACGCAGCAACGCCAGGGTTGTAAGCAGTTTGTCATTGCAGGTTGCCGTGGTCGCCGCCGGGTTATACACGGGGATACCCCAGTGCTCCAGCACGTACATGATGGCCAGCGCGCGCGATTGACTCAGGCTGCGACAGAGCACCGCATCATACTGCTGCCAGCGGTCGTCTGCCTGCGCCAGGTCCAGCAGCAGATCTCCATCGTCGATAATATCGAACGCCACAGCCCGCTGCTGCAGCGCATCAACCAGCAACTTCTCTTCCACGCGTACGCGCGATGCAAGAATAGCTAAGCGCATCCGTAGTTCCCTCTCTTTTACGCGCCTGCGCGTCTACTCGCCCCAGTCTTCAGCAACCTGTGGAGCAAGCGCCACTTCCGGCTGTTCTACGTTCAGGACTTCAAGTTCCGCATTACAATCCGGGCAATAGACAATCTCGCCGACCAGGACATCTTGCAATGAAACTTCAGCATCGCATTCCGGACAATGTGCCGCATTCTGTACAACCATGTTTTTCCTCCTCATAATAAATGTTGAAAGATCGCAAACAAAAACGCCCTTCATCCCCCATTGTAGGGAAGGACGAAGAGCGATTAAACTCTCGTGGTACCACCTTCATTCGTCACTGCCTCTCGACAGCAACCTCGTTGGGTAGAGGCAACCCATACAGGTTACCTCTCCACAGCCTGTTAACGGAGGCGACCGACAAGGTCTACTTTCGGCGGGTGTTATTTACGGCGGGCTTGTAAACCGCGCCCCTACATGGGTGGGATATGTCCGCACACTAGAGCCCCTACATGGGTGGGATATCCCATCCGGCAGGGTACACCGATTTCTTCTTGCAGCATCAGGGTCTTTTTCACGGTCTGTGACATACGGGCTTTCCACCTGCCGCCCGTTCTCTGGATGTAACCAGAACCGTTACTCGTCCCATCAACGCTTTTACAATATGCAATTGTGTATGTATGCTATGAGACAACCAGGATAAAAGGGTAGTATCCTTATGCATTCGGGGACGATGCTTCTCATCTAGTCTTCGACTCACCCGAATGAAAGGAGGTATAAAAAACGCCCTTCATCCTCCGCTTGAGGGAAGGACGAAAAGCGAGATGTGCAAAACACATGTGGCTTTCGTGGTACCACCTTCATTCGTCACTGCCTCTCGACAGCAACCTCTCTGGGTACGGGCAACTACGGGGTTGCCACTCCACATGCCCGATTACGGAGGCTACCGGCAAGGTCTACTTTCGGCGGGCTTATACACCACAACGGGCTTGTAAACCGCGCCCCTACATGGATGGGATATGACCATACGGTAGGGATAACCGATTTCTTCTTGCAGCATCAGGGTCTTTTTCGCAGGATGTTCGCTATGGGCTTTCCACCAGTGGCCCACTCTCTGTATGCAACGGAACCTGTTACTCTCCCATCAAAGCTTTTTAGTATGCAATTGTTTTCTTTGTTGGATTAAAATTACCATGTAACCTGTGGCGTGTCAATGGTGTATTCTTACAGGGTATTTATACATCAGTGGATTAAGTATACAGCAGATAAGGGGCCGTTTTAGAGGTTTCCAGGTCTGCCTGGTTGGCGCTTGCGCCACCAGGCTAGTTCGAGACATTAACTTACCAGTTTACTATCTCCCAGAGATCAACAATTGGAGGCGCAAGCTGGTAGCACGTAGATCGCTCCAGGCTATATCATGACGAGCCCAGTCAATAACCTCCTTTTCAAGAGATATTGCTTCTTGGAGTAGATCCAATGCACTATCGATGTTTCCACCAAGCGCTTCCAGACCACCTAATCCATACAATGCGCTTCCTTTCTCATCAGTATCTATTATAGTGGACAACGCTATACGGGCATCATCTATATACTTTTGAGCATAAGGTAGCCCTTTCCACCGGATTATAACAACTGCTTTGTTATAAAGAAGAGTATAAGAATCCGGCTTTCTCTTCAGCCCAGAGTCATAACTATCGATTGCCTCCGCATATGATCCAAGGTAGCTGAGTACTAGACCACGCTCATTATAGTAATTGTTTGTTGTGGTGTTATCCAGGACGATTGCTCGATCAAAGTCTATCAATGCTTCCTCGTAACGCTTCATTAATCGATAGGTTTCACCACGATTAGCGATTATTCGGGCGCTTTTATCGTCCAGGACGATTGCTCGATTAAAGTCTACCAATGCTTCCTCGTAGCGTTCCATTGCTCGATACGTCTGACCACGATGGGCGAAAGCCCAACTGTTCTTATCGTCCAGGACGATTGCTCGATCAAAGTCTATCAACGCTTCTTCGTAACGCTTCATTAATCGATAGGTTTCGCCACGATGGGCGAAAGCCCAACTGTTCTTATCGTCCAGGACGATTGCTCGATTAAAGTCTACCAATGCTTCCTCGTAGCGTTCCATTGCTTGATACGTCAAGCTACGATTGGTAATAGCCCAATTATAGCTATCATTCACAGCGATTGCTCGATCAAAGTCTATCAATGCTTCTTCGTAACGCTTCATTAATCGATACGTCTGACCACGATGGGCGAAAGCCCAATTATTCTTATCGTCCAGGACGATTGCTCGATCAAAGTCTATCAATGCTTCCTCGTAGCGTTCCATTAATCGATAGGTTTCACCACGATTAGCGATTATCCAGGCGCTTTTATCGTCCAGGACGATTGCCCGGTCAAAGTCTATTAGTGCTTCCTCGTAACGCTTCATTAACCAATACGTCTGGGCACGGCTAATAATGGCGAATAGATGTTCATTATCAAGGGTGATCGCCCGGTCAAAGTCTATTAGTGCTTCCTCGTAACGCTCCATCAGCCGATACGTCTCGCCACGCCGACTGATTGCCCAGGTATCTTCAGCAACATAATCCAGCGCTTTATCAAAATCAAGATGTGCTTTTTTCCACTCACCATTCTGTCGATAACACTCACCACGATAAGCATACACATAACATTTCGCTTGTGCTGAGAGATTAGTCATAGCACATAACTGATCAAACATCTCGAAACCATCCTGCAAGCGTCCATTCTTCATTGCGCTCAATTGCTTGCAGAGCAAATCTACTAGATTATTTTTCTTTTGAGAAAGCTCGCTATGAATATCATCAACATTCAGCAATTCGCCTATTTCAATAGAAAAATTCCGGTGTTTACGTACTGCTAAAGCAAGCAGATCTACTATCTCGTCCCAATGTCGTGTAGGATCAGATATAAGGTAGTGATAGAGGTAAGAGAGCATATCCTTTCGCCACTCCTCACCTGCCCACTCATCCCCATCGTTATCACATTTACTTTTATAGAAATTGGCCAATAGAGCGTGTATCTCTCGATAGGTAAGGGGACTTGTCTGTCGTTGATGTTGCAAGATCATACGTCTTACCACATCATGATAGTGCCACCCATCAGAACGTTGTTGCACAAACGGCATCGTCTGGAGCCAATCAAGTGCAGATATTCCATCAGTATCTTGCAAGCGATCACGTAAGATAAGATTTAGAATATCAACATTGAATGTACGAGGTATTGCTGCTAACAGAGCTACCTGACGCCATATAGGTTCGGTAACCCAACGAAGAAATCGCTCGACAATATCCCGTGTTGGCACTGAAAGGTCTGCTGCATCTCCTTGAGGAGCAGCCAACCAACTCATAAGTACAGGTAATCTACCTGACCATTCTAGAATTTCTACTCGGCGTTGCGTATCTGTAATACCATAAACATCAAGCATAGCCTCCGCTTCTTGCTCTGTGAACACGTCAAGATTTATTACTTTTGTGACACTTCTTAGTACTACTACCGTATTTATCATGTAGGTTGGCTTTAGGAGTGCACTGACACTCTCACAGAGTGTATCGAGGGCGAGCCTCACAAGCCATTTCTCTACGAGTTACCCGACTAAGTACGGTAGTAGTATTAGGGCATCCCATTTTGCCCCTGGTCGATCACGACCAGCAATCGCTATGCGAATATTTTGAGAAGGCCTATACTCTGGTAGGCGCAAGAGCCATTCTTGTAATTCCTGTCGGGTAGCTTCAAAGTTCTCAAAGCAAAGGAGTATGCACTGCCTCTGAGCTATTTGTTTCAAATCTTCAAAGAAAAGTGAGGTCAAAATGGGTACAGGGTTGCGCACTAGCAGATTTTCATCTTTGTTAGTGAATTTCTTGGCTAGATATGTTGCCCAATCACCTGCTTGTGTTTCTAAGGATTCTTGTGGAACGTATTCCAGTCCCTTCCGCAGACCAGGTACCATATCTCCAACAATATAGGTAGTTCGTATCACGGTGCGTCCAAGTATAGCTGCCCAATCTTGAGGTGCCTCTGGGTCACTTTCAATCTCGTTCATTTTCTGACGATATATTTTATACCGTTCATCAAAGCGTTTAAGATGGAAATCTTGCTCAGCCATCTGTCGGGAGAAACGTCCCAAAACTGCGGGTATCTCTCGCTGCAATTCGTCACAATCAGTCAGTAGAAAACCAGCATCTCTAGCAATTTCTCGATAACGATTCAAAAGAGTCGTCTTTCCTACACCACCTTGTCCAGTAATATAGAAGATTAAGTAACGGGGAGGAGTAAGGTTAATCTGTCGACGAAACGTATCTATCTCCTGTTCTCGTCCAACAAAGCGCTCGGCATCTTCCTTATCAATGATATCGCCCCAATCGCCTACTATAGTCATAAACACCACCCTATCTATCAGAGGATTTCCAATTTTGTACTGTAGTACAAGATACAGATACCAATAAAGATACACAATACAAAAAGAAACATCAAGATATATGACGATAAAGTTCTCAAAAGATCCAAACAACGAATTAAAGCCTCGACTTGAAGAAGACCTATCATCGCTGAATTATCCAAAGTGACAGATTTATTCTGCCGATCGTAAAGCTATAGAATATTAGTAATATTCCACAACTCCAATCGGCTCTCCTTACTAAAAAAAATAGGGGTCTTATCCAGTATATTCCTTATCCCAGACCATTTCCTTGATCATCCACGACTCTCTTGTCTTTCGCACGGTCGGCAAGAGTCAAAAGGGATACCGAACCTTGTTTGACGATCATTCATAGACCTTCCTCATTAGCCTTGAGTATCCCTTCTTTCGCCTCTTTCTTTATATACGTGCTACACTTCATCAATGACTATACAATGGTTTCAACTCGCCACCATGTCGTGAGCATGCTCCCTGGATTCCCCCAGATTTAGAATACATCCCGTCAACACATTCATCTACATAGCCCCGTCCATTCCAGAAACTCTGGATACAATTGAAATACCCGCTGCTGCAAAAGTCAGTTGGTGGTGAATAGATGAGATTGCCAGGAGTAAAGTCATAGCCCCAGGGGTTGCCATTCACACCCGTATGTACTGGTGGTTGCGTAGGTGCCGGGGGTTGTGTTGGTTGAGGCGTTGGTGGTTGTGTTGGCGGAGGTATAGGAGTTGCTGTTGGCGCCGGTGTTGGTACTTGCTCTGGTGTTGGTGATGGTGTTGGCATGGTAGATGTTACTTGCTTTATTGCTGTTGCAACCGGAGCGATCGACGTTGCACCCGTCGTTGGTGTCACTGGTGGCATAGTACTCGCATCGCTTCCTGCAGAGATCGTTGATGGTTTTGTCGTCGTTGCCGCTGCACCAGCTATAGCACACGTGCAGATGGACATCACAAGAAGTAGTGTGAGACATCCCAGCCCCCATTGTGTTCTCCGCTTTGCACTCCGAAATTGCCGCCAGAGGCGCGATTTTGCTTATCGTCTCGATAAAGCGCTCGCCCGTTTGGTGGCTTGAGAGAAACCGACTTTGGGTAAGTGGGTCACTTTCAATTTCGGCTTTCGGTCCCAAACATCTCTAGTTGGCTCCCTACTCGACATAGCGAGCCAGCTTCTCTAGTGACGACTGCGTGCCAGCCTCATTGTCCTGGGGTCGAATGCCCGAGGGAATGTCCTTGAAGAAGAGAGAGACTGTTGTTCCGCCGTCTTCGGCCTCAAATGTGACCTCCATGATCATCACGCCTTCGAAGGCCAGATCGACCGCATCAAAGGTTATCGCTTCGACGATTCTTCTCGGTGGCGTCAGTTCCACAAACCGTGCAGTATATCTATCTTCCCTTTCTCTCGTCTTGCCTCGGGAGGTTGTTTCGGAGGAAGGATAATACAGCGACATCTGATACCCTCCACCAACCCTGTAGTCGAAACTATGGACTTCGCCGGTCATGTCTCCAGGTGCAAGCCAG